>Ga0065711_1030240_pt1 | contig 33157 bp, 23 predicted proteins | sample Hoacrofraction12_FD_59098 | JGI IMG/M metagenome (GOLD analysis project Ga0065711, IMG submission 59098) | Hoatzin crop microbial communities from Cojedes, Venezuela - Epithelial fraction 12 v2 (version 2) | ecosystem: Host-associated > Birds > Digestive system > Esophagus > Crop | place...
GGGAGAGATCACTCACCAATTACTGTCACGGACAAAACAGATTGAACTTCGGGGGGGGGGGAAGTTTAATTTGTCACCAATCAAATCAGAATAGGATAGTGAGAAATAAACCCATATCTTAAAAACACCTTCCCCCTACCCCTCCCTTGTTCCCAGACTTTACTCCTGATTTTCTGTCTCCTCCCCCCGAGCGACGCCGGGGGATGGGGAATGGGGGCTGTCGTCAGTTCATCACACGTTGTCTCTGCTGCTCCTTCCTCCTTCGGGGGAGGACTCCTCACACTCTGCCCCTGCTCCAGCTTGAGGCCTTCCCACGGGCTGCAGTTCTTCATGAACTGTCCCAGCGTGGGTCCCTTCCATGGGGTGTAGTCCTTCAGGAACGGGCTGCTCCAGTGTGGGTCCCCCACGGGGTCACAAGCCCTGCCACCAAACCTGCTCTGGTGTGGGCTCCTCTCTCCATGGATCCACAGGTCCTGGCAGGAGCCTGCTCCAGTGCAGGCTCTGCACGGGGTCACAGCCTCCTTCGGGCATCCACCTGCTCCAGTGTGGGGTCCTCCATGGGCTGCAGGTGAATATCTGCTCCACCGTGGACCTCCATGGGCTGCAGGGGAATCTGTGCCCCCCCTCCTTCTTCACTCACTGTAGTGTCTGCAGGGCTACTTCTCTCACTATCTCAGTCCTCTCTCTGGCTGTTGCTACTCAGGGCTTTTATTCCCCCTTCTGAAATACATTATCCCAGAGGCGCTACCACCATTGCTGATGGGCTCAGCCTTGGCCAGTGGTGGGTCGGCTGCATTGGCTCTGTCAGACATGGGGGAAGGTTCTGGCAGCTTCTTACAGAAGTCGCCCTCCCCCCCTTGCCATGCAAACCCACAACAAAGTCTTCACAGATTTTTTTTTTTGTTGTTTTTTGTTTTCTTTTTTTTAAGAGAGATTTGTGTGCTGGATCTAACATGAGGATCACATTTGTACTGAAGAGCAGTCTTCTATTAGTCTGGGTTTTTCAGGAATTATGAACATATTTACTGAAGATGTGAATTTGGTAATATATTTGACTTTAACAAGACTTTTTCAAATGTGGATGCCAGTGGTGCTACCAGGTTTTCAAATAAGCAGTTGTCTTAAAGTGAAATAGTTATGCAGCCTAGCAAGAATGTGAATTTTTACTGAAAGCAGCCATGCAAGTTTAGGTAATTAATAAAACAGGCTGCTTGAAGTGTCTTTGTCCATGGATATCTTAAACTGTGAATGTTGTCTCTCTTGGAGCTGCTGTTAACAGATTAGATCTGCAGTTATATCTTGATTCCTGTGAAGTAAGATTGCCCGTGTGGGTTGATGGTTTGCTTGGAGTCCAGATAATGTCATAGCTAGCACTGAAAAATGCACTGTCCCTGTAGTGTGATTAGGATTGGTTGTTTCTCTTAAACTGTAAAAATGAGCTGTTGTCAATAATAACATCAACAGTAGATGTGATGTTTCTAGAGCCAGGCTTGAAAATAGGTTAATGTGAAATGCGAAACAGGTTGAACATCTGTTCAAATGCATCTGGGATCAGCAAGTGGCTTGTACTGTTGGCACAGGTGGGCCAGCAATGCCTGCTGTATTTGCAGGTTGCAAAAAGCCAAACAACCCTAAACTCTTACAGCAAAATAAAACCCATTCAGTTGTATGTTTCTGTAGCTAATATTATGACTTAGTGAGTTGACTTTTTGTTTATTTGTTTGCAGTCATTTCAAATTGCTGCCAGAAGAAAAATTTAGGTTTTTAGGTAAATATTTTGGGTCATCAGGGCCAAATTTACAGCTACATAAAGCATATTTTATGTTGCTCCGTTAATGTAAATTAGGTTTGCAACCGTCTTAAGTCAAGGAAGATTTTTCCCTGTGTTGGAAGATTTCAGCAACATAGGATTTGTTATTCCTGTGTTGTGCAGCTAGAACAGCAAATATGCAGGTTGCAATGGAAAATAACCTTTAAGTACAAAGCCACTCTGGGAGGTCAGTTGATTGCAAGTGCTACACATCTGTCTTTTTTTCTGTGGAGTCTGTTTGATTGTGCTGAGCACGGTTTGGCTGAGTACTGGGATAAGGACCAAATATTTGCTTCCTTGACTGGGTATGATACTGATCTTACTCTGTGCAAAGACTGCATGAATACATGGTGGGTAAAGATGAATACCTATAAGCCTGTAAGACTTTAGCTGGCCCTGATGGGGCTGATGCTTTAGCTCGGTAAAACTGTGTTTTATCTTTTTTTTTTTCCCTCCCTTGGTTTATTCTCTGAGTTCACGGCAATGCAATCTTTGCAGTTCCTTGCTTAGCAGAGTTGATTTAACAATGTGTTTTAGTAAAGCTTGTACACAAAGAGGAGGTGCACTCATGTTATGGACGACTCATGTCTTAATGTCGTAGTGAATCACTTCAGTTGAGTGATGAGGTGCTGGAACCACTTACATAGACAAACAGTTTTACTTTCATCAACTTTTAGACTGTTTACAACATAAAGGAATTTTAGAAGAGTTAAAGCTTGCTGAGACTTCATGGTGTGCTTCATGTAATGCCCTGTGCTGAAATTCGCAGTGTTCAAGAGTTTATTGTAACTGGTTCAGAGCTACTGTCCCCCAATGAGCATGCAGTCTGCAAGATGCCAGGTTGTGCATCTGTGAACATTACAACTCTGAAACTGAGTAACATCCCTTTCTGTCTGAGTATTTTTACCTGGTAGGCCAACACAGAGTTCATAGAGTAAATCTGCACTAATCATTTCAGAAGCTTGCAGTTCTTGCAGAGAATTGTTGTCAGTCCTGTGATTATCTGAAAATTTCAGCATAATGTCCATCTGGAAAAGTTAGTGAAATTGAGTTTAATTCAACAGAAAACAGATTTGGTTCTTCTGTGATTTTTTTTTTTTTTGTTGTTGTTTTTATTTAACTTCAACTTTTAAATGGAATTTCTCTTCAGTGCAGAATACAGTTTTCAGTAATAGCATATTTAACAGCTTGTAGTATGTTCTTTAAACTAAGTGACCTCGTAAATACTGTGCTTTCTGTACTACACTAAATTGTAGATAAAAAACCCTGACCTACTGAATTATATGCATAAATGTAGACATTGTGTTGAGACTCTGCTTTTTGTCAAGGGGAGATCTCGTGAAGTTGTATTCTCTGATTATAACTTGAGTACAGTGTATGGTCGAAACTTTAAATCTATGAATCCAAGGTTTCAGATTTGTGCCTGGTTTTTGTGATCCCAAATTGGTAATGTTCTGCTTATAAAGATGACACAGGTGTAAATGTGAAGGGCGACATTGGGTGGTTTGGTAGTGGAGCATCTTTCCTGATTTGCGAATGCTTTTAGTATTTTATATAATGTTTCACTTCATAAAAACAGTTTAATTCCATTTTTTTTAACTTAATGCAGTTCTGTCTCAGTGTTTTCCTGTAGTCCAGGGATTACTGAATGGTGCAACCAAAAGAGGTTGAAACTGTATGATGGAGTCTAGTTTGTTCTTGTTTTCCAAGGTTATGATTTAGCTTTCTCTTGGCACCTGAGGTACTTGAGTACACAAATTGTTCAGCATTAGGTTTTCCATTGTCTGGTGTCTCAGGCCATTCAAAAACATCTACGTGACTCTTTATGGAGTCTGTCTTGCAATATAGTCTGATTATTCATGTTTCTTCAGCTATTTTTTTCTTATTTTGAAAACTTTATTAAAATTGGTTTAGAGCAGTGGTAGGTGGCTATTTGGTAGAATAAAAACCTTTAGAATAAAGTATATTGACTTTCCTGACAGTTGACTTAGATGTAGCTCAGAAGTATCAGTTCTCTAACCATGGTACTTAGCAAGTGTTTTCTGATGACTGGAGGATATGGTAAAATAAGAATACCTGCTTAAATAATACTGTGAATTGTCTTGTGTGCAGATATGTTTCTGCAGGATAACAGGTTCACTTTGATATTTCATTTTTTCTATCCTTTTTAAGCTTTATCCATGTTAAATAAGGCCTTCTTTATTTCTGTCATTGATTTACTGTGGGTTTGTTTTGCTAGCGTCCCTCACTCTGTAATGGTTCAGAGGTGTCACAGAATTTTTGAAGATTGTCCTGTGTACTGTTTAAAATTGGCAACAGTAGAGAAAACCCTAATGAAAGAAGAACTGTGGTGGCAGTGTCATGGTGAGATAATCTACATATTTATTTTAGACCTCAGTCAACTTCTCAGTCTAGTGACTACAAACACTGGCTGTTTAAGGAGAGTCACTGTCACTGCATGGGAGTAAGATTAGGTCACAGTCTTAAGAACTGGGGATTACATGGTGACATGGGGAAAAATGTAAACCTTAAATTTAAAGCTTGCTGAAGTCAAACAATTTAAAGATGCTTTCCTACAAGGAATTCTTCTGTGGGCAGTAACTCACATCTCAGTTGTTCCTGAGGAAAAATGGGTCTTGTCCAAGCTCGTCCTAGTTAAGTGGAAGGTTAAAACATCTCATGCTGTCTTGTGAAAAATAAATTATAGGGTAGATTCTCAGAAAGGAGCTCTGCTGCCCATGTTACACATACTCTTTTTATGCCCTTTTCCACACTCAGTGACTTGCTAGAGAACAGGCTAGTTCTGTTGAAGTGCAACACTTTCCACTGGTAGACTGCAAAGTGCTTTTATGGAGAAGGGAAACATCCCTAACCATTTCTTTTAAGTCAAAGCATGGAGGAGTGGAGTGGCTTGCTGAAGGATGCCTGGAAGGGATAGAACTGGCTAGAACACGAGTCCTGAGCCCTTTCCACTGGGTTGCGCTGCTGCAGTTTTCTTTTATGAGCTCATCAAGAATCTGAATTTGTTTCTAGAGGTGAGTGTTTTCCGACTTTGGGATTATTGCAGAGATTTGAGGAAATAATTTGGTTGTCAAACTAGCATGGGTCATTGGCAAGTGCACAGGAAGACAGTAACTCCATCGAGTCATGAAGGATAGAATAGGCTTGTATAGAAGCCTAACTTTGAGTGCACTTTCTAGCTACACTTTCTGTTGCAAACCGTGGGCTGTGGGCCAAAAGTGCTTTCCTGCTTGAAACCACAAGTTCTTTTCCCCCTTCCTGTATAGTGTCCAGGCATTGTGCAATCAAACCCTGTTTTCACTGACTCACTGTAATTCACAGTCATAAGATTACCAGGTATGATTCACCAGGAAAGGACGTCACAGCTACTAGTGGTTATGTTGCCATGGGTGTGTTTGGTTGCTTCTTGGGTCAAGAAGACCTGTAGCCATTAAACTGGAGCTCAGCAGAGTTAGCCTCCGTTGAAGCTGCTGGGCGTGGGTGTAAGACAGACTAGAGTCCAGCTAATATGCTTAACTGTATATGTTGATAGGAATGGCAGTTGAAAGTTTAAATGATTATGAGCGTGTTTGGAGGCAGCGGTGCTGAACAAGGTAATGAAAATCTTTCTTTGTAGCAGAACTGTCTGGGAGACTACTGGGAATGTAAACTGCAGTTCAGCCCTCTAGATACAAATCTTTGCTTCCATGTCATCCACTACGGTGTTTAAAACAGAGCTTGGTATGGGAAGAGTCAGCAACTTTGTTTTTTTTATTGTCATCTGAATAAAGTTGTAGCTTAGTATTTTCAAAGCAGTTGCAGTTTTTAGGGGCTGGTTTTCTGTTACTTTTCAGTGGGAACTGGATGTTAATTCCCTGAGGCCTCTTTTAGACTTGTTACTGTAATTTAATTTTTAAATATTCTTATTAAGCCAAGATTGAGAGGATTTGGGAAAGTATTTTTCATTGATTTGCTTTCCTCTTTTTATTCCTTTCTCACAGCACTTTGTCATGTGAATGGATAGTGAAGTTGTTACCGTTGCTGGTTTTGATGTCATAGAGTGAGTCAGCAAAAGGTTTTGAATCATTATATGGTGGTAACATATCAAAGGACAGTTTGCATGTTAAGATTTTTACTTTGCTTGGAGTGAATTTTTACCAGGCCCTTCATAGGCCAACTTGTCAGATGGTCGGTCACATGTTAATAGGTTAATGTTTAGAGTACAGATCTGCTCTGCAAAGTGACAGTGCCAAACAGTCGCTCTTTTAGTCAGCTGTTCTGCTTTATGTGTGTTCAGACATTTGCTTTGTTCAGTGATGATGTGGGAATTTGCCAATTAGTTCAATTTTGCTATAGATATAGTTTAATTTTGTTATATAATTTTGCATCTATGTTAAAGTAAGAATTAAACACTTATTTAGTTTAGTTCTGTTCTTTGTAACCTTGCTAACAAAGACTGCTGTGGCTCAAATGTAGTTAACAAGGACTGCTTGTGAGACTAACGAAGAAAAACAAGGACTATTGTGGCTCAAATGTATCTAACAAGGCTTACTCGAAGACCAAGGAAAAGAAACAAGGACTGATAACCAGAACTTTGATGTTTGTAAGAAGCAACTCCCTAGCTGAAACTGTTTCTATGGTTTGGGCCTCAGCCAACACAGACAACTCAGAAATTTTTGGGCCAAAGGTGAAAGCACACAGCGAGGAAGACTATGAGCCTTCATCCAGAAGACCCCCACAGACGACCACCAGGCAACACTGCGCAAGTGCTAAAGGAGGGTGGAGTATGATAATGAATTCTTAGAAATAATTACAATAGTCCAGCCTACTTAGATAAGCTTTGTAATAAATAGGTGCGTGCTTCGTGACTCGGTGTGCATGTTAGGAGGAGCGATCCCCCTTGCACCCGGCGCCACAATAAACATACCTGCTTTATAACTCTGAGTTGTGAAGTTTGATTCCGCACGTCAGTGACAAAATGTGTACTTTAACAAGCTCAGGTAGGAATATGCATTTATTCAGCACTGGGCATCAACACTGTGGTGCCCACCCACACCTTGCAAAAACCTTCAGAGACGATCAAGTTGAGCAGGTGTAACAGAAGTTGTAACTTGATTCGTGGAGCCTTTTTTTGTATTTTTAAAGGGGTGTGAATATATTTGGTGTGGAAATTTAGGAGTGTAAACAAGAAGTGCTGGTGTGCTGCTAAAAAAGGTGAGTGTTCTTAATGTGAAAAATTACACTGCTCATGTCCTTTAAAAGAAAACAAAAAGTTGATAGAAGCAAGTTAAATTGAGGTAAAGTGGTAATGTGGGCAAGGTGCGCCTCAACAAGACTAGCTTTAGATTTGCTCTAATTCATGTTAAATCTACAAGTTGCCGTGCTTTGAGGAGCCTGTGACATTGAATTATTTCATTCTGGTTAAGAATGCTTTCTCCTTTTCTCCCTAGGGAAACCAGGCCTCTGTCTAGATATCAGTTGTGTGTTTCAGTCTGATTTCCATTCTGCTTCTCTCTGAGTTGTTGAAAGATTATGTCTAAAAGTGACATAATTTTACATTATTGTATTCATTTACTAGAGGAGTACAACTAACTAGTTTCTGTGCATATGCTAGATGTTAGATATGGTGAAACATTATTTTTACAGTTTCAGATGCTTTCAGATCCTGCTTAGATATAACTGAACACCTTTGTAATATCACAATGCCTAGTATTAGTACAATGAAGTAAAGCTTGTATTTTAGAACAGTAAAGCATATCAACTGAAACCATTGCTTGGCGTGTTACATGTTAATAAAAAGAGTTAGTGCAGTAGAAGAACTGGACAGAGATACTCGTCATTTCCAGCTGGTGGCACTTTGAACTGCTTCTGCTTTTGGTTTTCCCAGTTGGCAAAGTACTTTAACTGTAATTTACCGATAGTGTTGTTTAGTTCAGTTGTACCGACTGAAGATTTAAATAATAACAAAGCTTATTTTCTTACAACAGCCTAAATATGTATTAATTCCCATCATCATAATCTCGTTTCCTTTATTCGCTTTGCTGTTGACTGCGTATGTTTAATTTGAAGATCTGAGGCCATACATGCTAGATTGACGTTTATGATTCTGTTTAGGGAAGAGAAAATGGAGATTGCTGACTTCACTGTTTATGCTGTGTTTCATTACCATAGCGCTGTAGCACCTTATCTTCCAAACTACTTCTTGCCAGTAAGGGCGGTGGGGTGTCCTGTAAAAACTACACAGGTAAGGTCTGTGGGAGCAGTAGAGCGATTGCCAGTCATTTCTCTTGTTCTTTCACTGTCTGAATTTAAAGAAAATTTTGGATTTTCCCCTTTACTGTGGGGGAATGGTCTTGCAGTTCAGTTACTATCAACAGTGAGAGACTGAGAATACTGAAGATAGGTCTTTGCCTCTAGAGGATGGTAAAGAGTCTTCTCTTCCACCGTCCCTGGCTTTATTTCACCATGCAAACAGTAGTGACTTGTGCCAAACTCTGACCTAAACCTAATTGTCTTCCAGTATTGGCAGAGATCAGTTGATGCTGAAGACTAACTTACTCAACTTTAGATTTTTATTTTTTTTTTTTCCCCCAGAAGCAACACATTAGGTGCTGAAAATTTAAAGAAAAAAAAACAAACCACATGTATTGAAAATGTTTCCGGAATTCTGTTTAACAAATATCTAGATCATTCTCTTTCCCCTGCCTCAGCAAAAAAATAGTGTGCAGACCTAATCTTTTATTAGTGGTATCTTTGCCTGTTATACTGATCAACAGACTTACTTGCAAAATATCTTGCATGGCGGCCTAGGTTTTATGTGGTAGTCTTCTGTGAATGAAGTGTCAAACAGATGGCCTGGTCCTGAGGTCCCAAGGTTGTGCTGAATGCAAGTGAAGCTGATGAAGACACCTGACTCTCTTTTTGCATCTTGGTTAGGCTTTTTATGTAAATATGCCTCAGCCAAATTTGGCTTAGTATTCTTGGCAGTTTTATTATTGCGGCTGGAAAGAGATCTGTTGTGCATTTGGACCATGCACGTATGTTGCTGTAGAGGTGGTTTTGGAGGGCCCTGGTGCATTGGCTGTTGCGTTCGTATTTTACTGCAGTGTTGTTTTTGCAGATGAACTACATAGGATTACATGCAGGTAGGGAAAAGGAAGTGTATAGGCTTTGACATGCCTATATACAAGTAGTATTAGGCACTGTTTGGTTATGTTCTATAAATGATGTTTTGTTTCCTTGACTTTATGGGTAAATAGCATCTTCTAAATATGTGTGGCAGGGCTTGGTTTAAGGTAAAGCAATTTGAAGAAGGACATCAAACTAATATTAGAGTATGTCCAGAGGAAGCTAACCAAGATGGTGAAATGTCTTGAGAGCAAGACTTTGGAGGAGCAAATGAGGTCACTTAGTTTGTGCAGCTTGGAGAAGAGAAGGCTGCGGGGTGCCCTCATTGCAGTCCACAGCTTCCTCAAGGAGGGTGATGGAGGGGGAGCTACTGATGATCCTTTGCTGCAGACCAGCCATAGGACACGAGGACATGGAGTGAAGCTGCATCAGGGTGTTCAGGGTGGACATTAGGAAAAGGTTCTTCACTGAGATCATGGACAGTCACTGGAACAGGCTCCCCAGGGAAGTGGTCACGGCACCAAGCCGGTCAGAGCAAAGGAGTGTCTGGCTGGTGCTCGTAGTCATATGGTTTAATGTTAGGTAGTGCTGCAGGCAGTTGGACTCAACGGTCGTTGTGGGTCCCTTCCAACTTGAGATATTCTGTGATTCTATGAATATTGCTATAATACAGCATCAGCCTTCTGATGAGAATTAAGTGTGGATCTCACTGTCGCAACATATTGTGGAAAATATGATAATAAATGAGTTTGGGTAGATTACTCTCCGATTTGGCATGTTATGGTAATTCTTTATCCTTACACATTAGCTTTGTACCAAACTGTGAGTATTTCTGCTGATTTTCTGTTACTTTGGAATGCGCCTTAAGAAAAATTAACCAGAAGAATGCAGAACAGGAAGTAGCTGCCTGAATGGTTGCTCTGCAGAAAAGGGTGTAGAGTGTACGGCAATTAAGTAAGTCGGCACAGTTACATGATTATTTTCCCTCACAGGCTTCTCACTTTTCCTTACAAATAGGAGTATAGCTTTCAGGGTCTGGGGTTTATTCTGTTGTTCCACTAATTGTAGATAAGAGCTGATGTGGAATATTTTGACCAGTTTTGAGCCCCACACTTACGAAATTATGTAAATGGGTTTGGAAATCCAAAAAGTGGTGGGAATGATAGGATTAGAAAACACAACCTTCAAGGAAAGATCAGTATTACTGCAACCCTTTAAGGAGAGCAATAATCTGTTTGTTTTGTCCATTGTGGGTAGGACAATGACGAAATAATATAGTGAAACACTGGGATAGGTTTCTTGAGGAAAAAAAGTCACTGAAGACCTCAGAGAACAAACTAGATAGATATGTCAGGAGTAATTCGGGTAAGTAAGCCACTTTCAGATGGAATGGACTGCGTGACTTTCTGTAATGCTTACAAGTCTAAATATTGCTGGTACAAAGGCTGACTTAGAAGTTGTTTCCCCAAGAACTGGAACTAACTCTGTGAGCAGACTTTTGACTAATCAAGGGCAACTTCCTACCCACACACAGGGACTTCCTACCTAGGTTGTCTCTCAGATTCTCTTTCTTAATTGTTTTTTTTCTCTTCTTATACTACAAACTCTTTCAATTAGAGACTCACCTTCAAAGCATAATACAGTGGGATTTTACTTTTAGTCCTACATGTTATAAAATGTAGTTATTAATAACTAATTGCAATATTAATATTTTACTTTCCTATATGGAGTGAGAATTCTAAGATGTTTGGGATGTTTTTTAAAGTGGCATGGTCAACTTAATTTTAAAATGTTAAATAGGGTGAACTTCTGAAGGACTTCGTAACTGCCTGCTATCCTTTTAATAAGGCTTGGCCTACTGACTAGTCTTGTTGAATATATTTATCTGGCATTCTTATAATCAAGTAATTCCTTAGCGTTTTTCTCAAATGTGTTCCGTTTTAGGTTTTGTGAATCTTTTGCTTTTGGTGAGAGCATGTTTCTAGAGATTAATAAATCTGTCAGAACACAGTCAAAGCATAACCTGGTTATTATTGGCTAGGAAGGCAAGAAGGTATACAGTGGGCTTGCATGTTCAGTTGTTTTCATGAGGGTATGATTTCAGCTGAAGAATGTGGCTATTCACCGTGCACTGGGCTGCAGACGCATTTTGTATAGCTATACTTTGCATTGAATGAGAAAGCAGAGCAACCCGAGAGGTTACTTTTGCCTGTGTGGAAAGGGATGCTGGTTTTGACACATGGAACATAGCAAAAATATGTCTAAGAAGAGAGAATACTTCTCTGTTCAGTTCCAGTAAAAGTGTAGACAGATTTATTGTACTTGTGACATTGCATTCTCAGTCTTTCAGCAATGGATGGATTCAGTGTGTGGGATGTCTGTATATATATTTTAGTGTATACTTCTTAGTATAAAATTATATACATATTTTGTAGTCTATGTATGTATAAGTAGTGTATATGTACTAGTATACATTTACTGTCATGGGTGCGTGCCTGTTTGAAGCCACAGTAGTCTTTAAGCAAATTTTAATTATTGCTAGTTGCATAACTAGTGATCTAGATATGAAACTCTTCTGATTTTTATTGTACAGAAAAGAAATAACTATTTCTTATCTTGCTATGGACAGAAAAAGTTGAGAACTTTAAAAAGTGTTACTAGATTGTGTAGAGCAGAATGTGTAGTGCAAATGGGGTAATAGGTTACATATGAACAAAATAGCTTGTCCTTGAATCATTTAAAAAATTACAGTTCGGTAGTCAATTACATAAATGTATAACACTAACATTTTTGTTTAGTTCAAGGAAGAAATCTCTAAGCGTTTCAAGTCCCACACTGATCAACTTGTGCTGATATTTGCTGGAAAAATTTTAAAAGATCAAGATACTTTGACTCAGCATGGAATTCATGATGGACTCACTGTTCACCTGGTTATCAAAACGCAGAACAGGTAACCTTACTGAATGATCTTCTGTTTATCTCTTGGAATTAAAAATACACTGAATTCTTAATGTGACAGCTTTCTGTTGGGCAAACCTAGATTTGACTGAATGTAGTTCCTTAGTCACAGCTAGTGCAGACCAGCAGTCTGAAGTTACAGTGCTCTTTTCTTTGGTTTGTCTTGTATTTTGATTGGATTCATGTTTCTAAATGCAAGTCTCTTGCTTTTTTGTTATCTAGCTTTTTTTGGTTTAGTGCTGAGTGCTGGCTGTGAGTGCTCCTTAGTTCTCAGATATCAGCTCTTACTGTCCATAGAGATACATTGTGCAGCTTTTCTTTTTATGAGTGAGTACTTTTAGCAAATCTGTGCTCATTCTTTTGGTAAAACAAGGAAAGCAAATTTTTATAACAGTGCTGCTTTAGTGCAGCTAATTTATGTGGCTGAACAGAAAGACTTGGAATCCAAGATTTTCTTGTTTTGGTGAGACAACTGTAAAATGACAGTGAGAAATTTACATCAGTTGAGCCATATCATCTGCTGATTAATTCCTCTGAGGTGCTCAGAAGGAAGAGGCTCAACTGAAAAATCCTTTTGGAAAGTAGGGTAATGTATCCCTCAGTTGAATCTAGCTTGCTTAGTCAAGAGTGTGTTTGTTGCTGTAGACTGAAAGTGTTCTTTGCTCCTCTTCTACTTAAGTCTTTCCTGTTTGTGATGAGGATCTCTTCCTGTAGGAAAATGTCAGATGGTAAAAGAAAGACCATCGAACTTAGGAGAGATAAGAAATATACTTTACTGTTTCAGGCCTCAGCAAGTCAAAAAGGCCAATTAGTAACGTTAGCATTAAATTCACGCACCTGTTGACTTTAGTAGCATTAACATTAAATGTAGGCACCTGTAGAGATTGATGTCTTCAATCCTGTAGTCACATCTGGGTTGGACCGTCTTCTCTGTCTGGGAGTCTTGTCTCTGTCAAAACACTCCTGTTTGCACTGGCAGAGTTCTCCCTTCTCTGCCCTATGTCTCTCTACCCTGAAATTGAGCCTGATAGCCATCCTAATCTTGTATACATTATTAGCTAATACTGCATTATTGTGCTCCATGCATTAAAATAGTATTCTGCTGTTGTCATGACTTGGCTTCTATTGCCTGCAGTCTTGAGTGTGCCAGAGAGGCTTCATAAGTAGTGACAGCAGAATGCTTTTGACTTGCACAGTCTTTAGAGTGTTTATAGGCTGGACCCACAATAACTATATGTACCAAAGTATCAGTGCCAGTCTCTTGTGCCTTCTAGTAGTTTGCCGTTGGCCAAACGAGCACCCATGTACAATGACACGTGTGGGTTTTAGGGAACTTTTGGTATCCCTGCATCGGTCCTGTCAGCATCGCAATCCATGTCTCCCCTCTCTCCCACTTTTTGGAATAATTTTAGAAGACTGTATTACCATTATCTTCAGAATGTTTTAATCGTGTCTCAGATGAGGAAGTACAAACACAAAACTACAGATCCTTTGTGTGTATCTACCCTGTCTTCAAATGAGGCAGTAATGCTTTCACCTACTAGCTTTGCTTGAATAAACTAAAAATACGCTTCTGAGACCTGCTAAAGCGAACTGCCAGCACAATGAAAATCAGCTTTGAGAAAATATAACGTTGTCCTGAACCATCCGTATATTCTTCTTACTCAAATACCTGGGTTTTGTGCTTGACCCAAAAGGCGAGACTTTAACCCTGCTGGTATGGCCTGGCAAGTACTGATTTTCAGCCGTTAGTATGAAGACTGGATTGCTCCCAATCACTTTACACTATGCTATTTACTTTTCTGCTAACTGTTGCTGCTATTGTTGCTGCCATGTATCTGAATAAATAAAAGTTCTTTTCCAAAACTAGATCTGAAGATGGTATCTTCCCTTCTAAACGTTTTCAGAAGTGTAACTTTCAAATAGGAATCCTTATATATCCCAATGAATCCTTGTTGAAAAAAGATAAGTTTATTACTATGTGATACATTTTCCTGAATGAAACAGAATTCCAGCGTAATTTTGTAACCTGGTCTGTGCAGCATCAAGAGTAGCAGTGAGTGATTAGCGATGGCCTGTGAAGATCTATTGAATTTCTGAATACGAAGTCCCAAGTCAGCACCTATAATTTGTTCACAAGCAGCAGGAGGAAACATAATGGCAAAGTGGATATAAAAGATGATGTGCACTTTTCAGGAATTTTACTCACTCAAAGACTTGAGGCTTCCAGATTTGACGCTAAAACCATTATCTTGAGGGTATATACCCACTGTTTCCATAGAAGCGCTACAAACTACAGTCTTGTCTACTTATCTGCCCTGCTTTGAGAACCTTTGTTGTCTATTACAGGAAGAGGTACAGTTGCTTCTCAAAATAGTTCCTCAGATGAAAAACCAAATAGGTTTTTATGCTTATTATTTTCCTTTTGCTTATGAAGGAAAGATTTATGTGTTTTCTAGACCAAAGGAAACCAGACATCTCCTGCAGAAGGTCCATGGTCAGTATAAGGTCTATGATCTTCCTAACTGAAGTTACAGCTGCTTGGTTAAAGGTAGTCACCTTGTGTTCAAAGTTTGCAGTTGCTGTTACTGTTACAGAGTATTAATACTTGTTCTTCTCAGGAGCCCATAGTTTACCTGATGCCTTGTGTCAGGACAGCTTATGTCAAAGCCAAGTATCCAGCTATTCACTTTCCTGGATTGTTAACATCTGTCTGGAAGGTTTCCTCTAGAACAGGTTTTCATTCAACAGAATATGAGTGTGTTTTGATAGACCTGAAAATAAACAAGGAAGGAATACAAATCAAAATACACGAAACCAAGTTCATAGGAATTACTATGGACTTAAATGATTTGGTCCCATGGCACTGTATACCTTCATGACTTGGCATGCCGTGTTGTATTTGCCTGTTTACAAGAACACTGGTCAAATCAGCAGGGTATACCAGCAGATGGGCTACTTACAAGCTAGTGTTGATCATCTGGTGAAAGAACTTGTGAGGTGTGCGAAGTATTTTATTGCTCCTTCGGTTTCTGTCTGTGGATTTGGTGGCTGATGTTTAGTCTGGTGTCAGAGAACTCAAACCTCAGGGAAGCATGTGGACCTAAGGCATCTCTTAGGCTTGGTGTTTTTTTTGTTTTTGCTTGCTTGTTTGTTTGGGGGTTGTTGGTTGATTGGTTTGTTTTTGCAGTCTTTGCTGTAGTGAAACAAGCACAGAATTTTATTACAGCTTGAAAGGTACTCTGAGATGAACTGGGATATGGAGTTTAGTGTACTGTCGAATCCTCAAAGCTTTGTGTGAGGTCTGAACTCATAGTTTCTACAACTTATTTTATCCTGTACTTCTGCAGATACAGTCATTTATGAGATTGATTATTGAAGACTGGTGAACTGATTTGTGTTTCAAACTAGCCTCTTTTCAGTAGAGGCCACACTAGCTTTCTGCTAGCTCAGTTGCTTGATCTCTTACTACATGGCAGCACTCATGTTTATGCCCCTGCAGTGGAAAGGTGTGGTGAATATATAACTTGGACAGCCTTCAGTGCCTGTGCTAAATTATGCTGGCTTTACCTTTGTGTAACTACATTTTTACTCTGTTCTTCAAGTCTTAAAGGCTATTGAGATTCTGATATTTGTCTTCTAATGAAATAAGACATTAACTGAATTTCACATGCAGTAAGGCATCCTATTAAAGATGTAGCGTGAAACAAATCTGACAGTAAATCTTTCTAGGCTTTATTTCTTTAAGCCCCAGGCATGTAATCGGTGGTATTTGAGTATAGTGGAAGAAGGCAAGGATCCTTGAAGGAAGGTAAGGCTCTAGGTGACCCTGCTTTGGCAGGGGGGTTGGACTAGATGACCCACAGAGGTCCCTTCCAACCCCTAATATTCTGTGATTCTGAAACAGTTTACTGGTGGGCATGCTGGGGACAGGGTGAGGTGGTGGTAATGGCTGCGGTGGTACTCATCTATTTCCTTAATGTTTCAAACTACTGTTCTGAGAAACTGATGACTGTACAGATGTCTGAGAAAGATCTATTATGGAAAGCCGTCTAGAGATAATAGTGTGATTTTTTTTTTTTTTTTAAAAAAAAGAACCAAAATATAAATTAAGATACTCAAGCGTGACACTATTTCTGTATTTAATGGCATTATTTAAATGAACTTGTTAAACTTGCGACTTTTAAAATTGTTTTTTTAGATCACAAGACTATCCAGCTCAGCAAGCAAGCACCACTGGGAGTACTTCTACCACATCAACCTCAAGCAGTAGTACCTCAACACCAGCTTCAACAAATAGCAACCCTTTTGGCTTGGGTAAGAAAATTTGTTAGGTAGCATGGTGGGTGGCTTCTCATGGATTCAGGTAATTTGCCCTGAAGCTTTATTCTAATGTGAACAGAACTATAAAAGAAAACAATTTTAAAAATGGTTACAAATATCTATGGTATTGGCTGTAGGTTTCTGATCAATAAGTTATCGGAGGAAAGTTGTTTCCTGAATTTTATATGCAGAACTTCTGACTGTGTTGTTTCACCTTCAGTAGAAAGGTGCCACTGATGTCATATTCTGGCAATATGGGTAATGAAGCTGCTTCCATTGTCCTTTATGCTCCATAAAAGTGCATCTGAATTGCTGTGAGGAGAGTATTAATGAAGTTGTACCTGTAACATGAAGCCAAGATCTGGAACAGAAGCAACAAAATTGCTTCTAATCTCACAATTCAGTATTTCTCAGGTTCCAAGTCTGATAGCATTATCAGTCTTCTCTTTCGTGAATGAAGAGGCTGGAGTCTGTTGACTTTAAAATACTGTCTGTTTCCATAATCACAGTGGAGTTTTTCATTCATTCTTTTTCATCTCATTTGCTTTCATGGGGTGGGAGGGAGGTTGAATTGGAAAGCTAACCATAATAAGCAATAAGCAATTTTTTAAGTGTAAGCATCTTCAGACTGACTAGTACTTTCTGAAAATTTTTGTTTAGATTCAACAAAGGAGGGGAATTCTAAGCAGAAGTAGTTCTTGGTGCATTAGTAAGAACAGCAGCTCTACTTTTAATTAGAATAGGGAATGTGAGTCATGGTGGGAGATCTCTCTCGGTTATAGTCTAACCAAGAGGAGACAGATAAATGATTATTCTAAACGCATTGGAAAGTGTTGGAGGTGAGGCGAACCTAAGGCTCAAAAACTCAAACATCCCTTGTGTCTTAGCTGTGGAACATGAGAAGAAAGGCTGTTAGAATTGTAACAAGTTATATTTCAGATGCAGTTTATTGGATTTTTAGTTATGTGGCTTGTGATTTAAAGAAGCAAACTCCTAGTGAATAACTCCTTAACAGCCTTGCAAAGGTGGGGTTTTCATTATTTTGAAGTGTGAGATATGCTCAAGTATTTTGTAACCAGAGATAACCTGCATGTATTTAGAAGTGTATTAGAAGCTGAAAGTTCAATTATGTTGTTTTCATCCTCTTCAAGGTGGCCTTGGAGGTTTGGCAGGTCTGAGTAGCCTGGGCTTAAATACATCAAACTTTTCAGAGTTGCAAAGTCAGATGCAGCGGCAACTTATGTCCAACCCAGAAATGATGGTTCAGATAATGGAAAATCCGTTTGTTCAGAGCATGCTTTCAAATCCTGACCTGATGAGGCAGTTAATTATGGCTAACCCTCAAATGCAGCAACTTATACAGAGAAATCCAGAAATCAGTCACATGCTGAATAATCCAGATATAATGAGACAGGTATGTAGAAAGATTTCTGCAAGTTCATGACTTTGGTTGTACTGTGACTGTGAAAAACAGAGCAGGAATTGGACATGCTTAATTGAGTGCTTAAGCATCCTTGAAGTATTTAGACTTCTTAGAAAATCCATAAAAGGCTGCTGTAGGCAACTGATGTTTGTATCTCTAGTTGGTAATGTCCAAAATAGACTGATAATTCAGAAAATCTACAGCATAGTCTTGAAAGACATTGAAGACTGTGTGATCATGTCTTCTGCGGTTAGACTTGTATGTCCCTGTGTGCACTTGAAACCTTCTGTTGTCTAGCCAACAATAAATTCACCAAAAGTAGTAATTCTCCAAAATAATACACACTTTCATTTTATCTAACTGTGGGTACTTCTGAGTGATTTTAAAATTAGATGGTATTTAAGACATGCTGTGTAGCAGATGGTATCAAAAAATAAATAGATGCTTTTGAAAATGTAGGTATCTATTTTAAAGTTCATGTTATAGACTGCCTGTTGTAATGATGTTACAAATGCTAGTAGTATATTGTGTTGGAAAGTTGAAGAAAGAAAAGAATAGTTCATTCGGGGTTTGTCTTCTGTTTAGCCAGTGCTTCCTGACCCAGACAGCATGGTGATGGTTGTGGTAGAATGCTGGCTAAATATCTAATTCAGTTGACTCCCATTAAGCTGACATCTTGATTTTGCTTTAATCATAAATTGAAATTGGGTTAGACAGTGGTAGCTGACATACTGCCAAATGCTGACGTTTTCACTTTAGAATGGATTTCTTATTAATACAGATTAAACGTTCCACTTCCCTAGACACTAGAACTTGCTAGAAACCCTGCAATGATGCAGGAAATGATGCGAAACCAAGACCGAGCCTTGAGCAACCTGGAAAGTATACCGGGTGGATACAATGCCTTGCGACGTATGTACACAGATATTCAGGAGCCAATGTTGAATGCAGCACAGGAGCAGGTGAGAAAAGATTGCAAATGCCACTGAAAGTAGTGGTTTTTTTAAATAAAATCGTGTAAGTAATGTAAATTTCCAAATATGTACTTGACAAAATATTTCTTGAAGCTTGAAGTTGCTGTGTGGCTCCTTACTCTTGAGAGGAACAATATTTAAAAATTCTGTACTCTTCTAAGCTTGAAGAAATACACATAGAGCTTTGTGTGTTTGAGAAGCTATTTTAAAGTTAATGATTTTCTGTATTACTTAAATTTGAATTCCTGTAATTCCTTGCCCTCAATATTGTGAGGTCCAGGAAAATTTTTCTGAAGGTGCGTTTAGTAGCTCGGAACCTAAGATGGGAAGAAAAAGAGGCTTTGAAGTTGGAAACCAGTATGCAAGATACAATGTTACTGTGATCAAAATAGCAGCGTAGTAGCAACACTGCTTTTAAAAAGAAATGTGATTCAATGTTTTTGGAGGTGCTAGTATCTCTCAGTGTTGGTGTCTTTTAAAAATATTTACAATGAATTACTGTAGGATAGTGAGTATAATTGATCAAGAGCCATCAACATTTGTCTTCATGTGTGATTTTGGAAAGGTAACTTGCTATTTATAGTAGACTTAACAGTTGGCTTTAGTAGATGATACATGTTTGCTTTTTTCCCTCTGTAGTTTGGAGGTAACCCCTTTGCTTCTTTAGTAAGCAATGCATCAACAGGGGGGGACAGTCAGCCATCTCGTACAGAAAACAGAGATCCTCTACCAAATCCCTGGGCTTCTCAGTCCAGCTCACAGACCTCCACGACAAGTACCAGCACCAGTGGTGAGAGCGGTGGCAGTAGTAGTGCTGGAAATAGCACCTCTGGCAGTACGGGACAGAACTCAACTGTACCAAATTTGGGACCTGGACTAGGAGGTGTGTTTGTTACCGTGGCTGTATATATTTGCACATTCTTGGGAGTTTGCTGAAATGATTTTTTCATTAGAGTTTTTGATTCAATTTTGACTGCTGTTTACTTTGATACTAGTCAAGTGTTCTACAAAAGCCCTCTGCAGAAAAACAAACATGAAAAGTAAACTAAGAGTGATAATAGCACTTGTCTATTGCCTTAAAATAAAGGTAGGGAATCTCTAGATGAAAGGTTGGTATTTCTCCTGTTTGGAGGCAAGTGTGAAAACAGCTAATAATGTAGATACTTAGTGGGACTGCTTGTTGGATAACAGCCTCTGTCTTAACTTCTATGGTTGATGCATCTGTGTAAGCAGAACCACACTGAGGTGTGTTTGAGGGACTAAAACAGTTAGAAACCTAGTGGTTATATCCTGGTTTTAGGTAGTCTGATTCATCTGATGATAGTCAGGATGTTTGCTAAAGTGGCCTTTTACTTTTTTTTTTTTTTTTAAGCTGGTATGTTCAACACACCAGGAATGCAGAGTTTATTACAGCAGATAACAGAAAACCCGCAACTTATGCAGAATATGTTGTCTGCACCCTATATGAGAAGCATGATGCAGTCATTAAGCCAGAATCCTGATCTTGCGGTACAGGTAAATGCGTTTGGTGTAGTAATGTATTGTGTGCATTGAAGTACAAAAAAGAGTTGAATCTGTGATACAGTTAAATTTTCGCTTGTGCCAACGTCTCAACAATTGTCTTTAGTGAGTGGCCCAGTTTTTAATGTTAATGCCTAACTCACTGAAATTATTACCTCCTTACATTTAACAATTTGTTGCAGTGGGCTTCTGCCATTTGTAGTTGGACATCGTGCCAGGCATGCTTCTAAAACAACTTTTTAAGTTTGTGTATGTTTTGTAGGGCCCTAAACTTGTGGCCCAGTATAAGAGTCAGTTAGACAAAACAAATGTTTTGGTTGCAAATTAAGGTTGATCTGCCAGTAAATATATACCCCCGCTAGCTTGGGAGGGGAATTGGTGCGATATCTAGACGTAATTCTGGTTTTAACTTCTCTTTTGTCACCCATGCTCAATGTAAAAGTGCAGATGCTGTTTTATGAATGATATCGTTAGAAGTGCTTTCAAATTTTACTTAAAGCATGAATATCCAAAGTCAAATGCTGAACTGAGATAAAAAAAGGTTATCTTTTCTGTATTAAATACTTGGAAAATATCCCTGACTGTAGGTGATGTTTACAGGGAAACGATCACTTGGAACGATATTGGAGGATGAGCAGAAAAGGATTTTCTTGTAATATAGATGAGATTGTCTTGGCAAGTATCAGGCAATTCATTCACTTAAAAGATAAAAAAAAAAGGCCCAAGCAAACAAAACCAAAACTACCAACAGCAACAAAATCAACAAAACCCCTGCAATGTGTTCAGCTGGTTGTTCATAACAAGTTTTTGCAAAAGGAGTAGTAGATGATTATCATTCTGTGAGGTTATTTTCATAAACTGTTACAGTGTTAGTAGTTGTATTAAACCACTCTGCAGTTTCTACTGCTTGATCTTTAAAGTTAAATATTTTTGTCCTATAGATGATGTTGAATAATCCTTTATTTGCTGGAAATCCTCAACTTCAGGAACAAATGAGACAACAACTTCCTACTTTCCTTCAGCAAGTAAGATGAGAAGCTGTTAATAAATGTCTTCAAGTCAGTGAGCAATGTTTTCAATAAACTGGTGCCTTTGATTTGGCTAAAAGCCAGTTTCGGTAATATATTCTTGTTGGCTTTAGACACAAGTTAGGTTGTCCCTTGCTAATAAATTCTTGCTTTATGTTTCCATCCCTTTCAAAAGTTAGATCTGACTTTTAGTGGATTTTTTTGTTTGTGGATAGCACAACTGCTTAGATTTGCCCTTGCTTCTTTGCTTAGAAGGAGTAATAGTTCTTACTGAGCACCAGCCAAGAGAACACCTGTCTGCAACATGATTTTTTTCACAAATTAAAAAGATCAATACTTTTCCCGCTGCTAGAATAAGGTTTCACTGTGCTTTTCTCATACCTCTACAAATCTGCCTTAAGTATGTGGGTAAAGAGATCTTGACAGCATCCCTTGAAAGACCCAAGTCATCAGCTAATTCAAAAGAAGTGGCTTCTGCAGGTTTTTTTGCCTGTAAAGATTGCCCTCCCACCATCTTCCCTTCTTAACAGCATTGTGCTTGCAGCCTGGGTATCTTTCTTTGTATTAGCTGCCACAGTGTGTAATAGTACTGTGTTGCCTAAATAGGAGCAAGTAAGACTTTTTTTTAGGAGTTGAAAACTTAATCCAGTGCCTTAGTTCTGCCATTGGGCAGTCCTTGCAAACCAGAGTAAGTGTGTTGCCACAATCTGATTGCACACAGGCAGTTTTGAGTAAAATAATTAACGCATACATGAACTAGGGTAGCAAGTTCAGTGTTGAGAAGAAATTAGTTATATTGTTTCAACCACGTGAATGGCTGCAGTGTCTCATAATGCTGCTCCTTGGTGATGACTTAGTAGTATCTGAACAACTAGTACCACATGCATGTTTTGAAATCTGTGAATAAATGGTAATTAATGAAGGCACAGTGGCAATCATTTCTGTTTCCTTTGGGTATCTCCTTGTGTCAGTATTACCTTGGGGTTTATCTGCACAGTCCTCTTGTCTTCACTATGTTAGGTCAGATGATCAGCAGCGTTAGCAGGTGGAGTAAAGTGGAGAAATATCTGGGTATTCTCAGAATGTTGACAATATTGCAGCTCATTCCTTGATTGTCTACTGGAATTTATATTATGGGATCAGGTGATAAAAAACATGTTATGTTCCTCTGCATAATGGAAGGCATCTTTTACAATAAAGGGCGATTGCCCAGCAGAACTAGGAAAATTCATCTGTGAGCTACTGCATCCGCAGCTTTTATACAAGTCTTAACAAGAATTGCTGCTATTTAACAGCTGGAATTTAAAACATTAATAGAGACAATATCCAGGTCACCTCAGTGCTCTGAGAATTGTTGGGCCACTATTTCTGTAAAAGAACTCCAAATATCAGACAGTAAGTTGTGATTGAAATATTTTATTAAAGTAGTTGCAGCAGCTTTCTTTGGAGAACCCAGAATGTTTTCCTGTTTTAAATTTGGGTCAACTTTGCCAGCTACATATTTAGTTATTCTCTGACTTCTAGCTATCAGGAAGATAAAAATCCAAGAGGTGAATGGAGAATATGAACAACTTGCTGTGCTTAAGTCTTGTTATGCACCTGTATTCCAGACTGGAGTTCTTCATATTCTACTCTGCACCAGAGGAAGTTTGACCTTAATCTGTGCATTTCTATGTGAATCAAAAGTGGTTTTGCAGCAGAAGGAATTTGGTCTAGTTGCCATGTGAAGTTTGCTAAGATTAATAAGCCTGTCTGCTTATTTGAAGTAGGTCTGGCTACCAAGACTGTGTCACTTGTGACTGAAACGCATTACTTTTCACTTGCCTATGGCATCTCTTAAGTGGAGGTGAGGGTAAGCAGTTAGTTTTGGTAACTAAAATAGGTTTCTGGACATTTAATGTCAGAAATTAAAAGGATTTGCCTATTATATTATCTGTGGATGTGAGAGACAGTTTTTAATTGAAGTCACAGTAGAGTGAGAGCCCTTGAATATTATACATTTGCTTGCTAGTAAGTTTTCCAGAGTATACGTTTGCATTTCTCTAGGCTGTGAGGGCACTGCAGGTATGAAAACATGCACAAATACTCATGCTCAAACTCCTGTGGTCTGAATTTAGCTAGGAAAAAGAAATACTGTGTAACTTTCTCCGATACCTGTTCGTCAAGTTCATTGTGTTCAACATTGTTTGTTACAAGTAATACGATATAGGAGACTAATTCTAGAATGATGTTGAACTAATACAGCCCTGTGGCTTTGAAAGGTGATGAAGTCTGTTAGAAGAGGTAATGAAAAATACTTTTCCTTGTGTACTTCTGGTGTGAAAGGCTTTGTCCACATCTAGAGTTCATTGATCACCTGCTATGAAAGTTGTCTCAAAAAAAGAAAAAATACCTGAAGGTTTTAATGTAAATATTCAACTATAAAGTTGAAAAACAAGTTCTGAAATTGTTGAACTGTATAAAACATGTAGTGAGATTAACTTTGAACATCTGCATATGATTAAGCATTTCTCTCTTTCTTAGATGCAGAATCCTGACACATTATCAGCTATGTCAAACCCTAGAGCAATGCAGGCTTTGTTGCAGATTCAGCAGGGCTTGCAAACGCTAGCGACAGAAGCACCGGGGCTTATACCAGGGTAAGAATCAGCCTTACAAATTTAGGCAAGAACTAGTCTCTTGTGTTATGTTGTTTGTTCATCTTGCACGTAGAGATACACAGTTTTTATTAAAGACACTTCTTCCTACCTTTTTTAGTTTAACTAAATTGTTAAAATTGTTTTAGAATCTGTCACATTTTTGCCTGCCATGCACTTTGAAACAGTGATGACTGGCCTTTGTCTTAGTACTTTACTTAAATGGTCACCCACTCTTTGACAGGATTTTTAGTCGGTAATTAAATAACTGAGAACAGACAAGATAATATTTATTTTTCAAGTGGTGTTTTTCTTCTTCTGTCAATTATGCAGATTTAATCCTGGTTTAGGTGGATTGGGAAGTGCTGGAGCTCCTGCAGGGTCTACAGTACCTGGTTCTGTTCCCAGTGAAAATACAACTCCAGCATCAGGAACTGCTGAATCTGGTCAGCAGCAGTTTGTCCAACAGATGTTGCAGGCACTTGCTGGTGCAAATGCTCAGGTAAAGTCCATCACTATATTCTAAATTTTTAATTTTTAAGTTTATTTTTTTCATTGTAAACCAGTAGAAGGGAGGCTGATAGTTGAGGGGGGGTGAGCTCCATGGATACTTCTGGTCAAAGGAGAGCAGAGGAGGCCTAAAAATACTGTTACAGCTGTGCAAGTAAATGCTGGAAAAAAACATAACATTTGAGGTAGTGTCCTCTGAGGAGTTAGTTTTTATACACTCATCTTCATACCCTTGAATTTATGCAATGGTTGGAAGGATTGGGACAGATTAAGGAGGTAAGGTTCACTGACAAGTGAACTGTGGGCTCAGGCAAGAGAAAAGCTTAAGCATATTGGACACCATTACCTCTGCTTTTTTTCTGTATTGCTGGTTGTTACCCTCTAGCAGTGACTAAGCCTCTGTCCCACACTTTGGAATAGCCACACTGTAGTTATTGGGGGCCTGAATTTGTTGTATGGCTTCACTGACGTCCTGCAGGTCCAGACTTCAGTGCATTTTAGTAACATATTGAGTGGCGTTAAGTGTTTCCAGAGAGCTCCAGAAATCAAGCACAGGTAGAAGTCATGCACGGATAGCAGCTTTGCCAGTAGTTGTAGGGTGAGCGAGACTGGCTTTAGGGGAGACACGCTGTTAACTCTGAAGAGCGCTGTGTGACACAGCACCCTTAGACCATACATACTCTGTGTGATGGCAGACTGCTGGTGGAAGGGGCAGTCCTGCTTTTTGCTCCGCTGTTGCCACAGGGTGAGTTAAGTTAGTTCAGCTTGCTGAGCTGATGGACGTTTTGCTCTTGTTATCTAACCGTGAGGAAGTGCTGGTCAGTGTCACTGTAGGAAACTATATTCTCATACCTTTTCACTTACTATGCTATCAAATCTTACACCACTGAGTTAACATTCTGTTTAGTTTTGCTTGGGGGAAGCAGGTGAGGGACAGTGCTTAAATTTCATGTTACTTCTTGACATTGTATTGGTTTGGAACCACATGCAGATTTTAAATACGGGTAGTAATTCCTTGATGTATGAAACTGTTGAACTAAAACAAAAGGAAAATTAGCAGTAGCTCTGCAAGTTTTGTGTTGGTATCTAAATTGACTAATTGATTTCAAAAAGTGACTTCTCGGTATTACTCCGGCATATTATTTTCCTACAAATGTTCTGATTCAAAAATGCCTCTGAACTGAAGGGCATACCACTGAAATCATTCAGAATTTTGCTACGAGTTTGTGTGACCTGGATCATCCCATACAGCACAGCTGCCAGTTTGCATTAGACTGAAGCTTTCTAACAACTAGAATTTTGGTAACTTCAGTCAACAAATACTTGGAGCATTAAAAAAGAGATGATTTTTGTGTCAAGCAGAAAAAAGGCCTGTGATGTTCACCATTTCCAACAGTGACATCATCATAATCCTTGCTGTTCCACATTATTAGGTTGGACTCTGTTTCATTTAAAAAAAAATTACCTATATGCATATCTTTAAGAAATTGTTCATGGGACATGAATTTACGCAATTGAATTTTAATCCTTTTTTATCAAACAAGCAGCTTTTGCTGTAGATCACAAATGTTATGTAAGTTTAGATACTCCTAAAATTTGAAGCTCCTCTGACTTGTTAAAAAAGTAATTCAATTGTGAATTGAATTTATGACATAGTATAGTTTTAGGATGTTGAAAAAGATTTAGTCAGAAATTAGTAGAGAGAGTGGTGCAGAACCAACTATGTTTAAATCCTGTACTTTGCTAAATGTGTGTTATGCTTTTATAGCTTGAAATTTTGTTCTTAGCAGTTGCAAAATCCAGAAGTTCGATTTCAGCAACAACTGGAACAGCTGAGTGCAATGGGCTTTCTGAACCGCGAAGCAAACTTACAAGCACTAATAGCAACAGGAGGAGACATCAATGCAGCTATTGAAAGGCTGCTTGGCTCTCAGCCTTCATAGCAGTGTTTCTTTAACTTGAAAAAATGTAATTTATTTTTGATAACAGCTCTTAAATCTTTAAATATTTGCTTTATTTCACCCTGACAATGACAGTCCTAGGGTTGTCTTGTTATAACTAAAATTGGTCTGATGCATTTTAAGGTGGAGTGCGGTAGCTTTCTTCAAACAGTGGGAATCAATGCATTTTCACTCTGTTGCATGCATCACTCTTCTTTTGTTCTGCATTATTTGTGATTTTTTTGAAACTATCAGCTTTCACAGTTGAGTGAACAGGTTTTGGCTGACCTGCAACTGTACAATTTATTTACTACTTAAACATTAGCCTTCAGTAGTAATTTATGTAGAATACAAATTAAGAAGGAAACAAATTAATTGAAGCTACAATTTGTGGGCACCAATACTGCTTATTGTGATTTCGGCATGTATTTTTTTTGCTAGCAAAACGCTGTAAGATTTATACCACTTGAGTAATTACCTTTTTTTGCTTTGATTTGTATAAACACAATATATACAGTGGAGACAGCTCATTTCTAGAGATTTACACATTGCAATAGAATGAGGTTATAAGTAGCGCAAAAAAGCCAGGGGGGCAGAAAAAGTTGTAAAACATGTTTTTGGTGTAGAATCTTCCAGCATCTTTGGTAACCATCTCAGCAAAAATGCTTAAACAAGTTCAGTTAAAATATACTAGAATTAATGTTCTGGTTATCTCTTTACATCTAACTGTACAGAAACTTGCATTGAAACACTGTCTCAATATTCAGAAAGATTAACTGTAAATTATTACCTTTATCATTGTGTAAATTAAAGGGGTGCTGCCTCGTGATCTGGAACTGCTTCTAAGGCTCTTTGGCTTGTTCCACTGAAATTCTAATGTGTATTCTGATTTGTAATTGGAAACATTAATTCAATGGTCATGTGGTATTCTAATTGCTTTTAACCACCATGTAAAAAATACTGTATATCTTTTGAGTTTTTATTGGTAGTTACTTCTCTTGTGCACAGATAATAAATGAATTAAAAAATCTTTAAGCATCTTGCCTCAGTGTGTTTGCAGTTGGTGATTACACAGAGTTCAAGAAGACTCACCAGTTTAAGAGTTGGCATTTGAGTGTAAGCTCAGGGAATATTCACCAGCTCTTGGCTAAGATTAGTAAACAACTCCTGGAGTGTGAGGTGGAAGAAAGAGAGCAAGAGGCATATGATGTTGAGACTACTAGCTTAGGTAAAGTGGGGGTATCGGAACAAAAGAATCTACTGGTAAGATGAACTTAATATAAACAAAAACTCTAAAAATACCTAGCATTTGGGTACAAAATTATTCCTACTTTTATTTCCTAGCCAGTGATCAGACCCATCATCATACCTTCACGCTGACTTCTGTTGGATGGGTAGCTTTCATTGCACTGAGTACAAGACTGTGATAGGGAAGTGGCAGATAGCAAGTAGTTTCTGTAGAATAATCGCTACCTTTTTACAGTTATTTTCACAATTGCTATTTATTTTATGAGGATCTTCAAAGTAACTAATTTAACTTTATAGTGTGCCTTATTAGGACCTCACTTTAAAAGAAAGTAAGACCCCTTACTATTTGGAAGACGGGTCCTTTTAAGAGTACAATCCATAACAGCCGAAAGGGTGGGGATGAGGTGGGGAGGGGGATAATTTTTACCAAGCTTTACCAAGACACTAAAACAATGAACGTAACTAGCATGAAAACTTTCTTGAGACAACATTCAGTTCACCTATGTAAGTATTTCAGTTGCACATTACAAACTATGAGATACTACATTTGAAGTCAAATTTTATTCCAGCTCAACAAGAGATGGAAGGTTGACCTAAACTCTACAATGAGCCCTTGAGCTAATTTTCTTCTTGAAGTACAATAGATATTGTAACTATTGTCAACAACAATTACTGACTTCCTTGTAAGTAGTGGTAAAACACTGAGACGCCTTTTGCATAGGAGGAGTTTTAGTTTTGTCGGAAAACACAGTAAATAGAATAAGGTTTACAGGTAGGGTAGACTTTTTATTACATCTTTAATTGTAAAAGAATGATCACAGTTGTTGGTTTAATAGCATATTATAACGTTCCTGTTTATCCCTGATACTCATTGCCCCTTTTCCTGCCTCTGTTTAAAATTCTCTCTTCAGAAGTATCCTCTACCTCTTCTTTCAGAAGCAAACTTGTATTTAACTGTGAGCAGCTGGATAACTCATGTTTGAAAAGTGTTGCTTGAAGTTTGGGCCAGAAGGGCATGTGTGCCTGAAGCTTGTCTTTTTATCTCCCCGCTTTCTTCTTTTACCCTACATTGAGCCAAATGATCTGATAGGATTGTCTACAAAACTGCACTGCCTGATCATCGAACTGCTGCTTGAGAAAGTAACTGCTGCAAAAAGAAAAAAGTTGAAAGCCATGACAGGGTGAACTGACAGATGCTGTTTAAAAGTTGTAAAATGCGCACCTGCAGATGAAGCGCTGTTACAGTACCACTGGGCACGTGGCAGCAAGACGGTTAGTTTTGTAAAGGACGTGGTCTGTCCAATTCCCTTCTTGGTTCAGTGCCTGCGTAATAAAATAACCACCTCGATCTGGAGCTGAGCTGGCAGGCAGCTGGGTCTGTTCCTGTGCCTTCACAGATAACCCATGCTAGTTTAAGGAGACTCTCCCCTTCCTGTGTTTAATGTATGAATGGATACTGCTATTGGGATCTGACATTTCATTTTTATTTCCTCATAGCATTGCAAAGTGCTTATGCTGTAGCAGGTTTTTTTTTTTACACAGCACATTACAAGTCTTAAGTCGCACATAGTCTTTAGGATGTGTAGTGCATGTACCTTCTGTAGATAATTTGTGCTCATGGCAGAGGCAGGAAAAGCAAGTTCTGACTCCAGGTGTTTCTTCTTTAGTTTTTGTTGACTTTGCTAAATGTATTTCAAAATATGGACAGAAAACTTGCATCTAAATAACCTAAAGCAAATGAAATGTTGCAGGACTGTGTTTGGGTGGGTAAATGGAACTTACATACAGGGATTGTTCTCTGATCTTTTCCTTCCACTGTACATGTGCACAGCATCATAAAAATTGGAGAGTGGTTTTATGTGGTTAGCATTTGGATGACTGACATCTTAATCTTCTAATTTGTGATGCACAAGATATGTGAACAGAAATAATGCTTTTTTGCCTTTCAGAATAGCAGGTGAGAGTTTCCTGAACTGATTAACTTTAAAACAACCTTCTGTGCAGTATCTGGAACTGTCTCAAATTGTGGAGCTGGGGTCCACACGCAGCCCTGTGAATGCAAGTTCAGTATTCTTTTTAAGCCATTTGTGCACTCCTGCAGCTGCGCATGAACAGGCCAGCAGCAACACAGCAGGCTTTCCCTGCAGCAGGGAAAAAAGCCAGCCACTCCTGCAAGCCCTTGTGGGTTTAGTGTCGCAAAGTTCAGAGATGCGGCACGGTGGCAAAGGTTTAAGAAATAGTAAGTTGCAACAGTTCTGTCCAGCTAAGTACGCAAGCCTGGTTCTGTGTTGAGGAAAACAAATCAGACATCAGAAAAGCTTCCAAGGAGTCTTGCAACCTTCATTTTCTAAATAAAAAGTGAGCAGGAAGAGTTTAGAGGGAGAGACACCTATAAGAAGTTGTGTTCCTGAAGATTTCACCTGCACTTTCCAGTGAAAGTAATGGCTTCTTAGCTTCTACTTGCTTGTTTAGAGGTGCAGTTTTTTCAGGTTTTTTTGGCTGTATCTGTCCTGCTCTGAGATGGAGCAAGGCGCAGGCAAACTCCCTCTTCTGAGATTCTGAGAGAAAAGCAGATGCTCGGCATTACCTTCAGATCAGCATTCTGAAAAAAAATGGTGTATCTTTAACATCTCGCTGTGTTCATCCACGTACTGCCAGCTGCCCCTTTCTTGGAAACAGGAGTTTCTCACGAACCCTAGGTCTGCAAAGTACAACTAGCTTTAGGTGGTAATGATTTCCAGTTAATGTGGAGGTAAAGAGGTGCCATCTCACAGAGGACATGAGTGGGGATTGCAACGTTCAAGCGCCAGCTAGTTAGGACTTAAGAGACTCAAGTACTGAATTCCAGTGGTGAAAACTGCACCTGTCATTCAGAAGATTAATGGCATGTTAATTTAAATGGTCGCTTTGTTCTTTCAGTGTCATTTGAACTGTGGAAATACTTTGTTTTGCTATAAGTAAAAGCGAAAGGCAAATATATTAAAAAGTTAGGGGAAGGAAATATTACTGTTACTAGAGCAAAGAGTGAGAAATACCCTGACCTTATTTGAAGAAGCATGAACTGCCTGTAATTAAGAACATGCTACTTTGTTTGGAAAAGACTTCCAAAATCCAAGGTGCCTACATAGGCTTCCCTGAGAGAACAGTTTTTAAATGTTAAGCACAATGTTCTGTTAGTGCCAGCCACTTCGAAAGCATGCTATAAATGCTGACAAGCAGATCTGAAAATTAGAGTCCAGCCTTTTCAGCACTCACACTTGAAAATGTCACCCAATTATTTTTCTTATTTGAAGGTCTATTCATATCTGTTTGTGACAGGGTGGAGCTGCTTTTCCATCACTGTACAGTGCCCTGATCTAGTTTTATGGTCTCTGAAAAAAAAGCGAGCATAAATCTGTTTTTAATGATGGGTATATTAGAAAAGCTCTTTGTTTGTTAAGTGGTGCGTTGGGAAAAAATCGAGACTTCATTAAAAGCAGAGGTACCACAAGAGGGTGCAATTTCTTTCATTTTTATAGATGGGAAACTTCCTTTCACTGGTGCTGACCAGTCACTTGGTCTGAAGAGATGCCCAGCCTCTGAAATTAGAGGGTGTTAGGAATCAGCCATACGTGCCTTTCTCTTGCACTTAACTTTGCCTCTGAGTCTTAAGCTTTCACCTTGGCTCTCAGAATAAACTGGGTCTGAATTGAGGGCGTTTTTTCTAGTGCTGCTGTAGCAAGTATCAGCAGACTAAAACTGATAACTGCCTGGTGTTCTCCCTCCAGGTCACAAACAAACAGCAAAAGAGCACTTCTGGGTGGGTGTGTTAATGTCTACAATCCCAAATCTGTATCTAAAAATGCCTGCTCTCAGTCAGATAGTGCCCATTTATTGCACTGATCTAAGCACAGTAGTTTGTCTAGTAAACCACAAAGCCCTTACTACTCATACAAAATGAGAACCAAGATAAATGTTTTTCAGCTAGTTAGCTGGGTAAAAATTGCACCAAAGATGCTTTGAAACATGAGTTTTGCTTCTAAAGGAGTTAATCCATCTAGAAATAAAAGAATTGCATGACACACTAAAAATAAGCCATCTGCAATGGCACACGGGGATGGCTCCATTTGGATGTGACGCATCTTTCTCACAGAAACTATCTGCAGTTTTCATTAAGTTAAGCTAAAAAGGCATGTCTTGTGTAACAAGGCATAAAAAAACCTTTTAAAAAACACTTTGGGAATAAAAAAGGATTTTAACCTTTAATTGTGTGAGTCAGGCATCTGATTGACTATTTGGAATTTTCTGATCACAAGAAAAGTTGTAAAAAATATGTATTAGAAACGGCTTGATCTTAAGCTTTAAAGCAGTTGTATGAATACCTGTCCACAAGCATATGTTGGACTGGACATCGGCTGAGGTGGAGGACTAAAGCACACCAGAACAGGGAAGTGATGGAGAAGGTCCAGCTGTGAAAGAGTAAGTTAACTTTTCTAAAAGAAGGAAACATCTGTCAGTTGTATTCAGTATATTGGATCACTGGTTGACTCAGTCTCCACTGCACTTCATCAGTGGGTAGGCTCTGTACGTGAAAGATGAGAGTTCAGAGCCAATATGATGCCACTTACACTTAATTTCTAAAGCTTTCCATAGAATTATATTTTGTATATTGCCTCACCACCACTACCTTTTTTCTCACGTTTCAGCTTGGTGTTCAATGCACACAGTAAGAGTTCACGAAAGCCCTCATGAAGTCACCAGTGTCCTGGTGAGGTTAGCAAGGGCACAAACACGGAAGCTACAACTTGCTGAACATCTGGCTGTGAGACAGTGGCTGTGTCAGGCAGAGAACTTCACCATGCATGTTCCTGCCTCTTCTAGAAAAATAGGTATGTTGTTTCTAACAAAGCTGTAAGTTATTTCATCACTTAATAGCAGATGTGCCCACCTCCATGTCTGACAGAGTAAAAATTAAAATGAAGAAATGAAATTACTGTGTGTCACCCTTGGCAGAATTTTCAAAAGCAGGCTCCTCCTAAAATGGGAGTTTTAACTTAATACAGCGAAGGGTTTAAAAAGTTGACAGTTTTTGAAAATTTCGTCCTGTACGTCTTTTACAGAGCCATGATAAAAATACCAGCAGCAGTAAACCAGCTCTTAACATTGCAATCCATTTAATTTTCAGGAAAAATTAAGTTGTTTTAAAAATTTAATAATTAAAATGCTGTTTCATACCCTTGATACCCTTAAAGGAATTTCTGCACATGCAGTTCAGAAACTCACTCCAGAAAAGCCTCACCCTGAAAAATGGCGCACTCAATCTCCAGCACTATTTCAGGGAGAGATTTTTCTAGACCGACAGTAATGAAGTTTTCTGGTGCGGTAGGAGGCTCCAGAGTATCAAACTGAGACTTGAGAAGTTCAGGTGGCATAAAATGTCCTCTCCTCTTCTCCAGGCGGCCAGCAATGACGTCTATAGGCCCATGCAAATGAACAAAGAGGATCTTCAGCGCTGCATTTTCTCCTGGTTGCTCTGGCTGGTTGCTTTCAATTGCAGATGCTCCACTAACTAACACATGCCTATACATCTTCTTCAGCGCAGAACAGGCCAGAACTGCATCTTGTCCAGATGCCTCTTCCCTATCAAAAAGAAAAGAAAAAAAAAAAAAAAACTTCCAC
>Ga0065711_1030239_pt1 | contig 33156 bp, 21 predicted proteins | sample Hoacrofraction12_FD_59098 | JGI IMG/M metagenome (GOLD analysis project Ga0065711, IMG submission 59098) | Hoatzin crop microbial communities from Cojedes, Venezuela - Epithelial fraction 12 v2 (version 2) | ecosystem: Host-associated > Birds > Digestive system > Esophagus > Crop | place...
CCGGGGCCTTCGGGTCCCAGCCCCGGGCCGTTTCCCTGCCGCGGCGGGGGAAGTGAGCGGGAGCCGAGGGGGGAAGGCAGCTGCCGTCTGAAGTCTGGGAGTTGGGGTTTTGTTTTTACGAAAATATTTGCTTAGGCTTCTTTGGGTTTTGAATAACCTGTTCTTAGAATAATTTGACAAAATCCATATTCTGGTTCTTACAGTGAGGGTTCCTTGCGTTCTTATGAGACTACAGTTTGCTGTAGTTACTAAAACGTTAGAATTATTATTTCCCATAAAAAGTCATAAAGTTAGGATAAACTGAAAATGCGTTTGGTTGGAAACGTCTGAGGATGCTTCGTACATGCGCAGTGGTTTTTAGATTTCAGATAAATGTAGAATGCCAAGTCAAGGCAGTTTTAGCGCTTTGTGTCCCTGCGGGGTGGGCACCGCGCTCCCGAGCTGCCCGCGGCTGCTGGGCAGCACCGGCGCTGAGCCCGCGTTCAGCCGCGGCCGGTGGCTGGCACAGGCTGGCGTCTGCGGCGGAGAGACCAAGCTGGTCATCCCGAATCCCAGCGGCTGGGTGACGGCCTCAGAGCAGCGAGAAATCAACCTTCCCAGGCTTGGAGCAGAGTGGACAGTAACAGGGCATTACCCGTAGGTGAAAAGCTTACGTGGAACTGGATAGAGGATTATTGTAAACGCAAACAGCTTTTATGTAAACAGGCCCGGAAGAACAGATAACTTAGGCAATGAGAAATGTTATAAATAAATTTTCAAAGTACACCAGGAGATTGTGATATGCGGGGCACCAGGACTTGCGCAGCTAGTGGAGACATGTGCTGTAGCCAACGTGACTGAAGTCAGTGCATTCTTCTTAGTAACAGGAAATACTTGTTTGGGAAACAAATAATGCTTACCTGTACAGTATTTAGCTCTGTATACAAGTAATGAGTCGTCACTGGAAACAGAGAGGCTATAAGATAGAGGAAGGTCCATTTGTGCTTGCTCGTGTTGCTCTTACGATTGTGTTGCCCTCAGTCTTAACACAAAGCTATTTCTTCTGTGAGAAATGTTCATTATACTCCTCACTGTGTGCTTATGTAAAGTGTGTTGCAGTACAATCTGACATGTGCTTGGATGTCCAGGCAACGTCTCATGTCAGTACTTGCCCACCCTGGGCAGACTGGCTCAGGGTAGGTATTTACACTAATTCTATGCCAAGCTACTAATCCATTCCCATAGTGACCCATAATAAGACTGGAAATCAAGCCCCTAAGAGGTTGTTTTACTCGTCATTATGTCTTATGCTTATTTTGAGGACCAGTCTGCTATTCTAACTTTTATCTGCTTTAGTGCTTGGTCACCCTCACAGGCCAACAGACGTGCCTAACCATGCCTTGGGCTCCAGATCTTGATTCAGTCTTAGTATGTACTAAGCCACAATCTGTCCACAACTTTGTGCCTAATGTGACTCTATCTTGATTTTAGGTCATTAACCAACCTTTGTTCTAAACTGTGCTTACCATGCCACCCCAAATCTAATCCTTATTAGACAGACTTGGTCTAACTTTAACTAGAGTCCTGGTCCGCAACTTGGCCCAAATGCTAGACTCATTTTTGAGTTTTAAAACTGGACCACGTGGTAGCCTTGAACCCCATAAGAGATCCAAATGATGATTTATCTCCTAAATTAACCCCTCATCTAACCCGATCTCATTTTAACAAAACTGAACTACCTATGATCCTGCATTTGGCAGAGAATCATAAAATCATGGCACGGTTTGGATTGAAAGGAACCTTAAAAATCATCTAGTTCCAAATCCCCTGCCATGGGTAGGGTCACGTTCCACTAGACCAGGTTGCTCAAAGCCCCGCCCAACCTGGTCTTGAACACTTCCAGGGAGGGGGCAGCCAGAGCGTCTCTGAGCAACCTATGGCAGTGCCTCCCCACCCTCATAGTAAATAATTTCTTTCTTATATCTAATCTGAATCTATCCTCTTTCAGCTTGAAGCCATTACCCATTGCCCTATCGCTACATGCCCTTGTAAAAAGTCCCTCTTCAGCTTTCTTGTAGGCCCCCTTCAGGTATTGGAAGGCTGCTGCAAGATCTCCCGGAAGCATTCTCTTCTCCAGGCTGAACAGCCCCAACTCTCTCAACCTTTCCTCGTGGCAAGAGGTGTTCCAGCCCTCTGATCGTTTTTGTGGCCCTCCTCTGGACCTGTTCCAACAGGTCCATGTCCTTCTTGTGCTGAGGGCTCCAGAGCTGGACGCAGGACTCCAGGTGGGGTCTCACCAGAGTGGAGTAGAGGGACAGAATCACCTCCCTTGACCTGCTGGCCGAGGTGCTTTTGATGCAGCCCAGGAAGCAGTTTGCCTTCTGGGCTGTGAGCACACACTGCTTGGTCATGCTGAGCTTCTTGTCAACCAGCACCCCCAAGTCCTCCTCCTCAGGGCTGCTCTCAATCCATTCTCCACCCAGCCCGTATTTGTGCTTGGGGTTGCCCCGACCCACGTGCAGGACCTTGCTCTTGGACTTGCTGAACTTCATGAGGGTCACCTGGGCCCACCTCTCCAGCCTTTCCAGGTCCTGATGGTTGGCATCCCTTCCTTCCAGTGTGTCGACCGCACCACACAGCTTGGTGTTGTCAGCAGACTTGCTGAGGTCCTTGCAATGGTCCTTGCCATTGTAAGCTTCCATTCTCCTGCATTATTGGCTCCCTTCCCTTCTGTGTGTGCCAGTGGGGGAGTTTTTTGATGTTTGGCCATGGGCTGTGGATCCACTGCAGACTGCGCTTGGAAACAGCTGTCTACCTCCTTGCCAGCCTCCCTGATGTTTTGCAGTCTTCTCACTGCCTCCTTGCACCTCAGGCACCTGCTGCAGGAGGTTCTACCCCTGGGCACAGCGTTTGCAGGCAGGTCTGCCACCTGTCCCTGCCCCAGGAGAAAGGTCTAGGCACTTTCTGCAGCCTGAGGTCTGCCCTGTGGCCTCTTCCTTCAGCAGCTCCATCTGGGCAGAGGCATTGGCCGCCGCTGGGGTAGGTGGTGCAGAGCCCCACAGCCGGAGCTGCAGCCTTTGCACTCAGACGAGTGCCCACCATTCTGCCTTGAGGGCCAGGTAGGATGAGTGCCCTTGACCTATTTTATTTTATCAGTGAGAAATTTCATAGAGATTAATCACGTGGGCAGTGGTGTTTGTGAGAAGAGAGCAACGATTCGGCAAAAGTAGCAAAGCCAAATATATAAGATCACGTCTTGTTCCATTTGGTAAATTATTTTCTCTGATATCGGTAGGAGCAGAATTTCACCCTGGGTGCCTACACCGATGATTCACACTCTCAGAGGTCAAATTTGCTACTTCTGTAAATTTATGTACTGGTTTTGGCTGGGATGTGGTTAATTTTTTTCATAGTAGCTTCTATGGTGCTGTGTTTTGGATTTGTGATGAAAACCATGTTGATAACACCCCCCTGGTTTAGCTGTTGCTGAGCAGCACTTGCACAGCCTCAGGGCCTTTCCTTCGAGGAGGCTGAGGGTGCACAGAGACTGGGAGGGGGCACAGCCGGGACAGCTGACCCCAGCTGACCCCAGCGATACCCCACGCCGTATGACATCGTGCTCAGCAATAAAACCTTGAGGAAAAAAAAGAGGAAGGGACAGTTGGACGTGTGGGCGTTTGTCTTCCCAAGTAGCTGTTACCTGTGATGGAGCCCTGCTTTCCTGGAGGTGGCTGAACAGCTGCCTGCCGATGGGAAGCAGTGATGAATTCCTGGCTTTGCTTTGCTTCTGTGTGCAGCTTTGCTTTACCTGTTAAACTGTCTGTATGTCAACTCACAAGTTTTCTCATTTTTACCCTTCCAGTTCTCCCCCCCCGTCCCACTGGGCGGGAGTGAGTGAGCAGCTGCGTGGGGCCGAGCTGCCTACCCAGCTTAACCCACAACCGTGTTTTTTGGCACCCAGCGCGGGGCCAGAGGAGTTTGAAATAACGACAGCATTGATCGGAACGTGCTGGACCAGATTTATAGCTGTCACAGCTGTTTAGCTATTAATTAGCAGGCTCCTGCGCTTGCCAGGGGACTTGCTTGCTTTGCTGTATGTTACAGTCTAGGGATTATCAGTGGCTGCTGCTTGCTGCGCTGCTTATCATCTTCCTTTGCTGCGCCTGCAAACATTTTCCTTAACAGCACTTGGCCGTGTGCCTGGGCTGGCGTATGGCCAGGGCATTGCTGCTGTTCCTGTTACTGCTGTAGCAGGCACGCTGTACCTACAGTCTGAACTCCAGCTGAAGGGACTGTGACCTGTGAGTAACTCCCTGCCGGAGCAGATAGACCCGAAAGCATCTGTGGCTGTGGATGGGTCCACAGGTACGCTTCTGAAGGGACTGAAGCCCATGGATAAGTCCATGCCAGAGCATGGGCAAGGGGAAGAGTTCATTGCAATATTAAACCTTATAGCCTGGTTCAAAGTGATACCCGTAAATGTAATGTGTTTCCTGTTTTGAGGAGACAGGAAAGCTCTAAGATAAAGAGGCTCCTAAATAGCGCTACTTAGACAAACTTTACTTGCTGTTTTGAGAAGACAGGAAAGCTCTAAGCTAGAGAGACTCCTAAATAATTCTACCCCAGACAGCTCAGCCTTGGGAGGGCAGATGCACCAAGCTACAGAGATAAAGAGGCACCAAGAGGGCAACAAGACCAGAGCAAAACAACCTGGAAGGACATGGTATACTGATCTGAGAACTGAGTTTGTGCAGAAACAAAGGTCATCCAGCGGACACTGTGATGAGGAGTACAAGCCTTTATCTTGAGACCCCCAAAGACCACCTGAGGACCCTAACAGACATGCATGAAAGACATTACCATATGCTAATTAGTTATTGGAAAAGTCATGAATATGCTAAGCATTTCTCAGAAATATAAAGAATATGTACATTGTAATTGTATTTAACCTGAAACGACAGGGTGTTTAGTGCACACGTTTGGAGGAGAGATCCCCCATGTGCCCAGCGCAGTAATAAAGAATACCTGCTTAATAGTCGGAAGACTATTGAGTCTTCAGTTCTGGCTTTTCAAGGCATCAAAAGGGACCAGGCATAGAGATTGTAATGGATATAACTTTGAATTGTTGTAAACCATTGTCTGAGTTGTGTGTTATGGAAGGACTATAGCAGGAACCACCTGAACAGAGGACAAGCCTGACAAGAAGCTCTGCAAGTGTGACCCAACCTGAATAGTTTTCAACAGCAGTACCTCCACACAACACACTGCCTCTCCTGTCCCGAGCAACCACCGTAACAGATGGAACTCAGGTCACAGAAGAAGTGAACTCAATGTACATTGTATGGACATTTTACAGGGGTGGCCCATAGATGACGGGAATGATATCTATGTATCAAAGGATGGGCGGGGGAGAAAGGGGTTGGTTAATGGGAAGGTATTGGACAATGTGGGACATGAACATGGCACAAATGGTGTAGAATAAGGGGCAGAGATTGTACCGATTTGGGCTTGGATGCTCTTCATACCAGCTCGTATAGTACTATGTTTTGTATTTGTTTTTATCATTAGAAACATTATAAAATTATTTATTATAAATTACAACTCGTGGTGCTCAACTTTAGAATCAGATCAACATGTGAATAGTTACACTTGCATAGCCCTAGTAGGCTGTGAAGGTACATTTTCATAACAAACAACCCTTACCTTCACCACCAAACTGAAAAACAAATAAATTTCATGTTGTACTTACGGCATTTTTATTGTTTATTGTATTTGATTTGGCTGTTTTGTTTTTAGTAAGTACGTCTATCACTACTGAAAAAATATATAACAAGCTGAAAGAAGTATGTGACAAAGATGGATTGAGCAATCCTCTGGTGCTAAAAAAGAGAATGGACCTGAAAACATAGGCGTGACAGAGCAGGAGTTAAGAAACTGCTTTCGTTTTGGTTTCCTTTAACATACTTAACACTTTCTTTGAAGATAACAAATACTTTGCATGACAAGCTTTTAAATAAATGGTTGAGTACTTGGATTTCTGTCATTTTTGCATTTTATTGCTTAGCAACGTATTACTCCTGATCTCCAGTTAAGAGTTTACCTAATGCCCTCCTTATCTTGCGATGTGACAGGTTCTCCGCACACAGATAATGCTTTTCAGCCTTTGACCTTTCCGAGTCGCTTTCCTGCTTACTTTGGCTTCCTGAGAACCTACCACTGATGCAAAAGCTAGGATCTCATTAAAAAACTGTGGGCAAAGTACATACACGCTTGAAGCAGGAACAGTGTGTTAGCGGCAGCTCAGCCAGCCGGGGGGGCTGAGGGACAGGCCTCGGCGAGATGGAGCTCCAGGATGGTCTCGTCAGGCACCACAGTGGACATCTGGACGAGGTGTCTTTAAAACCAACCGAGTCTGTGAAGAAGAAAAAACTCCTGAAATACCAAGTCATCTGTGCTGTAAGTAGGTGCTGTCCTTCGGGGCTACCGGTTTGCCAGTTCTCAGGTCTGCAGACTGTTGAGAAGTTTCACTGTATCGATGCAATGGGTCAGGGTAGCTCAGTAATCGGTGCCTGAAGTTTTACAGCACGAATGCACTAACTTCACTGGCGGGTTTCGAAAAGTTTTTCTGGCACTTACCAAGACAACTTGTTTTTTTCTGACCGTTAACTGCAGTTTTTGTTTTACTACGATACCCTGACAGTTCTTTTGCACGGCAAAGACTTTGCTTCAATACTTTATTTTATACGTTTTGTTTAAAACGGAGGTGTTCGTCGCCAAAGCAGCCGCAGTTCTTTTTCGCTTATTTTTATCTTTGGCTTTGTCATTAGCAAAACAGAACGTGTAGGCAAGGCGTTGGTGACAAGCATCAGGAAGCAAGGCATGGGAAAAGACCAGTGAACCGTTTCCTACAGTGTTGTCAGTCCCACGTCTCCAATATCCTGTCAACTCTTTCCCTATTCCCCAGGGCTTTGAATCATGCAGCCGACTTGTACATAATAGCGTGTAGGGTTTTTGTTATGTTTTAAAAATCTTTTTGTTGTAGCCAACACGCAGTTTTAAGGTTCTGTTTGTGACCACAGAAGAAACATTAAATGCGTGTGTGTGTATATATATATACACACATACATGTACATGTATATGTTTGTACAAGCTCTTGCATCTGTAAATTGGCATTTAGAGAAAATGACAGGTACTGATTTTGGAAAGACTCAAAGCTTAATTTTGAAAACAGGTCTATGAGAGAGAGAGTCAAGTTGTGATACTCTTCAGCCCTGTGTCATCAGAACAATTCACATAGTACAACTTCCTATTTAATGCTGCGTTGTGCAAAGGATTGCATAAAATATGAGGGAAATATTGGAAATTGAGAAAAAAGAGAAGATAAAATAACAGACTTTTTTCTTTAGGTCTTCAGTAAAAATAAATGAATCATGAGAAACAACGTGGGAAAAATATCTAACTATGAAGGAATGTAAATTACACTTTCAAGAGGTGTTTGGAAGAGTAAAGTGAGAAATTTAAGTATCCTAAAACATACTTGTTCTTCCAAATGCACTAGTTTTCAGATGCCTGCCTATATGAAAAAAAAGAAAATCTAAATATTGGAAGCATAAACTGTTAATATTCTGCACAATTTATCTACATTTTTGATAAGCTATATGCATGAAATACTTCCTTGGTAACTTTTTCCTGAAAGCTTAGGCAGAGAATTGTGTACCCACAAATAGCAGTCACACTGTCTAGTAAGTCCTCCAGAGAACAGAGCATATGCATTAGGAATAATTTTTTTATGAAGTAGTAGCCATAGTCCTGAATTTAGACATAGAGGTTAGCTGTGGAAAGTCTGAGGATTTTAATAGGTGCTACCAATGTTATTTCACCTTAAGGGTGAATGTCCCAAAATTAAGGGTCTTTGCGTAAATGCTATAATAAATGCGGCATCTCATCTGTATACCTGCTATGAGTTTTGGGTTTTTACTTCAGCTCTCTCATTGCTTGCAGCAGTGGGAATGTTTGCTGCTGTAGCAGCTGTACTTTAATTTCGTAGCGTCTATTTATTTCAGTTACAAATATGAGTTTCAACGAAGATGGAGGGTAAAACCATCATGAACTTTAAGGTGAAGACTGCATACCCTGGTAATTGGGCTGATCTGTACTCAGGGAAACAGAGCCTCTCAGGTTACCCTGATGGTGTTATCCTCCCTGCCTAGAAAGAGTGGCCGTGGTTCTAGCCCAAGTGCACCCCATGATTCTCAGTCCTTGCTGACTGGATGTAGGATTAAACTGCTGCCTTCACGCCTGGGACCTCTCCTCAAAAGACTTCAGCATTTCTGCCACTTTGGGCAACCTTTCCAAACCAGTTTATCCCATCTCTCTTACCCAGTTCTCTCAGCAATTCCGTTTCCATTCCTACTTTTGAGTATTCTGTACAAAAACCATGGAGTGAGCAGCAGGAAGAAAGTAAAGGTGGGAGAGAGCAGGCATGAAGGGAGTAACTTTGGTGTTGCTGGTGTTTGGTGTTGCTTGGGAAAAAATCAGTGACGTGAGGCTGGAGAGGGTGGGCAGCAAGGAAGAGACAAGAAATTCTTGAGCGTGGTCGGAGGGAGAATAGCGGAAGGATGAGAAAGTGAGGGGTCTGGAAGGAGCCCCTCAGACTGCGTCTATCCAGAGGAAGAGGTACATGCTGCGCCAGACCCACAGTTGAGTCTCCTGATGGTTCCTGTTAGAGGACTAGTTGGCGTGTGCTGCACTCTGACTTTCTGGCTTGCGTGCCTGCATCTTCCTGGCCTATGGGAAGGAATAATGTGTGCTTAGACTGTCCTAGTGTGGAGCTGCTCCACGCCCAAACTGTACACTCACTCCAGACAATTGGGCAGCCCTCCCTGCTGCCGTTCTTCTGCCCAGCCCCTGCAAGACAGGACAGGCGCAAACAAAGAGCATAAGGTGTTTTTGTGAGCAGGGATGGGCAAAAAGTCACAGGATGGCGTATGTGCACTTGGTTGTGTCCTACTCACACATAGAGTTTTTCTCAGCTCCTTATAATTGCTGTAGTCTCAGTTAAGAGGTTCCACTGCAGTAATACTGAGCATGAGAGTAAGCGTCTCTTGTTTCTGCTTTGTTTTGAATCATAGTACTTACTAGTGCCTGCTGGTCCCTGGAAATGGCAGGAGGCGAAAAAAGGCTTTGGGGCAAAAAAAGGAAGTAAACTGGGCTGGTTTGTGGTGATTTTCTGTGATATACATTTTCTTTCCCACTTTTGCTTTAGTGAAGTGGAAAGTGCATGCACTATGAAATACTCCAAGAGGGTTGTCACTTTTCACACCCCCTTTCAGCCAGCAAACATCGCCATTCATCTTGAGCATCTGTTTCGCTGATAGAGGCTTCCTCAGCTCTGTTGCAATCTCCCAAGCGTGATGCTGTTTTCTGTTCTGGGGTTTCCTTGGGCTGTTTGTCTCTTTCCAGTTTCCGCTAACCTCACTAACGGGGTGACTTATGACTAGAAACTGGCATGTGGATGAAAATTTGACACTTGCAGCCTCAATCCAGCTGAGTCTCTTAAGAAATCCCCACGAGAATTTCAGGACAATACAGAAGTTAAACAAGGCACTTTCCTTCTCTTTACGCAGATTAAGAATTTGCAAAACAGGTAAATATATTGATTAATTTGATACCATGAAAAGCTGGAGTTGAAGACTCAATAATCGGAAGACTATTAAGCAGGTATTCTTTGTTACGGCGCCAAGCACACGGGGGATGTCTCCTCCAAACATGCACGCCAAACACCCTGTCATTTCAGGTTAAATACAATGACAATGTACATATACATATTCATTATATTTCCGAGAAATACTTAGCATATTCTTGACTTTTCCGAGAACTAATTGTGGAAGTTTTACATTCACGGGTATCAATTCCTACTAGATTTTCCCCAGCAAGCACTTCCCTTATTACAACATGGGACTGGCCATAGGTTAAAAGTGCGGTATTAAGGCGTTGGCTTGTAAGCAGTTCACAGGATCATTATTCTTGTGCCTCTCCTATCTCCAGGCTCAGAATGTCTCCATTTTTTCGATGGACCAGTTCAGAGAAATGATTAGTTCATAAGAAATCATACATTCGTAGAAATAATAACCACACAGTTGATTTCTGATAAACGTAACAGTTTATCGCAGTTGTGAACTTTAATTTTCCTGTGTCTGTGTGACAGGTTCTGCTGTGTGCTTTGGTGGTTGTATCCCTGGGACTAGGTTTAGGACTAGGACTGAACCGTGGAGACCAGGAGCAAGGTATGTTTATGATGCTTTCAGCGCAATTACCACTGAAGCTAGAGCTGTTGAAGGCCTTCAGCAGAGGCTATTTTATAGCATAATGTAAATGTTCTGTGAAAACTCACCACCTGTGAAAATAAAGTTCTTGCATTTTTCAATTTGGATTGTATAAAAACTGCACACTCACAGTCTATACTTGAAAAACCTATCCTAAACCACTGAGTCCCTTGCTTCTCTTTCCAGGAGTGTTAAACATTGTTCACAACAGGTTTGGAAATTTTATTATAATAATACTTCTAGCAAATTTGAGATAGGAGTTATCTTATTACATACAATATCTTGCAATTATTTAAGCAATGTGTTTTGTACAACAGATACCATTGGACCATCTTTGGGATTCACGCTTTCAGTACGTTTGGCATAGTTCAGGTGGCTAATGGTAAAACTGATTATGAATTTTCTCTGAAAACTTCAGTTTCTGAAAAAATATGGTAAAAAGAGATAATGCTTTGATTTGGTGGAATGTAATTTTTCAGTTAGAAAAACAAAGTAGCATTTAGATGTCAGGAGGTCAAGCTGGATGAGAACAAACACACTACATGGTGAATTAAATAAAACACTTCCTTTAGAATCAAAACAATAGTACTCTTATACTGGAGAAGTTCAAGGAAGCTCAGTCCCTTTCTCATTCCCAATCACAAGTTGAACTGGTTTACCTACTTATTCATCAGGTCTTGACTCCTGAGATCTTTCAGTGCTATTGGCCTAGCAAATAGGATGAGATGGAACTGTGATTGCTTTTTGATGATGCGTATGTTGTATTACAGCTTCCTGTGTAAAATATGTAGATACCTACAGCTTTAGTCTTCACTGACATTTACCGGAGGAAAAGGAATTTACCTTGGTCGTAGTTGTAGTTAGTGAAAGATGCCACCAAATCAGCATGTTAGCATTTTGGTGCCTCTGACTGCAGGTGTCACAGGGCAACGCTAAACGGGGACTGACTGACTTTATTTGCTGCTTTCATAACCAGATCTACCTGGGAAAGATGAATTAGCAATGCACGGTATTACACTGTTTAGGACCACGCACCTTTGTACGGTTGCATTTGCTACGGGGGCAGTGGGGAAGAGTGTTGCTGTTCAGGAGCAACGGGAGTCTCAGTTGAGATGGGTGCTGGGGGCTTGTGGTCTCAGGAGGAAGGGCCTGGAAAGGAGTCAGGAGGACCTGTCATTCTGTATGTTTAAAAATTGGCACAGAGTTTGCATTTGATGATAGTACAATTGGTTCTGCTTATATACTCAAGGTAAATTTCCTTGTAGCTTCTGTAATTGAAGTGACTATTCCAAATAAAAATTAATGAAATACTAATTTCCTGACCTTGCATAGTTATGTAAATATTTTAAAGAAATTAGAAGCGTGGGTTGTAAATCATGAGGAGTGTGAGCGGTTCCATTAAAGACAGAGGAGGTTTAATTTTTTCTGACCTAGACTCACCGTACTATATTCTGTATCATTTTAAATCAGGTAGACCATCTGTACAACTTTGAGGTGTTCAAAAGCCAATGGATAGAGGAAAAATTAAATAAAATACACTGAACTTCAGCCAAAAAAGCACAGAGAAACTGTTTTCATACATTTATGTATATTTGTGAAAAATCATAGCTCTTTCTTGTCAGAACAGACGCCAGTCACAAAACACTTAACCCTCAATTACTTCTTTTCCTCTCTACTGTTGACAGATCCATTTATGCTCATTACATGTATTGCTTGTTATTCTAATTAGTTGCAAACCTTTCTTGCATTGAACAGTAGTTGTCGATGTAAGCATTTAAAGCTCAAGATACAACATGAGGACTTTCTACATGTGAAACAAGCTAGCTAGCTTGAAAGAAATCATTTTAGCTCTGCGTGGTTTCAACACAGCGGATATTAAAGCCCAAATTTTGTAGGCAATGCACCCTGCAAAAGAATGAACCTTTTGGCAACTATAATAGAATTGCACCAGCAAATCTGAGTAGTTCTACCTGTCCCTGCCTAACGGTGTGAGCGGACAAGATAGCTGGAAATGTAGGTGCTCAGAGGGGTTTGAACAGTATTTCTGCAGCACAGAGAATGCGGACACAAGGCTTGTCCTGGCTAGTGCAAAGCGGTGGGTGATGTTTGGAGGCTGAAGTTGTCCTCGGGTGTCCTTGGGAGAACCAGAGTTCTCCCTTCTGCCTGCACGAAGGTGCCAGAGCTGTGGTGAGGACCTGCATGTCTCCGTGTCCAACACGAGGACCCTCGTTTCGTCCCTTTTCTTTCTTTCGGTCAAAACAACCAAACCTGCAGAGTTTTAAGGAACGTAGTAACGGTGAAGTGGGAGAGGTATGGTCAGAGTCCTGAGTGGAATAATAAACCTTATGGGCCCTGCCCAGTCCCCCGGGGCAGCCCCTACCCTGCTCACAGCCCAGGACCCCATGTCAGCCCCCCGGGGCCATCAGCCCCTGCCCCAGCGATGCCGCAGCAGGGCTGGTCTCCAGCTCTCCACAACTCTGCCCTTCATGGCCATGGGTCCCCCCAAGCCAGGGCTACCCGTGGGCCAACAGCCTGACCTTGGCCTGTCCCTGTCCCCAGGGAGGTGCCCAGTGGCTTGGCTGGGGCTGCCCTGGTGTCCCCCCTGCCGCCTCCTGCTCCTTGTTGGGTCCAGCCACCCCTGGGGAGCCCCCATAGCTCTGGGTGCCTGGCCCTGAGGGAGCCCCCATCCCACGCAGCTCCCTGGCTGCGTTAGGGAACATCCAACATGGGAGTCATGTCCCGGACCTGGAAATGAGCAGAGGAGACGCCAGTTTCTCCCTCCTGACGCTGGGAGGGTGGGACAGCCGGGCATCGCCTCCTGTGCCACCGGTCCCGGGGGCAGCCCTGCCACAGGCTCTGGGCGAGCGTGGCTGGAACAACCGCCAGGACCTTCCACGTCCAGGGGACTTCCTATGGCTTTTGTTTCGCCTTGCTGACCCGTGTGCGAGGGACTGCGTTGGAACATGACTCGGGAAATGGATTTGGGAAATTATTCAGCACGATTATCCCCGCGTCCTGCATCCACGATCCATATAACTGATCTGCCTGGGACAGGGTTGTCCGAGCACTCAGACGTGCTGCCTTCTCCTCGCAGTCAGCTGCAGACACCAGTGCCAGGAGCCACAGGGGAAGAAGGTGCGTGGCTGCCGGTGCGACAGCGGCTGCGGGGAGCGCCAGGACTGCTGCTGGGACTACGAGGACGCCTGCGTGGAGCCAAGTACGTTCCCTCACGGCCAGTGCTCGCCACTTTCCATGCTGCTTTGGGTTCGTTTTTTTCACGTGATAGTAATAGGGAAAGGACAAATTCTTGTCTTTCTGCAGCCGCCGTGCTGGCTTCTCTTCGCTTTGGGGAATGGGTGGGTGTTTCCCGGCCAGGTGGGCTCGCAGCCTGATGTTGTGGGGGTGGGGCCAGAGGGACCCGACTCCCTGGTCGGATTCCAGGGGACTGGCATGGGTCTGCGTGGAGGCCACCCTCCTCTCCGCCGACTCACTCTGCTCTCCTGGCAGCTGCTCAGGGGTTTCTTCGCCCTTATCGCTTCTTCTGCACGCTTCAGCCACTGCATCTTTTTTTGCTGTCTGCTGGGAATCACATGCAAGAGCAGGAAAAAGATCTGTTTCCTTGTCTTTCTCTTATGTAGGACAAATATGGGCTTGATTTTTCTGTTTTTTTTTTTATCTTCCTGGAAGGGTAGAAGACATTGAACAGGGTGACTCTGGGGAGACTTTTGTAAAATAAATTATTCGAGGACTCTGTGTTAGCATTCAGTGGCCACAGAAATGGGCTTTATGTGTTAAATGAAATCTGGAGTTTCCTTTCAGATCAAACTTCTAAAGCCACTCTAGCAGGCCATTTAAATTACAGTTTAACAGAAACTCTTTTTTTTTTTTTTTCCTGTTTGGAGGATTCCCACACAAAGGAGTTCATGTAAGGTTCTGTGAACCGAATCATAATCTTTTTCTTCTGATTTTCAGCCCGATCTTGGAAGTGCACTAATTTCCGTTGTGGTGAAACACGGATACCTGGAAGTTACTGTTCTTGTTCTGATGACTGCCTGGAGAAAAAAGACTGCTGTGTAAACTACAACAGCATTTGCAAAGGTAAATCAAAAGTCAAACAGATTTATATATAAATTGTCCTGTGAAATAAATAGATGGGCAAACATGGCAAATATAAAGGTAGATGCATTTGTTTCTGAAGATCAGAGTCTTACAGTGCCGTTTTGGAAAATGAAGATGTTTTGAAGTGGAGCTTTTGGTATATTTGACTGGGAAAAAGGTTTCTGGAGAACAATGTTTTGAAGTGGAGTTTTTGATATTTTTGACTGGGAAAAAGAAGGTTTCTGGAGAACAATATGAATGTGTGTCATTCATAAGAAAGACAGAATGTTTTGAACAGTGCAGCAGTATACCCAGTGTGGGGGTTTGGTTTGTTTCTTTTCTTTTCTTTCCAAAATAGATGGAGACATGTTTCCTGCTTCAAGCTTCATGCAACCCAAAGTATATATTTTTGTAATCATCCCTAATTCAAAATTTCCCATGCTTTTTATTAGAATTTAATTTTCAGATTGGGTTTCTTATGTTTTACATATTTCTGAATATCTTTGTTTGTGGCTGATTGTTTCATACAGACTCTGACTAAACACACAAAGAATAGCACTGTAAAATCAGATTACAGGAATGATACCTGAGGAGTGTACTGGTGGCATGAAATACAGTATCTGTTATCAGAATTCCTTTATCTTGTGAGGTGGCAGACTTTTAAGGCAAGTCCTGAAAAATTATATTTGTCACCTAAATGCAAATTAAAGCTAAAAGCAGTCAGGAGTTTGGTGCTAAATTGATTGAGCTGACCTAGTTAAGGTCACTGCATGTCCTTGCCTTTGGCTGCTTACTGGGAGAGAAGCTTTCTGTGGTAAGCCAAGAATTTCAACAGCTGCTCTTTCTTCTCTTTTCTTTAGTTTTTTTCCTTTCTTCAATGCTTTCCTTCTTTCTTCTGTTATTGACCTCCCTTATTTCTTCCAAAGAAATAGAAAAACATTATCATAAATGAGTATAGCTGTGAAGCAGGTGGAGACTATTCAAAGGAGAACAGATAGAATTACTTGAAATTTGGAAGCCATGGTCAACAAGGAAAGATTGGAGGAGTTTGGGCTCTTTACAGAAAAAACCAAAAAAGGTAAATGGAGCCCTGGCATTCATCTCTAAATGTGTAAGTCATATCTGCAAAAAGAAGGTGGCAGTAATCCAGTGTGTTCAGGATACAGTTTAAATATTTTCCATTTAAAACCAGATAAAACTCAGGCTAAACTTGCATAGTGATTTCTTCTCCATTTTATTTATTTGCTTGTCTGAGTAGTATATATGCTTTTTTTTTAACTTAAAATTGTAAGCATTAGCCCTTTCAGGGTTTGAGGGCCTGAATGGTTGCAGTAAATCATTCCTAAAGGTATCTTTAGCCCTACGTTTCTAGAATTCTCTATTAAAGCAGAAAAAGTACCAGGAAGAGTTCTAAAAAGATCAACCAGGAAACTTCTTTGTTGTCTGTGTGGGTTTTTCATGCTGACTCAGAATTTTCTTTTGTCCTTTCAGGTGAAATACCTTGGGTGGAAGAACCATGTGTATCACTTGAAACTCCTCAGTGTCCAGATGGGTAGGATAAAATAATTTTGTCTTATTAGCAAATAAAATCATTGTGATGGTCAGAAATGCTCCAGTGGCCTGAAGCAGGTTTTCATGAGGTTTTCACATCTACTGAAAATAAGGTTCCTGCCCCGAGGAATGTTCTGTGGAAGTGGTTTGTGGCTAGCAATGTTTTTTCTTTCTAAAACCTTTTTCACTTTGTTGCACATTCATTTATCATTTATGGTTTAGAGCAGAGTACAGGAGTTCAAATCCAGACTGAAAGTCAGTTTGCAAAGACCTGGAAAAATTGTTAGAGTTATCTCAAGGTTCATGTATCACAAATTGTTCATAGTCCATCTTATGTTACCATATTCTATCTGTGGTAATTCGGATAAATCACCTTATGCAAGCTGTAATAACTATTAGAATCTGTGATCGCAATTTTTTATCTAAGTAACAGGGTGGTTTTTTTTCACTTGAATTATCTGCGGGAAGAAAGGTGTGTTAAAAAGAAACCTATGAAAGTAGCTGTATATCTTCAAACGCTGAAGCATGGTAGTTCTGATGTCCACCTGCAGACATTTTGCTATTTGTGCAGTATCGCAAAATCATAGGTAGAGGCTAGGCAAAAAAACAGTTTAAAAGTTGTTCTTAAAGAAAAATGGGTTCTTTTCTGGTTCAGTTATGGTGTTTGTGATGTTATCCATCATTATATCTATTTTACTGCCAATTTAGTTAAATTATAACAATAATGCCTTTAGTATTGTGGCCTCTTCATGGGTTCCTTCATGTGCCTCCCAACATAGGTATAAAAATATTTTCTTTAGGTTAACAAATAACTTGCTGCGTTAACACAGTGTCATAGGCTAAAGCTTGGAAACTAGTGGAGGAGAGCTGTAGACAGGATTGCTATATAAAGCTCCATTTAATTTCAGATTCAAATCAGGAAACTGTTTTATACAAACTGTTTTTATACAAACTGTTGATGCCAGTGTTCTTCGATGTTTTGGAAAGACCACTGTGAATGAGAAACAAACTGGGATATTGATTACTGCCTGATGTGAACATATAACTTTTTTTTTAGCAATGATCACTCAAAATATCACTCCAATAAATGGTTTGGAGTCAGTTATCAGTAGCAGCAATTTATCAATCATTTTCTTGGCCAATATTTTCTAGGCTTACGTAGTGAATCATTCCTATAAATTATAAATAGTTGGGGTTTTTTTAGATACTACATGTAGTGAAGCCTACTTCAAACTACATTTTTAATTTATTGGTTTGTTTACAATTTTTATGTTTATATGTTTCTAAGGAGACTGTGGAACATATACAACGATGGTTAACAGAAAGACTGAATTTACAGAACTAGATGACTTGATTCTACTGATTTTGTCACGGTGTTATGTAAAAAGCTGTTATAGCACCAGCACTTTATAACTGCTAATGCATTTTCCTTTAGGAATCCTTTTAGGCTGGTTAAGAGAAAGCATGTTTAATAACTTTGAAGTTTATTTTCACAGCCAGCACCTCCTAGTTAGGATTTTTATAGCAAGAATTTAAACACTGTGCTAGAGATCAGCTGCAGTTCATGCCTATTTTATCATACCTACTCTATGAACTCAGGCTTTTACCCTTGTTTTTTTACATGAAGTCTTACCCTAAGCACATTAGCAGATGCTACTTTCCTTTTGTAGCTTGGAGTTCAGTTTGTCAGGGGCCTTGCGGCAAAAAAGTGTTCTCCAACTCAGTGAGAGCTGGGAAACTTGAAAGATATAGTCCACAAAGAACGTGGACTGCTTCACAAAGGAAGTGTGGCAAGGGGGTAGCACAAGCCTGGCATTACAAAGAGATTACGTTTCCCAGCACTGAGGCCAATTGACCCTAATTGCTTGCTGGGTGATTGCTGTACTTTTGCAGTCCTTGTGCAGCTGCGCTGGAAGATTTTGTAAGATGCATTAAGAAACAGGAGAATTCAACCCATTACTATGTACAGAGATACTTTGGCTGTTCTGTGCTCTGGGCTTGTATTTGGATGCTAGTCTGCAGCATTTGTATTTATTTGTATTTGTAATTGAATATCTGTAATTAAAAGATTAACAAAACACGATCTCTTTTCCTAGGTTCCATCTATACTGAGTAGCTTGTATTTTATTCCTCCAGTGTTTGTTTTCAGGAGGACTGTGTATTTGCTTTTGGAATTGAACTATTTGTTTATCTCATGCTGTGATATTCATTCTGGGAAGTGCATGGACATTCTGGATCCTGCTTTTAAAAGTAGAATTTGTATTGTTGTTAAAGGTCTTAACACGTCGCCAACTTTCCAAACTGCTTTATGATGATAAACTCATATTTTCTTGTAGGTTTGATCTGCCACCACTTATCATTTTTTCAATGGATGGGTTTAGAGCAGAATACTTGCAAACTTGGAGCTCTTTGCTGCCAAATATTGAAAAACTCAGTAAGTTACCAAGAGTGCTTTGACTACTTTCTTTAAAAGTCTACATGCAACCTCTCCAGTCCCTTTTGCTGGTGTCATGCATATGTGTTGCTCAGCAATAAGAAAATCACAAATCAGGTCTCCCTCATCAGTTGTATATTTTCATTATTATATGATCTACATTAATTCTTGTATCTGAGTGCACAGCAAATATGACTTTTTTTTAACAGGGCCTCTAATACTGATCAGCAGCATTTTATTAAATAAATAGTTTGAAATATACGTTCAAATACAGTTTAAGACTGAAAAAAAGTTCCAGAGAAGGATTTCCTGCATCCTCTGTACTCCATTGAAAAATTCCAGCTGATAAATAGATCATCATTAAAGTATAATACAATGAGAAAAAGTATTGGGTTATTGGGGAATTTTCCTCCAAGATGCACTTTTGCAAGTCACATATTTTAAGCTATTAAAGAGAAGTTGCATGTTTAGAAGTATATCAGTGAATACTACTATATTAGACTTTAATGCAATGTAATTTATGTATTGGTATAATTTAATACATTGGTATGATTACAGCAGCGTTCAAGTAACTGTTTCCTAGTATTTCCAGATACTGGGAGAAAGAGTAAGTTGAAGATCTTCAGCTTGAGCTGCAAAGGGCTCTAAAAAGTGAGACCCATTAGTGCATGCGTCGTTAAAATTCCCTGAATATTTTAGAGTTCAGCTTTCAAGATACTTTGTACCTGGACAAAATGTCTGCATGTCTCAGCAGTAATAATCTAAATTGACAGTGTTGGATACTACAGTGGATTTAGGTATTACAGATGTTCAGGCCTGGCAAGAGCCTTAGATTGCTGAAAAGTGATGCAAAATTTGGAGATCAAGGTAGGATGCCTGGGGTGCGATGCACTCCAGAGCAGGACACCTACATTCAGATACGTTCTTGGAGGTGTCTGCGCGTGAGTTGTCTACGTGCTCACTGTAGTCAGTGTGTTTATGGTTAGTACAGTCTGTACGGTGCAGTGCAAGAGCCCAGAGAGCAAGTCAGCTCAACCAACAGACAGAGGGTGCCACAGGACAAATTGTTGCCTTAACCTATGTTTCTGGTATACTTTAGGGTGCCCTGGTGTATCCCAGGTGGCCTTCAGCAGCTGTGCCAGGAGGACACATAAATCTGTGATTCTGTGATACTGTGACACAGGTCTCCTGGTGACCTTGCACTAAAACTGCCAACTTTCATGCAGGTGTCTTGGACATATGAGGGTATCTCAGATGTCACTGGACTCCAGTGCTTAAGCAGCTGAGTCCTTCCAACGCAACTGGTCACCAGACAGCTCTGCAGAACACCTTGCCTGAGCTGACCTGAGGCTTCGGTCTCAGTGCATAAACATATATGTTTAGTGCCATTTTGGGTCTCAGAAGTATGTGAGACGCTCATTTGGGTTGGCAGACAGGATGTAGGAGCAGCACGTGAAGGCCAGGTAGGATCATTAAAGATGTCTCAACTCGCCCTAGGCATCTAGGCTTCAGGCAGCTGAAGTGAGTGTCCAGGGTCCATCGACTGCAACGGGACTGTAGGCATAGCTCACAAGGAGACACCAGAATGTATGCATCTTAATTTGGAGTCACATTTCCCCTCTTATACCACAGCAACTGGCTGTGGTGATATGTTCTGTTTGTTTTTAAGACTGTTAGTTGTCAATTAAAACAAATTACAAGCAAATTTGTATTAACTCCATGATCTGTTGCAGAAACATGTGGTACGCATTCAAAATACATGAGAGCGGCTTACCCCACAAAAACTTTTCCAAATCACTATACTATTGTCACAGTAAGTGAGAATTTGCTGCTTTTCCTTTTCATTATCTGGACGACATAGAAAGCATGTTGTGGTGCCAATGTTTTTGTGGGACGCGGGAACTCAAGCTATGGGAGTAAAAAAGAGAGAGAGGTTCTGAGACAGTGATTGTAGGCACGATCTGTGGGGCTGTATCTGTGCACTGTCTGATTCTGGCCTGTGAAATGGTTATTCCTGATCTTTGTCAGTCTCACTGGATATGGGACCGGTGACTATGGGTGAGGACACAGCCATTTGATAAGAGCATGTGTTAGGATGGGTTTGGCAGCTGATACACAGCTGCATGACGTATATGGTACTTAATCTACAGCACATCAGGTTTTAATTGGTCTGAGGGGAAAACAGGGAAACTCAAGGGATCTTGATAGGCATGATGAACTCATTGGCAGGAATCTGTTGATCTGTGTGAGTCAGGAAAGCGTGTTCTGTGTCTGTGATAAAACAGTCCTAAGAATAATTGCAACACTGCAACACTGTGCATCACAAAGTAGTTTAGGCTCCATTTGATTTCAAGATTCAGCGGGTTTTTCTGTTGATTTTTATTTTGCAGGGATTGTATCCAGAATCTCATGGTATTATTGATAACAGCATGTATGATGTAGACTTGAATAAGCATTTCTCACTCTCAGGGACGGAAAAATTCGATCCTTCATGGTGGAAGGGGCAGCCAGTAAGTTTAGTTCACATCATGGTATTCCTTTCTGTCTAGAGTGGTTCATGTACCATATCATAAAACAAAACAAAAAGAGAATAAAATGGAAAGCTGTGTGATATAATTGCAGTACATGCTAAATATCCTGTAGGCTTCATATTATAGGCTGCCTACAAAACAGTTTGTTTTTTATGAAAGTAAAAGTTCTCTTAAAATGTTAATTCTGAACTTAAAAATTTCACTTAGCGTGGCAGTTAGTGAAAAAGACTTAACTATTTTGTTAGTTTGGAAACTGCTGTCCTAGACAGTTTTGAAAGTTTCAGCCAACTGCAAACCACTGTTCTCCAACCAGGAATGTATCCTAAAACTGATTAGTAGCCGCTGCTAAGCTATACCAATGATTACCATATTTCCACACATAAATAGGGTAGGCCACAGAAAGCCCCAGTAAATTTTTATATGGCTTTATTGTGGGGTATTTTTTTGTTTGTCTTTTGACAATTAGCTACAAAATGAAACCTGAAAATCTACTTCCAGTTTATATCTGTTTACAAATACACTTACAAAGTCCAGGCATGTAAAAGCAAGGAAAAGAATAGCAAAGAAAGAGCTTAATTTCCAGCAAAATGAACACATCTAGAACGTATGGTACATTTCGTAAAAAAACCCACCCTGATTGTACGTATGGTTATGATTAGCATTATTCATTTACCAGAAATATCAAGATGTAATAATGGTACAAAAATATAAAAAATTACACATGTAGTACATAGTGTATGTACTTAATATACATTTATAAATTTATTTACATATGTCTGTGTGTGTGTATATTTCTGTGTAGTCATGTTTATCATATACTCAAGTACCCAGGTTCTCAGTAAAGAAACGTTTCCTAATGTCAAGTCTGAACATCCCCGATGCAGCTTTGAACCAATCTTCCATCTTTACGATCCATTCTACTGGGATTTACGATAAGAAAAATGATCACTACCTGTTGCCAGTTGTGGAAATACCTATATGAATTTTTCTGTGCTGAGAATACCCAAGAAATTACAACATCCTGGCACGCATGCTACTAATTTTTCTTCACAATGTGTATGTAGAAAAGAAATTTCAAATCTGAAGTGGTCATTAGGCAACTGTGTGATGTGTGAAAGAAGAAAGAGAAATGCATACTTGCAGCCCATATTTCTGATCCAATTATGTATTTTTACTTTAGTGATCTGAGGTCCTCCAGTGCTGTAAATGCCATAAAATAATTTGTTTGTACCTTTCACCATAGATTTGGCTGACAGCTATGTACCAAAATTTGAAAGCAGGCACCTTCTTTTGGCCAGGCTCTGATGTTCCAATTAATGGAACATACCCCAACTTGTACTATGTATTCAACAGGTAAGTTTTTATAAGGCTTGTAGTAAATTCCTGTAAATTACTTTAAAAATACAAATAGCCATATGACAGTTGAAGGAAATTAAATACAAGGTTTTTAAACTACAAGATTTTTTAACAACAATCTGAGAGATAAGTGCCATGTCACTTTGTCCTGGTTTTGCCATGGAACTGCCACTAGTAATTGAAATTTTGAAAACCATTTAGGGGGTTCACCGTGAGAAAGTCAAAGGGTACTATATATTCTGCTCTCCTAGACAGTTTTGAAAGTTTCAGCCAACTGCAAACCACTGTTCTCCAACCAGGAATGTATCCTAAAACTGATTAGTAGCTGCTGCTAAGCTATACCAATGATTACCATATTTCCATGCATAAAATCTGCACATACTATAGAGCCCTTTTAAAAATACTTGTACCTGAGAATAAACTTTCAGATAACCTATACCCTAAGATAATGAACACAAACTTGGAAGCTATGGCAAGAGGCTATAGAAGGCAGAAACTAATTGAAGAGATGATGCTGGATAGGGAAGCTACTGAAGGAAGATGGGCTCTGGATCAGTTCCCTTTTGTCTTGCTTGCATGCATGATAATGTGCACATTGCTTCTGAATCATAGTTGTGTATGTTTTGTTTAGTTAATTCACAGGTTACACATCTGAAAATACAGAAATTACCTTCATAGTATTTTTTTTCTTATGGAAGGCATTGATATTAGTAAATTATTTCTAAATTTTCATGGTGATTTCAGTAAATCTCCCACGATTCTTCACATTTACAAAGATACAAAAGCAAGTATATAACCGTAAGTCTCTATAGATAAGAAAGGTTTTGCAGTGATGTGTAGGTTTGGTACTCAGAAAACACCTAGGTAACTAACATAAAGCTCGTGCATGACTTTGGGGGAAAGTAAAGCTATTAATGGGTGAATTCCTTCATAGGAAACAAAGCATGACCTCACAAAGATTTTGCTGGGCACATCACTTGCTTTTAAAGTATGAAAGTGCAAGCTTTATACATGCTGGAAAGAATAAAAATTATTGTGGCTTGTAATTCAGGTTAATGTCCTGAACTTGAATTCTCTTTTTTTGCATGTATTTCATTATAAATACATGAGTCCTCCCATCAACATCACATGTTTGTGTTTGCAAAATCAGGATCTGTCTTATTTACCTCTAGAAGTGAGTTACATTCAGTCGAAAAGGGAAATAATAAAACTAATTGCTGGTACCTTGTTAAGATGCATCATTCTCGAAATCCAAGTCTGTGACTTTACTATATGAATAGAGTGGACAATTTCTCTATATTTTGGAATTAGAAGGGCTTATCAGAAAAACCCTGTTAACATCGTATCTTTTTTTTTTTCCCCCCAGTTCGGTTACATACGAAGAGAGAATTTCAGGAATATTGAAATGGCTCGATTATAGCAAAGCTGAGAGGTAACAATTAGTAATATCTAGCTGGTTTGTAAGACTACGGTTTAGAAAGGTTTTAATGCTTAGCAATTGGAATTTCTATTGGTGTTTGTGAAACATGGAATCTTCCTCACTATCTCAAATGAGAATTTGCTGAACTTAAGCCTGTTCTGTAAGTATAGATAATCATTTAGAGGATAAGACTGTAAATACAAAAGATGAAAAAGTGCACATATATCTGAATGGGATGTACTGTTGTATAAGTTTGACTTTATTGTTGTGTCTTTTTTCTTGGTATATGGCCTAGAGGAAACACGGAACATTCAGTTTCTAGTCTAAGTGTATGGATGAAAGATTTTACATGAAAGATATTGCACAAGAAAGATTAAATATCTGAAAATAATTGCAGGCAATAATTCAGGACGAAAAGTAGATGTCAATACTGATTGTGGTGCTCAACTTTGTGACATATAAACAAACTAAATCTTTTAGATTACAAGTTGTTAACAGATTCCTAATATATCTGCAGTTAGAAGATGCTCTCTAGAGCCTCGCTGCTTAATCAGGAAGAGATCCTTTAGGTGATAGTTCCACTTAGATCTCAAAAAGGACAGCTTGCTCTTCTGTCTGATATCTTGAAGTTTTTCAGTGTGATTTCTGGATACCAATGAAAGACACTGGATACTATTTCTGAAATTGTAACTTCAAATAGTCCATGTTGATTAGTTACAAAACTCAGAGAAAGTTGAATGATTATATTTGCTGTACAAACTTGTGTTAGGGTTTAAAGAAGTTACTTAGAATTCCATTTTAATTTTCATTTAATTTTTTTTTTTAAATGAAAGTGTTCTTTTGAAATGATGTCTCCAAATTCTCATAATATTCCATTCTTATTTGTTTCTAACTTGAGGCCTGATTTCTACACTTTGTATATTGAGGAACCAGATTCTTCTGGACATTCATTTGGACCAGTTAGTGGTGGTGTAAGTCGTTTTTGTGTTTTTCTTACATTAAATAGCACTAAAAATGATGCTGTATGATGAACTTAACCAACTTATGAACTTGGAAAATATAGTAGATCAAAAATTACCATGACCGTTTTATGAGTTTTTATTAAGAACTCTTGCTTGTGGTTGAGCCCCTTGTTGTGATTCCAACACTGTGAATCAAAAGATCTGTAAACCAAACAGACTGGCAGAAAAGAATTTCAGACATATTATTAGAAAAAATATGAATGGTTGTATTTAGGCTGAACTTAAATTTTATTGCCAAGTGGTATTTGGAAGCATATGGCCTGGTAAATCCTCAGATCTGTTTTTTATTTATTCCCAACACTGTACTTGAAAGTTTGTAATTTGTAACCCCCAAATATTACATTTTTACTTACATACAGGCAAAAAGTTCAGTCTTTAAGGAGTCTAGGACTTCTCATGTCAGATCCTTCCTGGAATGGTCTGGTTTAATACACTTGAAAGAATGGTCTTCAGCAAAAGGCCTTGTAGTAGCGGACAAGGACAGAAAAACTGATCTTTGTAGGATAGTTTTAGGCTCCCTAATTGCAAATGGAACTCCATTTCTTTTTGTACATAAAGGGCTTAACAACCCATTACTGTCTGTGTAATTGTATATGTGTATGTTGTCCATCCACGCAAGGCATTCAAGAGAGTGCAGCAGCGTTAGGGGAACAAGGAGGGTGCAAGTGCTGAAATGTGGGGTCCTCAGACCCCAGGTGGGTATTGTCCTTGCTGTCGGACTTTACAGGAAGACTGTAAGTGAGCTGCGCCAGCTCGGGAAGAGCCATCCGCCAGGAATGGCTGCAGGGTGGGCTGTGCTGGATTGCTCCCGTATTACTTCAGTGGTATTCTGTTGGAATTTTAAAGGGCTGTATACATGAGAGCAGTGCACCATGCCTTCTTGGATGCTACGCTGGTCTTATAGGTAATATGTGTGTGTAAATAATTTTCAAATGCTCCTTATTATTAAAACAATGACATGTTCATACTACAACAGCAATTGTATTAAATGTTATAAAACTGATATCATATAAATTTGGGAGTGAGGAACAAATTTGATCTGAATGTGCTACTTTTTTTCTTTCAATAAACATATTTTAAAGTCAATTTTTTAAGGCAATAGAAAAAAATTAATTATGAGTTTTTTTAAGGTACATATTCTGTGGTAGAGTAGTGGAATTCTGCACATCTATACTCTAGTGGTGATGGAAAAAGAAAAGAAGAAGCAATATTAAGAACCTGAAAACTGACAGAAAAGCTCGCTTTTTTTCAGACTTTGATTACATTTAAGTGACAACTTGAAATCAGAAAGAAAAATGCTAATGAAGCTTGTTTATTGCACAGGTAATCAAAGCCTTAGAGGTAGCAGATGAAGCACTGGGGATGCTAATGGATGGACTTAAACAAAGAAACCTGCACAAATGTGTAAACCTTATTGTTTTAGCTGATCATGGTAATGTATATAGTTCTTTTCTCAATCTAAATTTTACTGAGTCATTGTTTTCTTCCTCTGTGTAATATGTGTGCTTACTGGTTTTATTACTATTTTATAATTCACTTTATCTTCCTTGTCATATATTGTATATAAAGAATAACTGTTTCTATATTGTCCTGTAGGGATGGAGATGACCTACTGCAAACAATTAGAATATATGACTAATTACTTCCAACAGATTGATTTCTACATATATGCTGGGCCTGCAGCTCGCATTCGAGCAAAAAATGTTCCAACGGACTATTTTACCTGTAAGTGTGGACCAATCCTGGGATTGCACAGTCAGTATAACAGGAGATAAATAAATAAATAGGGAAAAGGGATAATCAGTCATAATCAGCAGAGTGAACAGTTTTCTGTTTCACTTAACCTGACTTAAGCATCGATGGAAGTTGGGTGTTTTTTTTTTTGCAAGAACGACTGCTTTAGATGAAATTGAAGGTTAGAAAAGCTTGTTGCAGACTCTGATTTGCATTTGCTTCACATGTGGAAAGATGAACTAAAGATGGTTGTATTGTTTTGAACTGGAACTTCAGGTCTTTCATAAGGGCATTCCTCTTCACAGATTTTGTGTGCAACATTGGCAGAGTCAGGCTTTTTGAAGCAGTAACTATTTCCGATTGTGTGTACAAAGTTACAAAATCTCAGTCTTAGCACAGTGGGATCTCAGCCTTGGTTGAGCCCTTTAGCTGGTATCACAAAAGAACACAAAATTGAAACCATGTGAGCTGACTCTGACTTGGAACAGATATCGTGTTAACAGACTGAAAAAAAACCCCATCTCAAAACATTCTGTATCAGGAAAAAGAATGAAGAGAGCTAAAACCATGTAAGCACTCTATTTAGTGACTTTATAGAATTCATGAAGTATTCTAAAAAGTGTAATTCTTGCACATCTCAAATAAGAGCTGGGATCCCATTGTAGTTTTTATGTATCTTTTCTAATTATATTTGTATTTGTAGGCACAATATTTATACAAGGTAAAGTAGACTTTCCTTGGTTTAAGTAGAAGACTGTCTAAGTCACACAGGAGCAGATTAATAAGCAGAGGAGAGCATAATGATATTTTGTATGTGTCTTAATCTCAATATAATAGCGGATTCATTTCCTCTAATGGTCTTGCTTTTTCTGAAGGAATTTTCCCCCTATAAAGTGATTGGATTTGTTTTTTTAGAAAGCTAGTCTCAAAAGGCTGAAGTCACTCTCTGAAAATGCGGAAGGTGAAAGTACTAAGACAGATTTTGACTCTGGGATTTTTCTCTGTGACTGGTGCTGGAAGTGGAATACAAGACAAGTGCTCCAGGTCCAGTTCAATGTAAAAAAGGTTATGCTACACACAGAGGTTAGGTGCGAGAAGAAAATTTCGTTCTAGTGATGATGTGTCAGCCTTAGGTGTAGGCATCAACACCATGGCAGTGTTCTACAGTCTATCCTGATGTATCCAAAGTGCTAGGTACTTCCACAGGCTGTCACACTTACAGTCATTTACCCTTGGAAACATAACACCGCTACATGTGGAAGGTTATGGTTACCATAAACTTCACAGGCTAATAAAGAAATGCAATTTTACAGACAAAAAGCATGTTGAAATTTTTCTCATGAGGCTTTGGACCTTCAGCTGTTTGAATGTATGTTAATTCATCTTTTCTTTTTAACAGTTGACTCAGAAGGAATTGTTAAAAACCTGACAGTGAGTAAATATTTTCATAATTTTTCATCATAGTTTCTCTTAATAGGAATCTGATCAAAAAGCACAGTTTGTGAAAGACTGAGGCTACAGTGCCAGTTTAAATAGTGTACTGACTCCAGTGTACCACGGGAGGCAGTTCTGGAGTTGTTCAAAGATGGTACACAAAGGTTTGCTGTGGGGGATCTCTGCTCAGAGCAAAAGAGTTTTCTGTACCTTACTTTGAAAGAGAAGCAGTGGCTGACTTCATGTGCAGAAAGTAGGGCATATCTTTGTTATGGGACGGAGTACAACACAGAGATGGTTTACATAATAGGCATCTGTTAGCTCTGGACCACTGCACCCAGACTAGCTTAAAGCAGCTTTTCCACACAGCAGATAATGACATTGTAGAGCATGTTGCCACAGGGTGTTGTACAGGCTGGAAATAGAAATATGAAGGGGGGATTTTAGACAAATTAATGGAGGACAGGCCTGTAAGGGCTATTAAACATGATCCATAAGCAACCTCTGAGTTATGGAATCCCTGAAGCCTAGAGGATACCGAGCAGGTACAAGAAAGAAGGTTCACTCAAGTGTTAAACACTTTCTCTAAGTATCTGATTCTGGAAATTCTGGAGATATGATTGGAAACAGAATACTAGGTAAGACGGACCTTTGGCATGAGACATCATGGCTCTTCTAGGATCTTTTATGGCATTTTACTTAAGTACTTGCAGTGCATTTAGGTGTGCTGCACTACCCCTGGGCCTCATACTGATGGTTCTACTTGGGTCTCTGCTATACTGCATGGACACAGCACTTCAGGGCGGCTCCAAGCTTCTCTGTGTCTCCCATGTAGACCATTGCTTGTTGTGGGTACACTCTGTGACAGCTGAACTCTGAAGGGTGCAAACAAAGGAGTGCAGAACAGAGCGCCAAACAAAGGAAGACCAAGCCTATTTCTTTTATTGAGAGGTGATAAGATGTGACAGTGCAAGTTTCTCCTGACAGTGCAAGTTTCTTCTTATACTTTTTTAGGTAGATGATTCGCTGCCTTTCTTTTTTTTTAGTGTTTAAGATATTCATTAATACATGTGGGATGAATGTGGTGGACAAACTAAAATGTTTGTAGGATAGTTGTCTTTTTGTATTTCTTTACATTTATAATTTACAGTGAGTTAAGCATTTTGCTTGCTCTTCACATATTGTCATAATTTTTCCTTCTTTCCTTCATTGCCAGTTTGTTTTCTATTCTGTGACTAGTCCTAGTCCAAGCAGTAGACAGATGTTCTGATACTTTTAGAATAAATGTTCTCAGCTTGGAAAAAATCTGGACTGACTCAGCTGAGTATATTTCTAGTAAATCACCACTAGAGGTCTTCCTGTAACCCGTTGAACAACTCAGTTGTGCAATATTACATGTAGCCTTTGCCTGCCACTGAAGTCTAAAGGTCAGTGAACATTCCTGTTCAATTTTTTATTGATTCTGAATACCTAAGAACACGTCCTTTATTCCTCAGCATCCAAAGCAGACATGGGAGTAGGATATCAATTGTTTGGAACAGAAGAAGGAGCCTTTTCAGTGTCACATCCCTTACCCAATTGTATGATGTGGAGCACATCATTTGTGAGCATTAGTGTGAGGGAAATGGCACAACTGGCATGTTTTCAACCCCAGCTGAAACTGCAGCTGCTAATAGTTAGAGATGTGACATCTTCGCCTTACAGGAATATCATGGTATCAGGACACTAACTCTCTCCTTTTCTGTTTGTAAATAGGTAGAGTTTGTGCGTTTTGTCCCTATGAAGTCCTTAGAATGAGAGTTTTGGGCAGAGAAGGGAGTTGTGTGTTGTATATTCATTTCTAATCAATAGATACAAAGTCATACATTGATTTCTTTTATTTTTTCCCTTTAATTAGACTATCCTTTTTAGAATGTTCTACTCTCCTGGACTAGCAAACCCACTGAATCCTTATTTTCCATGTTGCTGGATTCCACTGTGCTGCTTTCATGACAGCCCAGCACACTTACTCTGTCGTTCTGTGCAGAGTATACAATTTTAGTACTTAGAGGTGAAGATGTCAGATCAGACTCCAAGCATGCCATAGTTTGTACTGCCTGTGTGGTAAAACAGGTCCACTTCTCTGGATTACCCAGCTTCCTAGCAGCTCTTCCTTCACTATATTAGATGTTCTGTGCTGTCCCAGTGCTGGATTCCTGATCAAGAGCAGCGCTTCTGAAACATTGCCATGACACTGGCAGCCAGCTAGAATGGCTCCTGATGGCCATATCTAGCTAAATCTTTGCAGTATGTTGTATGGTTGTCATTAGGCTCTCAATGCCAAACTCATTCATGGCATGCCTGCTAACACAACAGTTATATTAACACATTAAATGTGGATGTAAGATCTTTAGCCAACAGCTGAGCACTGGATATTTACATGGCATGAGACCACATGTTCAGTCTTGCAGCTAAAACTCTAGACTGTGCTATGTTATGTATATTTGGGCTTTTTTGTTATTTATTGAATGGTAATGTAATAGAAGATGGCAGAAATAAACTGCCAGGGAACTTTCTCTTGGAGAGTGTAATCTTAACATACTAGATGCCTGTGACATTAGTATGGACATACAGACTAAATATTACTACTAAATGTCTTTCAACCTTAGAATTACTTTTACCACAGTATTTGTGAACTTGCTATACATATTATATCAGTATATTTTCAAACAGTTCCACAAAAAAGCTGTTTTTCCTTCCATTGCTTCTTGGGCCAAAAATGACACCTGCAGGTTATCTGAGAAGCTATCTGTGAATAATGTGCTTTGTGCTTACATGCCTGTCACTAAGATGTTTGTGTTAATTTTCAATGATGGGTTTATTTTTGATACTGAGCAAAACTCATGACTGGGCTCTTTCCTTTTGCACAGTGCAAGAGATCCCCTCAGCACTTCAAGCCTTATCTGACGCCTGACTTGCCGAAACGATTCCACTATGCTAACAACCTTCGTATTGATAAAGTTCATCTTCTGGTGGATCGACAGTGGCTGGCTGTGAGGTAACACAGTTTTTGTGACTGTTACCTTCTTCATCTCATCCTCATCCCTTTAATTTCCTTCACAGATGTGCCATTTCCTGTTTTGCTTTAGATTTGTTACATTTCCATGTTTGCTCCATTTAAAATCTTACTATGTGTAAAAATGAAACATGCCTTATATATAAAGCCAAGAATGAAGGATAAGTATGATTCAAGTCTTAACAGTCTAATAAAAGAACCATCATTACTCCAGATAAAATTTTTACAGAAAAAAAGGAATGATAAAGAAAATAAAGAAATGAATACTACTACACAAAAAAGCCTCCAAAATAACGTAGTTAAAATTGTTACACAAAGCCTTCCTAGTATCTAACCCTTTTCCTGGTGTTACAGTCACCCCTCCACTGCCCTTCTGGGTCCTAAGGTTGATGGCTTCAGCCTGGTGTATGTGTGGATACGGCCGGTAATCAGCATTATGAGTCCTTCATCAGGAGAAATATGATGTCGATGTTTCTTTTTCCTCACTCTGTGATCTGAATGGGGTCCTTCCTGTGTGTATGCCAACATTACGCTTGCTCATTCTTCACTGGCCTGCAAGTTAACATTACATCTCGGTTCACTAGATGTGGTGCATTCTACATGTCTTAGGTATTTATTCTTTATGCTCTTTCTTACCTCGAAGTCTGGTTTTGCTCAGTTCCAGATCTGCATTGCTTTAAATGACCATGAGTTGTTTCTGGGCTTGGGGTCTCCATTCCACACAGAATAACTAATTGTTACTGCTATCTGTATAAAAACTATGGCTTTGCAATGCAAAGATAAGCTGGTAAAATAATAAATTAGACATAACCACCTTTTAATCTAAAGAATAAAAAAATAGCTCTGAGCAAACCAAGAGCAGTTTAGACAACCCTTCGTCCTGAGGCTTTGAAAACTCAGTACAAAGCCTGTGGTTGTTAGTAGCAATACTGTATTTACTGAGCTACAGTGTTGCTGCAGGAGAAGCATGAGCCAGCGCAGAATTTCAAGACTATTCAAATAGTAGAAAGTGCCCAATCAGTATATGACTAGGTTGTTTGTTTTGCAGAAACCAAATAATTGTCCTGGACATGTGAAAAGAAATGACCACTGCAAAATCTCATATTCACCCTTTTTTTTACTGTGCTCAAATGTTCTTGTGCCTCTGGAAACGGGATACATATGCTTGACAACTGTACATTGGATCAGTATGGGATGACTGTCTCTTTATCTTTCCATGTATCTCAGCAACGGGTAAATGAAAACAAGTGTTAGTCATTGTAAGTCAGACTATTCTGACATGTTATTAATTCTGTAACCCACACACACACATCCACAGCTCTCCTTCACCGTTTAGAATACGTGGTGAAAATGCACTGTCTTGCAAGGCAAAATCATTTGCAGTCTTATTTATATTGTTCCACAGCAGAGTTCTCTAACAGCAGAGCTCTCCCATTAGAAGTTTTCTATTAAACGCAGATACCACCAAATACAACTGAAGAATTCTTCCTACGGAGATTACACTTGTTCTGAAACTTGTAACTAGGTTCAGTTCAAAAACAGCCGTTTTTTCAATCTGTTCTGAAAACACTGATTCACTGTGCACTCAGTAGCTACCTAGGATAATTTATTTCTGTCCATAGCAATCTCTGTTACAGGGGAAAGAGATCTTTGTAAAAGTGAACACTGAATGAGCAAAAAGTACTGCAACATTATGCCAGAGTCAGTTCTTAAGACGTGATCGAGACTCCAGTGATTCAGGAAGACTGTTATTAACTGGCTGTATTTGTGCCATATTTATTTACACTATATGATGGTTTCTCCTTAGGGACTCGAGTTACACATATTGTGATGGGGGTAACCATGGCTATAACAACGAATTTCAAAGTATGGAGGTAAGATGATTTCTGTTCAAGTCTTCCACCTGCTCATACAGACAACCACGATGTGCTAGGTGAGCCACCAGAATAGAATCACAGAATCACAGAATGGTAGGGGTTGGAAGGGACCTCTGTGGGTCATCTAGTCCAACCCTCCTGCCAAAGCAGGGTGGACCTAATAAATGCTTACAAATATCTGAAGGGTGGGTGTCAGGAGGATGGGGCCAAGCTCTTTTCAGTGGTGACCAGCGACAGGACAAGGGGCAATGGGCACAAACTGAAGCACAGGAAGTTCTGTCTGAACATGAGGAAGAACTTCTTCCCTCTGAGGGTGATGGAGCACTGGAACAGGCTGCCC
>Ga0065711_1030241_pt1 | contig 33156 bp, 19 predicted proteins | sample Hoacrofraction12_FD_59098 | JGI IMG/M metagenome (GOLD analysis project Ga0065711, IMG submission 59098) | Hoatzin crop microbial communities from Cojedes, Venezuela - Epithelial fraction 12 v2 (version 2) | ecosystem: Host-associated > Birds > Digestive system > Esophagus > Crop | place...
TTCGGGGGGGGGGGGCTTTAAACAGCTGGAGAGAGACCTTGAGGTGGACTCTTTACTTCAAGCGGGAGCCAGCACACAAAACAGCAAAGGAAAGTGGTATGTCGTGTGAATCTTCACACTAAGCAGACTACCTGTGTGTTTATGTGTCAACTCAAACTTTTTTTCCAGGATGCGTGACTCAATACCTGCATATGCATTACATCAGTTAGCAAATTCTGCTCATTGCTGCCTGCTTTGTTTCAGGTAGGACTGGGCATAATCTGAATCATCTGGAGTGAGAGTTAAGCACAGTGAGACTCAATCCAAGCAAATAGAGCAGCTAGGCAGTGACAAGGGCATCTGCCTGCACGTCTTAACATCAGGAGGAGGGGCGGTGAGGCGGAAGGCATTCAGAGAGAAGGAAACATTTCAGACAAGTACTTTGGTTCTGTCTAGAGTCAGCTATGCTTTGTCCAAGTGATGATTTGTACCGGATATAACGTTGCCATCTCCTACGTTTTTCTTAATATTGATTTAGAGTAAACGAGGAGCTGAACATGATTTTTGGCATCTCAACATTATTGCCTTACTGGTTGTTAACTACTTTTGTAGAAATACTGAATGCTTTGAGAAAGGAATGCTATAGATGTTCTATGACATTGTATTTATAATGATTCACAAGGTTCTGGATCTGAGAGGAAAGTCTGTGTGTAATAGCTAGTTAAAAATGGGATAGATAAATTTGATAATCAATAGCAGGAGAAGATGTAGAGAAATGACTAATCCGGAACAGCATTGTGGGAGATTGAAGGTCATTTTCCTGAGAAAAGTGGGTACAAAAGGCAGTGCACTTAGAATTCTGAGTACCTTCTACCACTTCTCTCTTTTCACACACATGTTGCTGAGAGCTGTGAAACGACTTATTGTTCATCTCCTGTATGAGCGCTCCCTGGGATTGTGATTTGTAAACAGGTTTTCAGAACTGGATTCGAGCTAATGACTTTCATACACTATGTGTGCTCTTATACAAAATTTTAAGAATGATTTTGGTTCCCCTTATCTCCTGTGTGCAAAGGGAGTTTCAAAACAGCTGTTTTCTAAATATGCTTAGGAAAAATGAAATTCTAAACACAGATAAGTGATTTTACCCTTGGGCAACTTGACATATGAGTTGCCTGAAAATAAATATCTGATTTTCATAACTCTCTTATTGATAAATGGTTACCTTGCGTTTGCAATAATGCTTCTGTAATTTCAGAAATTACTTCCACCCTGAAACAATTTTTGGGTGATTGTGGCTTGTATTCCTGCTTCCTAAACATATTTTAGGAGTTTTGAGTCAGATTTCTATGTATAAGGATCTCTTCATCTGTTTGCATTATTTATTTATAAAAGGAAAAGATCATACCCACATTGCATATTACCAATTTGTCATGTAGAAGAGAAGCTGATTTATACCCATGAAGACTGGTGCTTTCAGATGTTAAAGTATCTGAATTATTACGTAGCTCAGCAGACCTGAGTATCTGTTGACACAACTCTCACAAAAGATTTGCTCACCTTCTCACAAAAGTCTACAAAGGTTTGCTGAGAACTGGATATACATTATCATGTTGCTTTTGTCCTTCCATTCTTGGTTTAGACCCCAACATGTTTTTTTTCCTTAGCCTTTTGCTGAACAAGTCTGAGGACAGTGCATATTTTGACCTTTTCCTATGATTCTTTAATTTCCCGCAACCTTTGAGATAAATTATAGGTTTTTTTGTCATAAGCATACTGTATGGAATTTCAGAATTGCACCACTTAAGACCATTAGGACTCAGAGGAACAGACTGTGTTGCTGTCTGCAGTTGTACCTCAGCGAGATGTGACCTGAACATTATCCTGTGCCCTGTCTGCACACCTTTGTCTAGATCATACACAATCTGACTCCTCCTTGCCCTTCTCTTCCTCCAGGTCTGTTATTTAAAATGTGAATTTCGTGTGATACTATTTGTATGCAAAACAATATGTAACTGTGCAGATTTGGCCAGTTATTGCCACACCTAACTCGAATAAGGATCAAAGTCTCGTTCAAGACAGGAACTGTTGTTATCAGTTAGATGAACTGGGAGACTAAGTTGAAGGACATCACAAGTGTGATGTTTTCCCTCAGTCTTTCCTCTCCACCCAGCTGGGATGCAGTGATCAACGTTTTCCCTTGTTTGTTACCGCCACGATGAAGTGAGGTGCAGCATACCACAAATGCATTGTCAGCTCTTGGGAGCATGGACTTTAATTTGTTAGCATGAAGTGTCCAGTACTATGACGAGGCCCTTTAAGCAACGCTGATACACTAATACTAAAGAATAATGTATCTGGAAGTTTCTCTGTCTCATTCTATTTGTGCATACATGTCTTCATTCAAAGAAACTGCTTCTGGGCTCTTTCTACAGTTTTTGAATCAAACAAATGTCCTCCTAGCTAGGGAACTGGCCTTCCTAGCTGAGGCAGATATTCTTCAGTCTTTGATTGAATTGTAGTCTTTTCCAAATTTTATTATAAAAATGTGTAGGTTTGTTTATTTCCCTTTAAGTCTTAGTAGGGTCATGCATTAGTGTCCTGATAGTGTCCCTTCTTTGAGAATTAATGATTAATAATTTCAAGTAGTAGCAAACCCTCTGAAATAGGCTCCTATTATCTCTCAGAGCAAGTTAAAGCAAATCAAATAAAAGCAAATCAGAATTAGTTCTTAACTGATTCAAAGGCATTTTTGATGTATTAAGATACACAAAAGCAAGCGTGGGTCTATTCAGTAGCTTTTGGGGGTAGGTCCTATTTACAAAGAGGGCACCATCCATGAAACAATCGTGTTTGACTTGTGTGTTAATATACGGGTGAATTAATGCTCATTAATATGTTGAAGGAGGGTGGTTAACCTGAACTTCTTATCTGGTCACCACTGATGCAATCCAAGAAGGAATGTTTGCTGTTCTCAGCCTCGTCTTACCAACATCTTCTCAGTTTGTCCACAAAAGCGAAGATTAATTTGCATGGCAGTTACTGCCAAGACAACTTTTATTATGTCAAGGGCTTGAAGGGCTGATATCATGAAAGTGAATGAAGAGAGAAAGGGATTGATACTGAGATTTTAATAGAGACTAGATCAGCTGGAAAGAGGTGAAATCTGTGGAACCAGGAATGGCAGCCATAATTGAAAAAAATGGTTTATGTATACATTTTTATTGGTGTGACTTAAAAACTAGGAAGTAAAACGAGAACATTCTGTTGTAATTGCATAAGATTTTTTTTCTTCAGCTTTAGTTCTGGATAAGCAGCTGGATGACAGAATACCAAATAAGAAAGCAGCCTAAATACCAAAACAGAATAAGTAGATGATGTAACCCATGAGGTCTTTTATGGTGATGGTAGACCAAAGACTCCCTTGGAAAGACAGTAAAAAACAAAACAAAACAAAATACAGACTTTAAAGGGAAACTACAACTGTAGGAGCAATGTACCGGGATTCTCTGGTGAGTTAGGTACAACACACAATACAAAAATCATTAATTTTTTTTTGGTTTACATTTTGAGGCATGAGAAGACACAGATTTCCTGCTTTCAAAAAGAAAGTGAAAATATATGGGAGTAGGAAGGCACCAAATTGTGTTTAGAAAAAGCTTAGTGTTCAGCTAAATGCACAGATGCATAAACTAAACACTTTTTATGCCTAAACCACTGTTTATATAGTAATGAGGATTTTCCATCAGTTTCTTCAGTTAAACAGTAGCTGTCTTTTCGTTGTTTAGTGGAAACAAGGCAGTCTTGCATAAAAACATCAGATATATCAGCATGTTATGCTCTTTTATCTTTTATATGAGTTCAGCATAGTCATAACCCTAACAGACCAACATTTTAACCTCCTTTCCTTTTGAATTTTGTCTCAGATTTGTGAAATGAACTGAGTCCAATTTTGCTTAAGAAGCAAGCTGGGGTTTTGGATGCTAGAGAAAGTCAATATCCGGTTTTTGGTTTTGTTTTGAAAGATGGAGAAAGCATGTTTATGACAAGAAACATCCACCAAATGCTCTAACACCAGCATAAATTATCTATTTACTCAAACCCATGTTTACATCTGCAAAAGAAGATATTGCTCCATGTTTTCAGTGCCCCAGAGGCCTATAAATCCTCTGGAAAACATTGCAACAATGTAAAACAACCCAGTGCAGTTATTCAACAAGTACCATTTTTATAGGGCTATGCTGTACCAGAGCATGCTCAGTCCAGCATCGACAGTAACTCCAAGCCCCAGTGACGTTTGCTCTGCTGACTGAAGTCACTAGGGACCGCAGAAAGGAAGGGAGATGCAAGTCATGCTAGCTGGACATTTTAAATAACCAGGCAGCAAGCAGATGAATCCTAAAAGTGCTGTGTTGCTAAGGAGCTCTCAGCAGAAGAGCGGGTAAGAGAAGGAATGAAGTTGTTCAATACTTTACATCTGCATCTTGACACTTTGTCATACAGCAGACAGCTGAGATTGGATGGTTCAGGTTTTGTTTTACATCAACAAAATCTATCAGTCAGTATATTGCAGGGATGGTTAATGCTAAGCAAACTGTCCCTCGTTCGTAGGCTTTCCCGTTGCCTCAAGCAGGAACGTGAGAGGCCCCATATTTGGGGTGGCTATCGATGGGTAAAAAAGACTGGAAAAGCTCCTTTATTGGCTTTAAGGTTTTTCAAAGCTGTGCAATTTTAAAGTAAGATACCCTTGATAAAAACAGTGTAATGTCCAATGACCTTACTTAATTGTGCGGAAACGTAGTGACCAAGCAGTTCAAAATTAGATGGAATAAAGTTTTATATTGAAAAGAGTAAGGCTGCAGAGCTTGTGTCTAACTGCTATAACTCATTTTGTTGGAAAGCTGCAGACCTTTATTCCACTTCTTAATATACCTCTTGAATTTGTGCCATTTCAGAGCTGCTACGTGCTCTTTTTCCGAGCTGCCAGACCAGAGTTCAGGAGATATTTTTTGAGGTTCAGAGGAGGTTTTTTCTACCTCTCCCTCCTCACCCCATTAGCACTCTCAAATGCAGTGTTCATTCTTGTTGCATGAAGTACAGCGCTGTAATTGCTGATTACTGATATATATGCCGGGATTTCATTGTTTGAAGTCTCTGCTTTTTAGAATACACTCCTGTGTTCTCAGTAGGTGTGCTAATAATTTTATTGCTCTTTTTTTCCCCCATTTCCGTGATCTGATAATCTCAAGTATTGCGTCTACTCTTACTGCAGAGCATCCAACCCTAGATTATATGGATGGGAAGAAGAGCAAAGAAATAAACCAGCAATTTTCATTTCTTAGAAAGACGGAGTTCAACACTTTCAGAGTCAAAAGTGGGGATGATGTTTTGCCTCCAGCCTGCCAGCCATTACTGGAGGTGACAACCAATCACAACAGACAATGTGTGGACTTATGTGGGGTTTTTTTCAGAAGAATTAAAGAACCTTTGTATTTGTTTTCGGTGCTACAACTTTTAGCATGGAGAAAAAAGTTATACTTACCCAACTGTATCTTCAATTGTAATGAATGTTTATTAATTTTCTTATCCCAGTAGAGGTAGGTATTTTAAATGAGCTTTCTTTAAAAGAGAAGAACAAATACTGTCTGGGATTGTAAAACATATATAGGATTTACTATGCTTTGACATGCACTGTCAGACTATTTCACCAGCACATTACCAGGAAGGCCTTTCTTCTCCAGCTTACATGCAGCAAGTTGTGTGAGGTGAATGATGGAAGAGTCAGGCCATATTATTTAACATTTGTGTGCCAAATGGCCTCTCTTATTTGGGAAAATAAAAGTTTCTACTTTTGTATTAGTACAGTGATCACAGAAAGACTTTCCATTACTGAAAAGCATTTGGAAACAAAGCTGGGGACAAACTGACCTTCTGATTTGACTAGCATACTGCAGACTTGTGGTTTAATCATTGGATGCTTATGGGTTTTGGGGGATTCTTTTCTTTTTTTCTTTTTCTCTAAATATATCTGTTCTCAAGTGCTCACTTGAGACCCGAACTTTATGTATACACTGACATGTTAGCAAAATCAGGCCGTTATTACTGTACTTTCTCTTCCCAAACTAAAAATTCAGACTGTGTAAGGAGTATCAGCTCCTTTGGAAGTAGCTGTCCATTTTAGACATTTAAAAGAGGCTTAGACCTTTTAATTTAACTATAGTCTCTGTATATCATACATATAAAAGCAGACAGTACAAGTACGGTATAAAAGTCTGCTGTCTCAAAAGCTGTACATGAACCTGTAGTTGAAGTGACCTCCCCTCTTAGATATATAGTAAATATTTTCTTGCACTGTAATCTTAAAACAATAGGAAGTACTCCAAACAGTTGTGTTGCGGCTTTTTGCTTACATCAAAGTTGAAGGTGTTTTTTTTTTTTACTGCAGCCTGCCAAAGCTTTTCATTATGAGTCACAAATTTAACTGTACAACAAGTTTCATTGTTAGCAATCAAGAAAAATTATTTATCAAAAAGCTTTCTGAGACTGTAAAATTAATAGTAAAATAGACTTAGCAGAAAACTTAAACCTGCATTTTAGTTAGATTTTATTTCTTTTACAGATTTATTTCCTTTATCAAATATACTCTTTAGAGAACTATTTTGGGTTTTCTGTTTAATTATGTGAGCATTTTTCCATCCCTTAACAACTGTACTATAGTTCAAAAAAGGAAATTGTGTTAGCTTCAAACATGACAGATCCTCTGGGTGTTTTTAATGGATTCTGCCATTTACGATAATCATTTGAGAAAACACAAAGAAAGGAAAATGAGGCATGCTGCTAAGTAGGAGAACTTGTAAGTCAAAAACAGCTGATAGTCAGGACTTCTAAAGCAGTCTTTAGGAGGTTTCCTATCTAGTATTAACAGATAGTAATAGTTTTAGGTGAAAAATGAAACTTTCATGGCTGGTCTGAAAGCCAATGGTATAAATAGTTTAAATATCTGAAAAAATTTATTTTATAACCCTTTTTATTTTGGTTTCCCCTGAAAGACAGGTAATTCAATTTAATTTCATGTGGGAAACTACTTTCCACTGTTTTTCCATTTTTATAGTTAGTGTTATACTTCAGCACAATGTTGTAAAGTAAACTGTGAATGAAATAGTAGAATACACCCAGAACAGCAACCTTGTTTGGTAGGAGAGTGTGTGTGTTTTTCTGTTCTTAAAAAAAGTCTGGATATCTACTAAGGTATGTTATGAGCACAGCTGGGCCTGTTGGCTTCATTTTAATGCTTTCTGAGGGATAATAAGATTTACAAAACATCACTAAAACATATGCAGGCATACGCATTTGTACAGAAATCTATGATATTTCTTAAAGACCCAGACAGGGCTTACATCTCTGCCTCACGCTGAAAGCTGTAACGCCGTACTAGCTGAGCCACGTCCAACAGGGGCAGCCACCTAGGCAGAGAACGACCATGTGAAATTGCTTGTGAGGACTGCGACACTCATCAAGACTGTGAAATGGAAGGTGATTTGTGATCCTGGAGTTCTGCAAGGTGCTACATACACTGCAGAGGCCAGTTACGATTGTTCCAAAAGGACAGGTTTTAGAAAGAGTAAAAACATTTGAGGCAGACTGATTGGAAAAGAAAAAAAAAGAAGGGAGAAAGGGCACACTAACACAGGATTAAGCAGAAATATTGGATGTTAGATTTGCTCCAGACACTGTTTTTTTCTGTCACATGTTCAACATATATAAAATTTTCACTACATCATTAAGGAGTTCCAAATAAATCTGTTCCATGATGAATGGAAAAAAAAAATTTGTCAGTGTAACACACATGGAAGAATTATACTGAAAAATACCACTGTGAAATGGCTTCCTGTTTCCTGTAGCAGCAAAATAATTCTTAGAAAGAGTTAAAGTGGAATTGTTGGTACCCATTTATATTTTCCTTTGTGTAACTGTATCCTGAAGACCTGCTTTGGAAAGATGGGTGAGTAAGGCAATATGGAGCCCTAAAGAAACTCCAACTGTATTAAACTTCTGTAAGTGTTTCAACTTTTATTGCTAAGTATGGAAAACTAAAAGCCTTGGTTCTTTGGCTTATGTGCAAACTATTTGTTTTTTTGTTCAGACAGGAGCTCATGCACTTGCAATAAAGTTTTTTTAAAAAGCAAACTTAGAAGTCAGCAAGATTTTCCCTGTAAGTTCTGCATGTATATTTTGAGAAAATATATACATAGGAGCCTAAGAAAATACTTTTCTTTAATCAACTCAAGACTTTCATGATCATACAGAAAGCTGGGTCTTTTAATGGGATCAAAATTGGCTCTGACACCGTTGTGACTGAGAAGCGATTCCACTGAAATTCTTGAGCTTGCCCCAGCTTGCCCACTGTAATCTGAGGAAGAACTTAGTTTATCCTTAGAAACTGGCCCAAATGGCACACTCATTTCTAGGCCGTTTGCCCTGGTGAAGGCATGTATTGTGACACAATGATGTGGTCTGTTCCAAGATCTACAACAATTGCTATAGATTCTGGCTTTTACTTTTTTTTAGTGTAATGACGTGTGTGAGGAGTGCGGGCAATGGCACTGTCTGTATATAGCACGTCAGCTAAGGAAGAAAGCATAAGGCTATACACTCGATGAAGTCTGGAAATTACACTTTGATTTCAGCAAACTTTGGACAAGGTGACTATAGTGACTAGGTGTAAAAAAACTGAAGTCTGTTTGCATATGAATAAACCACAACAATTGGTTATTAGAAGGATGTTTGGAAATTCACAAGGAAGATTTATTGTAGTGATATCTGAAAATTAAATAATTGAGATATTTATGTGGAGTAACCAAGTTTGTAACACCTCATTAATAGTGTTTTACTCATGGATCCTGAGAATAACATCCAGAAGGTCTGAAAATTCTAAGCAACAGAATTATTAGCAAGAGCTGACTGCCATTTGGGAAGAAGACATCGCTAGTCTTGCAGTGGAATGTAGTGATTCTTTCAATGCAAGGGACTTTGAACGTAAATTTGAAAACATGTAAAACTAATGGCCATTTATATAAGAAAGTTAATTTAGAAACAAGGTACGTAAAATGTGTTGCTTTAGATATGTTCCCATGTCCACTGTACTTTGGATCCCTAATATTAACAGTGGCAGTCTGGCTTTACAGAGAAAAAACAAACTATTTTCATGATATTTAAATTCTAGATAGCTCATGCAGAATACATACTGGTATAATTTCTCTATATATTTCTTAGCAGCAAGTCACTGCAACATATTTTTCCATTCCTTAGCCTCATTTCTGGTTTTGCTGGTTCTGTTTTTGTCTTAAGCTAAATATTTAGTATTTTATGCCATATAAAGTGGAGCAATCAGAACTATATTTTAACTGTGACAAAGAGACAGCTTTACATATACTTGTGAGAAAGCACCTCCTCAAAAAGCTCACTGGCCAAAAGGATTAAAACATCCAGAGTGCATTCTTTATCATTAAAATAATTTAGATTTTTGTTTTTCAGATAGGAATTAAATACGGCCTTTTGTTAAATCTGAATACCAGAACACTGCCTATGTTGGCTGCTCTAGTATTTTTGGCAGGACAAGAGTCTCCCTTCTTCACAAAGCTAAAATGAAGACTACAGCCCAGCATTTTATGGAGATAAGACTTGTTGAGAGGGGATTATCTAAATAAGTTCTATGTGTCATATACTCTTTTCTCTTCTTAAGCAGCCACTTCTGTACAGTTTCTAGTGCTTTAGATTTTTCATGTACTATCTTTGCACGAAAAATCTGTTTTCCTAAGTATTTTTGTGCAATACTGTAGGGCCAAAAGGAGTATTTTAATGCCTCCTTGGAGTTCTGATACAGTTGCTGTCCAGGGAAGGGCTTTCATCAGATTGACAATGATGACTGAGGCACGCGCAGTGTTTGGGGTGGGTTTGGTTGCTCTTCATTTCTGTTCCGCTTCCTTCGGGTAGGACAGAGCCTCTGTGGGAGATGTCTAGGAGATGAGACTCAAGAAAAGGAAGATTGTATAAGCTCCTATCTCAACTACCGTTTTCTTTACTTGGATGTCTTTGTTCTAAGAGGCTTGTGCATGGAAAATTTCTTTGTAGGCTAACTCAGGAGGACTGATTGCTAATCTGTGGGGAGATGGTGCTGGCAGCTCTCACCTTCATTTAATGAAACTCTTCTGCATGAAAGCAAATTATAAAAATGGTTTCGGAAATAGGCAAACAATCACCACATGTATGCTGTCCGATGCTGCAGATAAGAGATGTACCTCCAGAATTCCAAATGGGAATTGGAAGTCCCACTGGATAAAGTCCTATTAAAGTGCAGCCTGTGAGGTTTCTTTAAGGGAAACCCTGTGTTGACTTCCTAGACAAATTTTCAGGTGTTTCTTAAAGTGTCTTTCAGATCTCCCTTACTAACATAAGCTGTAATTATACAACATTTGGGACTGAGAGTAATGCCTTCCACATAAAGATCTACTAAACAACGTAATTCTTCATATGAGGGAATTCATATGTTGTCTTCCATATTTGCACAGTTGGAAAAAGAAGTTGCATGCATGTGCTATATAGTTAGATCAATCAGATGACCTGGCAGAAACACATATTTTCCAGCCTAGGTATCTTCAAGAATCTGGAGCATTAGCTATCACAGTGTTACGAATCAGTGTTTCTAATACTTCAGTATAATTCCTAGGCTTGTACTTTTAGGAGGCATTAATAACAAAAAAAGTTGGCAGCAACAACTAGGAGGTAACGGTTTAGGATGGTACATAATGTTTTTCAGAATACCCACAGGTTTTTCTGTGCTGGTTCATGGTTTTTTTGGGAGTGGATATGAGGCTTTTTTAAATTGTAAATTGTCACAGACTGCATTAAAAAGCATTAACTCAATAAGCAAACAAAAGTTTGCTTTCATTAGAATGAAGAGAAGGATTCACATAATTTTGACATTGTGCTTGTGCTACTGTGTAGCTTTGCCTATCTGCACATGCAGAGTTGTGAGTTATGAAAATGACGATGCTGTTTGTTCCAATTTTCATAAAGGATTCTCTAAATACATTTAGTGAATTGCAGCTCCAGAAATACTTTTAATGACATTCTCAGAAGAGGTACTCAGATTGAACATGTTCAGTGATTTGGAACCGTACTTTTAACTGAGAAAAATCTTCTAAGAATATTATTTAAATTACTTTACAGAGAAGAAAAATTATGAAACAAAAAAAGATTAATTAAGTCTGCAGCATTTGGTTGCATAGTCTCAAATGGTACAAATAAGAGTAGGTGCATCAAAATAAGCATAGCTATGCAGCTTTGTGTAGCCCTGGATTTACCTAATTTTTTTGGTACAAAGATTATACTCAAAAGTAAGGAGTAAGGATTTAAATTAGGATCCTGGAAAGCAATGGGCAGTTGGACACAGGATAAGTTTACATATGAATTCTGAGCAACTTTGAAATTAAAATAGAAAGAAATGTCATGGAAAACTGCATAGTATATCAAATGTCAAAAATGTTTGAAAGTGACTATTTTGGGGTGACTCTTGTTCTCACGTGCAGTTGCTGGCAAATCAATAGGAACCATATGGAGACCTTTATGCCAGCTCCTTGCGTGTGTCTCAGTGTACCACTTTATTTTGTCACAAAATATAATTAACTGTAAAGTATTAGAAACAGTTAGATTAGCCAATTCAGCTGTATACCAGTATGTACTTCTGACCATTAAAAAACAAAGTTGTCCTCTCCTTCATAATATCCCTTTGCAACTGTAATAGCACAAAGTTGCTTATTTTCTTCATATGTGTATTTCAGATTAATGATATTTTTGCTAGATTATTGCCCTGATACTGAAGTATTTTTCCCTAAATTCACATTGCCAATATCTTGAAGGAAAAAAGCAAAAGGCATTTTGCTTTGAATCACATATCGTTGCTGTGTTCTGTTGATATTTAGAAGCTCTAAAGCTTTTGTTTACATGTTAGTGATGTAAAAAAATGTAGAGGAATTAAGTTTGAAAGAAATGTTCTTTCACACAACATTAAACTGGTAAAGTAACAAGGTTTTCTTATTGATTATTTTGTATAGATTGCTTCATTTTAAAGTATCCAGGTAGTAGTTGTTCTCTGCAAACACCCGAACATCATTTATAGGAAGGTATGCAATTAAATACATTTAATTTATCCAACTTCACTATAAATTTATAATGAAATATGTTTAGAAATACATTGTGCATGGTAGGGGCTTTCTGAGAATAAGTGTTGAAAGATGTGAGTCAAAGTTGAAAACCTGGAAGTTGAATAACAGTTCTTGGGGTGAAATCCCGACGGCCTTTTTGTCACAAATTATTAGTGGTTATTGTCACTGCTCACTCTCAGGATCTGAAAACCATCTGCAACTGCTAATAGACACTGCCAATCTGACTTATTTTTTTAAATTCTTGTCTGAGATCTTACATTGCAGGTATAATCTGAAAGTTCATTTCTGTCTGAGAAATGAAAACACATCAACTCTTGAACTAGTTGAAAAAAAACAAATAGCAGTTGCTTCTTGCACATTTGCCTGTGATTCTGACCCTAGCCAATCAGCAGCAGATCTTTGTGCCACAGATCTTCTGGTCAGTCTCTTTTCCCTATTCTGCAAGCAGTCCTTTTTTCCTAGGCATGCACCAAAAGAAAAAATATCAAAATGACCACTACATAGGACCACTCCTACACATAGGAGTTAGATTCTGTATTTGCTTGGTATGCTTCATCTCTTGATGTAGAGAGAAGGAAACGTGAACTCTGGCAGGACAATAAAAATGTTGGGATTAACAGCAATCCTTTCCTTAACGTAGAAGTAACTTTTGAGGGTGAGGAATAGTGTGATTAGTAATGATTTTTTTGGTTAAAAAAAAAAAAAAGCTATTATTAAACTCGGGAAAAAACAAAGCCTCCAAAAAATCTGTAGAACAGTCATTTATAACTTGGAATGTCTTTCCAAATGGTACCTTCTACATTGGTTACCAGCAAGCATTTTTGTCTAACAGGAGATATTAAAGATGCTGCCTGGAATTTTTGAAAACTGATAAAAACAGTTCTGAGAAGAGGTATGACCTGCATCCCTCAAAGCAGTGTTTAACTGCCTATGTTACTTGACATCCAAGGAACAAAGGTTTGCAAAGAGGGACTGATGTGGTACTTATACCTTCATGTAGGCTTTATCTTCTGAGAGTGTGCCAGAATTCATCTGGGAGAATGCAGAAGACAGACAATATACATTGCTGTATTTTTCACCAAGTGGTTTGTACCATCTGTATATATTTTATGTGTGCCTTTTGAGCAGCAAGGAGTGTAGCCTAGATCCCCCTAGGCTTTTTTCTCTGCCTCTATACCTACCATTTGGTATAAGATGTAGCTAGTAGAAGAAAACTAAGGTTCTTGAGACTTTTTTCTTGTCTTAGTTGCAACAGCTGCAAAACAGATGTAGGCTGACATGAGTTCTGCCAAAAATCTCTTCCAAGTCTCCCACCCATTTTCCACCAAAGAGAAGCTAGTTAGGTGATACAAACAGAGACCTGAAGGTCAGCAAGAGATGGGTGCTCCTGATCCTGGCTCTATAGAGACTGTTAAAAAGAAGCAATCAGAAAACCTAGATTTACCGCTTTGGAAATTAAAACAACCAAAATTTGTGGAGGTAGCATTTCTAAAAATTATTATTCTAAGTAGCATGATGTAATTGGTAAATAAAAGGCAATCTGTACACAAACTGCAGCAACACTGCAGCAGAGAAAGTCAGATAACAGCAAGAGTTCATAACTGATGTTCACCTAACTGGCATCCATCTAAGTCTCTTTTTAGATGTATTTTCAGTATTTCAAATGCATTAAGCAGAATACCACTGCCTTTCTGGCCAGATCTTTGCTGAAACAGATTTCCTAGGATTACAGTTGTTCTGTTGTGTGAATCTCAGTACCAAGAGGGAGTCAGCTTTCTATGTGCCTGTCTTAGGTTTCTGCGTACCTCTCCATCTTTTGCTTTCATCAATATTTGAATATATCATTCGGGGTTTTTTCAGAGTATCTTGACTATTACAAATGCATTCAGTGACAATCCCAGCAAACAAATAAAACTTGGTATCTTTTCCACTGTGTCAGTCTGCTGACAAAATCATACTGCTGAAAAAACTGTGGCTGCCAGGCACTTACAACATTGATTTGAAGGTACTATCCAGCAATGGCAGGAAATGTCTAAAGAACCAGTTGTCCAAGCATGCTTGTATTCACACAGGATCTGTGTGGGCTAACATTGCCAGCAGTGCTGAATCCTCTGTGCTGGCAAAGATGAAGGACAAATGCTACTCATGTAATTACATTTCCTTTTCCTTACATCAGTATCCCAGGAACCTGGCATTTAGATGCTAACAGCATTTGTAAATTGGGAACTCAGAACCACGAGTACAAACCCAAATGATGACTTGGTTCCTTATGGTTTTCCTGGCTGTACAGTAATTCTGTTTTCATCTGCTTGCAGAAAAAAATTGCTTGTGTTATAAGTCTCAGTTACTTACAGAGATCAGTATCCTCCTGAGAGATGTTTGGATGGATACTCCTGAAGTTTTCCCCTTTGACCATTCACGAAAGTAGCAGCTACTGAGAGTTTACACCTTTGACCCCACTTTCTGTTGCATTTCCAGACTTATGTCTTTATTTCTTGTATTTGATTTTCAATATGGTATTAATGTCACCTGCTGGTGCATTGATTTTATTTAAATTTGCAACCTTTAGTTTGGAAACCAGTAAGCCATGGATCTTTCTTACAGCAAGTACTGACATAGGAAGACTTCTTGGCTCATGGCCTCACACAGGCACAGGTTTGCCAAGAAAGTTAAGAGGACTTTAGCAATGACTTGCATGAAAAAAATTTCTGTGTCATACTGCAGATAAGGAGTATGCACACCAACCTGCTTTCAAAATATATATGAAACATGTCTGGTGGTATAAGAATGCTAAGTCCGAACGCTAAGAAAAATGATTTAGGTGTCTCTCTTCGGTGATTCATTGGAATGCTGATATAGGTGTTCAAGTATTTAAGTTCAGGTCATCTACATAGTATTTGGACCTTATAAAAAGGTGGCAGATGAGGAAATTTCAAGGAAGAAAAGAAATGTGCATGTTCCTGCAACAGCAGAGACAAGTTATAGTGACTCTAGTTTGCCAACTAGTATGAAGGAAGAAATGAACTTCTAGGTTTAAGGTGGTTTTTATCTGTCCAGTTTTCTATGTTGAGTTTGGAAAACGGACCTTGGCCCCACACTGTAGTGAATGGGTGTGCCATTTAATGGGGTCCTATCCTAGAAAATCCCTAATCCAATTGTGGCTGAACAGATCTCACACCCACTCAACAACTTTTGTGGATACCCTCAGTCATACAACCAGCAGTACACTGCACATTTGGAGCAGAGTTCTGTGTGTCATGTCAGCAAAAGTTAAGAGGTTTGGTGATTTGAAGGCATTAGCTTTAAAACATTTTAAATTAATGACTATAGCATTGAGTCAAGCATCAACAGTTCTCATTTAAAAAAAAAAAAAGTTCCCTTCCAAGGAACAGAGTAACTGACAAAAAGTGAAAACATTTTTGTACCTCTGTAAATTGTAGACAGTTGACTGTAGTTTTGAAACCAGACTCACTGGCCAGTTGGACAGTCTCAGGCATGTCGATGATTCATCTGACACAGAGTCCCAGGGAGTGATTGCTTGTGGGCCTGTTCATTTGGATGTTGATGCAGGTTTCTATTTAAATCAGCAGCTGAAGTGTGAATTTATCTGTGACATTTTTAAGATGGTTCATGAGGCCAGAATTTGACTAATGATACTCCTACTGATGTCCTGCTAATTTTGGATTTATAGGTGTTGTAACATACCCAAACTTATAAATGTCTGGTCCTTTTTTTTTTAGTTTTTTTCTTTCCACTCTCTCTGTTTTCTTTTTTTTTTTTTCTTTTTTGTACAGTTTGGTCTCTTTCATTTATTTAAACAGACTTCACTGACAGCAACAGAATGACTGTCACTGAGTTCAGTAGTTTGGCTTAGGACCTGTACCTGTTTCTGAGAGTAAAAGGAATCAGGAGGGTGGTAACAAAACTTTCAGCAAAGGTCTCTGGTTGTGGCCAAAGTATTCCCCAGGTAATGAGCTATAGTGGTAGCAAATTTCCTATGCTGACACCAGCTGTAGCATAATCTCCCTACCTGCACTGTGGCATGAGTAGGAGGAGATCCCATTATCACACAGGACGTGCTCACCAATTTCTTTTTGATGTGCGTTGAATTTCATATGCTTTCTCTGTTATCTTTCCCTGAAAGTCTAACTGGACTAAATCTTAAAGTGTATTCTTTAAAATAGATCTCTGGCTTAAGGTATTAGTGAAATGATACGAGAGAGAGAGAGATTCTTGGAGTATTACTCATTAAGACACTAATCAAATGATACACATCCTGTACTGGTTGGATGCACTGAGAGTTGCCAGACGTGGGAAGAAGTTGAAGCTTTGCAGAAATTCTACAGAGAACTACTAAGAAATGAAACATTGAGAGGTTTTAAGCTAATATTTGATGCCTGTGAATGGAAGCAGCAGCTCACGTCTGTCAGAATTACTGCTGCTTTCCTGACTTACAGTGAAGAATCCATAGGTATGAAAGCAAGGGTGTGTTTCTGAGAGAAGAAAGTTTGAAGAATGTGATTTAAGCATGCTGTTATCTTTGGGCTTGTTTCTTATCTCGCTGTACACTTGTCATTGCTTCCATATTTTCATCTTCTCTTTTTCAGATTCCCAAGAAGGAAACTACAAGTCAGAGGTCAACAGTAAACCCAGGAAGGAAAGGACAGCTTTCACCAAGGAGCAAATCAGAGAGCTAGAAGCAGAATTTGCTCATCATAACTATTTGACCAGGCTGAGGCGATATGAAATAGCAGTAAACCTTGACCTCACTGAAAGACAGGTACTGATGCAAACTAATGAACTTTAAATGCTTGCTCAATATTTACCAGTGGTTATCAGCTCCTCACAGTAGAGGTCTTGTTTATGTTACTAATAGATATATTGATATATCAGATTAAATGTTTATAGCAAAATGACATACAACTATTACCTCTCTGCTATGCAAGTCATTTATATTTTTTTATGTACCAGCTACAGATTAGTTTCATCTAGTAGGCAGAGATGGAAGATAAAAGCACAAGTAATATATCTGTTAAACTGGTGCACATCTTTTCTAATCTGTTCACACTGATGTGGCTGAAGAAGTGGTCCCACATATTGCATGTACAAGCAGTTGATTTGCCTGCATGAAACAAATATGAGCATCTTGTTTTAGTCTATTAAATATATGCAACTGCATATATTTAATAATGCATTTGTCCAGAGTTTCTGAACATCCTGTTTCCAGATGGCAGCAAGAATGGGAACACCAGCAAAACTGGAATACAGGCATTTTTAACCGCTTTATCTTATTCTGTGCTGTGAAAGCTGAGGAGACGGTGGAATTTCTTATCACTGTTAACTGGTTTCCTGCTCACCAAACCCTGGCCAGGAAACACTTCTGCATGTGCTTTAGTTTCATCATGCATGTTGTCACACTGATTTCTGATGGAAATATTAATGTTAAGCATGTACTGAAGTTTTTCAGGATCTCATCTCAACACACTAAATAGGTAGTAAAGTCACATTTCAAATAATATTTACATCAACATACACATTTGAAAATGTGTTTTAGTAAAGACATTTAGAATACTGGGCTCAAGTACACCAAATCTGATTAAATATTACATACAGTTTTATCATTAAAATTGAAAGCTTTTAGCCTACTGATAGTCAATCATCCTTGCTTCAGGAATCAGTATTAGATTGAGAGACTGCTATAGATAAAATCACTAAGATGACGATATATTAAAGGGAAGGTATCAAAATAGCACCAGGATTTGTGACCTCTAGATATGAGAGTTTTGCAATTTTCCTGAGTTTCATTGACACACTATAAGTAGATATCTCAGTGAAAATCCAACCTTTTCTATACATATGAACAGACATTTACTCACACAAGCAAATGAAACAGTTTTTTTCTTTGAAGGCTTCTAGAGAATGGCTGTCCCTTCCAGATTGTCTTGTTTGACTTGAACACATTGCCAGATTCCACTGGGGTCATTTTCAGTTACTTAAATATGTTTGTTGTATTTGTAAAGCACACCATTTTGTATCAAACAATTGATAAAATTTTACCTTTTTCATTTCCAGTGACTAAGGTAAGCTGAGACAATATTAGATTAACTCCCAGACATGATTTTGACAGCTATGGGGAGGAGGAATGAATTCATGTCTCAGTGACAAATGTAGAGTCTGTGTGGAACTGAGTAATGATAAATAAAATTTTAAAAATACCTGCTGGCCAATTTAACGCGAATCACTTAGCTGAATTCAGAAAACATATTCCCATATCTAATAATGGTGAATTCGGCCTGGAATTTAACTATTCTCCCTGATAAATTCTTTATTCTTTTCTTCAAAGATCAGGTTGAGTAGTACAACTAAATGAAGAGACAGTTCACTATCCTAAACAAAATATTTAAACTAAAAGCATTTAACATACTGAAAAGGGACAGATAAGTATTGAATGTTGTCTCTGGAAGAGAAAAGGCAGCCTGTGCTACACAAGTGCAGAGAATTCCTTGAAGTCATGGGAGCAGTCTTTCACATAATGTTGGTTCTAAGCATTCTGCTGATAATTGTGATAATTTATATAGAATTATAATTAGTCTATTCAATTATGTTATCTAATTCTTTTCTGCTTCCCCAGATTACCACAGAATGACAACTGAGCTGCTAGAGATAACTCACTTCGTTCCTTCCTTCCTGCCTGCTTTCATGTCTTCTTTCCTCTCGTCCTGCTTAAATCCACCCTTGCTCAGAAAAGGAAAGCATTAAGATTTTTAGCTTGATTAAGTCTAGTTCTTTATCTTGCCACAATCAAATGGTCTGAGAGAAAAAAAATGATAGCATAAAAACTGTATTGTTAATCAAAAACAAAAAGAAAATTGAGAAGAAATTCTGGACATATTTTTCATTTTCTGAATCTTACTAAGTCAAGTAATGATGTAACTTCCAACGTTGTCAATTAGAAATGTCTCTGTATAAAATCAAATATATTCCTTTGACAGAAATACGCTGTAAATAGGCATGGGACTGAGTGTGGGTTTCCATGGTATATGGCAGTCTTCAGAAGCTGAATGCGGTATTTCAAAAGGCTTGACTCTTCTTGCATACTTGTTTTACATCAGTAGTCCTTCAGTGACTTAAACCAAAATAGAGCAAGGTGAACCTGGTGTGACACTATTATTTCTTTTTTTTCCAGTTAAGAAACTGAACTCATATTCAGGACCTGTCTTTCCATCTGTAGCAGAGTGAATGATTATTCTTGAGTGGGATGACAGCACTTACTTGTTTACTTACTACTGTTATTACTTTCTTTTACTAGCTGTCCCAACAGAGGAGATCATATTTGATACCTATCTTACAACAGATTAAAAAAAAAATAGTCCTATCTCTAAAATTATTATGACTGAATTAAAATATATTGATGGAATTCCAAAAAAACACTCTCCAGTGAGGTATCATTTTTAGAGTGTGGCTATTTCTGAAACAGTTTTCCTTTACTGTTTTTCCCCCAAAGGCTGCATTGCAGAAAATGGTACCTGATAGGCAGTAGTTCCTTTGTTTGAAATAAATGAACACACAAGTGATGACCTCCATTTCATCACCGTAGGCTGTAGACCTGTTTGTGCTGGAAGCTCTCTTGATCTTTCATGAAACATTGAATTTGCACACGGAGAACTGAAACTTGGTTCAGATAATACAATGACAAAAACCAGCAGTGGGTATCGGGTGAACTAACATATCTGCTTAGAAAGTAGGTTTGAGAGCAGACCTAACCACTGATGGGATGAATTGTTTAGCATATCTGTTTTTACTAGGTTTTTAAAACGTGACAAACATCATATTATTCAGAGAGCAGAAGGACAAAAACTAATCTGAGGAAAGTATTGTTGAGTCATCCTAAATTGCAACTTTCAGTTATTTCCCAAGATGTGAGATAAATCATGAGGCCTATTATCTTAAGAAAGTTCTGCCTTCCTCTTGACTATAGTGATAATTTCAACCATACGCTGCAGCTTAAAAGAGGCACTGACCAACTAACACTTCATAATTACCTTTCTGGCATTTAAACAAGCTGCAGAAAAAAACATATGTCTGACCATATTTAAAAAGCTATATAAAGGTATTAAAGTTTTCTACAGTCATCAAAGTAAGGCTTCATTTGACTTTTGAAACAACTTACAAGATCAGTTCAAACATAAATGACTCACGGAAGGCCACTTCACAAAAATAATAATGAAAAAGAACCCCTCACAACATATGGATCAGAAGGAAGTAATCCTATCATTCCCTAAAAAGGAAACCTGAGTTACAAGACAGGAGGATGAAATGAAATAAGTGCCTCAATTGCCTGGATATTAAGAGTGCACTTTGAGAGCATTATAAGCACATCTGGTTGTAGGATGGCTCTATTATGGTATTATAAGTATTCCAGCAGTATAGGTACATATAATTCCTGCTCAATCTCCTATAGAGTGCACTCACAGTCTCTGCTCAGCCAGCAGTTAATAATTTTCAGCTGGCAGGCCTCTATTATATTTTGAAGAGCCAGTTAAACTAAAAACTATCTTAGCTCCCTAGATATTTGTAACCTTGACAAGTGCATTCTTGGCTTTTTTGTACATCCAGATAAACTTGGAGAAGGTTCCATGCAAACTTTTTAATACCTCACTGTGGGATGAGGAGAGGAAGCAGCTGCAGTGGAGTATCAGAGGCGTGGCAAAACGGACATTTTTATGGAGTTGGTTCTGCCAAATATAGAAAGAGTAGGAGATCTTTCCACCTCTCAAGATCTTTTTGCATGGAGCTAATCAAAAGAGTAATGTCGCAATTCAGCAGGCTAGCTAAGGTTACCAGAATAAACAGTCCAAGTATGTAATGCTCCTGTTTGCCAGCATAAACAGAAAATGCCACCTAGTCGGACTAAATTTTGCTGATGGCAATGAGAAGGTTTATTTCTTCTTAATTTCCAATACCCACCCAGAAGCCACCAATCATTTATAAGAGGCCTGAAGCCACCTATTTTGCATAGACAAAGGACAAAATTTTGTCAAAATGAAGAGTGCTTTTGCATCTGTGTTTGGCTACCCTGTATGTGGTACCAACACGGCATGAGTGACAAAGGAAGAAGCTTTGTAATGCCTTTTTCTACCAGCAAGAGAAGCAAGCAGCATTATTATTTAAATGCATTTGGGCAATGTTGGTGCAGTACTGTAACCCACACTGCAGCACTGCATTGTTATGGGTATATAAATAATATATGAAGTTTTCCATTAGGAAATTTTCCTCCAGACCCGGTTACCTCAATTCGTCATCACATGATGACTTCATGAAAACCTTTTTCAGCATTACAGAGCTCAGGGGAGGTTAATCCCTGCATTTTTTCAGACTTGACTGATAGGGTAAGAGTAGCTTCACTTGGTCACCTGGATGAGAAATCAGGGAGTTCATTGTTCCTCAGTTAGGTGATTGTTCTGAACCACCTCTGGAAGAATAAATGTCTCTCCATGCATCACACAGCATGACTAGTTTCCTGCTTTAGGAAGCTAGATTTCTAAGTTTAGGTGGTGAAATTATTCCCCTATATACTTTCAAACAAAATCAAACGATGGATTGGTAGGACAAGCTTGACCCTATCTGTCTGATTTATTGTGCTGTCACGTCTTCTCTGAAAGGCAGCTGCTCATTCCAAGCTTCCATGTGTTAAGCACTCTCTATACACACTATAATAATGAGCCTGTGTGGCTTGAAATCCTTTGGATTGTTTATTTTATTTAAAGCAACACTCTTCATAAAATAAAAGTCACTAATACTTTTATATTTGTCTTGAGCAATATAAATACCAGCAGTAAGAGTTACTGTGCTAACTTGGTTTGTTCTTTCTTAGGAAAGAATGCTCCTGGCAAACTTAATTATAACTCGTGCATAATTTTGACCTGTACGATAATTCTTTAAAAAAAAAGTAGATGGCTAAACTTCAAACAGCATATTTACTTTTGCAGTATTGATTGAATTTGAACAAGCCTTTCCATGTGCAAAGATCCAAGTGCCTCAAGCTGTTGGTTGTGAACCGACCCTACACCTGCAGAGAAACCCCATGAGGTTCTGGGTGGGGATAAACCTCTGTGTGTGCCAAGCAGCATATGCGATATAGACAGAAATATCAGCAGCTCATACAGCTGCTTTTACAAAGCGAGTAAGGCTCTTCTTCCCTCTATACCTACTCTTTCCTGGACACAAGTTGAGAAAGACACAGCTTTTTCTGTCGTGTGTAAAGAGATAGGAGCTTTTTAGATTTGTCATTAATGCTCACTTTGAAAAACAGAAAGAAGAAGTGAGGAACAAATAGTATTGGAGAGGTACAAATGAACAAGTAGAATAAAGGAGGCTTTTTTTATGCAGTGCATTGAAAAATGTAGAATCTCTGTCTGATTTCACTAGTTTCATCTCCTCAAGGCAAGCCCTGCTGAAAACTGCTGCAGCTTCTTGAGGCTTACTAGTTGTAAATCTGGATGCTGATTTTGAGGCTAGTTTACCATCAAAAGACTTGGGACTGGCTTGTTTTGGAAAGCAAAAAGATCCCTCCAGGTTTGAAGTCATGAACTGTGGAACTAGTTCAAGTGAATACAAATGAGGGTGCTCTTACTTGGGCAGGGAGATGGCTTCCATAGCCATAGAGCCCTGCAGGATTGTCATGGGCCACTAGTCAGAGGTTGCTTTCTGCCCAGTCCCATTTCTTGACATGTAGCAAGTGGTAGCAGAAAAAAGCATCAATATACTCAGCCAAAAGCCAGTCTTGATTGACCACCATCTTTTCACTTTCACACTTAGATGACCTGTGCAAAATGGGTGCAGAATAATGCATGTTAGAATTTTTTTTCTCATGAAATAAAATGCTCTACATGTGAATAATTCATGAAGGTAAATGCCTATATAAAGAAAAGACAAAGTTTAGCTAAAGGTGATCTTCTCCATAAATTAGTTTTCCATCATGTGTTTCTTTTGCAGATTTCTATATATATGCAAAGAAATCAGATGAAGGCAGACTCTAAAAAGATATATTATAGGAGAACAAGGTAGAGGTAGTTCTAGCAGCAGCCCCACAGATTACCTTTCTTTGCCCCTGGACAAAAAAAAAGAGAGACTACTTTTATAAAAAATACTCCCTTAGATTATGTACAACAAGCTAGTAGGAGGAAAGAACCTGAAGTAGTGTGTCCCATTCTGCTTGAGGTACGTTAACCCTGAAACCTCATTAAGAGAAGTTTTGAATAGGAAGGGTTAGCTGTTTGATGATGAAATTAGTTTTGAAGATCACTGGTAGAGAAACTAGCAGTTCTTTGGATGGAGTAGACGGAGGTAAACTGAGTCTCAAAGACTTCTGAAACAGCAATCAAATACTCCTATCACTGCTCTCCTCTGAAATATAATATCTATTCCATCCCTGTCTAAATGTGGGAGGTAGAAAGGATCCTGAGTGTATCACCTAAGCAGCACCCAAACCTCAACTGGCTTCTATGTAACGAAAAACCAGAACTCACTCCTACACTTTCCTGGGTGCCAAAAGCTCCAGCTGTCCTTTGTGCACCTGCCAAAACCTCCCTTTTTTCTCAACAGCTGCTGTAAAGTACTTGTGCACATTCAATGCAAAGTCCTGTAACGTAACACGGCACAGATTGCTTTACATCAGTGAGCAGGTGACAATTTTAATCAGAAGGTTCTGGTACCACTCATTAATTTCCAAAGAAAAGTTAATTTTCTCCAGTTGATATATTGTGGTACTAATTTATAATAACTAAGAAGACATTTAATACTCAGATTTATTTAAAGTTGTTTTAAGCTTAAAATATATTTAAGATTTTTAAGAGGATTTTTTTGGAATAGAAATTGGAATTTCTCTAAATCATATAAGGCAGAAAATAAGTTTAATTGAATAAAACTACTTACTCTCCCATGATCCAGCATGACTGAAATCCAGCTGAACTATTTAAAATCTCATGTTATCTTTAATTAATGAAGTGACCTGATAATTCTGACTACCATTTCCGTAAATATTTAAAACTAACAGATTTGATTCTTCCAACCCTTATATTTAGTCATACTCTAGAGTAGGAAAGGAAACTTTTCTGGTTTTACATTCCTATTTGCTTTTATAAGTTCATCGAATAAATTGTCATGAAAATACTATCTCTATATATGCAAAAAAGGTAAGTTTCATCTGTATAACACCAATGATTTCTGTAAAGTTCAGGAGTTTGACTTTCTTTAAAAATTGGCAGCATAAGTGTACTACCTAAAAATAACAGGAATGTTTTCAGAGCCAAAGAAAGTTGAGAAGTAAACTTATCAATTTTTTAAATTTTGAAATGTCAGGGTCATTTTTTGTTATCCATATGTTTGTCTGCATTAGAGGAAAGTAAATTGACAGATCAAAAATAATAAGAATAAAAGAAAATGGACAATGGCTGTCCAGGGGCACTTAAAAGGCTTGGTGATTTGGTCTTCCTGACACATCATTTAGGTATAATAAAACATGGAATTTTGGATACTGACTTCAAAGACTCATACTTGGAAATATGCATCCCTTATAGCAAATAACAGTTTCAACTGGCACAGTGCTCTTGTTCCTAATTTTTAAGGTTTCCAAGATATCAGACCTCAAATTTTAATCTCGTTTGGGACTCATGCCACTAAAACCTGGAATAGAAAACCTAATTTTAGGAAAGAATCTTTCATTTCAGAAAAGAGTTTTTTCAAAGAGAAATGTCTTTTTTCTTAAAAGAAGAAAGGCATCAGACAGTGCAACTAAGGTAGTTTGATTTCAGTTATGCTTTAATTTTCCAGAAAAGAATGTCTTTATTAAGAAAAACTCATTAATTATAGAAGGTAACTGTTTAGCTTTTCTCTGTAAGTACAGAATCCTAAAATCCCATGGAAAGGGAAGTGTCTGTGTTCTACAGAGCATGGTAGAAGTCAATTATTCCTAATGTGACTGAAGTGCTCTGCTGAAGAAGGGGTATTAAATCAGAAGATTAGGTAATACACTTATTTGGAACCCAAATGATGTGTTTATACCCATATCATGGAGTTGTATTAAAGATACAGATGCAAGAGAGCCCATAATGTGGCCCTTAAGCCTACTAAGGACATATATATCCTAAGTATACAATGGTTACTTTAGTGATGTAGACACTAGCAATGTCAACCTCCTTGTTTTGAATCTTTTCCCATGATTCCTATAGTGTAGACCTTAAAACAAATTGGTCACGGGAAAACTATTTATCTTGCACATCAGGAGATGCGCAATGTGAAATCGTTTCCTCCTATCTGAAGTAACACTCTAATCATCAGATGGGGAGATGCAGATGCTAAACAACTTGTTGACTAAGGGAAAAGAAACTGTGCTTTCGTGCCAGTAAGCAGATGTGCTCAATAGACGAGCTCATAAGTGCTGATTTAGAAACAGCTGTTAATGCTCCCATCATCTTTAATATAGTTCATTTCCCGCCACTTCCTTTGTTTTCCGTACATACATATGCTTGCTCGATACAGTTAAGTTGTGCTAGTCAGAGGGTGGAGAAAAGGGAGTGCATTTTAATAAGGCATTCAGGACCTGATTCTGGGAGGTGGTGAGCACTCTCAGCTCCTGCTGGAGCTACCTTAGACTTGAAAAACAGCATAAAAAGGTTCATAAAACCTACAGTACCGTTTGTTGTAGTAGATCCTTAAACTACTTTGAAAGGATATCATTTTTGCAAAAGTTGCAAATGGCTTGTACAAGCTAGTTCTTTCACTGGAAAAAAAAGCTCAAGAGTTTTTCAAGTCCATTTCAGTTAGGGCTTTTTCTCTCTCCTTTATTTTTATTTTAATTTTTTCTTTATTTTTCTTTCAGTCATTCTTTTCTTTCTCTCACTCTTGCTCTTTCTTTCTTTCTTTTGTTTCTCTCCTCTTTCTTTCTCCTCTCTCCTTTGTGTTTCTTCAGGGTGTTTTCTTCTGATGCATGTTTTGTGAAACACCTGTAAGTTTCAAATGAGTTGTGCATTTGAAAAGCACAGTTTTCCATGAATCCAGATAAACTGACACTCTGAAGTACTTCACACAAAGTTTGCTTTACTTCCTTCCCTTTACTAAAATATAGACAGATCAGATATCAGTAACACCTATACCCTCCATAACTGACTCTTCAGCTCCAAAGGAAGTTCAGAATTCCAATATCTTAATTTGATCTCTAGAGGAAATAACAAGTGAAGGACCTGTCACATATTATTAGCACATGAGCATTAAAGTCTTCATCTAGAGTCCGTTGAACACTATGGAAAACTCACATTGACATTAGTGTACTTCAGATCACGTCAAAAGTGGATTTGAGTACTTTATAATGGAGGACATAAAGAAATATATAAAAATACCTAACTTATTCCCTCATATGAGAGTCCTGCTGTACAAAAATGCAGCAAATGACATAAAAATACACTCATAATATTTTCAATGATAAACTTCACTATAATTTATTTCTAGCTTTTGAAAATAATTTTAGCATACTAAATAAATTTCTTATTTTATATTCTTTAAGTAAATCTGATGCAGATTATTTGAAGTCATTAATAAAAAAGCCTAAATCCTTTTTTTTTTCCCTTTTTTAAATTGTTACCATTTTCTCTTTATGGGAAGCCTGATAGGCTTATATGCCAGTCATTACGATATATTCTCCTGTGGGAGCCCCAGGGATACTTTCTTTCTCCTACACTCAAGAGAGTGCGTGCAGAGGTAAATGCAGTCCTTTCAGCCCTACTTCCTTCAATGTCATATTTCCCAGACAGCGGGTCATACGTAGACATAGCTTTGCTTGCTGGATCATCTGAGGAATTTATAAATTTATCATGCGCTTATTCTTGAAAAAGGAAATCATCGATGTTTAATTGATTTATATCAACTAATATACAGCTGCTGACCTAGAATCATCCCTGGTGGAGGCATTTCAGGGCATGGCTGGATGAGCTAGTCTGAGGGTAGGTGATCTGAATGAAGAGATACTCCCCAGCCTGTCCTCGGCTACTCATTACCTGGAAGCTGGTGCCAATCAGTTCTCCTGGGTTTAACGCTTCAGGAGAGCAACTGCTCTTGGCTGTAGTTTTGTGAAGTGACCTGAATTATAAAAAGCAGCAGCAACAAAATATTGTGAGAAAAAATGGAAAACAAAAAGAATTTATTAGAGTCAAAAAAGTCAAGCGAGCAGATGTAAGAGTTTGGCTCTGTCTGTAGGAGGAGAGCAGAAATGAGCCCCTATATCAGAAGCCAGGCAGCAATCACCCTGCTTACATCTGCCCCAGCCAGAACAGTTTCTGACAATGACTGCAGAAATATTGGCTTCACTTTCTCAAGTATCCAAAAATGAAATGGATGCATCTGGAAGGTGGTTTGCCTGGATCTCTCCTGTTCCAGTAAGTTAAAGGAGGTTGAATCCAGGCTGTGCATTGAAATTTTTGATTCAAATGCATCATTGTAATTTTTCTTGAAACCACTTTTTGGATACTTTATAGTTTCATTTTAGACTTTCAGTGTTGTGACTTCTTCCTTAAATGTTCAAGGACATAAAAATATCTGGATCTTTTAAACATCACTCCAATCCTGTCATTCCTTCTTACCGAATAAAATTATCTGGGCCCTTATTTCAGAAGAAGAGTGATAATGTTGTGTGGTACTGGGTTGAATCCAAAGTGTATTATTTTTGATGTTTAGATTATGACTGCAGTTGCAACTGCTACACTGTCTGGCACCAGTTTAGTAGTCTCTTTTACAAGAGAAAATTCATTCTTTTAAAAAACAAAAGTAAACAAAACGACATCTTAACTTCCCCCCAAAAGCTGCCATTGCTGTACGAATGCTGTAGCCTTTTGAAGACACTGGTTCCATGGACACCACTGGTATGTGACTCCAGTATGATAATTCCCAACAACACAGCAGCCTGTAATAAATACCTTCCCCTTTACACTCATTTCATGTTTCAAGCCAGATTCTTTGGCTCTGATGAGTTGACTAAGGGAAAGGATGTGCTATGCTTTGTGGCTCTTAACTAACCTGGAATCATTTTGCTCTGTTCCCAAATGATTGGCTTTAACAGCTCATATTGGCTTTAAGAGGAATATAGAGCATAAAAAAAATACATATATATATCTCTCTTCCATCCCACGTACGTACATACAGATAGTGATGTTAACTATCAGTTCAGTTGCAGTAAAATTTAAATGTAAAATTCAAAGTGATAGTAAACACTGCAGTGTTTCATGGATGTATAAGACAGATTCAGCAAAACAGCATTTTTGTGGCTCTGTTACTCGTGTTGTACAATATGTCCTGCTGTGCCTGTTCCTTGCTGTTTCTTTTAAAACTCTGAAACACATTCTGCTAAATGCAGCAGAGGATACACCGACATTGCAAGCTTTCTTGCTTTCTTTCCAAGTGAAAAGTTGCAGACATTGTTTATTTTTCTGTGGAACCTTCATGTGCAGAGCTGCACAGACACACACGCACGAGATTTTTTGGCAACATTAACTCTAAATGGATCAAACCCAACAATCTTCTATTCATACTCTTTTCAGTGACAATATTTTAAGTTGATTTGAAATCAGCCTTTAATCTGGTCTACTGTATTTGACAGATGCTATGCACATCTTTTTTTTTCTTTTCTTTTGGCTATTGAAAAAAAAAAGTCCTTGTGGTTTGCAGTGCTGGTACTTTAAAACTGTGCAAATAATTTAGGATTACATCCCCCCCCATATATTTCTATACAGAGAAAGGGAGGAGGGGAAATGAGTTTCAGCTGGAGTAAAATCTTGGGGCTTAATGTGACTTAAATATAGATACATTTTTAATCTTTCATGCTATGAATTTCTTTTCCATTCTCATCTGAAATTATTTGCTGATTTTGACTCAAATTTATAAATGCCTTGCTCTCTGGCTTTCAGGGTATTTTTATTTGTCTGAAAAATTTGACCAGGCTATGTGTTTAAATGTAGTAGAATCAAAGATCAGTCAACTAGAATCATTTTGATACATCTGTGAAATAGACAGGGAAGTTGTAAGTTTTGATGGTAAGAAATGCTCCTTCAGATACTTCAGCAAGTAAAAAAAAAAAAAAAAGAGCTTTTAAAGTGCTCCACTTGAGAGCTTTTAAAGTGCTCCACTTGAAACTCACTACCAGTTTACAGAAACAAACAGGCAGAAAGCAATGCAAACTTTTAAGTGCAAGTTGCTTTCCGGAGTAACCGCCCTCCTTTGCAGGGTGATTCAAAGCACTGTAAGCACGAGGGGCAGCAGTGTGGGTCCCTGCCACCAGACGAGGCTCTCTGGTGAAGGAGATGTAGGTTCTTCTTCTTCCCTTGATGGGAACCATTTTGCCTCTTGTTTTCTCTGCCTGTGAAATGGCATTAAGACATTTTTCAAGAGTATGTGAGCTTTTTAATGTTTTCTAAAGGGCTCTCAGATCTTCCTGCGGAGCTATCAGCTGCAGATAGCCTGGCTGCTTTCTTGCAGTGACCCCTTTACCTCCTGTGCGGTCGTTATCCTCACATCCCCAGGGTTCACGTCCTATGCAAAACTGGATTGCCTGCTTTTCAGGGAAGGCTTGCTAAGCTTTTTATCATACCGACAGAAAGGCACATCCAAAAAAAAAAAAAGGCAAAAACCCCAAGTGCTGTGCTACAGCTAGAAAGATCATTATTACCTTCAGTGACCCCCATCTTTATTTTCTTGCTTTGTCTTTCTTCTGCGAAGGTAAAAGTTTGGTTCCAGAACAGACGAATGAAGTGGAAGCGGGTAAAAGGGGGCCAGCAAGGGGCAGCAGCCCGGGAGAAGGAACTGGTGAATGTGAAAAAGGGCACGCTGCTCCCCTCCGAGCTCTCTGGCATCAGCGCAGCTGGTCTCCAGCACACGGGGGACTCACTAGCGAACGACGACAGCCACGACAGCGATCACAGCTCTGAGCACGCACACTTATGATACACAGAGAGTGTCCCAGCTCCGTTCTCAGGAAAGATGCTTTGCTGGCAAGCCTTACACAGGCATCGTTTACGTATGCAAGTGACTCTGGCAGTGATTTTTAAAGTTGTTATGGAAAATTCAGGCTTATTGTGTCTGCTTTTCTTGATTTTTTAGATGGTTTACAGTAAGTGCCATGTCTTAAAGGTGCCTCAAGAGTGGAGAAGTGGAAGATGAACTTACTTTGAACATTCCAGACTTGTTTGTCATGTTTATGACAGCGGGCAGGTATTTTTGCTTTAGCTTGCACTGAAAATTACATTGCTCTCAACAGACGTTATATTCTGAAAACCACAGTGCCACAAAATCACTATCTAGTGGATAAGAAATGTATTTTAACTCTGTATATATTTACCTTACAGCATTTTCCTGTCTTCACTAATTTTAGCAATGCATTCATATTAGCTGATGGCAATAGTCACTCATGACAATAAATGGCTTTTTGACTCTTTATTTTTGTTTTGTTTTTCAAAGACATACAATACATGCAGATACTTTTGTTCAAGTAGAGAACAATACAATAGTGTCTGCTAGGACACGTCCTTGTATGACAGACAAAACAAACCTTATGTTGCATTTACTATCAACTGCTGCTAATAGGGTATTATTAAACTTACCTAGCTCCTCAATTCTTCTTATCTTATAACTGCAAACAATGATTTTTAGGATCATAAGGATAATCCAGTAACCTGCCAAAAAATGTGATGTTCCACTCATTCTCAGTGGAAACTTCCCAAAGGATTATTCGTTTCTACTTTGTCATAATTGAATACATTGATAAGTACTGACACTCTGCAGAAATGTTGTTGCTTCATCTTCATTTAAAAAAACCCAGCAGATAAGCTGAAAGTTATTTTCAACTGCTTATGTTGGTATAAATCAAAGTATGAAGGTAACTCAGTATTGTGTCCCATGTGTAAAATCAAGACACATTTTCTGTTATAAGCTTTTTTGTACATACAGGCAAATACCAAAACCCAAAATTTAATGCAAACTATTGATTGTACTTTGTAAAGAAATATGTTTAATAAATAATCCTTTTTAAATAATTCTGGTCTCTCTACAGTGATTTCATAGGGAACTTGAAGTGTTTTTTGTAGAAGTCCTAAGCAGCTTTGCCTTTTTCAGGTCTTTTGGAACTCTGTCTGTGGACAACACAAAGCATTGTTTTCAAATTTAGGCTTTTAATCTTGGATAAACCTTCTACCTTGATCCATTTGGGAAACTCTTTCCTTTAGCAGGAAAAAGTCATCTAGCAGCTAATGATGCCTTCAGCCAAAAACAACAAGAGCCTGTTCAATCATTTTTCCAGATTCAGAGCAAATATAAAAGGTTATTTTGTTGGACCTTGTTGAAATGGATGAAAGGGAATAAATATCAGGAAGGGATGCATGCTTATATTATGCCGTTGTTCAATAAACTGTTCAGGAGAAAAAAAGAAAATATCCCCCAAAACTTCGGAGATGAATTGGACTGGGTAGTGTGATAGAAGGGGCTGAGTGAAAGAGCAAGTAAGCAAGAAATGTGTATATCCTAGTAAATGCTTCTGAGCATTCCCTGGAGCTCTGCTCTGTGGGCATCATAAAAGTTAAATGCAGTCAAGAACTCTGTGTCTGTTTTCCAAATCCTTTCCACTGTAGCTTTGATCTTTCTTGCACATTAATTGTTGTCATGATCATTTTAGAGAGAAAAGCCAGTGTCACTCCAGTCTTCAAAAAGGGCAAGAAGGAGGACCCAGGGAACTACAGGCCGGTCAGCCTTACCTCCATCCCTGGAAAGGTGATGGAGCAACTCATTCTGGAAGTCATCATTAAGTAAGTGGAGGAAAAAAAGGTTATCAGGAGTAGTCAGCATGGATTCACCAAGGGGATATCATGCTTGACCAATCTGATAGCTTTCTACGATGACATGACTGGCTGGGTAGATGAGGGGAGAGCAGTGGATGTTGTCTACCTTCAGCAAGGCTTTCAACACTGTCTCCCATAACATCCTCATAGTGAAGCTCAGGAAGTGTGGGCTGGATGAGTGGTCAGTGAGGTGGATTGAGAACTGGCTGAATGGCAGAACTCAGAGGGTTGTCGTCAGCGGCACTGAGTCTAGCTGGAGGCCTGTAGCTAGTGGTCTTCCCCAGGGATCAGTACTTGGCCCAGTCTTGTTCAACTTCTTCATCAATGACCTGGATGAAGAGTTAGCATGTACCCTCAGCAAGTTTGCTGATGACACCAAACCGGGAGGAGTGGCTGATACACCGGAAGGCTGTGCTGCCATTCAGCGAGACCTGGACAGGCTGGAGAGTTGGGCAGAGAGGAACCTGATGAGGTTCAACAAGGGCAAATGCAGGGTCCTGCACCTGGGGAGCAATAATACCATGCAGCAGTACAGGCTTGGGACAGACCTGCTGGAGAGCAGCTCTGTGGAGAGGGACCTGGGTGTCCTAGCGGATGACAGGTTGACCATGAGCCAGCAGTGTGCCCTAGCTGCCAAGAAGGCCAATGAGATCCTGGGGTGCATTAAGAGGAGTGTGGCCAGCAGATCTAGGGACTTTATTCTCCCCCTCTACTCTGCCCTAGTGAGGCCCCATCTGGAGTACTGTGTCCAGTTCTGGGCTCCCCAGTTCAAGAAAGATGAGGAGCTACTGGAGAGAGTCCAGCTGAGGGCTACGAGGATGGTGAGGGAACTGGAGCATCTCTCCTATGAGGAAAGACTGAGGGAGCTGGGCTCATTTAGCATGAAGAAGAGAAGGCTGAGAGGGGACCTTAAAAATGCCTATGAATATCTTAAGGGTGAATGTCAGGAGGATGGGGCTAGACTCTTTTCAGTGGTGCCCAGCGACAGGACAAGGGGCAATGGGCACAAACTGAAGCATAGAAAGTTCCATCTGAACATGAGGAAGAACTTCTTCGCTTTGAGGGTGACGGAGCACTGGAAC
>Ga0065711_1030242_pt1 | contig 33151 bp, 19 predicted proteins | sample Hoacrofraction12_FD_59098 | JGI IMG/M metagenome (GOLD analysis project Ga0065711, IMG submission 59098) | Hoatzin crop microbial communities from Cojedes, Venezuela - Epithelial fraction 12 v2 (version 2) | ecosystem: Host-associated > Birds > Digestive system > Esophagus > Crop | place...
CTGCCCAACTTTCCAGCCTGTCCAGGTCACGCTGAATGGCAGCACAGCCTTCTGGTGTATCTACCACACCTCCCAGTTTGGTGTCATCAGCAAACTTGCTGAGGGTACATTACGATGCAGCAGCATGAATTCCTACCATTGTGATTTGTACAAACCACAGTGTCCTTCCAGCAGAGATCACTCAATACCAAATCTTAATTTCTGTTGACTTAGAAAGTGTCAAGATGTAATATTTCTATGGACAGGGCAGTGGATTCATTCTCGGTGGTCTAAAAGCCATGAAAAATTGCAACATTTTGGGTACCTCTGATGTATTATATTACAGTCTCAACAGAGACTGGGTGGTCACTCTAGGAGAGAGATCCACAAGGGGTTGCTGAAAAGGCAAGTCACTTCAGATTTGCCATGTCCTCTGAACTGGAAATAAAAACCTAACAAAATAGCAGGAGGTAAATGACATGGACGCTGGTACTCTTACTCTGCTTATCACTGCTGTAGGAGACAGGTCAGTGGGTCTGGCCTGTATTGTTTTTTTGCATAATACTGAGCTGTTCTTAAATTTTAATAAGCCTCACCACCCAGGTAGGATCAGTCTTGTCAAGCTCATATAAGGCAGTTGACTGGAAAGGGAAAAGGAGCAAGGGAATTATGATTTTTCAAATTTTGAATGCCACTGATGTTGGAACTGGTTATAAAACCTGAAGTCCAGCAAGCAGTGTGTGCTACAATTACAAAAATTAGTGCTAATCTGACAGTGATGTTACAACCTGAACTGGTCTTCCTGTTTTGTTCTCTGGTTTCTGTCCAATCTGTTCATCTGAATGTTTTTAGTTGGAATAAGTTGGTAATGGTTAACCACAAAAACCGTATGGTTAACCATGAAAGCCGGTTAAAGTTCTGATCCCTCTCTCTTCCTGCACATTTTCCTTGTGATCTCTTTGGGAGAGTTTATGCAGACTACCAGGATGTTATGCCACATGTGGATTGGTTTGCTAGTGTCCAAGTTAAAATGAATAAAAACGCTTGTGCTTTCAGGTTTAGCTGATCATAATGTCCAGCTGCAATATCCGATACTCAAAGGAAGAATTTGTCTGAACCAGTAAAGCCACTTGTGAAAAATCTTTTACTCCAGAGAAACAGTTTTTGCAAAATCTTGAAGGATGACATAGAACTTTTTCTCTCCCTGCGTCCTTCTCAGTATGCCAGTTGTTTTTGAGCCTTGGGTGCCACAGCAAATGTAAAGCTGGTATTGCATTTTCAGGGACTTCTGCCTTGGGTTTTCTGTGCAATGTTCTTTGTGTTCTTTATCTAATACAATCTGAGACTAGACAGGTGACTGCTTTTGACCTAGAAGTTAATTTGTTCCAGATCTTTCAGCAGTCTTGTTCTGAGGACTTTGTCCAAGATGAGGGTCACCATGGCCACCATGTAGTGTCTAATCACAGTCTTGGTTAACACCCTGAGATTTCAAGACCAGTTTGCAATCATTAGTGCAGTCATAAACTCGTTTCTTGGTATCCCTTTTAAAGGCATATTTGCTCTTTCTTTTGTGAAATGTTAAGTGTCCCTCACATTTCTTATCTCCTCTAAATACCTCTATTCTCCTTTGATAACTAAAATGATTGAAAATACTACCTGATCCAGAACTAGCTCTTGTCTGTAAAAAGATTCCCTTCTGCTTTACTTTCTGTTGTGATAGTTAAGATTGCAGATACAAAATCTAAGGAATACTGTAAGCTTTCTCTAACTATCTTTAATGTTTGCAGAATTTCATCTCAGATGAAGCTTAGAAAAGCTTGGTGTTTTCTCATTAGGATTATTTTCCTGGTGTGTATTTTTAATTGTGCCATGTCTTATAGACCAATGGAGGTCAGTTGTGTGAAATGTTTCCTAATGGCAAAGTTTTTGTTGTAGGAAGCAACAAAATGTAATAGCCAGATCCAGCAGGCTGGGCTTGTGAGCTGCCAGTGATAATGCTCCAGAAAAAAACACATTTTCTCTGAAGACCACAGTGTTGCACTTACGTTAGAAAGCAGAAAGACTGGATACTACATGCTAATTAGAAGCTGGAGATTTGGGCAGGAGGGAAAGGGAAAGGAGGGTAGGGACACAAAAATGTACCAGACACACGTTTCACATCAGAAGTGGATACTTTGCTTTCTTTAATGTGTGTTGCTTGTGAACAGGTATACACGTTAGTCTGCAGTGCAACAGGTAGAGGACTCTGGGTTTATTGCATAAAGTCTGATAGTTTCTGACTTATCCCAGGGGTGATCTACAGGAGAAGCAAAGCTAGGCATTTATCCAGGACAAATTTAATGAAGCAGAAATTGTACATTTTGTAACAACTTCTTCAGTTGTCATCTTTCTGCTGTTGTTCTAGGCTGACATCTGATCCTCTTGTCTGGGATCACAAACTAGTGCATGCCCTGTCTCAGCGTTTGCCAATTATTAGTTTTCAGAGAATATTAATAACAGGCAGCCTAGAAAATGTACCTCTAAACATATTGTAGAACTCCTGAAACCATAAGTGTAATATCTACTAGTCAGGTTTTTACATTGCCCAGTGGCAAAAAAAATTACTTAGCCTCATATTTCTATGTAAAGCCTGCTCTGTTCTACACAATGCACATACTGACATCAACATAAACAGGAACTTGCAGCTTCTTTTGACATGAACATTATTATTACTTCACTTGGTCAGCTCATGTCATGAGATATCTCAAGAGGACTATACACTGAGATTGCTTCCTACAGAAATTAAAATAATTCTCTTGGAAGAAGGTGATGTGATATCATATGACAGGGAGGAATTACACAACAAAACACGACATTTTTTTTGCACTGATCTTGTTCAATAGCAAGTAAGAGACAGGGAGGTACAACAGGTCAGCTAGGAGGAAGTGCTTCAAAGTAAATTATGTGCTTAGTTAGGCATTCAGAGAGATGGGAAGGAAACAATGTAGAGCAGGGTGAGACAGATACGCTGTGCGGGCCCAATTTTATGGAATGTGGAAATCTACCAACTTGTTCAACATGCATCTTGAAGTTCCAATTTCTTCAGCTTGGCTCTTGACCTTTCTGCAAGACATGCAACAAATTACTGTGTCTTAGTTTACGAATCAAATTGACTTACTACCAAGTCATAAAGATTAGAATATGTGAAAGTATTTTGATGACTAGCGTATTAATTTTTGATGGTATGTGTTCACTACTTTGATTTTTGCAATACTTCCAGCTTGAATGCAGCACGTCAAATATTCCTGCAGAATCTTAGTGATTGACATACAGGGTGATTAGTTATTGCATTACTACAAAATAATAAAAGAATCATTATTTAGCAGTCAGGGTGTATCAAAATTACTGAATGTTTGTGTTTGTACGACACATTATCACTTACAGCACAACAGAATGTAGTTGTGCAATGTGGAGCAATATAAATCTTGGTTCAGAAAACAGGTTCTGGCTTTGTTGGCCGTACTCACACGAAATAACAGTAAAAGATAGCAGGTAAGACCTGATTTGGGAAAAAGAAAAGAAGTGAAGCTAGCCATTCTGGAGTGGCTGACAATACTGCCACTCCAGACTACTTTTGAAAGAAACGTGCTCAGTAATATCCAGAAAAATCTTGTGCAGCAGTTCAATTTCTGCACCACAGGACACATAAAAAATAAAGTGGAAATCACTCTGGCATTCTGATGTAGTTTCCTTTGTAAATAATAAAAGAAATGAATTTTACTTTTCACTACCATGTGTGCATGCTGCCAGGAAACAAATGCATAACTATGAATAACTACAGTAAGAGAGAACATATTTTCTTGGCACTATAGGCATACTTCTAACAAATCTCTGCTTTTCTATGGTGGATAAAGTATTGTGAAGGTTCTACAACTGGCTGGTAACAGTGCAGAAGAGTGAAATTCAAAGAAGCTGACAAATCTTTATGAGAAAATGTTTCATTCGTAGAATCATAGAATAGTTTGGGTTGGAAGGGACCTTTAAAGGTCATTTGACCAATTCCCCTGCAATAAGCAGGGACATCTTTAACTAGATCAGGTTTCTCAGAGCTCTGTCCAACCTGGCCTTGAATGGTTCCAGGGATGGGGCATCTGCTACCTCTCTGGGCAACCTGTTCCAGTGTTTCACCACTCTCGTGGTAAAAATTTGTTCCTTCCATCTAGTCTAAATCTACCCTCTTTTAGTTCAAAGCCATTACCCCTTCTCCTATCACTCCATGCCCTTGTGAAAAGTCCCTCTTCAGCTTTCTTGTAGGCCCCTTCAGGTACTGGAAGGCTGCTGTAATGTCTCCCCGCAGCCTTCTCTTCTCCAGGCTGAACAACCCCAACACTCTCAGCCTTTCCTCACAGCAGAGGTGCTCAATCCCTTTGATCATTTCTGTGGCCCTCCTCTGGACCTGCTCCAACAGGTCCATGTCTTTCCTGTGCTGAGGGCTCCAGAGCTGGATGCAAGACTCCAGGTGGAGTCTCACCGGAGCAGAGTGGCAGAATCACCTCCCTTGACTTTCTGGCCATGCTGCTTTTGATGCAGCCCAGGATATTGTTGGCGTTCTGGGCCGTGAGCACACATTGTCAGGTCATGTTGAGCTCATCAGCGACCACCCCGAAGTCCTCCTCTGCAGGGCTGCTCTCAATCCCTTCATCCCCCAGCCTATATTGATACTAGGGGTTGTTCTGACCCAGGTGCAGGATATTCATACTGGTTGCAATACTTGTTTCAAATCACATTGTTAGTGTGTAGTAGCAGTGTTTATTCTGTGTAATTCTGGTCTCAATAGAATACCTGCTTTGAGATGTAGAAAGTGTATTAAATGTCAGCTTGTCATACAGGGCCATCAGAAGGGCAAAGAACTGCTTAATGGACAGTAGTGCTCAATGAAAAGTAAACACAGCTTTCTGAAATGTGAGAACTTTCTTAAACCAGTCATTTTAGATAGGTGGTTGTCTACAGCACTTTGAAACTGATGCTTAATGTTAGTAAAGTTTGTCCAGATTTTAAGACAGTGCAATTCCCTTAATTATGTTAATTAAGTAGATAGAGCCATCATAAAGATTTTATTTCAGTCAGATGTCTGCACATACATGCACCTACTCTACCAACTGGGGATTGAGCTGTGAATGAAGGTATTTCAGAGCACTTGTTTAGCTTGGGGGGGGCAGAGTCTGTGTGATTATGAAGACTGGGGTGCAGCGGTTACTTCTTTTATCATTTATATCCATTCTGATTTGTTTTGTAACAAAGTAGTATCATTTTACTTGCAGCAGAAAGCAGCTGTTAGTATTCCCAACTCTTCCAAATGACACCCAGCTTTTTACATTCAAGACCATGATCACGAGACCAGACCAACACATAACCATAATGCAAGTATCCAAAGGATGATAATGAGTTTACCAGCTGGAAACTAAGTAGAAATCAGATAGAAAAGGGTCTACTTAAGGATTTATGTGAAAGCATTTCATTAACGCCTTAATCTAAATTGATTTTTGGTATCACCAAATTAAAGTTTAAGCCTTTCTAAAGTTTAAGCATTTCTTTTAAAACGTATGCTCCTAGGACATGAAGCTGAGTGTGATTTGTAATAATACAGCAAAGAGATCTTGGCCTGGTCCTTAGTAAGCGTCAGATTTATTGGTGGCATTGCAAATTCAGCTCTCCAAAAGTCCCTTGAGGGACAGATTTGATTGTTCTGATCTTGTTTGTGCTGGTGGAAATCTGGAAAGACTCTGTTTACAGCTATAGTTAATGGTGTTTCAGTGGTGTAAATCTGCTCTTTAACTCCAGTGCCAGTCAGAACTGGTGGGAGAGACGTGTTCTCTGGACCTCCAAACATTTTCAGAGACTTACACCAATTTCAGAGACTCAGCCACCTTTCTTCTACCCTGTCTCTAGGCTGACAGGGAACCAAAACCAGGCAACCTTGCAGTTTTTCTGAGTCCTTGATGGCTCTGGGTCTGTACTTGTGCAATGACTCTGAGTCAGAAGGATGACTGTGAACTTCAAGCCCTGAAATATCTGGCCAGTCTCCATATATTTAATAAGAGGAATCGCAAGAGTCACTGCTTGAGAAAATTACAGTACTTTAAAGCAAGGGGGATGGAGGCTACTAGAAACTATTTTGCTCTTTTGTTTGGCTGAGACATGAACTCTTCTAATCTAAAGAGTATGTCAGATGACCTGAAAGAAATTCTAGGGACTTTAGAAGAGGAAACTGTGTTTCTAATATCACCTGCAGGGCTTAGCACACTTGCAGAACAAAGTGGACTGAGAGCTACTAATGCAGTTTGTTCCGAATAAATGCTGACTAACCAGACCCTTGTCTTTCATAAATAATGACAGTTCCCATGGTCTTCAGTGGAAGATGGAAAGCAAAATTTTTCATCTTGAAATAAGTTATTTCTGCAATTTACTAGCAAATGTTGCAAAGCTTCCCATCTTTTGCTAACATCTCTGCTGGTTGAAATTCACTGATGATAAATACAGCTATGTTTTAACAAGTAAATTATATTTATTTAGCTGCAGGCCTTTTGCAATACAAAGACTGACTTTCAAAATATGATAAAAACTCATCCTCAACATACATTTCAGGCAACAGAAAGACATTTCTTGTAGTGTAAGACAGTCCTCTCTGCTAAATGCTAGTTCAGCTGGAATTAATTCCTACTGGTCGACTGTTCACATAGTGTGATACTAAATTCACAAATCAGCAAAACCAGGCATAATTTTGAAGGCTTCTTTTATAAATAAAATGCTGCTAGCTGCCTTTATTTGACCTTCCAGAAATCCAGAAGCAGAAACTTCCTCATAGTAACCACACAGCTCTCTTCTTGCCAGAGACCACAATACACAGTGCTCCTTTTTTCATTAAAAGCCTGTATTCTTTATTAACTTTTTATTAAGATATTAATTGAAGCAGTGGTTAGGTATTAATTAATGCTAACTATAATTCTAATCAACAAAAAAATAGTGGAGCAAGGAGAGAGCAGAATGGCAGGAAGGTAAAAATGAAAGTGAAGAAATAACCTGTAGGTCATCCTGCACACTCACTGGCTGGTGCTGTGCTGCTCTCCGCAGTAAATGTCTGCCAGTGTTTTTTCCTGGTAAGGTGTTTGCCTTACCAGTAACAGGTGCTACTTGATCAGTCTTGCTCTTTGAGCTTTGGCTCCTGCTTTTTACTCCTTTTCGCTATTTTGAAATGCAGGTTGTGTTTTCTGTCCCCTGGAAGTTTTCTGCCTTATGAACAGAGATTAGGGAAGACAATTGTCTTGATTCTTGTGTCCCTGAATAGGATTAAACTAACCAAACATATCAAGACCCTGATTACAGAGTCTTTTTTTTTTTTATTCAAGACCCAGAAAGGAAAATGAAAGACACAAGCAGTGTGCAGATGTTGATTTGCATGTTAAAGCAAAAAAAATGTGGGGAAAACACGAAACATACTGTGAAAACACAGATCTGTGCTCATATATTGATAGAACTGATCAAAAAGAAAGAACAAAAAATAACATGGTGTGTATTGGCTCCTTACATTGTCTCTTAAAGGGAGCTGATGCAGAGTGCCCAGGCGGACATCACAACTGTTTCGCTGTCTGAAGCAAGAAGGCGCTGACCTGCAGAATCTGTCTTGCATCCCTTGTGGGGTCCACAGGCAGCTAAGTGGACCTGCAGTAAGGAAAGCAGTGAGGCAAGCATGTTTACTGATGAAAATTTGGCAGAAAATTACTTCCCCGTTTTACTTAACTCCAGAGCTCTAAAATTTAAATCCAGAACATCTTCTTTTTCTCTGATCTTACATGGTGAGGTAGTGGCTCTACAGTTAAATAAGAAAGCCTGTTGACTCTTCTTTCTACATACAGTTTTCAGATACTAGTTTCTTTCTATCTAACATTTACTGCCTGTCTCCATGCAGAAGGGATGATAGCCTCAGTGCTGGGAATTTTGAGGACACAGTATTTTTGGAGTCAGGAAACTTTGGCAATTCAGAGACCTGTCACTTTTCAAAAACTGTTGAAGCATTTCTGTCACCTCATGACTAGATAAAAATGTCAATTTTTTTCACTTTTGCTAGCAAATTATACCTCTTTCAGAGCAATGTTATCTAACTAAGAATTCAATCCTTAAGGGAGAAGTTACAAATCTACTAGGCAAGATCTTTTGTGCTTGGTAATGTCATCTCTATCTTGCTGCACAATTGCTATTTTTATTGGATGTCTTTTGCAAGTACAACATGGACATAGTGTATTACCTTCAGTATGCAATGGTTGTCTTTCCAATTACTGTCAGAAAGGGAAGTCTCAGAAATGTTACTTTTATCATTGATGTATTTAAGGCACATGGGCTTTGGAAAATCAAACAATACAATACAATAAGTGGAATACAGTAATTGTTACCAGGGATGGGAGTGGGAGATCTTAGAAATACCTGATTCTGTTATAGAATCACAGAATGTTAGGGGTTGGAAGGGACCTCTGTGGATCATCTAGTCCAACCCTCCTGCCAAAGCAGGGTCACCTACAGCAGGCTGCAGAGGACCTTGTCCAGGTGGGTCTTGAATATCTCCAGAGAAGGAGACTCCACTACCTCCCTGGGCAGCCTGTTCCAGTGCTCCATCACCCTCAGAGTGAAGAAGTTCTTCCTCATGTTCAGACAGAACTTCCTTTGCTTCAGTTTGTGCCCGTTGCCCCTTGTCCTGTCGCTGGGCACCACTGAAAAGATCTTGGCCCCATCCTCCTGACACGCACCCTTCAGATATTTATAAGCATTTATTAGGTCCCCTCGCAGCCTTCTTCAGGCTGAACAAGCCCAACTCCCTCAGCCTTTCTTCATAGGACAGATGCTCCAACCCCCTCATCATCCTTGTAGCCCTCTGCTGGACTCTCTCCAGTAGCTCTTCATCTTTCTTGAACTGGGGAGCCCAGAACTGGACACAGTACTCCAGATGGGGCCTCACTAGGGCAGTGTAGAGGGGAAAGAGAACTTCCATCAACCTACTGGCCACTCTCTCCTTAATGCACCCCAGGATGCCATTGGCCTTCTTGTCAACCACGGCACACTGCTGGCTCAAGGTCAACCTGTCATCCACCAGGACACCCAGGTCCCTCTCCACAGAACTGCTCTCCTGTAGGTCTGCCCCAAGCCTGTACTGGTGCATGGGGTTGTTCCTCCCAGGTGTAGAACCCTGCACTTGCCCTTGTTGAACTTCATCAGGTTCCTCTCTGCCGAACTCTCCAGCCTGTGCAGGTCTTGCTGAATGGCAGCACAGCCTTCCACTTTATCTACCACTCCTCCCAGCTTTGTGTCATCAGCGAACTTGCTGAGGGTACTCTCTAACTCTTCATCCAGGTCATTGATGAAGAAGTTGAACAAGACTGGGCCAAGTACTGACCCCTGAGGGACACCACTAGTTACCGGCCTCCAACTAGACTCGGCGCCGCTGATGACAACCCTCTGAGTTCTGCCATTCAGCCAGTTCTCAATCCACCTCACTGACCACTCCTCCAGCCCACACTTCCTGAGCTTCCCTAGGAGTATGTTTCGGGAGACAGTGTCAAAAGCCTTGTTAAAGTTGAGGTAGACAACATCCACTGCTCTCCCCTCATCTACCCAGCTGGTCATGCCATCATAGAAAGGCTATCATCAGATTGGTCAAGCATATTTCCCCTTGGAGAATCCATGTTGACTACTCCTGATAACCTTTTCGTCCACTACTTCTGATAACCTTCTTTTCCTCCACTCTTGATCACTGCCTCTTTCTGACTGGTTGCTTTTGCCAGCCAGAAGGAAGGATGTCAGGTTGTGGCAAGGAAATTATTGATAGTATCCGATTTTATGTAATTTAGTTATCTGCAGAACAAGTCAGTGCATGAGGAAGGCTCCAAAAGTGCCTCCTCGTTTCCACCTTTCTTCTCTGACTGCACAGTGAGATGCCCACATTCTGCACTGAATCTCTTCCTGTGCATTGCCTGCAGATTCCTAATAGTCACATTATGCAGTTTTTTTCACGGAGGTCCTACTATGCCTTTCCTCTGTCATAATTGTTTTCACAACTTGTTGTTCCAAGTAGTCTCCTGAACCTGACAAGAAGATGTCCCCCTTTCCACATGAACTCAGAGAGCTCAGCTATGCAGTCCAAATATTTGGTCTGTCCTGATTTTTGCTGTGAATCTGCCTGATGGGCAGAAGGGAGCTTATGTACATGTCTTGAATTTCCTCACCTTGTGGGGCAGGCATGGTGCATGTTTGCCATCTGTGCATATATTACATATCATCTACCCATACTGTAGTATGTGGAAGCCAGGATTCAGCCCTCCCAGTCCACCCTGCAAACATTATCAGTGCTGTAATGAGGCCTTTTTATGCTGACAGCCTTCGGGCAAGAGGGAAAGGGATTCCAAGCATTTCAAAATTCAATTACTCACTCACCTACTCTTCCTAACACGCTCAAAGAAAGGTGACTCCCCTGCTAGAAATAGCCTATGGGCTCTTTGCCTGCTAAATGAAAGAAAAAAGAGACTGTGAGCCACAGCCCACTGCTACTCTACTCTGATGACATTGGTGTCGGGCTATGGGAGTGGGACCCTATTTTCAGCAATTCTGTCACATTTGTTTTAAGTTGAACAGATGCAGGCCAGGAGATGCAAGCTGTGCTCCAGTTGTCACCAAGCAAGTGTCAGAGATTCTTCAGGAAGATAACGTTATAAAGATGCATTCCTTTTCCTCCTCACCACCTTCCCAACAGAAAGTAGTGTCTGTTTTTTGTTGTTGTGTGCCTGGAGTGTAAAACTGCTCTCAATCTGTCCAGATGGGAAGGAAGCAGAGAATGTGGCTTATTGTGCAGCATATGGGTTGTTCTACTGCTATATCATCCTTCTTTTGTATCTTGGAAGCTCTAGAGAGTAGGACGAAGTTATTAACTTCATGTTTGGACTGAGCTTGCACACTAGAGCCCTGCTCTGTCATTGCCAGCTCTGTGCGCATACTGCAGCAATATAATTTCAATAAAGGCATAGCCAACAGTGTTCAAGCCCTACTTATGCCTTCATACCTAGACAGTCCGCTTCAGAACTGTATTTTATTTATTCATAGGCTTATCTTACTTCAGGATTTTTAGAGTGATTTAACTTGTGACAGTTGTATGCGTTCTTACCACTGAAGTAAAGAAAAATCTTCTCTTACCACAAAAGTAAAGAAGAATAGAATGTAGCAACCGAACCAAGAGGTGAAATGGAAAGAACATTTGATTTGTTATCTATGTAAAAGAAACACGGAAGGAAACCCAAACATCTCCAAAATTAAAGATACCTTTCTTTCTAGGTGCATTTGGTGGCTTCATCTATCTCTCTGGTTGCCTAACACCTCTCAGGGTAAAGATCCCATTTCTAGTTGCTTAGAGCTTTGTCAGACTCTAATGATTTGGGCATAAGTTTTCCATGCTGTATTTCTGACTCAGCCTGTCTTTGGAAAAGTTGAGTAAAAATGGTTCAGCATTTTCTAAGAAGGGGATTATAGCAAATTGTATTGTTTTAGCCATGTTTAAAAAAAATAAAAAACAAAAACCCAAAAAAACCCCAAACCAAAGAGCTAAATTCTTGTGAAGTGTTTGTTGAGAAGTGCTAGCACTGCAATGTTTTGGCAGAGGAACTTGAAATTAGGCAAGTGGGTTGCCTTGGTGACAGGAATGAGCCTTTTCATGTCTATGAAAAACTGCCGAAATTTGGCCAAGTTATAAGCCTTTGAAAAAATCTTATTCACATGCTCAGTAGAGACTTGTTAAAGTTTAGCAGCCAGTTCTCCAAAGACTTCATCTGTGCTGAATGTGCACACTGCTGGACCGACTGAGCAGGGCTTTACCCACAATCACTGCTCCCACAGGCACTGGGTCATGAAGTTGCTGCCATTTGGGAGTAAGAAAGAGAGGACAGAAGGAATTGCTGACTAAAGAGGTCAGAAACAGGGTTCAGAAGTTGGACGGTAGGAGAGAGAAGACTGACATGGGCAAGGCATCAGATAATGGGGCAGAAGGGGGGCGGTAAGGCATGCAGCACTGGAGACGAATCCTGCAGCTTCTGGCTCTAAGCCCAGTGGTCCCTTAGTCTCAAAATGCTGCAGAATAGCTGTGAAATGGATGAGTGACATGAAAAGTAAATTAATACTTCTGTCTTCACAGTGGCTTTACGAATAATGTAGAGTAAATAAGGGATGTGCCAGAGTGAATGAAGAAGACCATGCAGTACAGAATAGCTCTCACTCAGCAAGGGCAGTCCATCCTGTGCACAGAATGAGGCTGGAGTCCTGAGGAAAAATAACATGTAGTAATTTAATTAAAGACTGTACCATTATACATGAGCACAAGGGGGCAGAATTAAGGCTTTGAAACTTCAATGCAGTGCTAACTTTGGAGGCTTGACTTCACATTCTTAAAGAACATTGATTTTTTGGATAGTACAGATTGAGAGAAAAGTACAATGAAGCAGCAGTTTCCTTCAATCCTACAACAGCAAATAACCATCCAGGGAGAGAATCTGAGTACAGAAAACCCAAATAAATGCCTTTATTATGTTGTCTTTTTTCTCTCTCTCTCTCTGAAGCCAGCAGCATGTCCTGAATGTTATTGACTTGCAGATGTTTGGAAAGAAAGGAGGTGGTTCCCGCCTCTGTGGACTCTTGATACCAGAATGCTCTGCTGAAAACTCAGTGAGGAAAGCAGGCTTCAGCCCAAGCGCCTTTGCTAAATACAACTGCAGTAGTATAGCACGAGAAAAAAGGCAGCCTTGTAAACATGCAGATCCAAACCACTGAATTTTTAAATACATCCTTAGGAAACTTGTAAAACATGGTTATTGGCCTGACAGGCTAAACTAGTAGACTCAGATAAGTAAACACATCATTGAGGATGGGACAAATTGCTCATTGCTTTTTTGGTTGGTTAGTATTAAATGACAGAGAAAGAACTTGGTAGACTACAGCCAGAGCATAGCTCTGTTTTGAAACAAAAAAAAACTAGGACACTCTCTAGTGACCTCTTTTAGGGTCATAAAATATGCATAGAAAAAGAAAAAAAATTAAATACTTAAGAAAATATTTATGTCAGTATTGCTTCTGCCAGTTTCTGACTCAACAGCAACACAAGCATATTTCTTGAAGTAAAAGATTTCTTTCCAGTAACGTAGTGTTTTGAATTAGTTTATCACTGAATGAGTGTCATTAACATTCACTTTGAGCAAAAGAACAGCTTTTATAATGGCTGTGCTCCTCTGATTTGTCCCTTCATGCCAAACACTATTTATCACAATGAATGCTTGCTCCACTGACTGTTTGTTCCTGGTAAACACAAGCAAATTCTTTTTGGCAAAACCATATGGCTTATACAAACAAAGTGGAGTTATAAAACCCAAAAAAAAAAGCCAAATGAAACCCCACCAGGCCCCAAATTGACATTGTTCTTTGTGACTGAAGAAATGAAAAATGAGGATATTTGAGTTTTCCCTGTAGCAGTTCCTTGGACATCACAGAAGTGATTGTGTTGCCATCTTTCTGGCACTCATTTCAGAATTAGATCAGCTCTGCGCTCATCCTGAAGTGAAGTTAACCCATTTTTTTCTCTCCTATCCACACTCCTAAAGAGAAAAGAAAGGTCATTTCAAGCAGAAATGAAAGGATGTGGAAATTTAATGCTCATCTGGAAGGTTAAGAAAAGTCAAACCTGCAAGAAAAAAACCAAGAAGAGAAATGAAACAAAGAAGAAAACTGGTAAGGGTGACCAAGCAGGATTGTTCTACAATCATCACTCCACTTTGGCTCTGCTCAGAGTGTGTGTCATTTGGCAGCTGAGTGTTGTGCAAAGGTGTTTTGTTCACCACAGTTCAGTCATGGGAATACAGCAAAAAGGTCAGACTCTGAAGAGCGTAAACATTAGAGTAAAACCAGAGTTTAGTGCAAAGAGGAGTCAATCATGTTGTTTTCATAGATTTATAGCTGAATTTTCTACTGGCAAGCCTCATGACCGAGCTCTACAGAGTTCTGGCAGAAGAAAACTCAGATGTGTGAATGCAGACCAGGCACAGCATATGCCAAGGACCCTGCTGTCCACTGCATTGACTGAAAATGTGAATTGCCCTCAGTAAGGTCAGCAGAGCCAGATTTAGCCTCTCCATGCCCATTTGGAAAGTAAGTTGTCAAGTGGCTAGATTGCTCTCACAGATGTCTCTACTGTGAAACTGTTCTGGGGGGCTGGCATGAGACCTGAGATGGGTCTGTTGATTGTAGACATGTTACCCATTGTCACCTTTGCTGCTGGAATAGCGGTCCTCTATTTCCATAGCATTTTACTTGTCCTGGTAGTGAATGAAAGATACTGGCAAGTATAAATAAAACAGATCTGTACTGCAGTCCTATGTGCATGTTTTCCAGTATTTCCCCAATGCTACTCTTTCGGAAGCTGTAAATGGCCAATATGATGTCCAGCTGGATGTGAACTAATGCCATACAGTATTCTTCAAAGTATCACCCCCCTCATTCTTAAAATTCAAATGCAACACCTCATTCAAGGAGAGATTTGCTATTTAACAATGTTATTCTCAAAGAATAGTATACTAGCATTCTCCAGCAGAGCAGGGAAGTTCCTGGAAGCAGTGTCGCTGTCGCTGGTGGTACCTTAGCAAAGGAGTGGTGTGAAACCTCTGAGGATATGACTACCAAGTCACTTTTTAGGAATAATCTCTCCCCACCTAGTAATGTTAACAACCTTAGAGACAAGCCTGACCCTGCTTCCTTTTTCACCAGTGGAATAAGATGAACTGGCCTTTGGCTGTTTCTACCCATTAAAATGTTTCTGTATTCAGTCAGTAAAATACGAGTATGCTTTATATTACAGCTGAGTGACCATATGTATCATCAACTGAAAGTGAACGGAAAACACCTAAAAGGAAAAAGTTCTTGTGTGCGTGTGGTGTCAGCTGCTACTGAACTGATATGCTGGAATGGGGAGGGGACTTAATTTTTTTTCTTCCCTTAGCTATTTATGTGCACGTGTTTCAGCACAGGCTGTGAAATAAGATCTCTCTGACAGTGGAGATAATCCTACAGAGTCTCTACAAAGATTTGGACCTGGGTAATTCCAGTTTGATGTCTTGTTTTATGACATCACATGGGGGGGAGCAGGTGTTTGGTAAATTTACAGGGCAAGGATGATGTCAATGTTTGAGTTGAAACGAATCTGAGGTCACAGTTTAAGCTTGTCTCCTTCACATCAATGAATTAGTTTTTGCGACTGCTATTCTTGTGAGAAATATGTAAAGCAAATTTGCATAGATCCTTTGAAAAGATTAAAAGATTTGAAAACATTGGAAGCATCAATAATGATTGTCCTGCGGAAACAAATTTGCCTTTTTCAATGCAAAGCAATGAATATTAATTCAAAACAGACATTTTGTCTTCCTCATCTTGCCTAGCAGTCCCTCAACACTATAGCGATGTTTACAGAAAATAAAGTGTTCAGAAACAATGATCAATCCCTTGTTCTTGCAATGTCTTAGACGATAATAAATATTATTTGTCTTTAATGTGCCTAATCTGTATACTTCTGACAAGAAATATGCTGCTTTTCTTTACACTGTCTTCTGTTCTTTTGAAACATTTGCCTTGGCTTTCTAGTTTGTACACACAGAGTCTACACATGCAGGAAACCAAATATTATCTGTTATCATATAGTGCCATTTCCTGAAGCTATTTAATTGGATTATTTTCAAGTCTTACACCAGAAACTAATAACAACATTGATACAAGCAATTGAAATTTGAGGCAAAGTTCAATTTCCTGGTTATTTCCCAAGACTATTGACTCTCTTACATGCACTCAGAGGGACAAATTTGACAGATAAACTCAAGAACACTGTTCTGTATTAGAAGGATTCAAAACTCAATTAATTTGCAAATAATTCCTGAATGTTAGTGAAATCTTCTGTATTAATGGAATACGGGAGTTGAGGTCATGGCACCAGAGAGTATGATCATGCTAGTGTGGATCGAGTTATGTCCCTTGTCAGTTGTCACAAAGAGTACAGCTCCAATGAGGATATACAAAGCAGGGGAGAGATTACAGTAGATGTGTGAAGAGGGTCTTTGTGGATCCATTAGTCCTACTGAACTATTAAGATCTTGCCTGGTCATGGCATAGATTTCATATGCAAAGAAAAACTACTTTCTAAATATAATTAAAGTTGAACCTTTTCTAGTGCTTCAAGACATTCACTAATCATATTTCTCTAACAAATGCTTCAGCACTGAATTAAGATTACTCCTTAAGGATGTTGCAATTTTTTAATCTTGGGAAAGATAATTTTTTTACCTGTGTACAATACAGTTGACTACTTTATTTTTTATTAATTAGGCAAAAGAGGATTAAGGAATACTTAGTATCCTGATATTGGACGTAACTCCTTGATAGCTGATATAGTGTTTTAACCCTGGAAAATGCTGAATGATGTGCTAACACAAAGAATCCATTTCTTACTCATGCTTATATACTCATCTATACACCATACATACAAGCACAATCCTTGACATCAGGCTTTCTGAGTCACCTATTTAAGTCATTAGGAAATCAGTTTTATGGACCATTGTTCACAGCTGCCTCCCCTGTACCTGCATAATATGGATAAACAAAGGCCTTACGTTTTTACCACTGTCAGAGGTGAAAGGCCACAGCTTGGTCCATGAAGCTGTCTAACTCACAGTTATCACTCAACTTTCAATTTTGGATGAATAGCCTTGGGAAAAGGCTTCTTTCTCAGGCAAGTAATAAGAGAAAGAAAATCTTTTTTTCGGGAAAAGAAAAGGCAATGTGCAACAAATGCAAGGAAAACCACATGAAGAGAACTCTATCATAAGGCTTAGGGGAGAAGTTTTGCTAACTTTACATGAATAGCCCCAGTTGCCTTTATGCACAGCAGGATGTGTAGGTGTTTCTTTATATTGGTGTATAGCAAAACTAAATCTCTGTTCAGGAGAACAAAGTATGCAAAGAATCTAAAGTCAGAGTGGAGGTAAATGCATTGACTTCAATGGGGTTGCAGGGGATTCATTTGTTTTACTAGGATTACTCACAGGAATGATCTGAAAAGAAGTAATTAATACAGGAAAATGTCTGAAAACATGATTTGTTGTTTAAAGTCAGAATGAGTATCACTGAATGTTTCCAACAAGCTTAAACAAGGAAGTTGCACAAAATGGTCTGAAAATTATCAGAAATAAAAGAAAAATAATACATGTGTCAGATGAGAAAACTGTAAAAAAGTACTGTTATCATTAACTAGAATATAAAATTGATAGAATGCTACCAAAATCCATGAGATTTTCCCAGTGAGCCTGAGAGCAGAGTTGGAGCCTTAGTGTCAGAGCAAAAAGAAAAACATGTAATATAGCTATATTAAATAATTATTTTACTTCTGATAATCAGTTGTCAACAATTATATTAATGGGAAATCTACTTAACTATAAATAGTGAAACAATGAATTTAAATAGACAAGAAACCTTCTATTGGCTTTGATGGCCTGTAACTTGGCTGGCTTGAAAATATGGAGCTTGCCCCTGACATTTCCAGTCCTAGGTCAACATGCTTGGTGAATTTCTTGCCCAAACACAGTTCCAGCACATAGTACAGTGCTATGAGAGATGAACAGAGAAAAAAAATTGAGTATTTTTTTTCACATCAAAGGTATCTGCAAGCTTTTGTTTCTCTGAATGGTGTCATAAGTCTTTTAAGTGAAGGACAGCTGAACTGGCTGTAGCTAAGGAGATGGATATATGTGGAATTCGGTGTCATTTTTATTCTGTGTTCCAGGCCCACACCCTCCATAGCTACTCAGTGAAAGGTTCTGCAGAGGATCTTCATTGCAAAGCTACCTTTGTCAGAAATCACCTAGGAAGCAACTCTAGGATCCTGAGCGCTAGATGGATGCAATACACACACACAGAGGTTGGAAAGCCATTTCTGCAGCTGTACCTTCCCTGAGGCTCTTCTGCTGTCTTCTCTTGCCCAGAGAGGCTGTAGATGCCCCATCCCTGGAAACATTCAAGGTCAGGTTGGATGAGACTCTGAACAACCTGATCTAGTTGAAGATGTCTCGGCTCATTGTGGGGCAGTTGGACTAGATGACCTTTAAAGATCCATTCCAACTCAAACCATTCAATGGTTCTATGATCCTATGAAAGTTTCTCTGCTGTGAGAACTCTTGAATGGAGTGTCATTGACAACTTGTAACAGGAGCTCATATACTTAGTTAGTCTTAATTTGTTTGACTGTGATAGTATCCAAGGGTTTGGGTTATTGTTATCATAAGGGGGCAACAGCCTTGAAGACATCTCTTCCAGTTCATGCAGTGTAACGTCAAGGGAAAAAATGCGTATGAACCCTTGACTGTACAGACTGAACCAATTTCACTTTGCTGCTAATAAATAAGTTTGTTATCCTTTCACCCAAACTCTGCTGTCTGACAACCCTGTTGTGACTGCGATGAACTACCTACATCTAATTGTATGATTCAGTTTTATGTTGTTGGTGTACTGGAAAGACAAAGTCTTTGTATTAGATCCTGCACACTGGGGTGCTGAGCTGAACTGAGGATGCAGAAAGCCTGTATTATGTAAGTTACTGACGAACGATTAGGTCAGCAGCTGCCATGCAAAAGCACAATGAAGGGATGTCAACATCATGTATTTCCACTATATAGAGGAGCAACTCTCAAGGGTGTGCTGTACTGTCGTATGTGTTGCTATCAAAATGCGATAGTTTGAAATAAGATGACCCTAGTCCTTCTGTCCCACTATGTTGCAACTACCCACAACTACAGCTCCAGAGCAGCAGAATAATGGAATTTCTCAGCTTTTAATTGTATTATTCAGGAAACAGCTTCTGAAATCCACACTTCCGCTCCATTTTTTTACTATTAAATAGCAGACTGTAACGATTACTTTGGCATTCTGAAGAAACGTGGCTTCCAGTTCTCTAAAAGTATAAGCACTTTGGTTGACAAAGTCACGCTTGCCCACTGGTGTTTTTATTCTTTGCTTTTTAGGATTTTCTGGGAGAAGAAAGAGTTGGATTGCGGTCTAGGGCTCAAATAAATGAGAAGAAAATTACATGTGCGCAGAGCAGCAGCTGGTACAATTGGCCTGAGCCCAGAGATAGCCTCTTGCTTAGCTTCAGCTACTTGGAAGTGCAAAATCCTCTTTCAGCATCTTGTAGACTTGTGGTTCTTTGCTAGCTTGCTGCTCGCTTCTGCTGTACACTATCATTCCTAAGGCAAATTAGACTAAAGGATAAAGTTATTTCCTTCTTTCTCCTGCTGTTGTTAATACATGTGTCAAAAAATGCTGCTCTATGCAAAAATCCCTACTATATGCAAAAATTCTTTCTCTCTTGGTATTATTATTTATGTCTGTTCACCATAAATTCTGAATTTTACATGTGATATTGAGTTACTTTCAGATATGCCGTGTCCCTGTTACGTGACAAATTAGCTCACTTTTCTGTGGTGGTACAGCAGTCAGCCCTTGTACTGTTCCAGCATAGTTTTAAAACATTTTTTTTCAGAGGTGAAGAGCCCTTCCTAAGGGGGTAAAAAATAGTAAAAGTCATAAATTTTGACAATTTTATCAGCCCTGTGCTTCTGCAGGACAAATCCCCTTTCTATTCAGAACATCAAATCTTTCCAAATGAACTAAAGCTTTTGTTTTAACATGAATATATCCCAAAGTATCTTTTTAACAGTTTCAGTTCCATTGCTAGGCTGCTTAGTGAATCAGGCAATAAAATGACCATAATCAGAATCATAATACTAAAGAATAATAAAAACATTTTTATTTTGCCTGCAGCTTTCAATGTGCTTGTGCCTCTAAGGCTTTATGTGAGCTTAATATGTGGAAGCATATAGAAGGACCTATTGCTTTAAAAAGGAATATGCAGAGAATTACAATTAGATGTGAATATAGTTAGAAGCACACAACCCCAAGCCTGAATTTCATTTAAGAGGCAGAAAACATCATTATTGTTTAGGAAGTGCAGTTCCAGCACTCTCAAGGCAATATCCAACCTCACTTTGTTTAGGAGGTCTTATCTCAACAACTTCCCTGCTTGCAAAGATTGAATGTTGAAAATGTTAAAAAAGAAAAAAAATAACCACAAAACCAAACAGCTCTGCCCATTCTCTTGCAGGAGGTTATCCCAAGCCTGGTAAGAAAGGAAATATTTTAGCAAGTTAAGTGGCCTTGGAGCTACTCTGGTAGTCTTAATGATTAAAGTAATTTTCCCCTCTACAGGTGTATACAGGCCATGTAACACCTCAAAAGAGGCCTGTAACAAATTGCATTTTGTGTTTACAGATGGCGTGTAGAGAAAATAGGTATATTTCTGTGCTTGCAAGGAGAAGGATGTTGTTCTGCTGAGACGAAAGGCCTCCGAGGACCTGGCTTCTTTTGTGTGCTGAAAACACCTCTTACAAACTAAAAAGAATAGTGATAACCTGCTGTTATAAACACCTCCCCTTAATAAGCAGGGATTCACTTCCGCGGTGAAAAGCTTTTCCACATGTTCTGACTTTGTCTGTGAGAAGTGTCAATCTCAGATCATAAAATCATAGAATCGTAGAAAGTTATGGGTTGGAAGGGACCCCTAGAGGTCATCTAGTCCAAACCCCCCTCAGCCAGCAGGGACATCACTAACTAGATCAGGTTGCTCAGAGCCCTGTCCAACCTGGTCTTGAATGTTGCCAGGGATGGGGCCTCCACTGCCTCTCTGGGCAACTCGTTCCAGTGTTTCACAACCCTCATTGTAAAGAATGATGTGCTCTTGCTCTCCCTGTTAGTGCAGAACAGCTGTTGATACTTGGCAGTTACTAGTTTGGGGATGGGTCCATGGAGATGACAGGTTCTCCTGATCAGATGAAGCCAATTGAGTTGCCTGGGAGCTGTTAGATTGCCTTTTATAAGGCTGCTTGTGGTAAACAACAGATATGTTTGAATAGTGAGTGTCTTTATAGGAAGCAGGCCAGAAAACAAGGCTAAATTCACTAGACAGCTTGTTTTGCAAATAATTTGCTGGGTCCTGGTAATGCGTAATGAAGTGGATTTGAAGTGAGCTTGTTATTGAAAAAAGACAATGCTTGATCGTTTTGCTGCAATGCCTGACACTGGAAATGATACGTGCATGGTGACCCAGGATAATGCTTTTCATAACCACATTACATCAGGGTAAGATAGTAAAAATTTTTGTCTGTCCTACTATGAGTCCTACAAACTCATTCTGGCTGCTTCAAAATCTAGATGTGAAACCCGGTCAGTCAATCCACTGCACTAACCAAACTTCAAAGAAGCCTTTGCTGGGTGTTTACATTACATTTGACTTTGTTATTGAGTCTAATGCCATTATGGAAAAGATGAAAACAGAAGAGATGTGACAGAGATAAAAATAGTTTGTTTGCACTGCTGGGAGAGAGAGAAAATTGCATTTTGATTACTTCCAATGAATCAGGGGTGCTTCTGTAGGTTTTGTCACTGTGAAAATTGACAGATATTTCTATTTTAAGGCTGACAGTAAAGGTGAAAAGCCAAGAGCTGTTATCAGGAGATGAAGAGCTCACACAACCTCTTCATAAACTGAATCATCAGAAAACTATGCTGTGCATCTCACTGCATAATAATGAAGCTTTTAACAATGTTCATCTGACACTCTTACTGCTTATGAGACATAACACAGCTCCCTTATAAATGTGCTCAGGACAGATGGGAGTTCAACACCCCACCTTTGACTGACTTGGTGTAACTGCAAACCATAAAAAGGGTTACTTGCTTCTCTCCAGCTGCATTTACTGCATTTGGGACCGAGCCTCACCCTCCCATCATTCTTTCTGCACAAAAGTCTATGTATTGTTCACATCTTGTTGCTCTGTGACCTGGATTGACCCATGAAAATGTAGACAACTAAAGATTTTGCATGGAAAAGAAAATATTTGCTCTGATGCTCTTCACTGAATAGATGATGCCTACTCCCTGACAAAGTGGGTGGAAAGGAGAAGAACCAAAGGAGCTTGTTGGCCTGTGTTGTCCCTTACAGACATCTTGGAGCCATCTTGGAGAGGTGTAGGACATGACCTCAGTTCAAGGGCCATTGACAGATACCTCAAAATAAGCAGGGAAGAGGCAGATGCTGGGCCATATTCCCTGCTTTCAGATTTATGCCTGGTGAGCTCTGCCATAGCATCCCAAACCCAACATATAGCATATGTGACCTTCCCATACTGCAGTTCACGCTGGGGCAAAGTAAGTCATTGTTAAGTAAAATGCTAGTTTAGGCCTAATTGGTCTACATCTACCTGGAAAATATACTGTCTCTCGCACTAAGTAGTGTAATGCTGCTTCAGAGCACCTTTTTCCTGGCTGTTAAACTCTGCTGAACGGTTTTCACCCAGAGGCTGTCCCCATTTCAATGAGAAAGTCCTTTCCCTGTCCTTTGGGTGTGTTTAACTCTGTCTCAAGGACTATTGCAAATACATTTTAGAATTCAAAATATTGACCTGAACTAGAAAGAAAGCCTCAGCACTTCATTACATCAAAACATCAATTATTAATAACTTTTTCTTTAACTTTGTACATAAGTGCCTGATATACATTATGTGTGAAGAATGAGATATTTTTTCTAGTACTGTACTTGAAACAAGTCGTGCAGCACAGACTTGTTTTCAGATCACTAGCAGTTAAGAAATAAGTTCTATAAGCCCAAGAGAACTCATAAAATTACATGTAATTAGAAATGAATGTCTTCAAAACAGGTGATTACTCTAATTTTTTTATATTAAAAAGATATAATCCTTTGGCTCTCTAGTGTATCTCATGTGCACAGCTCAAATAGTAAAACCCTATAGGTTTAATAGGCAGACACATTTGTACATCTCTGGTGACTTATGAATGGCTACATATTTAGTCAAGCTGGTTTGTTCCCACTTCTGTAACCATCTACTCTGCTCTGGTGAGACCTCACCTGGAGTCCTGCGTCTAGCTCTGGAGCCCCCAGCACAAGAAAGACATGGAAATTTTGGAGCGGGTCCAGAGGAGGGCCACAGAGATGATCAGAGGGCTGGAACACTTCTCCTACAAGGAAAGGCTGAGGGAGTTGGGGCTGTTCAGCCTGGACAAGAGAAGGCTTTGGGGAGACCTTATAGCGGCCTTTCAGTAACAGAAGGGGGCCTATAGCAAAGACGGGGAAAATCTTTTTAGCACGCCCTGTTGTGATAGAATAAGGAGTAAAGGCTTTAAACTAAAGGAGGATAGATTTAGACTGCATATAAGGAACAAATTTTTTTCAGTGAGGGTGGTGAAACACTGGAACACGTTGCCCAGGGAGGTAGTAGGGGCCCCATCCCTTGAAGCATTGAAGGCCAGGTTGGATGGGGCTCTGAGCAACGTGGTCTAGTTGAAGAAGTCCCTGCTCACTGCAGGGGCTATTGGCCTAAATGACCTTTAAAGGCCCCTTCCAATACAAAGCATTCTATGATTCTATGATTCTGTGATGATTCTATGATTCTGCCTTTTCCTAGCTACACAAGGCTGGCATATTTCTGCTATAGGTGACACCACTCACCTCCCGAATGTTAATGGTTTGAGTGGTTGCATCCACAGAGAGGGGATCCTCCTGGAACATGGCATCCTCTTCCACATGACTGTGCATCACATAGTGTGTGCAAGCAGGTGCTGGAAAGGACTCTACATATTCGCAGACTTCAATGAGATTTACTCATACTTAGAGGTTTCCTTGTAGGAGTAAGCCCAAGCATTTGAGTATATTTCATTTAAATCCTTCTTTCTTACAGATGAGGTACTTAGTAAAACAAGTTTCTACTGTAGAAAGTTGAAAATAGAGTCAGCATAAGGAACTGCTGCCATGCATCTTGCTTGCTCTCTTGGTACAACTGACTAATTCTTAGAAAATTGACTGCCAGCTCCCAGGCAGCTCTGGCTTAGATTTTGTACATAGCCTGGGAATTTTGTTAATTCTGCCTTAATATTTCTGTCCCCGGACTGTTAGTTGATATAGTGACTGCACACAACCTGAACCCACCCAAATAAATAAAAACAGTGTGTGGTGCCAAGTAAAACACATTGTTCCTTCTTTGCATGAAAGAAATGTGTGTGTACTTTAATTTAAATAGGGCTTTATGGAGATTTCCTGTATGGTTCCTGACACTAATACGTATATAGTTTTGCATGGTTTCTCAACTTTTCGAATGTTGTTGAATCTGACCATTTGCATCTATGTCCACAAGTTGTTTACCTCATCCAATTTTTTTCAGTGGGATTTTCTCGTTACTATGAACACGTTCTGTTTGTTTGATTGTACCACTCTCACCTCTTTAAGCATTAGCATAAATCTGAACATGTTGAATATCTCTGACAAGACTGCTGCATGAATAATGTAATAAGTGCTGCTTTTCTTTGGTTGCCAGTCATGCGACAGTTCATTGTAGGACTCACCCACTCTTGAACTTCATATCTCTCTGTAAAAAACAAAACAAAACAAAAAACCACTATACCCCACACCCCACCCCCTGCCTCAAATTTATCACAACCTGTCTGTAGGAACTAGCTAGTGTGTAGTCTATAAGAGTTGTGGTTTTCCCTGCGTGTTTCTCCTCAGTCTATTGCAGCATGTAACAACATACATTCTCGTAGTATCTGTGACACCCTGAACATTATGGAGTTGACTCGAAGTCAGTTATCACCTCAATTTTCTTAGTTGTATAACTTGCTGTATTAAATAAAGTTCATATCAAGAAGCACACTCTCCTGGAATTATGACATCTTTCCCCTAAATGAATCTTATTAGCAGACACTTAGTCACACACAAAGAGGTGGGGGGTGAAGAGAAGTGGTCTTGCAGTGCATCTTGCAGTGACTGGAAAGGTCTGAATTGTTGTGGTTGTAGTATGTGAGGGCTTTTTTTTTCTCTTGTTCAAGAGAAAAGAGAGATTATGTTGGGCTCTGTGTTCAAAAACTTAGGAGTTAGAATTTTGTAGAGGTTGGTGGATTATTTGGGAAGAAATTAAACAGAGAAACAGGAAGGCTAGAGTGTAGACGTCACGTGCATGAAGTCAGAAAGGATTTCCCATCAGATGATTTCAAATGAACTTGAGTTCCCATTTTGTTCATGCTGACTTAATTTCAGTGGCTTCACTGTATTGTGGGGAAGATGTGGCTTAATTAAAGGTTGAATTTTTTTCATGTTCTACTAAAATGATAGCACTCTTCATGTATATACGGTAAGGTGGCATTGGCACTGGAGGCATTTCTTTCATTAAACAGCGTAACAAATTAATCTTGACATCAAGGTATATCTGCATGTGTCTGCACATACATTATTTTGCTAGCTGTCTTCCTTACCCTCAAACTTCAGAATTATTTTCATACTGAGATCATCCTGAAAATATCAGCACTCCAGTACGGTTAAGATGTTTTCGTGGGAAATTCTGCTCTACAAAAATGTGAAGGATAGTGGACTCTGCTGCCCTCTTCATTTTCTGTTTCATCAGAACCACTGTACTTCACCAGAGAAACCCGTAGCAGTATACTAGCCAAAGATTTTTCCCATTCAGCAGAAAATATTCTCTGGCCAAGTTCGGCTGCGTCCCCTGCATCTGCAGTCAACTTTTTCTTTTTTGTTCAGTCAAATCTTTCAGGAAAGAGAAACGTCTCTGAAAAGTTTTCATGCACCAAGTACTCTGGAGACCTTTAAAACACATAGACAAGCATGGGTAGAGTATTAATCCCCAAAATGCTGCAGCTGTCTTTGAATGAGGGGTGTGTTTTAACCAGAATATCACTTTATTTTTACTTCTGATGCTTCAAGCTTTCCTCAGAAAATAATTGATGTCTTATGCTCTATCTGAACTGACTGTTCTCACAAGGACATACAGTATATTTGCCAAAGTTGATTTACAGTGCAATATTTTGTCCCATTTGATTGTGGAGATACAGTGAATGTGTAGCTTGAAGGTTTTTTAAAAATACTTTTCTTTGATCCCACGTTTTCTTGGAGGGAATGGTAAGTACTCACTTCAGGGCTTACAAGGATAATCTAGAGAATTACCACTACATGAAGTATGGGGAAACTTTTGAGAGGGGAATGTTTTCAGCTGAAAAAATGTCATACACACTGATACTGTTCAAAGGAGGGGTCTGTTAGATTGTGTAAGAAATAGCCTACAGGGAAAAAAAGCTCTCCAAATATAAGTACCTCTCTGATCCTAGAAGTAGGAGTCATGTCTGCCTTTATCGGTGCCAGTTCAATAGCTTCTTTATTCTGCCTACCAAGGGCTAGTGAAAGGCTGTTTTCCCATTTGAGTCCTGGAATTTCTCCAAATTTAAGCAGGACTCCAACTGAAAATACTGCAGAATGTGAACAGAAGAAGACTGTATTGCTCCAAACTGACATTTTCATGTTTATCTGTTAGGACTGATCATCTGTTTTCTATTGCTGAAAAAAATCCAATTGTTGAAAAAAGAAAGGGCGAAAGACCCTCCAACTTTTGAAAAATGGAATTAAAAGGAAGGAGAAAAAAAATTAAAGAACTAAGCGTGCTATGGGGAATGCATGTTGTCCAAAATGAATGTTCAAACAGTCTTCCAAATAGGGAAGCTGTTACTCGTTCAGGTGCCTGGAGCCTGCTACACCCCCAGCAGAGCTTCTCCAATAGGAGAGCTACGGGGATGTGGGAAGGTGAAAGCAGATGTAGTCTAGCAGGTCTCCTGAGTAACCTTGGCAACTGTCTCTGAGCCTCTCCATTCCTTTTTCTTTTACAAATAACTAGCGTATTTGAGCCCCGTGCAGTATATTTAACAGCTTTCTCTAGGTGCTGGAATGATAGCTGATTGTTTCTTAATAAAGAAGACATTTCTAGGCAATAGGCTTGACTGAAGTGAACCTGCAACTTCTTGTCAGGATCTCATCCTTGTCTGGGAAGAAACTTAGTTACTGCTGCAGCATGTGTAAAAATCAAGCACTTTTGCCTTCCAAATCACAAATGCTGGGTCTAGGCTACGTGGCAGCACCTTTATCTGCTCCAGTCCAGATCAAACTGGCAAGTTTATGAAAGACCTTCAGCTCTATGAAAATACAATGTATGTGACAGTGAAAAAAATCCTGCATGGATGAACCTATACTACAGGTAGGAGAGAAAAAATCCTGCCTGGAGAAACAGGCCCAGATCTTTTGCCCATAGCACAGTGCAAGCAGGGACTCAGTGCTCCCAGGAGAACTCAGAGTTTTTCCCCTGCTGTACAAAGAGCTTCATTTTAACGTAACAATTATCCCTTGCTGATGGTTCCTCTGCTCACTGGTATGAGAGAAATAGAGGTCATTTGCTATTTTCAAAACTTCAGTAATTTCTTTCCTACTTCAAGTGTGTTACTTTTATGAGGAAAAACAAAGCCACTTGTTAAAATTACCCCAGCAGCACTCTTTAATGTGCCAATTTATCATGATTACTGGTAGTATATGGGACATATTATTAACAAGATGTCATGGAAACGATGAAGGCAAGAGACATTCTTAGGACTTAAATTGCATACATTGAACAGAAAATGTAAAAGAGGCAAAACATGAAAGAAGATCCAGATTTTAATTTTTAAAAATCATTCTTGTTTAAAAATCAGTGTACGTTTGCTTATCTTAAGCTGTTTTCATAAAAAAAATCTCAGGCATTTCTTACATCATAGTCTTTTTAATTGTACTGTGGCTGATTATGCAGGATTTAAAATACAATGTTGCATGGTTTGGCTTGAACTGAATTCAACAGTTTAGTGCTAGCAATCAATACTATTAGGCAGAGGAGTCTCCATTCCACCTTCCTCAAAGCAGAAAATGGACAGAAAATCCAACCAACAAAAAAAATTTTCTGTCAGGTTACCAAGTTGAATTGGGCCAGTGAAAACGCCAGAACAGGTACAAAGGAGTGGAGGAGACTGCCTGCCCAAGGACACGAAGGACAGAAAAGAATGTTTTTCCTCTTGTTTTCTTCCAACTGAAATATGTGATTCTTCTTTCTACACGACCACAGATTTCCAGAATTCAGAGTGGAAGTGCGTATCTTTGAGCAGAATAAATAGCATGATAGTTGCCTAAACTAGATCTGTATGGTTGTATAAATACTTGCACCTGTGTGTGAGGGATTGCCTTCTGCAAAATACGAATGTGTGAACATTGGACAGATGTAAATATTCCCCCATAGTGAACTATACACCAGTGATCCACTTGTTAATCCTAATAATGTGCTTCTGAGGTAAGCATTGAGAATTACAAATTCTTGCAGTTTTACTTCGAGTTTTGTGGTATTTCCTCTTCTTCCCACTGTCCCAAGTGCCTGTGAATCTTATCCTTCCCATGAAGAAAGGAGAGCACTGATAAGGAGAAGCTTGGAGAAAGCTTAAACCAAGGAACCAAATGAAAGTGACCTGGAATTTGTGCTTTCACGAAATCTTTTTATTTGAGGACATTTGGTGTGGTGTATAGTCTAGAGCCAGTTACATTCGTTAGGTTCTTCTGGGTGGAGGATGCAACATGCAATAAAGATGTGAAGTCTTATCCTTCACAACCAAACCTCCAATACAGCATGTGGCTGCCCGGATGAAGGCATTATTTTCAGAAGAGCTGTGAGAGACTTTGTGCTCCCTTGCACCCCTGGTCTGATATGATCAATATGAAGTTGCCGTCTGCAACACTTCCACTTTTCCCATACTTGGTACTGGACTTTGCCCGTTTCGGCCTTTTTTGATAACTTCTGTCTGAAATGTCTTTTTGTACTCTTCTGTATTCTGTCCTCCAACTTAGCTGGTATAAGCTATTCACACTTCATACATTCACGTGTATTCATACAAGCTGAATTATCTTAGCAGTGTCAGTGGATTTCTTGTCTTCAGTGCTTTAATGCACTCCTTCTCACTGGAACAGTCGTTAGGACTCCTTTCTAATACCGTGGCCACCAATGATTTTAACATATTCGTGTGTGTTGCCCCTTACATGACAATGCTCGATAGTCTGTGCAGAAAGGTTGTAAGATGTCTTTGAATAAGGAAGATGTATTAAGGGATCATTTGAAGAGAGAAAGGAGGAAATAGAGAGTGACCTCCTTCGTTTGCCAGAGACTGATGCTTAACATAGATGGAACTGCAAGACCCAGTTGTGACAAAATCTGTCACGCTGCAACATTTCCGATGTTGGTTTATGTTCTGTACCAGAAAGCAAGTATGAGGCAGAAACAAAATCTTTGTCTGAACTGTGCAGAATTTGCACTGAGGTCGAAGCTGAATTGTAGGCAGGCCATTTAAAGAAATCATTAAATGTTTTCAGTATATCTGGCTTATTGTTACTGTTGGATCACAATCTTTTCCTTTTTTCTCATGCAAGGATATTAATACAGTAACCTACATGTAATGTTTCAGAGAGTGTAAGTGGTACAATTGTAATGTCTCTATTTGCTGGAATATATTTGTGCACTACAAATTGGAACTGAAAGCCCTCTCTATTTCATGGTGATTGCCTTCTCTTCTAACCTGGTATTTGCTGCTTTTTTCTTTTCTTTAAGCAATGAGGCAGTAATGGACTGAAGTAATTATCAACACATTAATGGTAGTTCCAAAAGGCCTTAGATGACTTTGAAGTAATTTACCCTATATGTGGGAAAAGATTCCTATTCTTTTAACTTTAGTTATTCAATTCTGTTTCTAATAAGGTTGTTGTAAACACTCAAGGAGAAGCAGTACCATGTCGTTTACTTCATCTTTTGTTAGATGCTTTGCAATAGCAACAAAGTAACATTTCTGAAAATGGATAGCTGTGCATATAAGTTAAAACTTACAAAAGATCTCAGTAGTCAGGGTGCATAGCCTGGTTATTTTATGAATCAACAGCAGGCAGCTACAGCAGATGCTCTTTTCTGTTACAAGAGAATTAAAGCAGCCGTTGAGAAATTGTTTCACAGAGAAATCTCTGGTGCCAAACAGCATTGTCCTTTTGTAGTCAGTACAGATGCTCTAGCTTGTAGCTGTCTATGATATGAAAATTTTCAGTTTAAGGACGTAGATATTAAGAGCTCATGAAGCAGCACCAGCTGTGCTGCTAGCTTTTACTCTGAAACTGTATCAATAGCAACAGTATTTCAATGACAGCGAACAGGATTTTGTTAATGCAGACCTGATTTTAGAGAGAAATGCCAAATGCTTAGGATGCGCTTGCTCAATTAATAAGCAGCATATATATCAGTCCGTGTCTAGAGCGTGGGACTGCACAGCATGAGCATTTTGTATCCTGATTGCTTTATTTGTGTAAGTTCAGGGAAAAGTAAAACAGGGGTTTTGCAACCTGCATTAGCTCACACTCAGCTTGAAAAGGCTGCCAGAGAGGGGAAAATACGCATTTCCCATTTTAGAAAGCTTAATGTATCTGTTCCTTCAAATCAGTTTAAAATATTCTTTGTGTCAAAATATGTAACATATGTTATTGTTACTTACAACAAGCAAAGAGTAAGTAGAATTGTCATGAGACAGCTTATAGAATCATAGAATCATAGAATGGTTTGGATTAGAAGGGACATCAAATATCTAGTTCCAACCCACCATGGGCAGGGACACCTTCCACTGGATCAGGTTGCTCAAAGCCCCATCCAACCTGGCCTTGAACACTTCCAGGGAGGGGGCATCCACAGCTTCTCTGGGCAACATGTTCCAGTGTTTCACCACCCTCATAATAAAGAATTTCTTTCTTATATCTAATCTAAATCTACCCTCTTTCAGTTTAAAGCCATTACCCCATGTCTTCTGGCAACAGACCCTGCTAAAAATTCTGTCCCCATGTTTCTTATAAGCCCCGTTTAAGTACTGAGGAGTTGCAATAAGGTCTTCTCAGAGCCTTGTCTTCTCCAGGCTGAACAACCCCAACTCTCTCAGCCTTTCCTCACAGCAGAGGTGCTCCATCCCTCTGAACTTTTTTGTGTCACTCCTCTGGACCTGCTCCAACAGCTCCATGTCTTTCCTGTGCTAAGGGCTCCAGAGCCGGACACAGGACTACAGATGGGGTCTCACCAGGGCAGAGCAGAGAGGCAGAATCACCTCCCTCAACCTGCTGGCCATGCTTTTTTTGATGCAGCCCAGGATACATTTTGTCTTCTGGGCTGCAAGCGCGTACTGCTGGATCATGTTGAGCTTCCCATCAACCAGCACACCCAAGTCCTTCTCAGCAGGTCTGCTCCCAATCCATTCTCTGCCCAGCCTGTATCTGTGCTTGGAATTGCCCTGACCTAGGTGCAGGACCTTGCACTTGGCATTGTTGAGCTTCATGAGGTCTGCGCAGGCCCACATCTCCGGCCTGTCAAGTTCCCTCTGGATGGCATCCCTTCCCTCCACTGTGTCAACCACACCATGCAGCTTGGTGTCATCTGCAAACTTGCTGAGGGTTCACTCAATCCCATTGTCCATGTTGTTGACAAAGATGTTAAACAACACCGGTCCCAATACCAGCCCCTGGGGAATACCACTCTTCACTTGTCACCACTTAGACGTTGAGGGGTCTTTTTCATCAAGTCCTTCTGTCAAGAATTAATACTTACTCCAGACAATCAAGTGAATTTCTTTGCAATTGTGCATAGACTTCTCCAAAGCTTAAAAAAACCCCATTTTCTTCTGTTGCAACATTCAAAATTACCTGGGAGTCCGTCATCCTGCTCCTTGCTTTCTGAGCATCATTTGCAGCCTTCTTTCTTTGGCAGTGCAGCAGAATATTAAGTGGGCAGTTGGAGGTGAGTGGGATAGCTTCCTGCTCATCCGGTAGGGATTTGGAGCAAGATCCAGACTCTGCTCAGGGCAAAGTCTGAGTAAAATTATTTAGCCCAGAGGGATGAAAAGTTTGATCCAGGCACTGGTGCAGCCTGAGAGCAGCTGAACAGACCCTTTCTATCCTTGCAAATAAGATGGTCTGGTATAGATTTATCCAACTGGGTTCCCTCTGAGTGTTCTCTAACTTGCAGTTAATTAGTATTCTTCCCTTAAGACCCAAAGTATGTATATGTAGTGTGTACACATTTTGCTGCAGCAAGACTCTGAGTCCTGTCAAAGGATGACCTAGATCTTGGAAGTTTGCCTGTAAGCCCTATCATTTCTATTCGCATAAGCCTGGAATAAGAGGCTCATGCTTATAAGATTCTAATCTTACCTCAGGCTGACCCAGAAGAGTAAGTCTTAACTACCTTCCTGGATCAAGATCGGTACCTGGAAAAGTAATGCTCTTGGTGCTTAGGGCTGACCTGGGCAAAGTGCTTTCTGAATTGAATGGTAGTTTTGCTTGGGCAGAGACTCCAGTGGCAACCCCGGGAAGCTCAGTCTTGCACTGCTTTCAGACAATGCTGCAAAAGTCAGGGGGTGGGTACAGCTACCAAATTCTAACATATATGCTGACTTCTGTTATATATACGTATTGAGTATGTAGCCCCAGGCAGCAACACCTTGTGCTGACAGCTCTCATATGATGTATGTACCTCTGGAGTGGAGCAAATAGCTGAAGATAGAATGCTAGCTCTGCACATCCCAGAGCACAAAGAAGTGCCTTTGTTTAAAATAAGAGGCAATGTGTGTGCTCACAAAAAGATGTCATTTTTTTCTAAAAGACAGTTGCACACTGTCTTATACTTGCATGGATTTCTGTTAGCAATAATATTCTGCATATAAACGCAATCTGATTAGCTAAAAATCCTCACTTTGACTGAGTGCAGGAGGCACTACTAGGGGAGAGGCTTGACAGATAAAAACTTTAAAGTATTCTAATGCTTCCCTCCCATCACTATCACTGTAGACAGTGGGAAGGAACTACCTGCACTCACTTTTTGGTGAAGTCGAGTTACAGTCTTTTCACAATCCCACTGTAATTACGAATTTTAAAACTATCTGTGAGAAATGTGAGAGATGGAAGGTCTTGCAGTAACCAGCAGTGAAACAAAAAAAGTTAATGGCAAGGACATGTTTCTCTAGTCATTTGGGACGAGCTGCTTGAGTCTTGGTTTTGGTTTTTGCTGTTTGTTTGTGATTTTTTTTTTTTTTTTTTAAA
>Ga0065711_1002542_pt1 | contig 33150 bp, 14 predicted proteins | sample Hoacrofraction12_FD_59098 | JGI IMG/M metagenome (GOLD analysis project Ga0065711, IMG submission 59098) | Hoatzin crop microbial communities from Cojedes, Venezuela - Epithelial fraction 12 v2 (version 2) | ecosystem: Host-associated > Birds > Digestive system > Esophagus > Crop | place...
TTTTTTTTTTTTTTTTTTTTTCTTTCTTTCCCTGCTCCCTTGTTTAATTAGGATTTTGAAGTTTGCTTGTTGCTTCCTCCCATTGCTCAGTGTTAGGGTTGACTTCACTGGAATTAATGCTTCCCTGGGGGCTACTCCTCAGCTGGATGTTTCATTTGTTTCCTGGCTTTTCCTTTATTGGTGAATTTGTGGCTCAGTTGCCTGTTTTGAGCCTCGCTAGTTTGCAAAGTAGATAACAAAAGTAGATAATGAAAAGAGTTTTTTGGTAAATTCTATATATTAGGGTTATTTTTTTCATTGGTTGGGTTTTGGGGTGAATGGGATGGTCTTTTGCATAGATCTATCTTTTAAGATCTATCTAGAAGAACAAAAATGTAACAACTACCTGCTCTGATGCCTCCCCAGGTAAATTACAGTTTTTCAAATGAAGATGGGGAAGAGAGTAGAAACTGAATGTGCTGCTTTGTGTTGCGATTTGATAGACCAAACTGTGTTTTGCTATATCATTGATTAAATCAATGGCATTAGTGGCTTAAAAATATATGACTGTCATCTTATGAGTTATGATTGCTTAGTATGAAAACTCTTTACTTGTGTTCATAATTTGCTGCATAAAGACATTTCCAGGTCTTGGTTCTTTATGTCGTGAGTTGGAAAATGAAGTATTTTGTGCTTTCTAAGTAACCATCATCTGTTTCAGGAATTCTTATATATGTATATGGAAACTAGAAAAAAGCCTAACTTACTGCCTACCTCTTAAAAGGCTGAAAGGAGGAATTACAGACCGGTTATCTTAATTTTGATTCCTCGGAAGATACTGGGACAAATCATTGGATAACAGAGAAAGTAACAATGAACCATTGTGTTTCTTCTTGGCTAATATCTGCTGCTTCTCTGCAGGGAGCATCTCTTCCTTCTCCCTTGTCTTGTCCATGCTAAGCCTGTTCACACAGCTTTGTATGAGAGCGCGGTGGTGTAGACAAACGTACTGTAAGAGGAATGCCAGACTAGAAGGGAATTGGCTCCAAGCAGACAGTGATGGGCAGACTGGAGAGCTTGGTTCTGGACCAAATGCTTATGCTGTGCTTTCGTTTTCAATGCTGCAGGCAATGTGATTTGGTACAGGGAGCAAATCAATACACTTCTCTCTGCCATTGGTTCCTACTGCCGCCTTTCCTACTGCTGGTGACTAATTCTGGACAATTTCCAGTGGCTTTTCCCCCTCAGTCTGAAATACAGAGCAGAGCCTGTGTTTCACTGCTGTTAGTGGTGCTGGGAAGGCCAGAACTGAAGTGGTGAAGTCCAGTTTTGAGTCAACAGAAGAAGTGGGCCAGCAGAGCCTAGTCCCAGCTCCTAGAAGAGTGCTCAGTGGGTTGGACCTGATGCTTTGTAAGACCCAGGGAGAAATTTGTGTCCTTTTGACCCCACCAAATGCATGTTTGGACAAAAAGTGACCACCTGAATTTGCAGTAAGAAAGATTTGGGTGTGATGTAAATAGTTTGAGACTGGTATCTCCATTTCTAGAGGATATTCAAGCAAATGCTGGGAATGATGTACCTGATCCTTTTGGCAGATGAGTGGACTAGTTAACCACCTGAGGTCCCCTCACATTTTGTTGCTGGTCTCATCTTTTTGCCATTTGTAACCAAGTTTATCGTTGGGATGAAGATGTCAGAGTGGTGGTGTTCCTGTTAAATTTTCTGGAGAAAGACTCCTTTTATGCCCTCAGATGATGGAAAGGCTGTGCGGTGACCTGTCGCCTTTGTCATCCGGCGTGATGGAGAGGTGAGGAGTGCTGTAAGCACGGGGGAGTATTCAGGAGGAATTAATGCAGTGTTAAGTATCAAAGACTGGACTTACCAAGCAATGTTTCTCTCCATTACTGATCCTCTGGAGTTGATTCACGTTTTCATCTCAGTCAGAATTTCTTCTGCCACTGGACATGAGTTCTTGGGAAGTTTTTGAGCCTCAGTGGATCTCATGAAGCATGGCTTATTTGCTTTTCGTTGCAGAGAGCCCGTCCTTTGCAAGAACTGTGTGTCAGGCTGTACCACAGGATTGTGTTTAACCAGTGCTGTGAGCCTAGCTTGGGCAAGACTATAAGTGAAGTCAATAGCCCATTTTTAGTTCTTCTGGATAAGGCATTGTCTGGCACAGTGCCTAACAGGGGGCTGTAGTAGCTGAAGAATTGTTGAAGCCAGCACATTGCCCACAGGCACAGTGCCTAGATCGAAAAAGTGCTATCAATCTCCCATTTAAAAAAAAAAAAAGAGAAAGAATAAAAGAGTATGTATTAAAAGTTTATTACATCTCCCTAAAGCAATTATTTTTTAAAAGTGTAGGAGTCAGACTTTTTTTTTAAGACTAATATCATTTAAACAAATATTAAATTAAAGGATTTTTAGACAAGGGTAATATTAAATCTGTTTCATTTCTGTGGAAGAAAAAAATTACTTGCTGCGTTTGACTCGACTTCCTTCACTCCAGTAATTACCGAGTATTTTGAATATTGAAGAGCGATGTCCCATCTGTAGTTACAATTATTTGCTTTCCTGATGCACTGAGAATGGTGAAGGTAATGATTCTACTGCAAATTTAAAGCAGGTTCTGCTCATAAATTATTTTGCTTCTCTGTTGCAGATCTATCCTTGCAAGCCATCTGCCATTTGAGCATATTTTTGTCATCACTTGCAAACACTTTAATAAGCCCTAAGTGCTGTTACTGTGGATTAGAATATTTGCAGTACAGGAGGGCACAAAAAGAGGAAAGGAATTGCAGCAAAAATATTTGGAAGCAGCAGAGAAGTAGAAGCAGCTTTAACATATCACGTTGTCAGTTCTTCCACACTCCAAAGCAGATAAAGTGTTGGAGCTCTGCAGAGAAATATACTTAGATGCTGCTGTTGTAACTCTCTCTCAGCAGAAACTATAGCAGAGAGGTGGTTGCCAAACTGCTGCTTGTCTGATGCAGGGATGGGATGTTTTCCTGAGTGGCAGAAAGGAGGAGGGAGTTGGAGGAGGCAGTCCTCTGTGCCTTTTATAGCAAGTTAAGACAGGGAAACAGAAAGTCCCTTCCTTGCTGAGTATAATGTATGGCTTAGGGTAGTTGTTTGCCTACTATGAGTCAGGAGGTGATGAATGCTGGTATAGGGTTTTACTCTCATACTAGGGATGGCTCCTGTCTGACAAGCATGCCTGCATGTGAAATAGTGGACTGTCCTCTCTTTAATCCCTTTGCTGAACTTGACGGCAGTTAATACGGTCTAAGCAATAGCTATATTTTATGGAGGATATATAGGGAATAGCTTTATGTAACAGTTAACATTGCCTTTTCTGCAGTAGCAGAAAATCTGACTGTGCCTTATGCTTTGTGCACAACAGTGCTCGGTAATTCTGTGCTCCTGCTGTCATATAGCTTGTGACCATCTGCACAAGCACTAGTGACTTAGCATTTGCAAGGCAGCCAGACCTTGATGAAATGCGCAAGCCCTTCTGCTTAATACTATTGTGAGTTATAGCTCTGAAGCTGGAGCATCTAATGTGTTGACCTTCCTCCACACGTGTACCTACACAGTGTTTGAACTGCAAGTTCAATTTTATGATACCTCTACAAAAGCTGGAAGTTACTGAAATACTAAAGACAGAAATCCTCAGTCTGTGTTTTTGAAGGTTCCACATTTACATTATGACCTTTGTTCAGCTCCCTGTGCCACGGGAATGCTATATCCTGATGCCTAAAATGCCATCTGAATTCATAGAATCATAGAATGCTTTGAGAGTGCCTGCAGTTCTCCTAATGGTGTCCTGAAAACATGAGGCTTATGGGGTGGTTATTTATCTATGGACAAATGTGTGCATGCATGTGTAGATGTGTGTAAATATATCTATATATCTTGTCTGTCTGTGTGTGCCTATATATACACAAATGCATTGTATGTGTGCGTATGTATGTATACATACACACAGAGCATTTGCTACCTAGTCAAGAGACAATATGATATTCAGTGTTTTATATCTACCTGTATATATGGCATACTGAGACAGAGAATACAGCCAGGGTAGGATGTAAGAATATGATTATGTGAGATCACACTAGAAGCCTTTTTTGCTTGTTGACTGCATAAACAAGGAGCTTACTTCATTCATCAATGCAAGTAGAACACAATGCCCATAGGCTTAATTCGGTGTCTCAAAAGCTCGACTAATCTCCTTCAGCTACGATATACCGTGCACAACAAACCCAAATTAAGTCTGTCACTGTGTTCAGCAAGCTGAAGTATAGACTGTGCCTGAGTATAGGTTGTACATTGAAGGCAACTGCTGGTGTGCATAAGGGGTTTATTTCTGTGTTGGTTTTTTCTTCCCTACCTCTGATAAATGATAGTTGGCAACTTAGTAGCCGCCTGAACATGGAATGAGTCTTTAGTTCCCGGATTTCTGAAGTAACCGCTTCAGAAACCTCTTTAAATGGTAAGAATTCAGGACTCGGAGGGTTTCAACCTGTTGAAACCCTCCGAGTCTTGAATTCGTATCATTTAAACTGTGGAATCATGTCCTCTCCCTGATAATACTTTAAAATTCGCCTGACTTAAGCTTAGCAAAGATTTCTGCATAGTGTCAATGAGTGTTCACTCTTAGAATAAGTACCCTTAATTTACTGTTCAGAAGAAGCTAAGAATAAAAAATCACAACCTACTTGTGGAATAGTGGTAAGTGAATGAGATTTTTCTGTAAGAACTTGTAGCAAGGTCTGTAGTTATGTTTGGCTTAGCCGTTGCTGTTACTTTGAGACTCAGTTTTACCACAAGAGTAATCTGATCAGCTATCAAAATAAAGTTGTATAAATCGGGAGACCAGGCATGTATTCTTATCAGTAGTAAACCAGTAAGAGAATTAAATTAGGTGAATAAAAATAAATAGATAATAAAAATAAGATCAGTACAAGTCTAAGAAACAAAACAAAACCCTAAATCCAGCAGCTGTAACATTTAGCAGACTGTTAAAACATAACGTTGTGGTTCTTATTCTATTATTTAAAACACTAAATGCAGGAGTCCCACAGGGAAATACTGCCATCAGTGTTACTCTTATAAAAAAGCATAACAGGGTTATTATGCTTTATAATCTACAGATTGAGGGTTGTTGTGGTTTTTGTTGTGTGTGTTTTGTTTTTTTTGTTTTTTTTCCCAGGGTCTACCCTAGAGTGAGTGTCTTTAGTTTTAATTTTAGCAAAGATGTTAAAGAAGTCTTTCAAATTCTGGATTGATAGTGTGTTGTTGCATGCAACCTTTTCATGCTCATCTGCCTCAGGGGTAGTGTATGCATCTGTATTTGTGAAGAGACAGTCTATCAGTCATATTGACCCTTTAAGACTAATGTGGGCTTCAAAACGTAGGGGAGCATCCCTGTTTTTGTGCCTGTAGGTGGCTGCAAATACTAATCTTTATGGTAGGAAAAGTTCCTATTGGAACATGTATAGATGGTTCAGTGTGGCTTATTAAGGTCCCTCAAGCATTTCTATTTAGAGAGTTTCAATGTTTATCTTCATTTCCTCTCTGAACAGAGGAAGAGGAGGTTTGTGTTGTGTACCTTTGCCACGTGTCTTGCATGAGCACGTGGAGCTCCGCTCCACTGGATGATAGCTGACCTTTTTAGGTGTAAAATGCTCCTCTGGATTGAAAGAGAAGCAGCCTGACTGTAGGGCATGCAGAGAAGCTTGTGAGTTACAGGGGGGAGGAAGCTTGGAAGGTAGTAGTAGACATATGCTGATATTTGCAAGCAAAGACCCATATTCAAGTTAAAGACATGACCAGCTTCACAGTTACTTTGTGTAAGATGCCAGGGATCAAAACCAAGGTATCGCTGAACAGGATCAGTTAATAAACCAAGTAATAAAGCTTAAAGTCAGATAAGCTTAGGTGTATAATGTTTTCCTTTTTACCCAGCATCTCGAATTGGTAGGGAGGCTGTTAGCAAGAACATGAGATGATCTATTTTTTTATTTACTTTCTTGTCATGTTGCATGCTAGAGGAGAATTAACGCTACTATCAGTAAACTGGGCAGGATCAGACGGAATTAGGAGAAGTGGTAGTTTAGAGGATGCCTCACCGGAAACAATGTTTGATAGCTGAGATGGGTCAAAGACTTTCTGGAAAATGTTTTTCTTGGCAGCTCTTTTTAAAATTTCAAGAGGAACTCAGGTAATGATGTCAAATAATGGCTTTTCTGCAGGAAGGTACCGAAACAGTATCAATCAGTGCCTAGCAGTCTCCTATTTGAAAGACCAGAGTGTTTCAAGGTAAACTTCAAGCTAGAATAAGTAATGAAAATATTAGCAGAAATACGTACAGTAGGCAGATTAAAAAAAAGATATATTGGGATGTTGGCAATGTGTTTATGTTAAGGAGATGTGTGGTGTTGATAGATGTCACTCAAAAAGTTTAAGGCATTCATTTTGTGAAAACTGTTATGAAACCAGTTTGAAAATTAGAGTGCAGAGAAGTACATTATTCATAACAAAGTTTATTCCCGTTACCAAAGGATAGATAGACATTAATTAAAGACATGCTTCTTTGTTAGTTGTTACAAAAATCTCTCAACTGGAGTCTTCAAACTCTGGAGTTATTTCAAAATATCAGGAAGTAGCAGGCTTGCCAAGATTCATTAAAGTGATAAAGACACTTGAAAGAAATTCAGAAGGAAAGCTAACCTTCAAGGCAATAAAAAGCATGCACATTGGTGTAACTCCTAAAATAGATTGTATGGAGATAAATATGTATACGGTCTTTCACAAACGTGTGCGGACGTGTGCTTTTGTGGAAGAGCATTGGTATGTAATCTAGAAGCGATTACTCCAGATCGGTGCGAAATACAATTTGCCCTTTGTGAGAACTTTTGGTAAACATACTAGCAGAAAATGAAATGAAAAAAGGAAAAGAAAAGAAGTACTGTAATCTCTTGTGCAGCATTTACTGGTAGCGTTTACTTTGGGAGAAAGTTCTCTGATGGAAAAGATGTTTTTAAATTACGAATCCTTCACTAAAAAGATGGGTACTTGCTGTCATAATTTGTCTGTATTATAAAAACATTTATTTATATATTAATTTGAAAAATACTCCTGGGAGGATACATAGGTCATCAGGTGCTTGGGTTTTCTTCTGTGGAGTGTGTACAGCATCCTGAACATAGCACTTCACTAAGAAAGCACCCTCCTGTTTAACTGCTTGATTGTTACTTCACTACATCATGCCTCTTTTGGACAAAAATAAACTGTGACAGCCTTTTTTTTTTTTTTTTTTTTTTTAATCTTTAAATAGTAAGAGTATGTATATCAGCTGACTTTGCTTTGGAATAGCTGGCTTCTTCCTTGGTTTAATCCATTCACTTCACGTCTTCAGACAGGAAGAAAGATACAGTGGTGACTATGGATAGGAGGTTTCTGCTTCTTTTAAGAAGGTGTATTTATTGATGTGAAATTATAAGACTGCTCAGAATTTTGTATTAAATTGTGTGTGGATGCGTGTGGTGTTGGTTGATTTTAGTATTTCACAGCTGGTTAGCTCTTAAACATTGCCTACATTGTATTGCAGTATCTGAATCTATTGTTCTCTCTGGTAGTACTCCTGAAAACATTGATACTTCTAAGGAATCATCTTTTACCCTTAAACTACAATTTCAAAGCTGTGACATCGCTTTGAAGTTTCCTGTTCATATATTATCACGGGGGAAGCTGCCATGCTGTTTGACAGGGACTGTGGGGTGAAGGACTCGGGGTCGGGGGGCTGCTTTTTCTCTGGATGCAGTTTTCCACCTCAAATGAACATTCTTTTCCTGATTACTTTTGGGGCACTTCTTTGAGAGCAATTCTTAGTAGGCATAAAATTTCAACATAGGCTGTTTAAAATGCTGCTTTTATTCTTGCCTGTTAACTCTCACAATTGAAACCCTAAGGAATATACGGAAAGTGCTGGTCACAATTTTGCAGGTAATAGGATCATAAATAAACATCTGTATGCAGATAAGGACTTAACAGAAATCTGTCCCTTGAAGAAGAGCCTACTTTGCAGCTCTAAATTGCAGGATTTATCTTAGTAACATGCAAAGTACTACAAAATACATGCAACGCCGCCTAAACAGTTACAGGCATCGATCCTGTTGTGGTGGGATTTAGGACTGGAAAGCTGAGGTTAGATTGACTAGATATTATGGAGGAGGGGGTATCTTAAGAATGTGTTACACTTGGAGTGATTTTTTTTCTTTTCCTTGAGGGGACAAGTACCTGCAGTTCCCATTGAATTTCCTTGTAAGAATCCCTCTAACCAAAGTACTACTAGACTTACACAGACCCCTCCAGGAAAAAAAGAAGTTAAAGCTTTGCGTAAATTTCAACTCTGGTGTAGTTTGATCATATTAACATGTAGATAAGTGTAAACTTTCACGTACACATGTGGACAAATAGATAGCAAAAAAACTAACATTTTGTTCTAAACCATATGCTGACGACAAAGGGGAAAAAAACCTGAGTGGGCTGTGAGAAACAAGAGACAATAGAAGTTCATTTGAACCCACTGGAGAAAGATAACTAATGGGAGAAATAAATGTACAATGTTGCGGGGGTTTTTTGCCAGGTTTTGCATGGAGAAGTTGGTAAATTTTGGCTTGACTCAGCTCTGACAAAAATGAGCACCATGATTACTGATGCCTTATTTAACCAAAATATGGATCCAAAATTAATCTGACAAGCACCAATGTGCCAGTTATTTTGTGCAGAAGAAATTAATCGCTCCTAACGGGGTGGGGGGGGTGGGGAGATGATGAAGGAGGAGCTGGTCAAGGTAGCTGTGCTTCACAGTGTGGTTTATGCCTAAAGAGAAGGGGCAGTGCAGTGCGTTGGTGGTTTTTTTGCGTGAGAGTCTCAAAAAGATCATAAAAAGCTAAAGAAGGTAGAAGATGAAGGGGAGAAGGTCTTGGGTTTTTACTGTTGTTCCACTTTAAAATACTAAAATATTGTTAATTTTTATATTGCTTCTCGTCTGCTGAGAAATAAATCTGTGTTCATGATTTTTTTTTTTTTTCTTTTCCTGACAAAATCACCGTGGTAAAGACTAAATTTTAGTTACTGAGTGCATGAGTTGATAGTGATACTGGACTTACTTGTGAACTCTCATAGAGACCAGTAACGTTTTCAAAAACATGTAAATAGAATTTCAAGGCCATCCTTCTGTTACAGGTATTTCTTACTTGGTGCTTGGTATTTTGTATCTCAGCAGTGCTCGGTGGTGTAAATGCTGGGGTAATGTAACAGCCATAAAAAAAGAAGGTGCTCATTTACGGAAAATGAACCAAATACAGTTTAACAAGTGCCACTGAAAGAAAGTTGTGATTTGAATTTGTAGGGAGCAAAGTGAGGCTGCTGTAAAATCTGTCTTCGGTTGTTCACACAAAAGTAATAGCAGAAATTACTGTTGCTCAGATTTTTTGCTAAATATTTAGAAACTGTTTGCATCACTGAAATTCCAGATGTATTTTCCTTGTGTTTTTAAAAAATGCATTTTAGATAGATAGATAGTATAAAATTATACATATGTATATAAAATGTATCTATGGGTTGGTGGGGGTTTTCCTTTGTTTTCCTGCTAGCAGAAGGTGTACTTGTTCTTTTATATATAGCCAGCCAGCCCAAAGTAAATGTACTTTAAGTAGCTAAAACACACACGGATATTTGTGAACAATTATTAATTAAAAGCTTTCCTTGACTTTATTTGGTGAATATATTTTGGGTATTTCTTTTTCTCTGTTTGTGTGTGCTTGTTTTGTATGTGTTATTTCATACACCACCTAAACTTAATCCTGTTACTATTTTATATATGAATCTCTTTCCACTTGTAGTGTACTTCCACTTGTGCTATCTTGAGAAGAGGAATTTTCGCCTCTCATTCTGTTTGCCTGAAAGCCAAAAATTTAGCAGCATTGGCACCCTTTTTGCATGAATAAAGACCTCTGTAATTTGTAGGTTGATGGTTCTTTTGCGATTTCACTTGTTTTTGAAGTATTACAGCAAAATCTTGTGTAACATGTCTAAAACAATTGTAACTTCTGTGTACATTAGATACCTAATGTTCCAACCTGTAATACTGTTGTAATCCTTAGTACTTCTGATGTTTCTCTGGAACATAAATATTTACTTGAAATATTACCTTTAATTTTAACAATGTAAGTACAAAGCGAGTTCTTGCAGGTTTCTTCCTCTGTGCAGCCACTGCACCTGAGCTATATAATACTATTTATATATAATACTATTTTTATTCTCTTGTTTTGCCGCTCTTTTGAGCAGAGACTGCCAAATAGTTCAAATTCCTCCTGTGTGTGACTGTGTCTGTCAATGCAGTGCAACTGCTCCTAGCTTACTGCACTCTAGTCCTAGAAGGAAATTCCCTCCCTTCCTGCCCTCTCCTGGATACTGTCAGTACATGGATAACTGTAATATTTGAAATACCAAGCAAATCCATCCGCTGTTACAGGCTGGAGTGATGGGAACTGTGATGGTCTTTCAAGACAGGATATCCCATGCCCTTCTTTAGTAGCTGATCTGTGTTGTAAGAGGTAAAAACAGTGATCCCTTACATGAATCCTAAGATCTGCCTTCTAACTATCATTAATTAACAGCTATTGTAAGTCTGTAGACAGTAATACCAGTGCTAACATCTCCAGTAGGGGAGGGTGTGGAACTCTGTATTACAGTAATACTTCATTAGAAGTTTCTTAGCTACACTTTGTGGCTTTCTAGTATGCAGCATTAAAGTGGGGAGACGGGAAGCATTAAACATGTCTGCACTTGTGATTTAGGGCAAGTTTTGCCCCAGATAAATAAAGCATGCATGTCTTGGGATAATTCTCCTACTCACAAGAAGGAGCATATTCCCTCCTGGTAGAACACCTCCTTTAGTCATACGATGCTATTTTCAACTGAACCCTCTGGGTTGGCTGGTTGGAATCTCTCTTCTTAATGCTTTGGAGGAAAATTAGACCTGAAATCAGAGAAAATACTCTTTAATACTTCATAATACTTCACTGTTGTGCTTATAGGTATTTAGCAAACACAACATAGTTTCTTGCTCTTCGTAGTGTAACTTAGTAACACTTACTGTTTGTGTCTGTACTAAATTTGAGCAGGATTTCCAAAATCTAATTATTGCTAGGTTTTTCAATTGTTTCAGTAACCCCTTCATGCCTGTTTGCTCAATGTCCGTATTGCTGAGATTTTCCCAACTAAGAGTTGTTCTTGCAGTCTTGCAAAATAAAGTCTCCACTACTTCTGAAGAGGAAAAAATGGAATTAGAAGTTGAATCAGTTTATTTACCTTTAAATCACAGTGTATACTAATAACATACTCTGAACATACTAAGAGTGATACTCCACATGTTTGGGTTTTATTTTATGTATGGTGGATGACCCAATGATTTAAGTACAAATAGAGTAATGTTCTGATACTTTTCTAATGTTCCGATTTTTATATACTGAGTAGTTTATTTCTTGTTCCACTGCAGTTACTGGGACTATTTTGAGGCATTGATACACTGATCAGAGGGAAGAGAAGCAATTTAAAACCTGAGCTGTCACATAAGTAGGAGAGTCCCCGCTAGAACAGCCCCTCTGTTTTTACCCAATACAGTTAACATACAAGGGGTAAATTTCTGCTGCTGCTGAAGGCAGCAGGACTTTACTAGGACAATGTTTCATTACCCAGAGAGGTAGTAGATGCCTCATCCCTAGAAACATTCAAGATCAGGTTGGATGGGGCTCTGAGCAACCTGGTCTACTTGATGATGTCATTGCAGGGGGGTTGGACGTAGATGATCCTTAAAGGTCCCTTCCAACCCAATGCATTCTATCATTCTGTGTTTCAGCCACGTTACTTAAAATAAGATTTCTTTTTTTTTAATTGCTGTTTCTGATATGCCATGTGTGATCTGAGATTAAATAAGTGTTAATTCTTTCATTTTTAAGATTTTCTTCTTTGCTCTGAAATTGTCAGCAATATTTTAATGGAGCATTAACATTTATTACTTTTTTTTAAATGGTAAGTCTATTTACATTATGTACTTTACTCATGCTATTTTCTGCATTCAAAGAAAACTGAATGTTTCTATACAATACTTTATTCTAAAAAGTATGTTTCTAACTGGTGAAATCTCCCTTTTCCCCATAGGAACTGTAAAACTCCTACACTGTGTATAATTGTCCAACACTGAGTAGTCATTGTATGTTTGACGTCAACAACTGTTGGCCATTTTCATATTATTACAGCTGCTCCGATTTCAGATGCTGTTTTTTTTTTAAATTCACTTTTTAAATAAAATTCATAATGAAATATGTTTCCTTTTGATTTCAAGGAGTGTTCTTACTGCATCCTGGTGAGGTGTGTGTGTAGAAACGTATGTTTAACTTATGTTGTATTCCTTATGTCCTCATCTCAGTTTCTTCTTTGTTTGACTCTCTGTATGTTACACAGTAACAAAATTAGACAATTACATCACAAATTGCACTAAGTTCTTGTTTGCTTGTGGTTTTTTAGTATATGGAAAGTCAAACAGTAGAAATGCTAAAGTTTTAGAACTGCTATGGCAGAAAAATACCTTTCTGCGATCAACATATTTAAGTTGGTAAGGCATTTCCATCCAATTCTATGATTTTTTTGTAATTTGCTGTCTAACCAAGCTTATTAAAAATACTTGCTAAAAAGCTGTGTTTGAATCTTTAATAGATGAACCTTTTAAATTTTTTTAAGTATCTCCAGTATTTTATGATTTGCAGTAACAGCAATCTTTTACGAACAGTGTGCAAAATATAAAAATTTTTCATCCATCATGGAATGAAAGTTTCAATTATGGCAACAACATTGGTAGCTAATTAATGCTATATTGAATTGGTGGTAATACTGTAAGTTACTATCTTTCCCAAGTTGACATTGTGATGGATGACTATTTTTGAGATATACATGGTAGCTAAATGTCAATTCCTGTTGATTTTATTGAGTCTTTGGAATTTAATTAGTTTTGTGCCCTTGAAAATGTCCATAACAAACACTCCCAGTTCTGTGCACGCTTTGCAAAGGAATGTACAGTAGCAGTTACACACAGTAAGGCAATCCCATGTATAAGAATGGGGCACGTTTAATACCGAAGTAATGATGTCTTTCTAAATTCAGCAACCTTATTCACGATACACATTTTGGCATTGTTGATACTAGAATTGGAATAATTGTCAAATGGTCCACATTTTTTACAGCACTGATAGAGGAAAGTCAATTTTTATATTAAAATACAATGTTTCTGGAGATAACAGACCAGTCTTTCTAGGATTGTGTGCCAAACAAAGCTTTTATGATTATTGTAGGTTTGTAATAAATTCAATATGTCTGTATTTGCATACATTTGTAAGAAGTCAGGGACTTCGGGGGGGGGAGGGGGGAGGATACAACTGCTGTGTTTGTTCAGCAGTGACTTCCAGCATGAAGTCTAACCAGCTAGACTCTGTATATAAATAACATCTTAGTTTTGCTGCTGGAGTTACTGCTGGGAAAACATGGTTATTTTTTGTCAGACTGAATTCCCTACACAGCTACCCATAGACCTACCTGAGCATGTAAGGCAGACATCTCCATGTGGGAGGAGGAGGTGGTATAAGATACCTACATGCTATAAATTCACAGCTAATGTAGTGCAATGGCTTGGAAAATCTCAAGACTCTTATCTTTTACTTCCATGGAAACGATCACAGATTCTCTTCTTGAATCAATTAAGACCTTAGATTTCCAGACCATAAGGAAATGCGTTATTGGTATTCTGTCGGCAGAAGCATTTATAGGACTGTTGTCTAGGGCTGAAGTGATCGTAGGTGCTATTATTTAACTTCACAGCTCCTGGTTTGTGGTTTGTTTTTTTTATTTTTTTAATGTATCAGAAGAAATAAAGAGCACAGCATTACGTAAAGTCTAAAGGTTTGATGGAACTAACTTGAATGTGAATTTGGAATAATATAAATTTCCAAGGCTTGTAATATGGGACCATTGTTAATCACGCTAGCAAGCTAGCCATCTTTCAATGGTGACATGATTTACAGTATTGGTATTAAGCTTTGCACTATACCAAAGGTAAAGGTGATTTACCAGCTTCCAGTCGGGATGTTTCTTCTGATTATGCAAGAAATATTTCATATTCTATGACAGATGAGGGTGAATCATATTTATCATTAGCAAATATTTCTTTCTTAAAAGAAAGAGAAGACCGGTAGTACCAGGAAAGAAACTCTGGCAAAACAGTGTAAGTGGAAGATGGGATATAATCCAAGATTCAAGGGAAATATTGGTAATTAAAGATTGATGTAAATCACCATATCCAAATATGGGTTCCTTATCCATAAACTGTATTGGTGCTCTGAACAAAATTAAGCGAGTCTAATAATGGAATTAGCTGTTTAGCAAGCTGTTTTTTGATATTAAACTACTCTTCCCTTTCTCATCACTTCTCCTGAAGGTAAAATTTAAAAAGGTTGAATGTTTTCGTTTATGAACAGCTAAATTACCATAGATTACTATTAAGGTTTGATATCAGGCCAAGATTCATTTTTACCTGATGTCTAGTGTTTAAGAACAAGAGATGTCTGATGGGGTACCCACTCTTTCTTGAGAGCCTGCCAAATCTTGTATGTCAGCATTCCCTCTGATCTTTTAATGGGGGTTAAAAGGAGAAAACCAAGGTTTTTATTGCAAGTGGAAAGTTTGCAATATTTAGTTTTCTTCTAGTTATTGTAGTGATGGTAGTGTATCAAATACCATTTTATTTTTATAGGAGATTTTTTTTTCCCTTTTTTTTTTAACTCTGAAATGTGGTAGACAGTAGGAAGAGAGAAACCGCTCAGAATTTTTGTTAGATAATGAAATGCTTTCAAAATATACTTTGAAGTTCACAAATGAATGCTGGACTGAGCTTCACAGTTGTTTTGGGATATCATGAAAGGCAACAGTTTGGCCCCTTTTTAAGATACCTTTGTTAGCACTGGGGATGCGTTGTCTGGTATCTGCGCCCACCATGGCAACGGGAGCTGACACCCTCAGTGGAATGTGCTGGGAAGCAGCCAATGAATTGCAGTGCAGATCTCTGTGGCTTTTTCCTCTGTGCTTTCTGGTATGGAAAAGTCCTGGGCAAATGAACAGGGCATAAATGTACTTACTGAAAAATTATGCCATCTTTTTCTACAGTACTGAATTGAGACTATAATCCCCTCAAGGATTTAGTATCTTTTTTAATCTATTAATACTATTTTCTGTTCTATTACATTCTGCTTCTGAACAATATTGCTGTTTCATCTGAATTAAATCCTTCAGGTCTGGGTGGTTTTGGTTGGTTTCCCCCCTGCCTAATTTTGAGAATTCAGATCTGTCTTCAATTGTACGATCCTGTCTGTCTTCACTTACCTTTACAGCTGTCTCAGCTGTAGCACTAACAGTGCCACCAGGAAGAAAAGCAGACTGCAAGCCTGCAGCTCTTCCTGGGAGCTATGGAAATCCGTAATCTCTTTCTCTGACCAAATGGCCTGAAATCCGAGAGCTGAAGTGGCTTCTGCAAGTGTGTTTTTCTGTGCAGTATAATGGCTGTTCTATGTCAATTCAAAATCCACCTTTTCAGGCAAAAACATGGGTTTTTTAGACTACCAGTGAACAGTGGTTGAGAGTTCACTATGTGCTCTCAAAAAACAATTGCAGCATCAGAATTTATGTAGAGTAAGTCAAACAGCAGCAGTTGTCAAAATTGCAACTAAAAAAAAAAAACAAACCCAAAAAAACAACACAAGACTCCAAACCTATGTTTAATCTCAGGAAAATAATTTAGTTTCCCATAGGTGGGTGAATGATGGAATCACCCACACAGATTCCATCCACAATTTTTTTCGTTATTCGCTTTCTCATTTCTTTTCAGATGAGGTAGGAAAAAACCAACCTGGAAGTGCTGTGTTTCCTAAAACTGCATATGTATATTCCCCATTCTGGTCTATTTGGCCTGAGAATAAGCGTGGCAGGTTTCTGAGAATTTTCGTGAGGATTTTGCTGTACCTTATTGATTGAACTACTAATGCTGTAGAACACAGTTCAGATAACGCCATCTCTGGTTAAGCAGTTCAAACTATCCTTTCTATAAAATCTATGTATTTAAGAGGACTGTACCCTTCATAAGGAACCTGTTCGAAAATCCATTGGTAGGATCCATTAATCCTAGTGATGACTTTGGTGCATCTTGTGAGTTCATGGGGTTTTAATACCCATGCGCTAAAATAATTCTACCTAAATCTCAAGACCCTACTTATTCCCATAAATATGCAGTGTAACTTGTAATACAAAATAACATGGAATGCTGTTGGTGCTGCTGTTTGATTTCAAGGAGTAGAGGGGTTGTCAAGAAGTTGGAAGCCAACACATTGAATAAAACCTTGGAAATTCCTGTGGGGGGCAGCAGTGATTCAGTTCATTCAGGAATGGGGCTGTAACTCCCCCAAGGACTGCCTTTTTGTCTAGCCAGAGTTTGCAGAAAGCACCTTAATTTGAAGAGGGGGAGGGGAAGGCAGAATGAAGAGCCAAGCAACATTGAGATGTTTTGGCTCTTGGGAAACCTCGTCTTTTCTCTTGGGCTCCCTAGCTGCTGCTGTTGGGCTCCCTAACTGCTGCTGTGCCCTGGCCCGAGCAAGCAGGACTTGGGCATTCTTTGCATTTGCCTCCAAGAAGCTGCTGGAATAGCTGCTGTGCTGCCTTTCCTGCAGCTCTGGTGAGGAGCGAGTGATTTTATTTTCAGCAGCAGCTGGACTGCTTGAATATGTTCTGCTGTCACTGGGCTTGTATGTCTCCCTTTGTTGGTAGACAGCTAGGCAAGAGTAATTTGTGTGGATGGAGAAAAAGACAGAAGCTGTATAAAGTACACATGATGTAATGTGGGTCAAACCCCTGCAGAAAGAGGTGTCAGAGATGTAATGTTGATTTTATGTGCCATAGGTTTTTCTTCTTTGGATGCAGTTCCCATTGTACAAAGTTGGGAGGAGGAGATGCCTAATTTTTAATATGAGCAGTTTACAACCATTCACAGTTAAACAGTTTATAGGATTCTTGGTAACAAAAGGTGGTCTAATTATAGAGGAAAGGAAAACAATATAGTGAGGATATTTACAATGTGTGACCTATTTGAATTATGATCTTGTTAACTATGCAAAAATGACAAAAAACAGAACCATCCCAGTGAATTTAATGTTTAGCCTTTCATTAATGAACTTTTTTAATATAGAAGATATGGAGGAGGTTAATTTTTTTCCCTTTAACATCAAAAGAAGCTTGCACTTTGGGTGAACCTGTGCTTTCTTAAGATTCAGTGCACTAGACTTCAAACTGGAAAAAAAAATGACAATATTTTTTCTTTACAACTAGCCCACACTAGAGTGTTTAGTTTCTGCCAGTAAATCACATGCCAGGGTTTCTACTGCCCTTTTAAATCAGTTGAAGGTGTGACTCCTTTCCCTGTGATTTTTGTTTAACTTCCCTTTTGTAGTTGATCTTAATTGTTCCTATTTGCAGGCTTTAAATGTTGATGGTCTGTGTCATTTATAACCCTTTTTCATTGCACAGTGACCTTCATAGGGAAACTTCATACGTGTTTTCATTGGGCTTTGGTGGCATTTCTAGTTTACGCATGTAAGTGAAACTGGCAATAAAAATTAGTACGCAGAAGTATGGCTTTCTGAGTAAAGCAACATTATAAAAAAGATCTTGTTGTACTATAGGTAGAAACACTTCAAAATGTTTTGCAAACCTGTGCTAACACACAGATTGCCAAACGTAATGTCCCCAGTGAATGAAATTTTGGGGGTTTTCCTGGACAAAAGCAACCAACTGTGAATTTTGCGCCTAAACCAACACTTCACGTAATCTCAGTTGCAGTACTTCTACCCATTGCACCTTCTTGTTCCTGTCCTTGGTGGGAGGAGTCATACCCTGTACAAACTGAGGTGCCAAGAAACCACATGTCCTCTGTTAGAGGATTTATTGGTCACCCTGTGAAGATAAATTGAGTTTGACCCAAGATGTCCTGGCTCTGCCATGAAGCTGCTGCTGAACTAACCAGGCAGCAGGGGTGTGAAGAGGTGATGGAGAAAGAGGAATGATGTTTGCTACAGAGCAGTGATAGCAGTGTGTAATAAAGTTAAGGTAGCTTTAGATGTGCTCAGCTCAAGTGTAGTAACAACAGCGTACCCATGTCAGCGTGTGGCTGGGCATAGGCTACAGAAATGTGTAGAACAAAGAAAAGTACATTAGACTTAACCTCCAGGGTAGTCACAACCATCTTCACACTGGCTCTTAGTTTAAATTAGATGTGGAAGTCCAGAACTAATGGTTCGTTCTGATTATTTTCAGTAGCAGTGATCAAAAAGACCACTTTTGTATGTTCTTGTTTATTTGCCTTAGACAAAGTTAATCTGCCCTTTTTGAAAGGATACAAGATAGGTAAGCACGACAGTCCCGGGGGGGGCGGGGCAGGTCAGGCATCCACCTCATGAAATTTTTGAATCCCAGGCTTTCTGTCATATAAGGTGGATCACGTGAAAGCTTTAGGAGTTGGACTGGGATGTTGTAACTAGTGCAAATTTGCCTCCTTGCTGAAGGTTGATAACATCAGCAACTCCTTTCTGGGAACAAGATGACCCTCTTCCACTTTTGGAAAGATGCAGCTCAACAGTTTGAAGTTAGAAAAATATGAACTAATTTGGATTTAGCTAATTTACAGCTGTACAAGCACAGAACTTTCTCATCTTAGTCCTTCTTCACTGTACTTTTGAGAACTCTGTTCCAACCTTTTTTTCCCATTTTGGCCAGGTTGACATTAGCTGACTGTTTGTGTTCTCTTGGTTTTGTTTGTTTTCTGTTTTTTAGGAAGCAAGGCAAACCACATGCTTTATCACTCCTTTTTCTCCCTCCACTTCCAACTTTTAAATACATTGGCTGGCTTCAACCAACCCTGATCCAAGAGTAGAAACACCAGAAATGTATCATTCCCTTAAGTTCAATTCTAAAATCTACATTAAAAAAAAAAGGGGGCGGGGGGTCGAATAAAGGCAGAGATGCAGGTGTTTCTACAGAAGAGACTGTAGGAGAAAGGCAAGGCTAGTGGCATAAGCCTAATTGTATACCAGAGAATCCGAGGGGAGAAAAGCCCCTGTGATGTAAAGGAATTGAGGATTCTTCTTTTACTTCTAGTGTTCACAAAAGTCCTTGAGCTTTGCATTTGTATTTTCCTCATGGCTGCTGTTACAGCTCTAGTATGAGCAATGTCTTCTGGGTGGCAGCTCCAAATAAAATCCTCACCAGTTTCTCTTTGAGGAAGTTCTTTGCACTGCCTGAGAAGAAATCGGATTGTAAAGATTATGCTTTTGATGCTGGATTTCACGTAAGAGTATCATTGGTTGCAGAAGTCCAGTACAAAAAAGAAGAAATGGACTATTTAAGCTGCACATTACGAACAACTGTTTCTGTCTCGCTACTAAAAGGGATGGCTGGTTTCTCATGTATTAAACAGAAACTTCTGACAGTGATTTGGAAGAATATATCCAAAAGTGATAGAGATGTGTTCTTTGGCGCTATGTGAGCTGAGCGGTGAAGAGGCTGCAGTGTTTTGTGTTGGGTATGAATGCTGTCAGTAGTGCTGAGAGAGTGAGCTTTTTTTAGGTAGCAAAATACTGTTTCAGTGCCTATTACTGCACTCTGACATGCAGAAGTTAGTCTATTTTTATTGTATTAATGAACAGAGCTTTGTCCTCCTATGGCTGTTGGTGCTGCTTCTAAACTTAATCTGAAGAATATCCTTTAGGTCTAAAGGGGAAATTAAGGATATGTGTGCTGCTGATGCTTAAACTGGTATTGCATTTCCTGTTGAATAATCTCCAGGTTTATCTGTGTTTTACAGGAAAAATGCTAGCCTGCAGTTCTGTCACAGAGCAAGTTAAGAGGGCAATGTGAGCAAACTTCATTTGATCTCTCTGCTCCCCAGATTCTCACTATTCAGTAGCTTTGCTGTATCCTGTTGTTCTCCCTTTTCCTGAGGGAAAATGTGAGCAAGTTATGTATGAAAATACTATGCTCTGGAGATACAGCCAGTAGTGCCAGCAGTTCAGCAAAGTTGAACTAACATGTTTGGCTTATAACAGCATTTTCTTCTATAATACGGGCTCACCACCCTCCCGTAAGTTAAGCTAGTTTTGAATGGGGTAGATGTCATTAGGACCGTTTTGATGTAGGGCAAATACAAGATGTTTGTCCTAGCTGTTTAGAACCGGCAGATTAAGGTTGAACGATGGTCTTCTAATTTCCACACCTGTCCTATCTCACTGGATGGTCTTTTTCGTATCTAACTTGTACTGTTGCACTTTCTTTCATGCTGACTTAATTGACCAGACACGGAAATGGCCATTAGTCTTTGTCCTAAACAGATTTTCCTATACCACAAGGCTGGATTTTGTTTGATAGTAACCAAAACCGTAAAGGTTTAGACTATGGGAGTCAGATTTGTTCTGAATAGTTCATTTAAAAAAAACACTTAAAACTGTAGTACACGTTGTAGATCTTGAAGTACTGAGTGTTAAAGAAACAACTGAACATAGTTCTAAGTGTTCCCTGCCTTAGGTTCTTAAATTAGAACATAAAGGAGTTTGCCTTAAGAGTTAGGTGGAAGAATTAGCCTTCCAGGTAATTTTATTTTTAATTGAATTGCCTTTGCAGCCTCATATGTGGCTGGTGGTATGATATTATGTAAAGTCCTAATGGAAAACCTTTTATGGGACTCAAATTTTTACTGTGAGGTCTTGTACTTAACCTCAGGATCTGAATTGTTGAACCATTAACACAATTGCTTTAGCAAAATGTTCATTAGGTATTAGATTTGGAAAGAAGAAGAAAGCAGTGAAACAGAGCTTAATTATAATTCACTCTGCTGCCTCTTCATATTGCAGTTTCATTGTTTCACTAGTTCTTTGTCACTGTGGTCTGCTAGAATAGGCAAGACCTGAATTTTAAAATTTGAGTCATGAACCCTATTCTCCCACACCTTTTATAATCTTTTTACGGATGTGAAAAAGTGATTGGTATTTTTTCCTTAGTGTATTGCTCCTAAAGCTGAAGTGTTAAGCAAGAGAAGCGAGATGGAAAATACCTGCTATGACTTGTAGCATAAATACCCTTTAACCTTTTACACAGTCTAGGTGTTCAGCTTCCCCCTTTCCCCAAGTCTGTTTTGAAATTGCTCTTTGTTTGGCATCTTGGTAACAATCTGGTGGCTTCCCGTGTCATTCTCTAACCTAGCATAGCTGGAAGCGTGCCAGGGCTATTGGTAATCATATCCAGCTTCATAGTCTTGGCTGTGTTTCAAGATTGTCCCCCATCAGCAGTTTCACATTCCAGCACCAAAAGGCTGAATTATTACAAATTATTTGCAACAAGTAGCAGTTTTGTCATTAGATATTTGTCATGTAATTGTAGGAAGTAGATTGAGTATTTTCATTTAGTATGGTTGAACATTCTGTTCTGTTTGCCTTTAAAAACAGGCAGGGTGATCTTCTGCATTTGTACAAAGAATGAAACGCTGCTGCGCGTGCACTCCTAGCAGTGGAGGCTTTCACTGTACAGCAAACATACTGAAAAGCATCCCCAGGATGGGCAGTCATGCTCCTGCAGAGATGCTTAGGAAATCGGAGGCTGCCACAGAATCACAGAATCACAGAATAGTGATCTGTCACTGCCAGAGCAGGCTGTTGCTGGTTTTAAGGTTTTGAGTGTTGCTTCTTTTGTCTTTATAGTTATGCTGCAATAGGTCATGGGGGAGTAGAAGAGGAGAAGCCACATCAGGGTCAAGTCACCATTGCTTCTGCATTCTTTGCAAAGCTTATGGCTAGAGGAATTAGTAAAACATGGAGGTGGTAACATGCTAAGCAATTTTTTTTTTCCTTGTATTTTTTTAAATAAAATGTATGCACACATTTGATTATAGTAGGTCTTACACAGTCCTTTCTGGAAGATGACAGCAGTTGGTTAATTTCTCACATTCACTAAGAGTGAAAGTTAAAGACCACGGTATCTCCTTCTGATAGCTTTTGAACGTGCTGGCAGGTGTATGCTGCAATTCAGCTGTGGGGTTGAAGTCTTGAAGGTAATAGGTTTCCAGAAACTTTGTGCAGACTTTGGGGGTGGGGGATATTACTGCCTCTGCAGAGTAAGTGACAGGGAGAGCTGTCGAGTTTCTGTTTATCTGGCAGTCGGTGTGCACGGAGCTCAGACAGAGCTGTTTCTGCCTGCCCATCAACAGGCACAGGGCTGCCCATTTAAAGTAGTGGGATGTCTTGAGGATCTCTGTGGAAGCTGAAGATATCACATGTGGGATTTAGAGGGCATGCGTTGGCACTGGCAGGGAAGAGTCTGAGGACAGTAGAGGTACTACTCTAGAAGGTGGAGAGGCCACTGAAGTGGAAAGAGAAGGTATAAATGGCATACAACAAATCCAGTGGAAACTGTTTTGGTTTTTCCTCATGTTCATAAAACAGTCAATGTTCTAAGCTGAGTTTTGGGATAAAGTCATGTGAATTCAGGTCAGAGAAGTTTTATTCTAGAAAGACCAGTCTAGAAGGAGCTGTGGAGGTGCTTTTGAGATGTAACGATGAGCGAATGCCTAATTTGGTCTCTGAAGCAAAAAGTGGGGGACATATTAGTGAATTTAAAGTGCTATGCGATTCTACTATTGAGGTATACAACTATGCTGCTCAGATTTGGCACAGTACTTGGAAACGAATCATGGTGCTCGAATCATGGTGCTCTTCCCATACAGTTGCTGGAGGTCTGCAAAGTGAGATTATTGGTTACAGTATTTCTTAATAGAGCTACTGCTTTTTGATTTACAGTTCCCTGGTTCAAATTCTTACAGAATTAGATATCACATCCTCTAAAACGTTCCTAGGTTACAAGTAAATTGCTAGGTTGGTGCTGTTTCAATTATTTTTGTATAAGAGAATTTGCAAAACGGTCTCTTGAGGGCTGCTAGAGTATGGTCACAGAAGAGCTGAATCGATTCAGTTTAGCCTCGGTTTATGAGAGTTCATGGGGGTGAGGAGCAGTTGTTACTATGAATGCATCTGTCAACTTCATAAAGTTTGCAATTACAACTGGCATTTCTTAGTCTGTTGATATCTGAAAAGAGATATTATTTGTGACGCTTGTAGTTGGAGAGTTCAGGGTAGGGGAATGTAAACCATTTGATTAAAACATGCTATGCTAGTTGTTTTACTTTTGGGGAAAAATACATTAATGTTTTACTCAGAAATGTTTCCTTTAAAAATGTTAACTTTCAGAGGAATGTTGGATGACTTTAAATAAATAAAGCTGTGTGGTGATAATTACATCTTCTCTTTGGCTCTTGAGCGCATGTATTTCAGTTTAAAATGGCTACAGATTGAACCTGAGCAGCCTCTGGCTTTGCTTATGGTAATAACTGCATCTTATTCCTTCATAACTTTTATGCAGCTGGTTTAAATAAAATAAATGCAGGTTTTCTTTAATAGCCTCCCAGTGTATTTAATTACTATTAGACTTTTCTGAGGCTTCTTGATGTGAAGTTCCCTCGCACCATCATTAATACAATTGCAACAGAGAATTACTATATTTAGTGCTCCCTAAATTGTTTTAATAACTTTGGAGTAGGTGTTTGTTCTTCTTGAAACTCCATTTGAATTTCTGACTTCCTTGGGCACCTGAAGAGAGACTTAATAACTGTGTAAGTCTTCTCATGCAAACACTGATACAAACACGCTTGCTGACTGAGTTTCAAACCAGACTGCTGTGAGAGAGTTCATTTTTTTTAGCTGATAGTTTTGCTGGCATTTTTATGTGTGTCATGATAACAGGTATGAGATTACTTAGACTGGAAACAGAGACATTACTCATCTGTTATCATAGTTTTACTTCTGTAACAACTTATCTTGGAAATAAATGTTTTTATTATTCTATTCTATGTCACGTAATACATCAGAATAAAATATATACATTTACCTCGTAGTGTAATGGTTGTCTTGAGTCTGTTACAACTCAACCTGAAAACATGAAGTACCATAATGCTAGTGGACAAGGAGAGGGGACTGAACAAAGGGATCTGGGGGTGAAAGAAGTTTTTGTTGTTGTCTCTGTGGCTTGTACGGCAGATGTCTAATTTGATTTCTCCTTTGTCTTTCTTACCTTGTGTCCCTTTAATAATTGTCCACTCTGATCCTGTTTGGAGTCTTGAGCTCTGATGTGATTTCTTTTTGAAAGAAATGCTGGCAAGAAAGTTACAGATCTTTGTCTGAGAATGTGATTACTTTGGAAATTGAGATAATTTTAACCTTGGGCACCATATAATGTATTTATGTAACTATATTCTTTTCTCAGAGATTAGATCATAGTTCCTTTATGCACGTACTGAGAAGCATCATGTTGTGTCTGTGATGTGGCTCCTAGCTCCATTAAATTACAGCTATATGGCTTATAATGTGCATTTCTCTGTAATATGCGTAGAAGAGATTATTTGGCTCCCCCTAAGAATATCTTGTACAGATGGTGAGTTATCTTTACATCATTGTTCTTAAAAATGAAGTCTGTTGAGCATCTTAAAAGGTGTTCTTATTCCTAAGAAGGAGAGCGGATGGTCTTTGTAGAACTGGTTGTGTTTGCTCATTGCTAAATTCTCCAAACCGGGTATTTAAGGTATTCATCTTAAAAGAAACCCCACATAAAAAAGAAAAATTATTTCATGTGGTATTACCTCTAGATGACTGTGGAGAAGGGTTAATGAAGCTCTTTTGAATGTAAAATATCGTAAGTTATGAAGAACTACAGTTAAATTTTTTTTCTCAACAGTCTTTTGCATTATACTGGAATTCAGAGTTTTGACTATAATTTTGAGACTTCTCTAGGGGCTTAGCATGTGAACTGTAAAAGAAAACTAAAAGCTAGGAATATATATGGGGAAAGTAGGGGGAAGAGTGTGAAAATAAAATCCAGAAAAAAAGACTAGCTGCATAGAGTAGTATCTGACATTTTCTGTTAACACAACTCGGAATGTTGTCACTTATCCCTGAAACATTACATTTTCCTAAAGAAGATACCTTTGGGAGGTACTCTGGCATCTCTAGGTCTGTATCATTCATAGATCTGCCTTCTGAAATGTAACAAAGAAAAGTGGCTGATCACTTGAACAGTCTTCATCTCATTTTGCTCTGTTCATTAAAACATTTTTTTGCTCCAAAGCGTTAAACTCAATGTTTCAAAAGCTGATTAACAAAGCACCTAAGTGCTTATGTTGTCACAACATCATAACTAGATTCCATTGCTAATCCTGTGAAAAACTACAAGTGCATTGTTCTGGAGCTTCGCAGCTACTCTGGTTGAAAACGCTTTGTATCAGTTGGATTCATATTGACTTAGTACTGTCCTGTTAGTATGTACTTTTAAAGGCAGTAAAAATCATTGAAATATCTCATTGCTGTCTCCCTATCTTGATGATGTATTTCTCTTCATCCTTCTTCTAAAACACTATGCAGTCATCATGTTTAACACATCTAAAACATGCTGTCACCATGAAGCTATCCTTGTTAGTGGTCTGTGAGGAGTGCTGCTGCATCAGTGCTCTCCAGTCTCCCAAACAACGTCTGGTGCAAACAGAGATTGCTGGAACATACCCATTTGCAGTATGCTCATAAAGAAAACAAGCTGAAATTAGGTATTGTTTATAGATGGTATTTTTTGGCTGTGTCATGTGGATGTGGAGCGGGACATACATAGCAAGATGTCTAATGGAAGTCAGATCAGTGCCCCTAGTAGTGAAAATTCCAGTAATGAACGTTTCTGAAAAGAACATGAGCAATCGCAGTGAAAACACTTTATTCATCTAGGGTGTGTGGTCTTGTGACTTCCACAGCTGCTTGTTTTCTGAGCCACTGGTAAAGCAACACAAAGTGGGACCACTCCGGATACATCTGTCCTCTGGTTTTACGTGAAACAGTTGCTGTCTGATTGTTTGCTGACAGCAGGTATTTCCATCTTTGCAATGATTCATGAAACCCTGCAGTTCTCTACTGAGAACACTTAAGACAAACCATTTAAACTCAAAAATGCTTTGCTGAAAGGTGTCATAATCCTGTGAGGTGTAAGGCCGTGGCAGTTTAGGCAGCTGTGGCGTGCTCTTGTGAACCACATGCAGCGGTTGAATATATGGACTTCCTTACTTCCACAGAAGGGGTTCTGTTGATCAAACCTAGGAAGTGAAAGATGGATGGAAAGTATGAAAGTGGGACAAAATCTAACAATCAGTGCAAAAATCAAGGTTGTGATAGCTGATGAGCTCACAAGATTTATGGATATACTTACATATCTCAGTGCTTGTATTAGCCCGCTGTTGCCCCTGATGATCATTTCCTTGACCTTATTTTTTGGGCTACTGATTTCCTGTACCTTAATAATGACGTGCTCTCATTTTCTTGTAAGTTCTCATCTGCATTACCTTTCTCTGTGCAATCACTTAGCACAAATGTAAGCAGACATAAAAATTTTAACTTTCATCCTCGTTGAAACTTTGAGTGAATTCTGACTCGGAAGCTTGTTCTCGGAGGTGCTGCCACACTTGTCCTCTCTTAGCCATGATGTATTATGTATCAGAGGTCTTGTTTTTGCCTCATGAACTTTTCACAGAGCAAATTGCCATTTATCTGAGGCTTTGTAGGGTACAGTTCCTGCATGCTTCATTTTATCCTGGCTGATAAACTCAGTAATGACAAATTAATTGCTTCCATTTTTGACTGCTTCGCTGGAGAGGTCTGACCCCAGAGTCCTTCTGCATGACAGCAGTTATATTTTGAAGAGTAAAATCTCTGCTGCGTTTCTGTAGCTGTGGTCCAATGCAGTCTACCTATTTTTGCACTATGGCAGCTATTTCAAGAGCTGAACTTTTATTACACCAATATGCTAGGGTGCTGCCTGGCTTGCAGTTTGTGGAAGGCGGTACCTAATTTCACAGGGCAGCCTATGTCTGTGTGCCACTGCTGCCATGATTATTTGCGAGCGTAGGAGCATCTGATAAGAGCATTCTCTAACTTCATCTTCTGTGTTCTGCTGCCAGTGCAGTCATCATGGCTTGACAGCCCAAAAGATGAATGTAATGCATCACAAGAATTGTAAAAACAAGTGTCTTCAGTCCTATTTGCACCTCGTTCTTAACCAGTTAGATTCAGTTCTTCTAATACTATTTTCACTTTGGTATCTGTTTATCTGAGTTATTTGATCCCAGGGCCTCCATTGTTTACCCTCTTATCATGGATGTTACTCCTCAAAGGCAGCGAGATTAAGCTGTGTGAAGAAAGGTTGCAGCATCAAGCCATTTGTTCCTCTAAGCTTATGCCAGAGTCTACAGCATATAAAACAAATCCACCTTAATAACTATCAAAACTACCTGCAAAATTTTCTGAGTTAATTTTGGTTTTGAATAGTATTGTTTACTCTTTCACATCCTAAGAAGGAAACAGCAACAAAGACTGAAACAGTTTTCCATGTGACATGCACAAATTTATCACTATATATATAGCATGCTGTAAATTGAATTTTCATGGGTCCTTTCTTCCCAAACTTATGACGGGGAAAGTGTCAAAGTACAAACAGTTTTTCCATAATTTGTTTTGCAATTTTCAGTTTATATGATTCATTCTGTGATTTTCAGATGTCATGGGAAATGAGGGATAAAATCTTATGCTCAGCTTCACATTACTTACTTTTATGAGTTAAATCTGGCTTTGCAAAATTATTAAATTCACAAAGTCTTTTTTTCCCTGTTTGCATTCTTATCGTAGGCTCCAGCTTTTCCACACTGTTACTGTACCTTTTGTTCCTGTGCAGCATTTTGTCTGGTTTATCTCTGAGGTCTCAAAAGACTGGTTGCTCATCTAAACAGGCAAGCTGCTCTTTGTCCTGCTAGTATTTGAGAGTTCAAATGTCTGGCTTGTCTTTTGGTGACAGCATCTGTTTATTTGGCAGGTCAAGTACAGACCTGAGTTTTAGTTTTGGAGACCATTTTTTCTTGGTCTTCAGATTTTTTTTGAAGTTAAAAAATTGCTGTATAGCTGCTGTAAGCAGGTTGGAGGGGGGTGAAAGAGAGAGAGAACACATTAGAGTGGGTAAAATAAATAAGAGTTATAGCAGTTCTCACACAGAGCAGTATTTTCTACTTGAGCTCGGAGCCAAATGCCAGTAGCTCATCTGGTGCATGAAGTTCCAGGCATAGCAAGACTGCAGTAACCACGCTGAACGTACCAATGCCTGAAACTGGGAGTCCTCCCAGAAACAGTTGTGAGATGTGGCGAGGGGCAGGGGGGAAGAAATGCTGCTGCTTATCCAATGGAGTGACAAGTTGCTTACGGCCCAACATTGCTGAGAACATGGGAGAACAGCTTCAGTGCTACTCACCATGATGAGTGTTGACGAATTTACCTCCACCTAGAAGATGCAACAGTCTTCTGAGACTGGTGTTTTCAGGAGTTCTGTTTCTTTTCATCAGGCTGACACTCCTAGCTTAAAATTGATGCTTTTGAGCTAGTTNTAGAAGTGCTTGATGCTTTTGAGCTAGTTATTGAAGTGTATGCATTTTTAGGATTTCTTTTTTGTGTGATCAAAATATGCAAATAAATAAGCTGTTAAAATACACAACCAAAGTAACTGTTACAAGAATGCTTTTTTTAGTTGAAGCAATGATTTTTGCAAAAACAAAAACCTGTTTGCTACTGATTTCTGACTGGCTGACTTCAGTGGTGTATTGGAGTTAAGTACTTTTCTGAAGAATGTGCCGTAATTTTGGAATTGCAGATACAGTCTAGTTCCTAGCTAAATCTCTAAATATAGCCAGAAACTTTTCAAAATAATCCTTCCATATTGGCCTGATTTTTATTTTCTTTCTGCGTTTTCTTTTGTTACTTTCATTTCAGTTATCCTTCTCATATATAGGTGGATGGTGGTAAATTCTGTTCCATGGCAAATTATTTGGGAAGCTTTAAAAATAGCAGGAGTTGTATTAAAAGTCGTTCAGTTGATCCTGTTATTGCAGAAGTAGTAGTGCAGCTGATTGTGATGACAAAATAAGCATCAAGTGAGATGAGAAAACACGTGTATGTAAGAACTTGCTGTCCTTTTCGTCTGAATTTATTCCCTGTGTTTACTCTGTACTTCGAAGTATGTTTTAGATTATGAGTATGGAGGTAGCTGAAATTACAGGTTTTGCAAAAAACAAACTCAGGGAGCCATCAAAGAGTTGAAGGAAATTTGGAAAAACAGAACAAGAAATAAACACTGATGGTGCCAGAGGCTGGGGAAATCTGAACTGGGAAGGGTTTAGTTTTCTCTTTCAGAGAGTGGCTTCTATTAAATAGATAAGGTGCAAAGTTATCTGGCAGGTTTTTCTCTCCACTCGTGTTTCAAAGTCAAGGAGAGACATTAAAGAAATACTTAGAAGAGCAGAAGGAAGAAAGGTTCTGCTAGATAGTATCTCCTCCTGTGTTCATGCTGTCAAGATCCTCTTGTTTTGTCAGTATGGCTATTTGTTTATTACAGTTCCTTGTTCTGTACCTGTTCAACAGAGAACTTAAAATACCGAGCCACCTGAGATCTGTAAAAAAATTGTGCTAAGACCTCTCAATGAACTTCCATTTTCCACTTCAAAAATGTTTTTAATTATATCCTTTCCACATCTATACCATTTCGCCTGACATTTCTGTGTTCCATGTTTGCTTTTGGATGTTTTTTTTGTTTGTAGTTTTTAGCAAAAAGTTTCATGTGATTTTTAAAGAAAATTAGGAAAAAATGCATTTTCCTGATGCTAAAGAAAGGGCACCTGTTTCATTCAGTGATCCTTATCTCTGTTTTGGAACAAGTTTTAGATTTTAACAGAGAGTAAAGAGGACTTTTTTAAATGAAAACTGTTCAAATTTGGCCAGGTTACGAGTCTATGAAAATTGATCGCTGTTTTAACATGGTAGGTGTTTTTTAGGGATTGTAAAGAAGCAAAAGTTTCTAAAAATTGAAGTTGTCAAAGGCTGTTTGAAGAGTCTGAAAGATGACTTCCTTTCAACTCCTCTTGTAGGCTGCTGGAAGCCTCTTGGGCTCCAAGTATTCGCAGAGGTAACAGGCGGCTTTCTCTTGTGTCTCTGTTTTCATCCGACCAAAACACACACATAAGCACAAACTACCTTAATGGGCTGCTGACAGGTGAGGACTGAAGGAGAGGAGGAAAAGTTTTTCAAGCTTTGGTTTAGAGGAGAATGGAGGTCCAAGGAAACAGGCCAAGATTTTAATTTATTACAGTGCTTTTCAAATCATCATCTTTGAGCTTCGTAAGCCAATAGCTTCCAAAGTATACAAAGTCTTGATAAGTCAAACTTGTGAAGTTGGCTTCACTGGGATAAAAATCTAGGAACCTGATTTTTCACTTGACTGATATCCAGACCTGGCAAGCTGGGGTCAATATTTATTTTTATTATTATTACCTAAATAGGACAAAGAAAGTGGTGGTTTTCATTTAAAAATGCAAAACACATAAACCAACTTTTTCTGGAGCTGTCAGATTTAGTTGTCTAGTAACTGTGAGTTTTCTTACTGAAATTAAAATTTACTCAAAAAAAGCCAAACCAAACAAAAAAAGACCAACCAACAAAACCACACAGCTGGTTCCAGATGTGTATCTTACATCACTGGGTGTCAATACCAAAACTGATTTAATCTGATAGTTGATTCTTCTGGTGCTTACAGTTTTTCCTCCTATCTTTTATTCATACAAAGGAAAATGTATAGAATGTGGTGGTATTTCTAGCTTGTGTGTGGCTCATGTAGTAACTGTGAGGTCATCAATGATGGCTTTTTTCCCCCCTGTATAGCATCAGTCACTAGAAAAACAGATCTCAGCATAAGAGGTCAGTTGGCAGAAGGAACACAAAAATGAGTTGTATATCTGTTTTGTCATGAAAACTATTCGTTTAACTGTGTGTACTCAGTGGGATACAGCTTATATTCATTGCTTATCAAAGAATAGTTCTTAAACTTCTGAGCAGTACATAAATTGATTAAAATAACAATCAGCAGTACCTTTTTTTACATTCTTCTAAATTTCATCATATTTGATTCGTCTGGTTTCACATTGAACTCATCGCTAGAAGGTATTTTTTCAGTCACACAATGTAAGAACACTTCAGGATTTTGTGGCAGACAAAGTTTAGAACATAAACCATAAATCTCTACACCCACACCCTCCAATACAAAATAAATGAAAAGTGAAGGTTAGATGCAATAACACCCATTACTTATGCAGACATATCCATAACAACTAGTACTTACCTCAGTACTTTCTGCTCAAGGATGATGAGCCCATATATACACTGGTTTTTCTCATCAAGGCGTACTGTATCCCCTGTGTTTTCATAAAGCATTTTAATTGGAAATAGTCTGACAGAAGCTTTCCAAGTCTTCATCTTGGCAATGAATCTGACTGCAAAGGGATTCTAGTTGTATCAAGCATTTGAAACTGTTTATCTCTCACTGCTGGTATTCATTGATTTGTTTGTATTTCTTCAGTGTCTCCTCTAGGCCCATAAAATTCTCTGCAGTGCTTCAGCAGACATTTTGCCAGGAACATGACAGTGAACTCAAACTGAGTGCTTCTTTTTGATTTTCATGGTGGTAGTGGTGGTTTTGGGTGCCATCATCCCCAGCCACCCTGATCACTCTGGTTTTGGTGGCTCCAAGTACTTGTAGATCATTGAATGTCCGGATGCAAGACAGTGACTAGTGTTACATAAATTGAAAGGACAGAATCTCTTTTCTCCTCAGCATTGTACCTTATGGCTTGAGTTCTTTGTGTCTTTATTTACAGTGGTACACTGTAATGTATGATTGTCTGAATACTGCTGGTAATCGTGCAGGCAAATGGCATTTCGGTTCTGTTGGAACTGTGAAAAGAAGTGTGTTTATGGCAAGATTTTAAAGTACAGTTATGCTCGCATCTCACTGTCTGTAGATACTTAGTTGTGCCAGCAAATATCATGTAGCATAAGGAATCTCATTTTATCCACAGCAAACAATAAGAGTTGAGGCATTTGGGGGGTGAAAAAAAGTGTGAGTTGAGCAAAGAAATTTAGTTTGTCAGGACTGTTAAGCAGTCTGTGGCTGAGCTGGAAATGAAACTTGTGGCCTTTGATCCTAGCCAGTGCAGAACATTCACTCTGTTATTTAACATTTGGACCAAAATTAACTTTGGAACTTAATAATTTTCTTTAAGATAAGCTTTACCATTAGTGATGGTGGGCTAAAACAATACTTTGTGTGTAATGTTTTCCCAGTTGCCTCATGACCGTTCTTTTTCATCTTTACTCTAAACCTGGAGGAATGAAGCTGCTCCTTGTTGTATGAAGATCTTTATACCTGGACAGAAGACAAGATCTAGAATGTCTTGGTTATGCTGGAGACCAGGACTGTGTCCAGACTTGCTGTAAGAAGCAGAAGAGTATATGATACTCTGTGTTATCTCCTAATCTGTTCAACAGAGTCTATGAAACTCTCACATCTGCTTCACTTCTTAGGGGTGTTGTCTAAGAGATCTGTGGCATAGATGGTTACTGCCTCAGTGTTCACCATTCCAGACAATATGCTAGCTAGTAGGCTCCTGTCTTGGTTCATGTTGAGCATAACTAGACTTAAAGAAAAGTAACTGTGGTTCTTACGGCATCCATTCAGATTTTGTAACATGCTCTTCTCATGTTCAGAGTCCAAGCCTCAGTGAAAGCACTGAGTAGTAGTTGCAGCTATTGATCATCATTAGCCAGAGAATTCAAGGATCCTTTAATGGTCATCACAGATATCACCATGTTCCTTTCCCTTTTCACTCCAAACCTGCTCTTAAATAACCAGGTCTGGTGTACGGCAGAGATGCAGTTTGCATAGGTAACATGTGAGGGGAACTACAAATGCTGTTGAGTTGTAAAAAAAAAAAAAAAAAAAAAGTCTTACTTTCCTTTT
>Ga0065711_1030243_pt1 | contig 33150 bp, 19 predicted proteins | sample Hoacrofraction12_FD_59098 | JGI IMG/M metagenome (GOLD analysis project Ga0065711, IMG submission 59098) | Hoatzin crop microbial communities from Cojedes, Venezuela - Epithelial fraction 12 v2 (version 2) | ecosystem: Host-associated > Birds > Digestive system > Esophagus > Crop | place...
CTGGAAAAAATCACACAATCACAGAATCACAGAATGTTAGGGGTTGGAAGGGACCTCTGTGGGTCATCTAGTCCAACCCTCCCGCCGAAGCAGGGTCACCTACAGTAGGCCGCAGAGGACCTTGTCCAGGCGGGTCTTGAATATCTCCAGAGAAGGGGACTCCACAACCTCCCTGGGCAGCCTGTTCCAGTGCTCTGTCACCCTCAGAGGGAAGAAGCTCTTCCTCGTGTTCAGACAGAACTTCCTGTGCTTCAGTTTGTGCCCATTGCCCCTTGTCCTGTTGCTGGGCACCACTGGAAAGAGTTTGGCCCCATCCTCCTGACACCCACCCTTCAGGTATTTGAAAGCATTTATAAGGTCCCCTCGCAGCCTTCTCTTCTTCAGGCTGAACAAGCCCAGTTCCCTCAGCCTCTCCTCGTAGGAGAGATGTTCCAGTCCCCTCACTATCCTCATAGCCCTAAATCAAATATGGAATGCTCTGTTCACAGGAAATATCTTTTTTCTAACTAGTATCAAAAGTTACTATATAGTCTAACTCACAAGAATTACTAAAATTTTCAGACATCTATAACTGTACACTTTCATTATCTACATTAATGTCTTGCTTTTTAATACACCTTAATAGGGGTTCACTCAAACTATGCTGTCATCGTGAGTTAACCATAAATACATAACCACCGAATCACAGAATCACAGAATGGTAGGGGTTGGAAGGGACCTCTGTAGGTCAAAATAATGAAGTATTCCTTTTTATTGGAAAACCATATCTTCTCTGCAAATAACTAAACCTTTAGAACCATGCCTATGGGCAATTACTGTTCTATATCCAAACACTGTCAAAGTTTCATTAAGTTTACAATCTCCACTGTGCTTCTAAGTACACAATGTACTCATCAGCTGTCTCCTACACACCCAGAATAAAGACAACCAGTCACCAACTCTTGATTATCTGCGATTTATACGTGGCTTGAGGAGAAAGAAAAACTCAGTTTCCTATTCTTGTACTACACTACTTGATGATCTGAGATGCAGACTCATAGTGGTACCACTGAGTTTGAATGCATGAGTTATTGATAAACCCTTGAAGCTCTAACTCAAACTGTGCCTATGGAAACGCACAGGAAAAGTCACATGAGCTTCACTCACATGTACATCAAATCTAGAAAGAGAAATGGATCAGCTCTGGGGAATTTTGAAGTAAGCAAAGTTGTGAATGTGTAGGGGTGTCTCAGTGTGCAGAAGAAATTTCATATGGCGAGATATTTGATACACATCACCTACACATTATTCCAAAGGGACGACTTTTTCAGTTTACATATGCTGTTCATAATCAACAAGTATATGATTTTATCACCGACTCCCAGCAGAGTTTGAATTATAACTGATTCCTACTGCCAAAGTGCTCAATAGTCTGTCAAAAAATTGAAGATATGCAAAGTTATAACCACTTTTTGCAGGCAGAAGAGAAATTGGAATCTGTAGGTGTACGGAACCTTAATTTAGTTACATTTTTTTTCCTTAGTTTGTGTTTCAAGATCTATTGTCATCCTTTCAAAAAGCAACAAGATTTTCTTCTGTATTTTCTTTCACATATTTCCTAAACATTCCCTTCTGTAAGCTTCAGAAAGTGAAACACTACAGGCCTTCAGACAGCAAATTATTTTGAAGAAAATTGTTGCAAGTCTGACAATCGCCTAAAATCAGAAGAACCACCGAATGGATAAATAGAGTATGTGATTGTATGTGTGAATGCGTGCTATGCGAATGCAGGTAAGAAACAATATATGTGTTTACAAGCAAGTCACCTTCCCCTCTTAGGAACGGTATCTTGAAGTATGCACCCAGAGCTTCAGAGCAAACCAAAATTCTTCTTTATCATCAGTACCAATCACTAAACACAAGCACAATTAACAATGCCTATTAGATATTCTTACCTGTTTATTTTTAGATTCTGCTTTAATTATATTCTTAAGAATTATTTCAGTAGGTTCTCTAAACTGCTCTCTGTCATGTGGAGAACGTAGTAAAGGTAAACATATATTCCAAAAGTGTCTAGCTGCAAGCATTACAAGGGAATAATTTCCAGCTTCACCTGCATACCTGAAGAAAGTGAAGTGCAGCTTAATGAAGGAAAACAATCCCACTCTAGCCAAAATACAGGATTTTACTTCTACAAACATCTAGGCAACACCACATATAATCTCAGCAACAAGGGGTTAGCATATGAGCTTCATACAAAAGACACTTCCCATTTTTGTATACAAAGCACCTTCATACATTCAGCAGAAGTACCAGTAGACAAGTACCACATACCCTGAATGCCTCTAGCTGCATTCAAATTGTTTTGAGCATATTCCATTCAAATGTTACTTTGACTTAACAAGATTTGATAATTCTCCAGATTGTGATTAAACACAGTACTCATATGAGTGAGCAAAAGCTAAAAATTATGGATTGGTATTAAACAATTACCCATTGAATAGTTTCACTATTTTTAGTTTTTGAATCTGGTGACCTTTGTCATTTTCTCCCACAGTTTTATGATTTTTAGAGTCCATATGCTCACATACCTTCTGTCTTAACACTAGATGTATTAAGGCCTGTTTTTTGCTGAAGACTTTCTGTCTCCCTTTTGGAACATGTTGAGCTACATATATATGCTCACTCCTTCCTGAAAAAGTGCTTTCATAACACACGCATTTAAAAATATACACATTTATCCACAACATGACATCACTTTAGAGTTCTGTTACACTGGCTAGTCTAACTTTACGCATCACTCTTTTAACGATCAATGGAAGGAAGAAAGTACTATAACATTAACAGCCTCACATCAGTCATCACATGTTCATCTTTTAAGAGGTCTAATTGCATAATTTTGCTCATTAATTTATTTCTTCCAAATTGCAAAGAATTCATACTGAAGTCATCCATCATACATGTACCACCTTCTCCTGCCTATTCATTATTTAAAGCAATCTTTCCACTTTGGGTTCATGACATACAGTTCATAATATTAATATGATGCTCTGCAACAGTAGAGGTTGAGGACTGACTGGCTGAGGGGTAGTTCTACTGAAAAGGACATGGGGGTCTTGGTGGACAGCAAGCCGAAAACCAGCCAGCAGTGTGCTCTGGCAACAACAGCCAACAGCATCCTGGGCTGTATTAACAAGAACAGATTAGACTGAGGGAATCGATTATCACCCTCTAGTCAGCACTCTTTAGACCACATCTAGACTACTGCATCCAGTTATAACCCACCCAGCATAAACCAGACATGGACAAACTTCAACGAACTCAGTGGAGGGCCACCAAGATGATCCAGGGACTGGAGCACTTGCCTCGAGAGAGGAGGCTGAGAGTACACCGCTAGTTCAGTGTGGAGAAGAGTTGGCTTTGGGGGACCTAATGAGCAGCTTTTTAATAACCTAACAAAGTTACTGAGAAGCAGCAGCCAGGCTCTTCACAGTGGATGGCAGTACAAGCAAGAACAGGCATAAATTGAAATAAGCAAGGCTCAGAGTGGATATAAGCAGAAACCTTTCCCCCATGAGTACAGTCAAGCAGTCAAGCAGGTTACTCACAGATGTTGTGCAGTCTCCATTCCTGCAGGTTTTCAAGACCAGATTGGATAAAACCTTGGACTGGCCCCTGCTTTGAGCAGAAGCTTAGACTAGAGCCCTTCTGAGGTCCCTTCCAGCCAGATTTTCCTATGATCCTATGACGTTACAAGATCAGCTATGTGGAAGATATGGTACTTGATAAATTTACTAAGCCGTAAAAATCTGTCAAATCCTTTGTTAAGCATTTCAACTTGCAAATACTTTGATTTTTATCAGTCTTAAGAGAGAAGATGTTGCTCCTCAAACCTGTAAATAAAATTTTAGGTCTGTTTTATATTAGTCTTCTCTCAAAACAAAACATACCTGGCACTCTGAACAAAGGCTTTTGATGCTGCTACCCGCGAGTCTTTTGTTCCAGACAAATGTTCCGTTATACTCTTTCCTTGTATACAGGCAGCAGTGCTTAACATTTCTTGTCTCACTCTGTTACCAGGCCTGAATAAAGGCAAATAATTCAAGCAGTGCTAGTCTTACGGTCTAAGAACATACCAGTTCCTATTAATGATACTTTCAAGTTGTTACTAAATAGATGTCCCTAGCTTTGGAAGTTACAAATGGTTCTACTGACTTCTCTTTTAAAATCAGAAAATATTTGAAAAATTGAACATTTTGTGAAAAGATATCAGAAATAAAGTAAGTTTTTCACAGGCCTAATGAAAATAACTGTGAAATCAGATTTTTAAAAAATATTATCTACGTTTAGCATGGGGAGAAAACATATTTGGGGTGTTCTCCCAATTATTCACTATTGTACATCAAACAAAGTATTAGCCCAAATGCTTTACCATGGGAAGACTAAGTTTATCTTCCATTTCTCTGGAAACAGCATTGACAGTCCACGACTACAGTTCTTCGTCAAAGAATCAAACATTTCCTCATTCATTAGTTTGCAGATTGCTAGATATGCAGCAAGTATTTTCTCAATTTCTGTAACGTTCTGAAACTATACATTTCATATTAAGATACCTTATTTGGTTATACATGTTTTTTCCCCGTGCAGCAAACAACCATGAACTGGAGCAGAATATTTTTTTAAAAGGGAAATTATTCTTCAGAGACAAAAATGAACAATAAATTCTATTCCAAGTTTTTCACATGTTTATTTCAAACTTCCTATATTCCAAAAAATTGTTATTAAATGGACTTGATTCTTTTCCATTCTGATAAATTTACATTCTGTTGTTGGAGATAATTATACAAAAAAAAAACAGAAGGATCAAAGGATATCACCTTTTCATTATAAAGAACTCGATCAACAGATCTGTTTATATATGAAACCTTTTTTTTCTTTTTCTTCTTTGAGATCACAGTTTTAAATTAACAGTTAAGTCAGACACTGGCCTTCAAAGAAATGAGTTACAGTCCTTTTGCACCCATATGCATAGGTGGTAATAAAGACCGTAAGCAGAGCTCGGAATATAGAAGCTGCTGTCACCTATTATCTCTCACAGCTTCATCTTGTTCCATGAACTGTGTAGACCCTTTATGTATTAGAGCCAGCTCAGCATTGGAAGCAATTTGCATCAGCAGAACAACTAGAATAAGGTACTTTCTGCTTCGAAATCGTAAAAGTGTGAAAAGACCATGATTGCCAGAGACCATTTCAGAAAAGCAGTGCTCCCCAATAAGACACTCAAACGCATGTATACATGACCCATTGACTCACTTAGATCAAAAAAATTCATCTATCTTCCTGAACTGGGTCCAGAGCCACAATCTGGATCTCTCACTGCCTTTTACTCAGGCTACGCTGCAGATCTAAACATCATCTGCAGTACTTACGTTAACTGCTAACAACAGAATCAGCAGAAGTAGGAAAATTCTGCTTTCATCTCTAACCGGACAGTTTCTTTGTGAAAAAGATTCTTTAATTTTTAGTTATGTGATCAGATGCATTTACCCTATATCCTTCTTCAAAACTTAGTTCAAGTATACCACAGTACCATGCAAAATTCCATGTACTTACATTTCATATTTCTTAATATCTCTATTGTGGAAAAGATTCTCATCTGATTGCAAGATCCTTTTGGAACAAGTCATCACTATTTCATAGTCATGTGATACATAAGCAAAATATGTAAGTCGTGTTAGTGTCTGCAGTTCCACTAAGGAATCTGACCAACTGCATTCTAAAGCCAATTTCACTAACTGGAAACAAAAAATAAAAAAGACAAAACAGAGTTTAAATCTCAGGTTTCCATCACACTCTTTTCTATAGCACTTACATGCTTACAGCTGTGCCTTCCATACAACCCACCACGATGTAGAACAAGTACATGATAAAGCAATTCAGAAAACCAAAGAGTTAAAAGAACAATCAAAATATACAAAAGAGAAGCATCGTTCACCCTGTAGTAAGTATTATAATAGAGTACGTAAATCCAGCTTTAAGCGTGCACGTCTTTTGATCAGCAGTAGCTGCCCAGACTTATTACGTGTCCTCAGTCCTCTTCTGAAAAACAGCGCTACAGGACTTTCAAAATTCAGAGCCCATTAGCTATGCCAAAGGTAAGAATGGGAGATAGAACTGGTTTTACAGCAACAGTGTTTCATATGTAGTTTCATTATAGGATCTAAACGTCTTCCCTGCTTCTGCACGCGTCAGTCAGGAAGTGCCATCTCTTTAAGACAATGGGAGTTGTTAATATATTGGTCAAAATGAGGATACTACAATACTCCTCTCCAAAACTAAGCCAGTGAAGCAACAGCGAAAGCTAACTCATAATATTTCACATAAATCTGTAGACAAACTAGAGTTAGATACCTATGTATTTATAAGGACCCAGATCCCAGTCTCTAGAAAGAAGGACTTCTACAAAAGAGCTAGGCAATGTGACCAGGTTCCTAGCTAAATGGGGAAATATATCTGTCCCAGCTGTGGTTAAAACAGAACCAATTCTCTTTTAGTGAATCTTCCTTACAGATAAGTTCTTCTAAGTAACTGCATTTTTCTGAAATTGGCTGCATATTTTACAGTGTCCGCGCTCCAAAGCAACATGGGAATAATTCTAATACTGGTATTCTAATGCTATCTGGGTTTTGGATAAATGAAAATATTCAGTCACAAAAATCTTCTACCTTTATAACTATTCAATCTCTTGGAAAGTTTTAAAGGAAATAACGGTACAATAGAAGTTTCAAAATTAATTTTGCCCCCATCCAAAACTGAAATCACATTTACACTATGCAATTTCTGAAAACTCAAGAAGTAATATAACAAAACTAAATACCTGCGATAAGCTAGGAAGAGTGAAATCCATGAGGCCCAAGCTGTTACATGAATACATTTCTAGACCAACAAGAATTCTTGCCATAGGATTTTGTGCTTCATTATTATTCTAAGCAGAAATAAAAAATTCAATTTAACAGATTTTTTTTTTTGCAGGTAAACATTATTAAGGACATTAATTTAGATGACAAGGTAATAATACCTATGTTTGAAAACCTCCATTTGCATTAAGGAAGTCTTCCTTCCTTTATTGTGTCCTTAAAATGAGGGATTTTATGTATTTATTTTTAATTACATTGTGAACTCTGAACTATTACAGTTTCAACATTAAAAAACCACAGCAACAATACAATGAATGTAAATTCCATATATCACTAAGAAATTCCAATTTTATAAACAGAATAAAATAAAAAGATAGGAACAAAATATTAATTTCCAACTTACTAGGTCCATATTCTATATATAAAGAGACCATACTAAATGTTGATACGAATATAGCTGATTTTTCTTAACATTTTTAATACAGCCATTTTATTATTTTAAATGTATGAATTCAAAACCAACTTTGTTATAGAGTCATCATATGACAGACATCACCATAATTATTATTGGCAGCCAAAAATAGCAGGCAGAGTTAAGAAATGTAGACTCACTGCTATGCCCTATGTGAAAAATATGCTGTATTCCATAAAGATTTATGATAACTTCAGCCAAAATTTATTTTCACATTGTATTCAAATGCATAGAAGAAAATACATATTGATAATTTGTCACTATTAATTGAATGTATTAATTTTTTAATTTTTCAAAAAAAAAGTTTCAACATTGTGCATGATTTCGGAGAAATAATACCTCCTCCTCAATCCCAAGTTTATGTCCGATCTGCTGCTGATTTAACTGTTTTGCTTTCACCCACGTAGCAATGATCTGTTGTTGTGCAGCAATACATACTGTTTCACCAGGTACGGTTTCAGTTGTCACACTTAGGGCAAATTCACAAATCTAAACACCAAGAAGAAAAAATTACTGAAACACAGGAGAAATGTGGAAAGCTCTTTGTATGGAACATGCTATCTACTAGTTATTTTAATATTATTGCACATGCATCTCTAAGCCTAACAATATCTCCATTACATCAATTCATATAGCAAATAGAAGTCACAGTCCTCAGCCCCAGTTGGTAAGGAACTTCAGTGATCATTTCGTAAAGACACGTGGTGGCAGGAACTGTAAAAGATGGTAGCTTATTGTTCTGAAAAAATTTCTACAATTTAATTTATATGAATTGTAATATATGACAGCAGACCAAAAAAGACTACAAAAAATGAGGGCTTTGTACCTCTAAGGCAGCTTTGATATCAGGAAGTCCACTGGGATCTACTGAAAAAGACGGGATGACGTTTGCTTTTTCATGTTTCTGTGCTGCAGCTTTTCTGCTTCTGTCTGTTGCTCCATCTTTTTTTTTCTTCTCAGCAAGTTTTGCCTTTGGAATCCAACAAAGCATCAAGCCCCGAGCCAAAGCATTACACAACATCAATAAAATCACAGTGTTTCTGTAGAAGAAAACAAAAATGAGCAGTGCATACTGCAACAGATCAAAATAAGAAGAAATAATAAAGTTTATTTCTTTCAAGTAATAAAGATCATTTGAGAAATCTAGGTTTTTCTTAGAAAGCAAAATTACGGATGTTACAAAATATTTTCCCACTGGAAAAGCAGTTACAATGGTTAAATGTACAAAAAACCACAACCAACTCTCATAGCTCACATCACATTCTTTCAGCTCTTTCTATAATTGAAGGTCCTATGTGGTCACAGAAAAAAAAACAGACACACACATTTAAAATATCATTTTTTATTAGTGGGCTGCTACACATGAAAATAATAACTATTTCCTAAAAAAATGCATCTAAGCCAAGCCTCTCACATAAAACCACTTATTTATTACACCATATTACTCTTCACGCCAAAAAACTACTGAGCTGGAATTACCTTTTTTTTTTTTGAGAAAACACAAACTTAATTGTGACTAAGAGATTATTGCTGATACATGCCAATATAAATATCAGAATTAATAAGCAGGTATTACCATTTTTCATCAGGAGAAGAGAAGGCTCTGGGGAGACCTTATTGCAGCCTTTCATTAATTAAGGGGAGCTTATAAGAAAGATAGGGCAAACTTTTTAGCAGTGCCTGTTGCTACAGGACAAGAGGTAATGGTTTTAAACTAAAAGAGGATAGGTTTAGACTGGATATTAGGAAGAATTTTTCTATAATGAGGGTGGTGAGGCACTGGCACAGGTTGCCCAGACAGGTGGGAGATGCCCCATCCCTGGACACATTCAAGGCCAGGCTGGACGGGGCTCTGAGCAACCTGATCCAGTTGAAGACGTCCCTGCTCATTGCAGGGGAGTTGGACTGGATGACACTTAAAGGTCCCTTCCTACCCAAACTGTTCTATGACTCTATGATCTCTCTACAAACTGCACTTAGGCTTTGCTCTCCAGTACTGTTAAAAGACCCGCCTTTGCTGATGGTCCTAAGCAGTTGGCCTAGTGCTGAGGTCACTGCCAGTAACGTGCTAAAATTTCTAGGATTTTGTCCCACAGTCAGACTGTGACTTGACTATCTCCCAGTCCATCATTTTCCCACTGCTTTTACTACAGAACAGGATTTCTCTACACCACTGTGGAACCTGCATTTTCATGGTCTATTAATGTGCACATTTGCTTTATTTTCTTTGTTCTCTTTTATATTTCAGAACAAGTAATAACCACCTTACTCTGATTAGGAACATTTACAATACAATTTAATTTCAGAGCAATTGACAGCAAGCAAACACATTTCAAGTTGTCCTGCAAACTCACAGGCTAAGAAAATTTTCCTGATTCTTTCTAACTAGCTTAACAAAATGCTCTTTCCCATTTGCATGTTGCCACTCCACAATAAAAAGAAACTAATACTGCTTAGTCTAAAGTTAACATGGCTTACAGTGAATAGTAACAAACAGAAAGAACTAAAAAGTCATTTTCACACCACAAAATTAAATTTATCTGAACTACTCTGTGTATACCAAACTGTTCCTCCTACCACTAAAAGCCAGCAATGAGAGCATTTCACAGCACAAAGTGACTTACAGTGTTTGCAAAAATATTTTTTTGTTTCAGAAAAAAAGAGCATGCTCATAACAAAACAACTAAATTTACCCATTGTGCCCAACAGTCTTAATGGCTCCAAGAAGAGTCTGCAGATGCTCAGTAATTTCCCTCTGTCTTCCTGAAGAGATAAGATGTCTATTGTAGTTTAAGATATACACTACAGCATTGTGAACAATCCAGGCTTCATTCAATTCTTCTCCTATTTCAGCTGCACGTTGGAAGTTTTCCATAGCATACTGAGATAAGTAGTCTATCCATAAACTATAAAATTAATATAAAGAAGCTGTTATTCCAAAACTTCAACATAGAGGAATTATAAGGTTAAACATGCAGTAGCACATCTCAATCAACAACCGCAACAAAATTCTAATTACTTTTCAGTTGCATTTATTAAGCCTTCATCCATTAACTTATATTTGACCTGGATGAGGAGATGACTCAGGAACGGAATTAGTATCAACATAAAATGAATAGTCTCTGACACTCAAATGCTATTAGCTTAAAAAAGAGTGACTACAGTTCATGCTTCATCCTCACGTTTTTTTAAAATGCACGTGTCAATCCACACATCTGTGCTAGAAATCATTAAATACCAATGCCAGAGCTCTACCTGAATACAGATACAAGTAAGGCTTCCACTCAAGTGTTAAGGAGGCGTCTTTTTCACTTAACAACTGCATGTGTTCTTGCACTCAAAGATACCTCCAGATGTTCTGAAATGCTAAATTCATTTTTAATACAATAACATCTTTTTCATAGTCTATGCAATAACTTTCTTTCAATAGCTTTACTTATTTACTTTTTTTTTCCCCTAAATTATCGAGATGTACCATTACTTAGAAAATACATTATTAAAAATACAGTCTTGAGTAACAATACAGAATGGCCATGGTCAGGCCACAAAACCAAAAGCACAAACTGACACAGGGTATTACTATGTCAACAATGGTACAGGACACAGTAGACCCAAGCATTTTTTTTTCCCCTAAGTATTTAATCTCATTGGGTAAACTCAGAAACAGCTTAGTCGCAAATTTTGGAACAGAATCCTCATCTTCCTTGTCCCTTGGTTCTGATCAGTTTATACTTTTTCCCATTTTAAGGACATTCGCAAGCAGACAGTGTGAGAAACTTTACCTAATCTTCAGACTTAACGAACAGCCTCAGGGACATAACACCCTACTCTTTCAGGACATGACCACTGTCACAACAAGGCTAATATTAGCATGAATGTGAAAAGAGGAGAGTTGAAGTATCACCTTCAGTACTCTCCCCTCTCTCCTCCTTCGCAAGAAATAATCACAGGAGAAAAAAAACACAATACTTGCTATGTTCTACTCTCCCTTATTCATTTCATTTGATTGGATGGAACAGACTAGCTTTGCAAACTGAAGTAATTCATTTTATGTATTCGGGTGCTCAGACATCATCATAGTTACAGGAGTTTGTGGTGGTGCAACCACACCTAGGCCATCTACTGCCCAAATGACACACCAGGATAAGCCATGCACGCTTTGGCAAAACCTCCCATTGTACTGTTATCTTCATTACAAGTGTAGCAGCCTGGAGCTGGGGTGGCCAGGCACTCCCTGGTCACACCTAGGCTGTCTGCTGCCTGAATTGTCTACCAGAATGACTCAGCACCAGTTGTGGCCAGAAACTAAAGTATTGAACAAAGTCAATCATCTTGAGTTCCTACAAATAGCGATCAGTAAGTGAGACCTTTGAGCTCTCTAGGACTGGAGGGGGCTGTATGACCCCACACGTTCCCCTCAGCTGGAACGCCTCACAGGGTAGACTGTGTGAGGACTGAAAGATCATCCATCGATGATTGTGTGAGGACTCAAAGGCCTGATTTTGCGAGGTTCACTGACTGCCCGTTGATGAATGCCAGCACGTAAAAGTGAGTAAACCATGAAACTCACGAAAAGCAAAATTTTAATTACAGGTTAACCTCTGTGTGTGCGCAGTTTGGTCCAGAATCATTTGCCTGTCTGTGTGCAATTTGATTCAGAACCATTAGTCTGCCCGTACGTGTGATTTTATTTAAACTTCATCTGTGTGTGCAACACTGCTGTAAGTTTTGGATGATTCCTGCCATTTTCGAATCTTTAATTAAGTCACTGTTTTGATTGTAACACATTCCACTGAATCACTCTGTTAAATTGGCTGATTAAGTGCTGTAAATAATACGTAATCTTGTGATCTACCTCAAAAATATTAATAAATCCTAAATTGCTGCTAAACCACAGCTACATAACAAAGTCCTATTCGTGACAGAGCTACAGAGCAAGACAAAGAGTTTTTTGATTTAGGGAAACGTATTTTTAAAAACAGAATTTTATGGTCTAAATGTCAATATAACACAGATTTACTAGTTTGTACAGTTGGGATACGAGCTTCTGGTTTCAGAAAAATAAATGTAAAATGAAAAATAAAATGCACACTCCAGAATGAAAGCGAACTACAGAAAAACTATTTCAAACTATTTTTTTAGATTCTTTTCCTTTTCCCATTACCATGACTACCTAAAAATTATGAAGCATCTCGTGACAACGAATTTTACTAAGATGAAATAACTTTTCCAATTATCATCTGTGTGTGATAATAATAATCTGGTAAGAGTTCCCAGGTCTTGTTACACTTTAAAGAAAAGCACCTGTATGTTTTCCATTCTGAATCATATCCTGGAGAATACTGGCTTGTATCTTCTGGAGATACAGCATGATCATTCAGTTCAACTCCCTGCAGTCTTAATAAATGAACAGTTGCCTGGAAAGATACAGAGAAATGAATTTTCTACCCAGGTTATCATTGTGAAAGTAGACTGCGACTTAGTATTAGTGTTGTTACCTTTTCAAAAAATTACAAAATACAAAATGCTTTTTCAGATGTTGTACTGGCACGTAAAACTATATGAAATACAATGTAAAACACCTCATAATCTTCAAATTGTCTACAGCTAATTTTACTAAATAATTTCATTGAGAAAAAAATATTTATATATTATATATATTTTTTTATTTATTTTTTAAAATCACGCTGGAACTTTAAGGATCCAAAAATACGTCACATGTCAAGCATTTATAATAGAATCCCTGGTAAAAAAGTGTTATCACCACCTGCAGTGAGACTATTGCTGTAGTTACTTTGACACAGTATTTTGATACAGATGCTTCATAAAACTACTTCTTCCTTAAGTTCCAGGAGAGATGGACAATAATTAAAATTAAAATTCCAGCGCTATAAGATTTAGACAAAGAATTATACATAAAACATAGCTAAATGAAACAAATATGAATGACAGCTGTGTAATTTATTTACCTCTGCATTAATGAACCTTATTTCTGCTAATATTCTGAGTAAATCTCTTTCAAAAGAGAAGGATTTAGCAGGTAGTAATGATTCTCCTGGTAAGCTGTCACCTTGATCACCATCCATCATAGTTGTGCTAGCTGTCTTCTTCTGTGCTATAAACAAATAAACAATCAAATCCATTATTATTACCATGCAAATCAGAAATAAACACCCTTTATTTGAAAATTTCAAAATCCCTACACATTCTTAAATCCACAAGAAAAAGTTAACAAGTACAGATTTTAAATTATTTCTCTCAAAGTTTTTTTTCACCAGTACAATTTACTGCACTCAAAACCCGTTCTTCTCCAGCAGTGCTCAGGTATATACCTGTGATTTTGCTGTATTTGTGCATAAACTGCAATATTTGCAGTAAATAACTTGCTCCAGTCATTACATGGATACTGAAATTACATTAATATGAATATAACCCATGGGCTCTCATTCAGTTTTACTGCTTCAGTGGAAGAGGAATGCTGGACATGATCTAGTGGCTAAAATCTCAGTTTGTTTTAAATCATAGATGGGTTTGACTTTCTGGCAACATAAACATCAATACAGAGAAAAACAGCATTATTATTCTTTGGTTTAATAATGAAGAAAAATGACCAAGATTCTTTTAATATCAACACAAAGTAAGAGCATGAAAGCAGTCACAGTGGGTTCCCTCTCCATCACCGGCCAGTAGTGGGTGTTTGAGGAAAGGCGTAAGAAGTAGGATACACAAAGCTGCTTTTTTTCCTGGCCTATCTTCTCAGTTTTTCAGAATCTGTATCCAAGCAATGTCCTGAACCTGGGTTCTGTTTGACCCATCAAGTTCAATACCCTTCGATAAATCTGAGTAGTCTGTTTAATTTTTTAAACCATACTTTGATATTCCAAAATAACCTTTTAATTTCTGTTTAAAAGTAATGGGTTTTTTTTCTTAAGACAGTCTGATAATTTGACTGGATTGCTACTGGTTCCTAGACCAATCACACATATTTAATTTCTCCAGACTAGCCATGTTTCATCTTTCATCTCTTTTCCAAACCAAAGGGAAAAAGAAGTACTTACCAGAAACTCATGACAACCACGCACCAAAAGGATAATTAACAGGAACTGGTGTGTTCTTTTTCTGTAACTCTAGAACATCTAGAATTATTTGTATTTATATAGGCCTTCCTGACAACTCAGCAGCCCTCTCTAGAGGGTCTTCACACCACAACAATTAACTTTTCCCTGTCCTCAATATGATACAAAGACAACCTTTCCCTTTTCTCTCAAATTAATCCTAGAATTCGTAGTAGTAAAGAAAAATTAAGTGTAACATGAAAATCAATGGTGTCAACAGTTCTTGGAGAACTCCAGTCGAACATAAATTTATCTTCCAGCCTTGAGTATCTATAAGCTTCTTCACATTTCACTTAACTACAGGTAGTATTCCCACAGTTAGAAACTGCCTGGAATAGATTACCTCAACTGCTCCACCAAATGAGGTGTTTTTTCCTTCACATTTACAGAAACACACAGCACTCACTGAAAGTATGAATGGGTTTCCAGGAGGCCACTCTACAGTTCTTGAGAATGGAAACCTTCAGTGAGGTCACAGCTATTGTTTGATTTTTAGTGAAGTTCTACCTCTGAAAGCATAACCGACTTCAGCAACCTCAGAACAAACTTTGATCGAACCACATGACACACTTCTGACGAGAGACGAAAAGTGTCTTGAACTCCTGCATACCCAGGAAAAGTGTTTAGACTAACACAGATAGAATTATACGGCCCTCTGAACATTCAGAGTATGAGAAAGACACCTTTACCTTGCAGATGCAAAACTTGTGAAGCAGAAAAAGAACCCACCAGTTCCTATTCATGATGCTTTTGGTGCATGGTTGCCTTTAGTTTCTGGTAAATACTTCTTTTTCCCTTTGGTTTGGAAAACAGATGAAAAACGAAACACAGCTAGTCTGGAGATGCAAAACTTGTGAAAGAGAACAGGTATATTAATGTCTTATTTTAAGTGGACCTTGGAAACAATCTGGAGAGAAAATGTGGAATAGGTTCAATTAACATTGGCTAGAGGAAAAAAAAACAGCCAACAGGGTATGCACTAGAATTTAATCTATTCTTAAAGGTGAGCTTTACAAACTAACAGAGATATATGAAAGTCAGCAAGCAGCTAGTGGTTTGAAAGTGTTCTTTCCCTGAGTTGAGAACTCTTTTAATGCGTGTGGTAGGTTTTCAGCAGATGCTCAAGAAACAAGGCACAATGTCGGATACCTCCGGGGAACCACTAATAATAAGCGAATAAAGTGTAAAATATATCACCACATGAGCCTCATACAAAGTGACTGATAATCTGTTTTTCTTCAACTTCCTCAGGTCATTAAGTATGACAGAGACAGATAATATAGACCTAGATGACCATTAGGGAATGAACCTGTTTTCTTAGATAGATACATTTCATGTAAGTACTTCTCTTTAGCACTGGTGAAACACTTCTGAAGGCAAAGTATGGTTTTGAAAGAAAAATGTATTGACTGATTTCTAGATTCAGAGGTAGAAAGAATATTCCATGTATGCCAACGTGCAGTGATAGACAAGAGTCTCAGGGAACTCTGGGAATGGCAAGGAAGAAAATAATAATATTGGTTGACTCCTTCAAGTAACTCTAATAAATGAGGAAAAATTTCCTCTTACAACATTCAAAATAGTTTGTTCACTTACTTTTTTTAGGCTTTGTTACCTTCCTAAACAAAGTATCATCAAACAAGAGACAAAATCTGCATGCTGCACGGCAGACATCCCATACTTCTTGTTTACATGCAACTTTTGCCAAATCTGCCCAAAGTACAATTCTGCCAAAGAAAAGGCATACACAAAATTACTCTGTAAGCAGGATTATCTTCCATGCGTCATGATCGACAAAAGAATCATGTCAGTAATGACGGCCATCACAAATAAAATTTTAAATCTAACAAAAACTAATAAATGGAAGACTTCTTATCAGTAGCAAAGATAACACTATTACTTTATTAATTAAGAAAAATACCTTCAGCATATTAAGAGTGGAACAAAATTCTTGTTTTGGATAGTAACTATACTGACATTTCAAAATGTGTGTGACACCCCTAATTATCTATCTTATAATATAAACTAAACAAAATATTTCAAAACTGATGTTAAGAATTTCAAAATAAGTCTTGAAAACAAGTTTGGATTTAGAATTTTTTAGAAAACAATTCAGTTCAAACTTCATCTCAGCAATTTTTAGTGCACAAGAAAAGAAGGAAACACATCCTTTTAAATAAAGGATGATGAAATGATATACAAATAGTCAGAACAAAACCTGTGATTTTCCTACAGATTAATCTTACTGTCTCTCAGAATGGACTAACTCATTGCTTTGTCAAAAAGGTTGTAGCATGCAATGTGGTGCAAGGACCTAAAAAGACAGTTCAGCAGTTCCAATTGTACATCAAGTATTCAGTCTTCCAGCCTTAATCCACTCGTTCTTCTGTGTGTTCAGTTCGTATCAATACAACAGGTGAGTTTATAGGTGCATGTGAGAGAGCAGATTAGAAACCGCAAAAGAATACAATTATGCACAGCATGTGAATATAATGCAACTTTTCGACAAAAACATATGCTTAAATGCTTTGCCAGGCCTGACTGAATTATTCAGCCTTTTACAAGGTGTCATCAAGTAACTTAACAGCTGCAGTAAGAAACTCTCCCCTTAGAGACTTCTATACCAGACGAAAGAGAGACTTCTTGACTACAGTAATTACCTCTCTCTGTAATTTTCATTTCTTAAGTGTTTCAAATGTTCAACAACTTTCTCCACGCTTTTAATATGATGTTGTGCTTTTGCACAGAGGTAGCTTATTTGACTCCTACTTTTACCTGAGGAAACTTAACAAAGAAAAAAGAATTTAAGGTAATTTAAGTGTTAGAGATGAAAAAAATCCACATGAAGGGTATGCAATTTGATTGATAACTACTTTCTTAAACATTTGAAATCCAGCCCTTTTTTCAGCCCCACCCAACCATCACGAGAAAAACCACAACCCATCAGCATCTATTCTGTTTTTCCCGTATCTTCAGATATAGCTGTCCCACACAAAAAACAATTTATGCTTGTTTGTCCACCAAATATCTCCAGTACAACTCTTTTCTGCAGGACATGCATTACTCGGCCTCAGTCAAGCGTAAATGGATAGTCATATGCAAAGTTCACATTCATGCTGAATTTTAAGAAAACTTATCTAATCAGACACATTTTCAGTCAATATTCAAGTCTGTTGTTTTGGTTTAATTTGAGAATGTTGACTTTTTTACTTACTCAACAAGATACTGGGCAAAAATATTATGCAAAGAAATAAGGAACAAAGAAAAACGATGCAAGGGAAGAACAAGCTGGCCCCATGAGGTAGAAAATTACTCCAGTGGTACAGATACATCAAAAAGAGATTACTATATGACATGGACGAAATGCTTTGCATTAGAATACAAGTAACTTGATGTGACTGGGAAATCCAATGGGTTTGTACATTCACTTGAATCTAAGTGACGGTCCCTAACATAATGCAGTCTGAGTAACTTTTAATTTGATCCTCCAAAAATTTGCCAAATAGCAGCAAATACACATAAAGTATCTCTGGTTTTTATATATATATATATATATATATATATAAGCAGGTTCACTTACATTCACTTACAACAAAAAGTGGAAGGTATAGTGTCTTACCATTCTTATTACAAATATTTTGCAATGCGTTATCCAGCATATGATAAGGTTGTCTTACCTAACTATACACATAGATCAACTGACAGAAATTCTTCAGTATCATACGTAATAGCAGTAACATGAGGTAAGGTTGTATGGTAAGGAATTGTGGATTAAAAAAGTACATTGTTCTCTGGACCTGTGCGTACAACTCTCACTAAAATAGGCCAGCATAGACACGAAAGAAGAATGATATGTTGATGCACAGTTATTTATACAACTTAAAAGAAAAAATAACCCTACAAATCTGATGTCCTGTCCTATGTATATTTTAATAATACTGTTGCATATATATTTACTTACTCCTTCAATAAACATGTTTAAGTTTGTTTTAACATTAGTGTCATGGAAAAAGCAAAAAACTTGCTAGACAACAACCTCAAGAACAACTGAAATATAAAAAAAAATTTCACAAAACGTTGTGTTAAGCAGATAGAACATACTGTAATAATTCCATTAATCTTACTCTTTTTAATGGCTTATCTTGGAAGGCTAATGTGTAGTAATGTTTACTCTGAGGAAGCTGGGATATAATTTTACAGTTGTTAGCTCAAAATTCAAGAGCAAGTAGAAATTGATGCATACTTTTAATTCTGTTCATTGCACAAATGCAATGCACTTTATCACCTTAAATCATGCATGAAAATGTTTTCCAACAAAATAATTTTCATATACTTAAACGTACTGCACGAAGTGGGACTGTTGATTCTGTAAACAACATTCTTACTTGTAAGTCATCACTTGGTCAAGTTTGAAATGAGAATATGCAAGGTAAACAGTTTAGCCTGGCTCAATAGATGGCATGAGAGAACTGCATGGCCTTCCACAGCACAAACAGACTGTTCTGGAAACAGAGGACTCTGTAGCATTCCCTTCCTCCAGGACAATCTCTACCCTGGGAGTACACTGAGTATACTCAGAAAGTCACTTAAATTAGTCACACACTTGCTTTGTTGCCAAGGTAAGATAAAACAGTTCAAGCAATCTGGGAAATCCGTTCCCTGTCTACTCTTCTTCAACAACTGAAGCTATTTGTGGCATAAGGAACATGCCTATTTATGATCCATATTTTAGAAAGTAAATGAAGAATTCATGCATAAATCTCTGTGCAAAACTCGGATCTCTCAAAATAAGATTTTAGAACAGAGTGACAATTACAATATAGAATGAATGCTCAATATTGTATGTAACTAACACAGAATATTAGGGGGTGAAACTTCTGAAAATACCACTTAAAAATGACCGTGGGCAAGAACATTCAGGAGTTGCACATAGTGAAAATAAAATTACGGCATAACTTACAGCACACTACAGCACAACAATAAAATTCAGATGAATTCATAGCAGAAAAAAAAACCCCAAAACATTTCCCCTTCTAGTATCACAATATACAACTTAGATCCCTAATGAAATCAATAGGAGCTTTGCCACAGAATTCAGAAGAACCGTCACGTCATCTATATCGCAATATTATCTACATGTTGCCGCTACATGTTATGTCCAACCTTTAGCATTGCGGAAAGCAGTCAAAGTCAAGTGCAGTAACTTTTAGTCATACATACGTGTTTTAGTCACACATTACCTTTAGCTTCATTTTCACTATCAAGAACTACTTGAAACGAATCAGGAGCTAGTGCAAGACCTGCATTTACCAGAAGAGACCTCTTTTTCTTCACGTTATCCTCCTGCTTTCCCCTTTTAGCCTATGTAAAGAAAAGAACTAATTGTTATACAGTTCATTTTTATGATATTCCTATTTATACATCTTACTAAACATAACAGAATGCAGATCATAGAACTTGGTACTAACAACAAGATATCTACAGGAATAGTGTATCTTCATATATCTTACACAACATTCTGCAGTATTACTGTTATTCAAAGTGACTGTAGAACTTTGGTTGATCTTGACATGAATACATCCAAAATAACTGAATACAAAGCGCTGTTCATGCTCCTCATGGATCTTTACAGTATGTTCCTCAGTGTATAACATAACATAACATAATGTCATTATGTTATACTTTCTTAAATAAAGAACAGCATTTATTTAGAAACCAATCATTACACATCCTTTGTGCAATAACCAGTAATTGCTACAAAATATAAAAAATTACTAGTCCACTCAGAATTAGCCAAAGTTAGAGGCGGTACAAGTGCTTTTCTAAAAATAATATTTAAGCAGAGTAAGCTTGCATGGAAAAGCATTAAAACTAGACAAAAAAAAATCTTCACTTTTCTTTATCTTAACAATAGCCATAACTCACCAGCAGCTTTCCAGTGCTGATTTTAGGTACATCTGAATTTCCGTGAATATCCCAAAATGGCGTATAGCTGAAACTTCTTTTAGCCAACTAACAATCAGCTGGCAATACCACTTTGGTTCAGGTGCTGAGGCACCACAACAGAATTAGATGCAATAACTCCTAACAATGACTACAATGTGACTTTAGACTATATTATTTAGCATCATTTGTAAGTGCAACTTACTATGTATTATCTCATAGCCAGCTAGGATGTTTGCTATTTGGCCACTGCTCCCCTCATTGATGAAAACACTGTTCCACACAATGAAATCTTAATTGTTGATGATTATTAATAGGCTTCTTTTTTTGCTGATATTATTGGCAATAAATAACTTTCCCTCCCCTTCCAAGAAATAAGCTTTGAACATGAGTGGAAAAAATCTCTTTTGCAATCTTCACAGTGTGAAGCAGCATGACCACCACAGAGACAATGCAGAGAGTTTTTCAAGTCAACCAACCAATGCCAATTTGCTTATAGTAAGCTGATGCTAGCTCTACTAATATGCAGTTTTACCAAACAGCTGGCTTTCCTCTGCCACAATTTAGTAAGCAAACCTATTTCATCTACTGACCTTAGTCCTCATGATTACCTGTTCAATCATCATTACTGCCCGATCCTCTAGACGCTCAGGTGACTTATACAGCATAGTGCACAAACGGAGACGGTTAAAAGTCAGTCTCAGATATTCTTCATACTGCCCACCGTTGTTTAGATGTATAGCTTTTTGCAAATGTTCCACAGCAGCCTCTATTCTATCCCCATCTTCTTCAATACGAGCTATTTCCATATGAACTTGGCAGCGCAACAAAATCAACATGCTAAGGAATACGAATTTAAATATAACTGTTATAACAAGGCAAACCAAAACTCTAAAAATTACGCAAAAGTGAAACTCAATAATTAAAAGTGACTCCAGTATGAAAATAGATATTCCCTTTTTAACTTACTTGCCTCCTCCTTTTTCACTACCATGCCTTTTTAATGAAATTACTTAGAAAATTTAACCACATTGTACTTCCACTAACCCTGCATAAGAAAACACAGCCATGAGGAAACAACACATCTCATAGACTAACTGATAATTTTGATTAACTACAGTTGTGGTTAAATACCAGCTGGCAACTGCAGTACAACAGTGTTTTTTCAGTTCCTAATAAATTTCAGTATTTGCTATAGGCCATTAAACAGTGTGGAATTTTGCCTGAAAGGAACCTATATTTAAATGATTAACAAGGAAATGTAGGCAAAACGCAGATGTTAATTTATTATAAGTAGTGGAAAATTTTCAAACACTTTACATCATAGAGCTTTAGCTTTTAAATGAATTTGATGCTCAGCCATTAGACCTTTCAAAGTAACAAACAAAAAAAATGCACAGTGTAGAAAGGTACCTGTCAATCTCTTCAAGGACATCAGCAACTGATATCAACGGCTTTCGCACATGTTGATGCAAATTGTGTTGTAGTAGTGATAAGCACAAATTCCACTGGGTTGTACAAACAACCTGAATGACATCAGGATCTCCCAACTGAACTGCATGTATTAAGGTTAACTCCAGATTTTTTATCAATTCCAGCTGAGCCTACACAAATGAAAAATTAATCAACATATATTGCATTTAACAAATAGAAGTTCTTACACATTCCTCCAAATTTTAATCTTAGGGCTGTTTCCAACAGAAAGCAGTCTCTCAGCCAGCAGACTTCGGAATTTTTTTTTTTTTTTTTTTTACAATTTCTTTAATAAAACCTTTTTTTTTTTAAATAGGTATCAATAACTAAGCAGTACTTCTTTTAGGCACTCCATGCTGCTACTACATGTTTCAGGCAGAAGTCTGTCAGCTATTCACCTTTCTTATGATAACCAGAAACTGATAATTGTGAAATATTTGTGAATTCAGAAGGCTTAGCTGCTGCTTTCTTTTTTTTTAACTAAGCTACAAATGCAGTGTAAAAGAGGAAAAAAAGAAATTTTATGAATGAGCTTTGCCATACTGTCAATTAAACTTGGTTCTTATTAAATCTAAAAGCAAATTCTTACCTACAGTAACAGACACTGCTAATTAAGTTATTTTTAGAGGTTATGCCATTAAGAAAAAAGAAAAAATCAAACACAAAATCTCCAATTGCATACACTGCAGTAGGAATATTTCAAAATATCTAAATGCCTAAATATCCTATTTTTTATTTAAGCAGTATTAGTAGTGTTTCATATCATGAGGAATTCATGAACTTTTTTTTTCAAAAGACCAATGGAATTTCTGAACCCCAAAATGAGAAGTCATAGATAGGAGTCAGTTTATGCACTAACACTATCAATTTCCATGAAATATATTCATACTTCTAATTTTAGGAACTTCAGGTGCCTCCAACAGCTGTTCTACATTGCTCATTGTAGGTATCTACCTAATCTCATTGATAATATTGACAATTTAGGCTTTACTTTTGATGGTCTGAATTATAACTGAGTCATCTGACTACAGAAATCTAAGAAAATCCTCCTCTGTGTGACAATTTATCAGGAATAATCTGCATTTCTGTAACATAAGAATTTGTATGAGACTGCCCATAACATGCAATAGTTGAGTAGGACTTGACGATCCTTATGGGTCCCTTCCAACTTGAGATATTCTACGAAAAAACCTCCCATAAATGTGAAATATGAAAACAAGAAAATGTTGCCTTTGCATGCCTCAATGCTACCATCTTTACTCTTGGAAAGAAATACATTATGAAAATAATCAGACAGAAGACTTACAGGAGGAATATACAACTGTTCTTTATTTTTTCCTGTTTTCTTCTTGGCAGTCCAATTAGCAAGAATATAAAGTTTAAAAGAGTATCTGATCAGTATAACGTAATTCAGACACATCATCCAATGCAATTTTCCATGTTTAACAAATTAAAACTTTTACTTTTCTCTCAAAGTTAAAGAACATACCTCAACAACTTCTTTGGTGTAAGTCACAATTTTAGTGCCAAATTTTTTCATTTCATATTCACATTCCAGGCATTCTATTTCAATAAGTTTCCCTTGCTCCTATGAAGTATTAACATATAAAATGATAATTTTAATAATTAAAAAGGAACATAATGATGATTAAACTCACGTAATTACACTAACACAGCACTGTACTGGCTAATTAACTGAAACAATAAAAAGGGAGTGGAATTTGTTGAACAGCAGTCACTCTTACTAAGCTGAAGCTGCAAAATAACTTTACCATGATTTTTAAAATTGTTCACTGCTAGACTTTGCAATGAGAAAACCCATGTACACTTGGTATTTCCTATACTGTAATTTGATTTCAGACCTTTATTAATTGAACATCCTCATGACTGGAAAACAGATGACATCTTGAAAAACTTACATGAATGTAAAACTGCCACTACAACATAATGACCAACACATAGAGAGATGGAATTCATGTTATGGCTGCAAAACATGTCACTACTTGGCAAAAGCCAAGGAACTGGAACTTGATATAGATTACTCTCACTCTACCATGAAGAGGTCACTGTCAAAATGATGCTGGGCAGTCTGAAGATGGTCAGTTAAACACCCACTAACTCTAAGAGAGAAGGCTGAAATAGAAGCAAGGCTTCTCTACTGCTGCGGCAGAAGGGATACTTGCTATAACTGTCTATACAAATAGCCAAACTAAATCCTTGTGCATCTTTGATCTAGGAGATTTAAATACATCTTCCAGTGGAATGCTATGGAATTGTGTATGATTTTAGAATTGCAGGAGAAAAAATGGGCCTGAAGCAGGCACCTGGAATAAAAAAGTTTCACTGAGGATAAGTTAAATTTACATTACAAGTAAGTCAAAGTAGGACCTTTATAGTAGAAATTTGAAAATACTCTTTGAAATTTGTTTGGCAGTATTTGCCACTTATTTCCTTACATGCATATTTCAGACAATTAAAAATTACTCATGGGGATCCCAACACAACCAGGCACCACTTCACACTTTTTTGTAATTGAAAAACATACCTGTTTTCCAAATACGGTGATGAACAGTTCTGATTCTGGGACAGCACTAGTTTACTTCATAGTAGCTTGTATGGGGCTATGTTTCGGATTTGTGCTGAAAACAGTGTTGATAACACAGGGACGTTCTAATTGTTGCTGAGCAGTGCTTCCACAGCACCAAGGCCTTTTCTGCTCCTCACATTGCCCTGCCAGTGAGTGGGCTGGAGGTGCACAAGAAGTTGGGAGGGGACACAGCTGGGACAGCTGAGCCCGGCTGACCAGAGGGATATTCCAGACCACATGGCATCACGCTCAGCAATAAAAGTGGGAGGGAAGGTTGATGGGGGGGCTGCTGCTCAGGGACTGGCTGGGCATTGGTAGGTTGGCTGGTGGTCAGCAATTGTTTTCATTTGCATCACTTGTCTTTTCTCGAGTTTTATTTTTCTGTTATTTTTTTCTCCCCCTCCCCTTTTTTTTTATTATTAACCTGTTTTTATCTCAACTCAAGAGTTTTTTCACTTTTACTCTTCTGTTTCTCTCTCCCATCCCACCGGAGGAAAGTGAGTGAGCAGCTGTGTGGTGGTTAGTTGCCCACTGGGGCGAAACCACAACAACGGGGAAGGAACAGAAAAAACAGATCTCAGAGCTAGCTGGATGTAAGAATCAAAAAGGGCATGCACATTGAAAGACTAGTTATTAGGTAGACCACACAAAATTTTAATCTAAGAATACCGCTACAGTAACATAATAATAAAAATACTGCAGAAGAGTAAAAAAATCATTACATGTTAGTAATAACAAATCAAGTAACAGTTTGCTGGAAAATGAATCATTCCTACTAAGGGAAACTGGGAAAGGCATAGGAACAAACACTGTCAGAAAAGACCCACGTAAAGGAAAGTATTAGGGAGTGCAGTTTGTGGAACAACGTCTCTGAGTTTCTCGCTCAAATTAGAGTGCTACACTGCTTAAGGCCCACTTTCCAGAAAAAGTAACAACTTTGGGGCTTTTTTTTTGGCAAACTTTTTTGAACTCCTCCTTCTACCAGTCTCCTAATCAGGCTCCAGACAAATGCTCTGTTTTCTCCTCATCTGAAGTAGAATTCATATGCTGTTTTGCAAGGTTGATACTGAACTCATAAAGACTAAAGCAAATGTATATCACATTAACTGCTTTTAAGCTTTTATCTTGGTGACCAATTACAACCTCAATTGGTAAACTGGTTAAATCTTCAAAACCTGCAAGCAGCATTTAACTGCCAATCAAACTGTTCCAGAGATAACATTTAAAAATAGGCAAAAATTTACAGTTAACATTTACTTGCCAAAAAAACTGCACTGCTATTTAGCTTATTCTTACCTGTACCCTACCTTCTGACCTTACTTCTTCTGTCTAGTTTAGGAATAGATCACTTCTCCAAGTAATTGTTTAAATTAATGAATATATAAACAACACAGAAATGGACAGAAGATCCCAAAACCACCAGTGTTATTTTTCAAGTATAATCACAATGGGGTGGGGAGTTGTTCAAGAAAAAATCAACCGTAATTAATTTTAACACTTACAGTAATCCCAGCTCTCTTCAAATCAAGTATGCAATCATATGCAAGCTTAATGCAGTTTACTTTCACAGAAAAACGTGCAAATTCCAAAATCAAAGGGATCCTTCAAAAATAAAAAAATGTCACTTCATAGAATCTGATATTGCTCTCTTAAAGAATAAGAAAAACACTATATGAAAGTAACTTCATGCAATATATCTGAAAATCTTGAAGTCATCTGAATATTAGAGGACGAGATTATACTAGTAATGCTCACAGTTAACAGGAAAAAAGGAAAAATATTAAAGCTGATTACATGAAAAATACAAAAGTTCATCTGTTTAAGGAAAATAATTATCATACTTCTACTGTAGTCTTGCACAAACTGTTTCTGAAGAACATAAAAAACACAGAATGAAATGTATGCAGCACATACATGGTGAAACACCAAATGAAGATTTGAGGTAATTCTGTAAACACAATGCAGTCAACCAGCATACAACTTCAAACAGTCAAATCCATCGGTCATTTATTTAGGAACTAAGAACACAGAATACACACAGCAGGAGACTGTGTTCTAAATGGTTGGATCTCTGTAAATAACGGAATGAGCATAGTGTACTGTCTGGCATAGGGGAATTAATGAGACTCCTGAACATTGTCAAAGAAGATTGACTTTAATAGGTAAAAATGTAGTATTACTTCCACATGTAACAGCTGTGATATAACTACTGCAATAGAGAGTTTGGTTAGTCTGCGTTTCGAAATTATGCTGAAGAATTGGGAAGGGATCCATAAAAAGCCAAAAATGAACTAAAGTCTGAAAAGCAGTTGTCAATTCCAAAACCTTTTAAAAATCTCATTTTATCAAGAAGAAAGGGTTATGAAAAGATTTAATCACGTTATACAAACAGCTACATGGAAGAAGATATTTAATCTTGGGTTCTTTAATAACACCTACAGGATCTTTGTCTTTTTTTAGGATGACCTAAGCATTAATGCAACAACACGAACTACTGTAACTAAGTACAAGTTCACTCTCTGCAATGTCAACGGGAATTCTGACAGACTTCAGTGGAAGCAGGATCGGCTTCAGCATCAACTTTCACAGGGCTATGACAAGTAAAACTCACTTCACACTGAGAACAGATGCTGGAGGTACATCGTATTGTTTCAGAAGGACATATACAGAGTTCAGATTTGTGGTGGAATCGCTTGGAAATTCATTTCTGTCCCACTGCCTGCAATATATTAGGACTCAAATTTATCACATGAAATATTATTGCACTAAAAATTTGAAGTAACTCTCTTAACTTTAGAATGTATGGCCCTTAGTCCAAAGTATCCATGGGATACCTGGATTTTGAAATGTCAAAGAAAAAAAATTTAAAAATCAAGTCAACCAAACCTACTTCGGTATGCCAAGTCAGTCAGTCAGAGACGGCCAGATACAAAGCACAAAGAAAATTCTAGCATAAGAATTAATATTTCAGATGTTAAATTTTATTCCAGAAGCAGAGAAAAATGGTGTGCAAAACTCCTTTCCTACAATGTCAACATAAATTAATCCACTATTACTAAGGAAAGAATTAATATTTTTAAAATGAGGAAGCGTTGAGGCATTGGGAAAAAAAAACTAAACAAGATTTTGCTATGAAGTCTAATTTTCAAAATTGTTTCATGCCTTTAAAAAGTATTGCACTTCCCACTCTTCGATTCATGCACTATATTTTAGATGCAATTTCCCCATTTCATCTCACTTTAGAATATCTGTACAACACACTATTCCCTACATTCACAAAGAAACATCTCATTTTTTAGCTGAGGCTGTTCTTTAGACAGGCCACCCAAAGCATCATCATAGCTCTCCTTTTGAGAAACTGATCGTTGCAGTAGATTTTTCTACTGGCATATGGGTTACCAGAATCGGACACTACCTCTGTAACATCAAGCACCAAAGTACAAGTGGAAGGATACATTTTAATACTTACAATTTTAACATCTGCATTTTATAAATAATTGAAAAATGGATGGAATTTTGCATTTCCTTCTCTACCTGTGAAATATCCATTAGTTTGTGGTATACCTATAAAATAACAATTTAATTATTAATTGATTAAATAAGCAAACAAAGGACAAACACTCAACAGGGCTAAAATAAAGCAGGTATATTGACCGTAGGCTTTTTCCTGGACTCTAAGGGCAGTGAGGCTACTATGGCAATTTATGTTTTTCTGTATGGATACCACAAAGATTGCCTAGTAGAGCTATATTAATCTTCGCATAGTGAGGATAAGAAGTATTAGCAGAAATCTAAATGTGGAACTAACATCTGAGTCAGAATTCTAATTAATGCATTTTTAATAACACCTTTTGATTGCACTCATTCTGAGATCATCTCATCCAGCTACAAGAAGTGAGCCCTGCTCAAATTTGTCTGTAACTATAAATTATATATAACTAAAAATATTATGAAGACACTACAATAAACTGTAGCTACTTCAATATAACTGTAGAGTTACACATTAAACGCATGCACATTGTTTCTTCTTACTCTCTCAGACTGACTGCCCATAGCAATCGATACTGATTACTTAAGCTGTACTGGAACAATAAGTTTTGCAGGAGCAGTAGTGAGCTCTTTAACTTATAGTATCAAAACCACACAAATTGTAAAAATCTCTACCTTTCTACTGTATTGTTTGGTAGCTCACAAAATTTTAATGAAGGAAACAACATATTTAACAACCATAACTATCATCTTATGAAGTGTAGAGAAAGCTCCTGTCTTACTGGGAGTTTAAAATATTTTACAGCATTACCATTAGAGAAAATATTTGAGAGTATTTATCTGGAACATTTTCCTTAATAAAGATTGCTGCAGTAGATGAAAACTCTTCTGCTTCTTTCCATTTTGAAGCATCGAGGAAGCACTCCAGTAAATTTCTGCAGATCAAATAAATATTTGTATTAAATATTTGTTAATGCTTTCTGAAATAATTCTTATTTCTATTTTTCTTTAAAGAGACTCTTTATATTCAAGGTACCACTCCTAAATGCAGTACAAGCGATCAGCGCAATAAAATCTTGACTCAACGCAAAAGAGATCCTCTAACTTCTACGCCTTTGTTTCTTTTGGAGATAGACAGCTGTTAACACACATTTATTGCAGATCACAAAAATAATCTTGGAAAAGGAGATTTTTGTGAAAACTTTTCTCAACAGGACACCTGGAATTAAAACAATTAATTATTTAAAGTTGTATGAGAATAACATTTCTGTGAGAAGTATTATAAGATTCTCCCTTAATTACTGGAAAGGCTAGTATTTCAAAGCCATCTAGCAAAAGAAAACTATCCATGTTGGGAACAGCAACATATCTACCGGACTTTTGATACTTTATCTGATTTAACTGAAAAAGAGCCTATGATTCCATGAAATAAATTAACAACAATACTAATAAAAATGTTCAAAAAATAAATACAAATGTCAGAAAAAATAAATGCTGCCATAAGTTTCGTAACACAAATATATTGTGTGCACTTGCTAGTTCGCATCAATACCTCAGCAAGAGTATGTTTGGTATAAAAAACCTGCATGCATGGTATTCTACATAATCTTTAGTATACCCTTTGGAATGTTTTGTTACTTAGTTTTTTATTTCCCTCCGTTCCACCTGATAAAGAAAATGCTGCATAGCAATAAACTATCAGTCATAGACCAAAGAAATAGAAAAGTTCACAAAGAGAAAGGAAAAAAGTGTGGCAGAAGTGTAACAGGAACTAGAAATGGTCTGTAGAATGGCACATCCAAAACATCTCTGAAGAAAGGTTGTCTGACCTTGAAAAATGACATGGACACTCTTCATTTTGCATGTAAGACTGTTTCTCTCAGTAGAGGTATCTCAAGGTTTATGCTCCAGCTTTACTCAGGAAATACAAGAATAGTAATACATTGATACCGATATACCATTTATTACCAATTATTATCAACCTATTATAAAATAATCAGTAATAGTGCAAATGTGTATAATAGTAACAATAGCGCACTGGGTTGATTGTGGGTTTTTTTTGACTTCCATTTTAATCTTGCACAGGAAAAAAAACATTCAGTCCAGTTCTAAAAGTAAAATTACCAATGACAAATTAATTTACTAGCAGAATCAGGTATTACAAAAATATCTGTTTTCTACCTTTCTGTATTCCTTATAATCTATAAATTAGAAGATAAGAGCTGAGACTCAAGCCACCTTTGCCTCAGTCTTCACCAGAAAGATCTACCAGGCCTTGTGCATGGTGAAAGCATTCAAAAAATAAAGTAAGGCGGATCTACTAAAAAGAACCTGGGGGTCCTGGTGGACAGCCAGCTGAACACCAGTCAGCAGTGCGCTCTGGAACCAAACGCAGCCCACGGCACCCTGGTCTCAATTAACAGGAGCACAGACAGATCACGGAAGCATGTACCTACAGGAAGACATATCACTGAGAAGATGGACCCAGGTTCTTTACTAAGGTGCATGGCAGGAAGACAAGTGACAATGGGTCTACACTGAAACAAGAGAGGTTGAGAGTGGTAATAAAAAAAAAAAAACTTTCTCCCGGTGAGGACAGTCAAGCAGAGTTGCTGCAGCTCAGACAGGTTGTGCAGTCTCCACCCTTGACCGCTTCCAGAACTGACTGGATAAAGACCTAAGCCTGACCCCACCAGCTGACCCATCTTTGACCAGGAGGTTGGATTACCCATCTCGTGAGGTCCCTTCCCACCTGAACCGCCTTGCAATCATAAGGTATATGCTGTATCTCTAGACATCATCTGCCAGGATTATGCCGGATGGCATTTGTCAGGCTTTTATTTTTGTTTTGAAGCAACTCAGTACCTATGTATTGAACTTGTCTTAAATTTCTGAAATAGCTTAAGAAAATAGATACCTTTACCCTTGGTTCAGTTCCACTGTGCATTCTAAGTCTCAAAACTTCCCATTAACAATAATTTTTAGCTCAACCAACATTGTTTTTCTTGTGAGTTATTTTACTGAGGTTTTGGATAGTACTTGTTTCTTTCAATGAAATTAAATACTGAAGATGCAATAAATCTGTCTGCGTGTTGACTAGGTTGCTTTCTAACATTAGTTTCCTTACTGACTGATTTACGAATATCTTAGCCTACATGTGCTACTCAATCCTGAAACACCTGTTCTGACTAGCAAAGACTTAAAAATATCTAACAGATAGCTCTTTCTCTTAAATAAATTTTAATCTCTGGAAACTCTGAACTGCAATCAAAGATCGCAAATCAGATACTATCAGTTCATATGCTTTAAATTTTTTTCTTTAGATTTATTTTAGAAAAACTTAACATATAAAACAGAAATAGTGTAGCAAGCAGGACTAGGGAAATGACCATTCCCCTGTACTTGGCACTGGTGAGACCGCACCTCAAGTACTGTGTTCCGTTTTCGGCCCCTCACCACAAGGAGGACACTGAGGTGCTGGAGCGTGTCCAGAGAAGGGCAATGAGGCTAGTGAAGGGTCTGGAGAACAAGTCTCATGACAAGCAGCTGAGGGAACTGGGGTTGTTCATTCTGGAGCAAAGGAGGCTGAGAGGAGACCTTATCGCTTTCTACAACTACCTGAAAGGAGCTTGTAGTGGGGTGGGTGTTGGTCTCTTCTCCCAAGTAACAAGTGATAGGACGAGAGGAATTGGCCTCAAGATGCGTCAGGGGATGTTTAGGTTGGATATTAGGAAAAATTTCTTCACTGAAAGGAGAACTCACTTATGGAGCGTTCGAATAGGCTGCCCAGGGAAACGGTGGAGTCACCGTCCCTGGAGGTATTTAAAAGACGCGCGTGTAGATGTAGCACTTAGGGTCATGGTTTAGCGGTACACTTGGCACTGTTAGGTTTACACGTGGACTCTATGATCTTCAAGATCTTTTCCAACATAAATGATTCTATGATTCTCAAACCAAGTGAAACTCTGCCAAAATGTCTAAGTATGAATGTCAGATCTGCAAACCTACAACTATATTTAAACAAAAGTAACACGAGGACCTTATATGTACCCGAATTTTAATAATAAAATTTCTTCTTGCTAGTGAACAGCTGTCAAGAGACACTGAGCAGATTATATTAACATATGTCTCATACATCTTATTTACCACTGATCTAAATCTCCACAGCACAGCTTCACTTCTAATCTAAGTCAAAGAATTAATAATTTAAGACTTTCAGTTAGATTAATAAAAATCATACAATGACCTGGCCACACACATCATTTATACAATTATACCCTCAAAGGAAGCCAGTATCACCCTTCAATATATGCAGCCACTCCATAAAAAAATGACACACTGCTATCAACAACTATCTACTATATTGTACTAAGATGCTTGAGCAGGAGAGGTGGACTATGTGATCTTGAAAGGTCCCTTCCCATCTTGACTGTTCTGTGAAGATGGCAGATCCAGGGACCTTTCACTGAGAAAATGTATGCTTTGTTAGGACCCAGGACTGTTAAGCAACTTAGTCAACCTCCTTTGTCAAAGGATCTCACATTCAAAGAATTCAAGGAAAACTCATCTTCTAACTAGGATAGTTTCCAGGACTATTTTGCTAAAACCTTCTAGTCTGTCTGAAGAAAACTCCTTCACACATATTTTTTCTTAGCAGAGGTGACTACACTGAAACATGAAAATATTTAAATTCCACCATCTGAACAACTCCACTCATGGTGTCTGAAAAATAAGTGTGCAGGTGTCATCATATATACACTGTTCAACACGCAATGGGAAGTCAGACTGAGACTGCTCGTACATGGCTGAAACAAACAAGGACATGTTCAATAGATACACTGATAATTATTTAAGCATATTGTATAATACGGTAACATGTACCTTTCTACTATTCTCATTATGGAAAAACATATTGAAAGGCAACATCAAAAAGCATTAATTTATTCAGTCACTTAAAACCTAGCAGCTATAGCAGAAAGCAACAACATAGAATCACAGAATCATAGAAAGTTTTGGGTCGGAAGGGACCCCTAGAGGTCATCTAGTCCAACCCCCCCCGCAGCGAGCAGGGACACGACCAACTAGATCAGGTTGCTCAGAGCCCTGTCCAACCTGGTCTTGAATGCCTCCAGGGATGGGGCCTCCACTACCTCTCTGGGCAACCCGTTCCAGTGT
>Ga0065711_1005505_pt1 | contig 33147 bp, 23 predicted proteins | sample Hoacrofraction12_FD_59098 | JGI IMG/M metagenome (GOLD analysis project Ga0065711, IMG submission 59098) | Hoatzin crop microbial communities from Cojedes, Venezuela - Epithelial fraction 12 v2 (version 2) | ecosystem: Host-associated > Birds > Digestive system > Esophagus > Crop | place...
GCTGTCGCCAATCCAAGCTGACAGACCGGTGCTGTACATCATACCGCCCATGGCCAAACCGCCACCGAAGAGCAGCAGAGTACCCCACTCGATACCCACCACGGCGTCGCTCCACTTGATAGGCATCTCGTGAGTCTTGCGGTTTGCGGGAATCAAGAACAGAAGCAGTGCGCCAATCATTGCGGCCACAGCCTCCGGGAAGTGCTTGTTGTAGGTCTTCACCACCTCGCTGTCAGAGCCGTAAGCCATGCTCAAGAAACCGGGAGTCACCCACAACACCACTGCCACGATGAAGCAGAACATAGTAACCTTCTGGGCTGATGTCCAACTGCCCAAGCTCTTCTTCTTCTCGGCGATAAATGCCTGCGCGCCCTCGATATGTTCAACGTCAGCGGGGAACATCTTCGAGAGAACGATATAGGCGATGATGAAATAGCATACCATAGCTATGAAACCCCAAATCATCCACTGGAAGAATGAGATAGACACACCTTGCATCTCCTGCAAGAAACCAATCATAATGATATTCGGGGGAGTACCGATAGGAGTGAGCACACCGCCGATAGAGCAGGCGTAGGCCGTCATCAGCATCAAACCGGTGGCATACTTATAGGTCTTCAGGTCGATCTCCTTGCCGTTGGCGGCCATCATCTCTTTGATAGACTCAAGCAAACCCAAGGCGATAGGGAACATCATAGCGGCGGTGGCAGTATTGGAAATCCAGCCCGAGCAGAGCATACAAGCCAAACCGATGGCGAGGAAGATGCGCCGCGGACTGTCGCCCACCCACTTCATAGATATTAGCCCGTAGGCTATTCGCTTGTCCAATCCGTTGACCATCATTGCTTTAGCAATGATAAATCCGCCCATAAAGAGGAAGATGGTGGGGTTGGCGAAAGCTGCAAAGGCATCCTTCATCTTAACAACGCCAAATGCCACGCACAAGGTAGGGCCGATAAGCGAGGTTACCGGAATTGGCACCGGCTCGGTAATCCACCAAATGGCAACAAGCGTCATTATGGCTAATAACTTGTGGGCCTCCGGACTTAATGAAGGGATGGAGGCGAACCACACGATGGCTGCCAGCAGAGGGCCGCCAATAGCTCCAACGATGCGGCGGGTTGAGTCAAAGTTGCCGCGGTCTTTACGGTCCATCTCTTTTACCATTTTTTGAGCGCGACCGTCGTTTCTGTGTCGATCCATAATCAAATTCTTTTATTTGGTTTTATTTCATTTATATCAAATACATATCTATACCACGCTCTCTATGTACCTCAATACAATAAAAGCATAGTAAGGCAGTTTCTTCAATCGGCTGCAAAATTAGCATTTTATCTTTAAAAAGACTAAATTCCGAGCCACTTTTTCACCTTATATAAATATATAATTAACAAAAAAAAATGCGACGGCAAAAAAAAATGTCATTTTGCAACCTCAATGTTGCAAAATGACATTTTTTTTGTATTATTATTTACACCTGTTTATCACAGAGCGAAATTATATCACATAATGCTGTTACTTTTCAAAATGTTGATAGTCTTTCACACTTCTCCATTCACCGCCCCATTTGAAGCCGTGCTTTTTAAACAGCTCATAGCAGAGGTCGCCCTTCTCTATCTTATACGGGAACGACTTCGTGCGGTCACAATACACGCCGGCATTGGACGGCTGCACCACAGTGCCCTTCTTCGTCTTGCGGACACAGGGATTATAAAAAGTATTTATATCGACAGCAAGTCCCTGGGCGTGTTTCGACAGCACCTTAAACCCTGATGTCACACGATAACAGAAGCAACTGCTGTTGTTGTCGCGCATCGACTTCCCATCATCACCGCCATACTCGTCGATAAGGCGGATCTTCTCTATCGGATAGCGGGCGATGAAAAGCTGACGGAAGATGTCTAAGAGGTCGAGGGCGATGGCCTTGTTGCACACCAGCTCACCCTCGTGCACCTTTCCGCGATTGTCGTAGTGATACACGTGGACATACCTCAGTTGCGACCTCGCCACCTTGCAGCCCGCCGGATACGACTTCCCTTTCATCAGTGCGAAAAGACTGTCGGAAATCTGAGCCACATAAAAGCTGTCGGCAACAGCCCCGCGCACCGGCGAAACACACAGAAGTTGCAGCAGCAGAAAAGCGCATACTGCAAGCGTCAGCTTGCTGCCTCTTACTGCACGGCTTGCCGTGCCACCTCTCACTGCAAAATCTCCGATTTTGCCACCTCTCACTGCAAAATCTCCGATTTTGCCACCTCTCACTGCAAAATCTCCGATTTTGCCACCTCTCACTGCGAACTCCGTTCGCTTACAGTTGTTTGAAGAAATCATTGCCTTTGTCGTCAACGAGTATGAATGCCGGGAAGTTCTCCACCCGTATCTTCCATATCGCCTCCATACCGAGCTCGGGATACTCCACGCACTCGATGCTCTTGATGGAATTCATTGAGAGCACGGCTGCCGGACCGCCGATACTGCCAAGGTAGAAGCCTTTATGTTTCTTGCAGGCGTCTGTTACCACCTGGGTGCGGTTGCCCTTGGCAATCATCACCATAGAGCCGCCATGGTCTTGGAACTCATCCACGTAGGGGTCCATGCGGTTGGCCGTCGTCGGACCCATACTGCCGCAAGGCATTCCCTCCGGGGTCTTGGCCGGACCGGCGTAAAGCACGGGGTGGTCTTTGAAATACTGCGGCAGGTCCTCACCGGCGTCAAGGCGTGCCTTGAGTTTGGCGTGAGCAATGTCGCGGGCCACGATAATGGTGCCGTTGAGGCTCAGACGGGTGCTCACGGGATACTGGCTCAGTTGGGCGCGAACCTCGTCCATCGGACGGTCGAGGTCCACCACCACGGCATTCCCCTCGCCGGCCTTGCGCAGCTCCTCGGGAATCAGCTCACCGGGGTTGTCGTCGAGTTTCTCTATCCAGATACCGTCGGCATTGATCTTTGCCTTGATATTACGGTCGGCTGAGCAGCTCACGCCAAGGCCGATAGGACAGGAGGCTCCGTGGCGGGGCAGACGAACCACACGCACGTCGTGGGCGAAATACTTGCCGCCGAACTGTGCACCGAGGCCGATTTTATATGCCTCCTCAAGGAGTTGCTTCTCCAATTCCACATCACGGAAGGCACGGCCGGTCTCATCGCCGGTGGTAGGCAGACTGTCGTAATAGTGTGTGGAGGCGAGCTTCACGGTGAGCAGGTTCTTCTCCGCACTCGTGCCGCCGATGACGAAAGCGATATGATAAGGAGGACAGGCGGCGGTGCCGAGGGTCTTCATCTTCTCCACGAGGAAGGGCACCAGCGTGCCGGGGTTCTGGATCCTCGCCTTCGTCTCCTGGTAGAAATAGGTCTTGTTGGCGCTTCCGCCACCCTTCACCACGCAGAGGAAACGGTACTCGTCGCCCTCCACGGCCTCAAGGTCTATCTGTGCCGGAAGGTTGCAGCGGGTGTTCACCTCGTTGTACATATCCAAGGGAGCATTCTGTGAATAGCGCAGGTTCTCCTCGGTATAGGTCTTAAACACGCCGAGGGAGAGGGCCTCCTCATCCTCGAAACCCGTCCATACCTGCTGACCCTTCTCGCCGTGGATGATAGCGGTGCCGGTGTCCTGGCAGAAAGGCAGCTTGCCCTTGCATGCCACCTCGGCATTGCGAAGGAAGGTCAATGCCACAAACTTGTCGTTGTCGGAGGCCTCCGGGTCGCTCAAAATCTTTGCCACCTGCTCATTGTGAGAGCGGCGCAACAGGAAATTGACATCACGGAAACAAGCGTGGGATAAGGCAGTAAGGGCTTCCTTGCTCACCTTGAGGATCTTATGACCCTCAAACTCACTCACCGACACTCCCTCTTTCGTCAAGAGGTAGTATTCTGTCTCGTCTTTGCCCAACTGAAACATCGGGGCATACTTGAATTCTACATTTGCCATAACTTTTCTCTTTTTTATTTCAAAATTAAATTTATCAAGAATAATCTAACATCAAGACTAACCCGGCCCAGCCGGGACCGCTCCTAACGGAGTGTTTTTTCTTTAGGATAAACCCGACCCAGTCGGGGCAGCTCCTAACGGAGTGTCTCTAAGAAATCATCGAGGACCTTTTTATCAACATCGCGATAACAGTATTCTTTTTCGGCATCATCGGCAATTAATTTGAGCCATTTGCTATGTGCCTCCTGACCCGCGGCTTCGATATCATCGGCGTCTGCCTCGGAGAGGCTGGTGCAAGCGGAGACAGTCCGCCCGTTGGTTTTGCGCAAGCTCTCTTCTCTTAAAAGCTGTTCATACGCCCAACGCCAACAATACTCATCGCTATTGTCATAAATGACTTGCAAGCTTCTTTTCAGTTCCTCCAACGTATCGATAGTGCCCTCTTTTACTTCCGACACAAATTTCTCCACTTCTGATTTTGGAACAGACACACCCATCATATCACACCATTCTATCTCTGAGTCGTATGGCTCAGCAGGGGCATCAAGCGTTTTCCCCGACTTGCGGCGGTCGGCGACCACCTTGCCTAGAAACATATCCCAAGCGATTTTATAATAATCGCGTCCTTTCTCTATTGTGTCAACATTCAGTATCGCACCATTGTAATCATAGTCTTTATTCGCCTGTGCGAAAGCCTTTTCTCCGACATCTTTTTTCACACATTCATTAGCCCATATCATAGTGTCGAGATGGCTGTAGCCCAAATAAATCTGTGCACCGATATATGGCGAGAGCCATTCGTAGCTGACGAGGCTCTTTCTCGACGACATCGGGCGAAGGTCGCGCTTTGGCCATTTCATCACGTCACGGTAGAGGCCAGCTGATGCCAGACTGCGTCCCGGCAGCACACGTGTCTCCTTGCCGTCGCCGAAATAATACGAGAAGGGGAATTTCAAAGTTCTGGGGTTTCCGGCTATCTTGCCCATCAACATCGAAAATGCCGGAATTCTGATTGGCAAAAGGGAATGTGCGCCGCTCGCCGTCTTGCAGCCGCGCATCAGAGTGCCGTAGTGCAGAGGCCCCATCTTATAGGCATGATTGCTGAAATTCGTCGCACTTCCGGCATTGTAGAACGACGTCTCGATGCCGATAAGGAGCGTGCTCTTGTGGTGGCTCACCGTAAACGGACCGCAGAAAGCCGCGCATGCCTCACCGCAAAACAGTTGGCTGTTGACAAACACGGCACACTGCGAGGCGGTGAAACCCTCGCCCACCTGACAGGCCTCGCCCACGAAGCAGTCGCGCAACGTCGCCCCGTTAGTAATCGAAGAGCCGTCGGTAACAATCGAGTTCTCGCACACCACGCCATTGCCGATAAACACGCTGGCGTCGGGAGTGCTCATAAAACTGCATTCCGTGAGCCGCTGTGCCCCGGAAATCTCGCAGCTGTCGCCCACGATGACGTTCACTATCTCTTGGGTGTTCACTATTTTAGCCCCGTCGCCCACGGTGCCGCGTGAAGGCTTATAAAACTCAACCTCTTCACGTATCATCCGCCGCAGGGCATTCACGAAGTCTTTGTCACTGTCGTAATGCACCATCAGCCACGCTATCTGGGCGGTGAGATCCCGATAGAGCATTATATTGCCATCACCGGCCTCATTCAACACCGAGATCACGCTACCCTCGCCGAAAGTGGCGCCGGCGGTGGTCTCCATAGTGCCTACATTGCATATATAGCAACCGCTGCCGATATCGTAGTTGCTGATATGACAGCCGACATTGCAAATCAAGGTGTTGTCGCCCACCGAAACGTTGTTCAGCACGGCATTCTCTATGCCAGAGGGACGCATAAAACCGTCGCCGCAGTCCACATCCTCGCCGAAAACGCCTAAGCTCACCTTGCCGAAGAACTTCACGTTGCGAAGGCTCCGAGGGTCGAAACCCTCCGCCACAGCGACATCCTCCCAAGACTGCGCCTCGCAGCCCCGAGCCTCCAATTGCTCTATCTCAGCATCACTCAATAATCGATAGTCCATAATATTTTACTTTAGAACAAACCCGACCCAGTCGGGGCAGCTCCTAACGGAGTGTTTTTTACTGCATCGGCTCGCCGATGCCACCTCTCACTGCACGGCTTGCCGTGCCACCTTTTAACTAGCGAGCTTGCTCGCGCTTCCCAGTCGGGGCAGCTCCTTGCGGAGAGCTATAACGCCGGAACGGCGTATAATTGTCAATTGTCAATTATCAATTGTCAATTCGTAGAGGAAGTCATTATACGGATATTTCTGCACGTGCAGCTCCTTGACCTTATCGTACAGCACTTTTCTGAATTCCTCGATATTCTCTTTTTGTTTTGCGCTGATGAAGATGCAGTTGTCGTTGAGTTTCGCCATCCATGTATTCTTCAGCTCCTCGAGCGAGACGTTCTCTTTCGTCATTGGCGTGAGGTCGTCGGCTTCTTTCTCTGTCCATTTGTATGCGTCAATTTTATTGAATACTATTATCGACGGTTTGTCTGCACATCCGAGGTCAGCGAGGGTTTTCTCCACCACTTGTATCTGTTCTTCGAAGTCGGGATGCGAGAGGTCCACGACGTGCAGCAGCAGGTCGGCCTCACGGGTCTCGTCGAGCGTGCTTTTGAAGCTCTCCACAAGGTCGGTGGGCAGTTTACGGATGAATCCCACCGTGTCGGCGAGCAGGAAAGGCAGATTTCCTATCACCACCTTCCTCACTGTGGTGTCAAGGGTGGCGAAGAGTTTGTTTTCCGCAAACACGTCGCTCTTGGAAATCAGGTTCATTATCGTTGACTTTCCCACATTGGTGTATCCCACGAGAGCCACGCGTATCAGTCTCCCGCGGTTTTTCCTCTGTGTGCTCTTCTGCTTGTCTATCTCCGCAAGTCTCTGTTTGAGCAGTGTGATGCGCTGCAGGATGATACGGCGGTCCATCTCCAACTGTGTCTCACCCGGTCCGCGCAGTCCCACGCTTCCTTTTCCTCCTCCGCTGCCGCTACCGCCGCCTTGTCGCTCAAGGTGCGTCCAGAGTCTTTGCAGACGGGGGAGCATATAGCGGTATTGCGCCAGCTCCACCTGCGTCTTGGCGTTGGCAGTCTGCGCGCGCATGGCGAAGATGTCGAGGATTAGCGATGTGCGGTCGAGGATTTTCACCTTCAGCTCGTTCTCGATGTTGCGTATCTGTTTGGCAGACAGTTCATCATCGAAAATCACCATTCCCACCTCGCGCTCCATGTCCTCCTCGTTCTTGATATATTCTTTTATCTCCTCAAGTTTTCCCTTGCCCACGTAGGTGGTCTGGTTGGGGCCGCCCACACGCTGGGTGAACCGTTTCACCACATGCGCGCCGGCAGTGTCGGCGAGAAATTCCAGCTCGTCGAGATATTCCTTTGTCTTGGCCTCGTTCTGCTCCGGGGTTATCAATCCCACTATCACGGCAGTCTCGGCCTTCACCTCTGATATTACAAATTCTTTCATCTTATTTCTATTCAAAGTGCAAAAGTACAAAAAAAATGTTATACTTCGCTCTATCTGCACAATAATTAACAAAAAAATTTGTCGATTAATAAAAAAAGCACTAACTTTGCACCCGCATCGGCGGTCTGCCCCAAAGGCAGCCAAGAGGGAACCGGGTGTGAATCCCGAGCAGTCCCGCTGCTGTGTGCCGCATTATCACTTGCAGCTGATAGCCACTGGTTGACGACAAGACCGGGAAGGGGTTGCAAGTGCGGCGAGCCAGAAGACCTGCCGCCATCAAAGATGCACTCCATACAACGCTCGAGGGTTAGCGCGGAGAAAATGCCGACAGGCGATACATTAACTATTCTATTGGCCTCACTATGCTGACGACGGCGGCAGAAATGTCTCCGCATAGCAAAGGGAGGCAATGAAAGGTATATACGCAACTGATACTCACAACGATGATATGCAACTGATACTCACAGCAATGATATGCACGGCCTTAGCTGACAGCGTGAAAACTGACACGCTGCCAGGGGTAAGCGTGTCGGCTCACCGCCACGTCAAGGAGGCCGCCGCGGCAATACAGTTGCAAACAGCCACCGCCGCGGAGCTCCACGACCTCGGCATCACAAGCCTCAGCGACGCCATACGGCGGTTCGCCGGCACAGAGGTGAAAGACTACGGAGGTATCGGCGGCATGAAGACAGTGTCGCTGCATAACCTCGGAGCGGCACACACGGCAGTGAGCTACGACGGCATCTGCATCAGTCAGGTGATGGCAGGACAGACAGACATTGGAAGACTGCAAACAGACAATATCGAAACCATAGCACTCGCGGTAGGGCAATACGACGACATGCTCGCCACAGCGCAACAATATGCCTCTGCGGCACTGCTGAAAATCAACACAAAGACAGAGAAGGGGATGACAGCGAAAATAAGAGCCGGCTCCTTCGGACTCCTGCAAACCAATCTCTCCGGAGGTCTCACCGCCGGCAGCACCGACATCGGGGCTTACTGCTCATTCTTGAGAGCCGACGGACAATATCCTTTCACTCTCGAAAACGGAAAATTCTCAACAGAGGAAAAAAGATACAACTCCAATATCAGAAGCATCACGACGGAAATAAACGCCATTCACCACTTCAACGACAGCGCGACACTGAAAGGGAAAATTTATTACTACAGCTCGAAAAGGGCACTGCCAGGGGCCGTGATACTTTATAACCCCGAAGCCAACGAACAACTGCGCGACGACAACTTTTTCGCACAAGCCACATACGAAAATATATTATCGAAAATGTGGGCTCTCAGGATAAACGCAAAATACAGCTACGGCTACAATAGATACAACGACGAGAACCCCAAATACCCCGACGGCAAATACCAGGAGACGGCAAGACAAAATGAGGTGTATGCCAATGCCACACTGAGATTCACGCCTATACAATGGCTGCAAACGGCCATCGCTCAAGACTTCGCATACGCATGGCTCAATACCGACATTTATGACAACCTCAAGCCCTCGCGAGTGTCATTGCTTACCACATTAGCGGCAAAAGCTGTTTATGGCAGGTTCACCGCCAACGCATCGCTCACCGCAACACAGGTCTTCGAATACTACAACAAATTCTATTTCAACCCCACCAACGAGGCAATGCCCGAAGACAAGAAAAAACTTTCACCCTGCATAGCCGTGGCCTTCAGACCTATAAACAACCACCTGAGCATCAGGGCCATGTATAAGGAGACTTTCAGAGTGCCGGCATTCAACGACCTCTACTACCGGCAGATGGGCACACTCACCCTGCATCCCGAAAAGGCAAGGGAATGGAGCGCGGGCATCACTGCCACCGCCAATCCGCAAGGGATAATAAAAGACCTCTTCATCAGCATCGACGCATATATAAATAATGTGGATGACAAGATCGTGGCCTTCCCAAGCACATACGTGTGGAAAATGGCAAACTTCGGAAAGGTGAGAATCACTGGCATCGACATCACCGCACAAACGGCTCTGCAACCAAGCAAAGACATCGGCATCGACCTGAAAGCCAACCTCACGTTCTGCAGCGCAAAAGACAAAACAGACCCCGACATGGCATTCTACGACATGCAACTGCCATACACGCCAAAAAGAAGCGGGAGCATATCGGCAGTGGTGAAAACGCCATGGCTCACAGCAGGATACCTCGTCATACTATGTGCGGAAAGGTACGCCACAATGGTACACACACAGATGTATCGACTGAAACCATACGCCGACCATTCGATAACCCTCACTAAAGACATCAAAATAAAAACTGTCACTCTCACACTGCAAGGGAAGATCAATAATATCACCAACTGCCAGTATGAGATTGTGAGATACTACCCCATGCCAGGGAGGAATTACGAGATTAGCGTGAAATGTATAATATAAACTAAAATAAAAAGACATGAAAAAATCTATTTTCGCAGCCATGATTATTGCTGCCGCAAGCATCACAAGTTGTAATAACGACGAAGAAACGCCGATAACACCAAACAAAGGAAACACCGGTACTAAAGAGACTACGAAGGAGACTGTCGAGGACCTGTATGCCGTTAAGCTGCCCAAGACAAGGGCTTTCGTAATGAATGAGGGAAGTTACGACAACAACGACGCCACATTGATGGCTTTCGACTACTCCAACGACACCGTATGCAGCACACAACTCATTTTAAAGCAAAACGGACAGCGCATCGGAGACACCGGAATGGGACTGACAGCATACGATGGCGACCTCTTCTTCTCTGTTTACGGTTCGTCATACATAGCAAAAACAGATGGCTACGGACTGCTCAAAAACATTTTCAAATGCGACGAGAAAATGGGGCAGCCAAGAAATATCGCTGCCAATGACAACAATATCTATGTTACCACCTACGGAGGATATGTGGCTAAATTCGACGCAGAGAGCCTCACACTAATCGACACACTCAAAGTGGATGCCAACCCGGAGCAGATAATTGTCAGCGACGGATACATCTACTGCGTGAGCAGCGGATGGGGAGCAGGCAACACAATGACAAAAATCAATGAGACAAGATTCACCGTGGAAAGCATTTATACTATCGAAAGCAACCCGCAGAAAATCATCGCCGACAACAACGGAAACATCTATTATACTCACTTTGACGCCAGTTACAACCAAAACATCTATGCTTTCAACGAAAGCGACACCACCAGCACATACATCGGATACGGGCAGAACATTGTGGCAAACGGAAACACACTGTATATCATCGGCTCTACGTATGACGAGAACTGGATGCAGACAAATATCTTCTATTCCTACAACTCAAAGACGAAGTCGGTAAACGAACAGTCGTTTATAGACAGCGAGATAGAGGAAGAGATAAAAACTGCCAACATCTATGCCTTCGACCGCAACCCGTACAACGGCGACCTCTATATCGCCACCACCGACTATAAGACATCAGGCATCATCTATCATTTCGACAGCAAGGGCAAACTTATATCAAAAATACTTACCGGAGGAATAAATCCGAATAAAATTGTATTCCTGAACGAATAAATCGGCACTTTATGCGTTATTAATATAACAACGCAGCTATAAGTGAAGAGAAACAGACATATTATTAAGACAGCAGCTATGGCGGTGCTATGCACTGTCATAGTCTGCTTTGCCTTGCTCTCCACAACCCTGAGCAGTTGCAAAGGGGTGGCGGACGGCACGAAACAAGGCGACACGATACATTTCAAATACGCCACACTCATCACCGCCGTGAAATACGACGGATATACAGAGGTGAGCATCGCCAACCCATGGGACAAAGGAAAAACGCTTCACAGGTATGCCCTGATGCCGCAAGGCAGCACAAAAAAAGAGGTGCATGGAAGCACGATGATTAGCACTCCACTGAAACACTCCGTGGTGTTCACCACTGTGCACTGCGCATTGCTGCAAGATCTGAAAGCCGCAAATGCCATCGCAGGAGTGTGCGACCTGGAATATATAAAACTGCCGGAGATTCAGCAGGCATGCAAAGAAGGAAGTGTCATAGACTGCGGCGACGCATTCACACCCGACATCGAGAAAATCATCACGCTGAATGCCGACGCCCTGCTGCTATCACCATTTGAAAACAGCGGAGGATACGGCAAGCTCGACGGACTCGACATACCCGTGATAGAATGTGCCGAATATATGGAACCCACACCCTTAGGGAGGGCGGAATGGATGAAATTCTACGGTATGCTCTATGGCAAGCAGGAACTCGCCGACTCCCTCTTCAATGAGGTGGAAAAGCATTACCAACAGATATGTAAGCAAGCGAAAGCAGAGCAAAGCGCTAAGCCAAAGGTGATGATGGACAAAATGACTTCAGGCACCTGGTATGTGCCGGGAGGACAAAGCACCATGGCCACGCTCATCAATGACGCCGGAGGCAACTATATCTTCAGCAGCGACACACACAGCGGCAGCGTGCCAATGAATTTCGAGGCTGTACTCGACAAATGCCACGATGCCGACATCTGGATTTACAGATACAGCGGAAACAAAGACTTAGCGAAAGAAGACAAAAAATACTTGCAGTTCAAACCGCTCAAGCAAGGACAGGCGTGGGGATGCGACGTCAGCTCAACACTTTTCTATGAGGTAACACCATTCCACCCCGACCTACTGCTCGAGGAATTCCATAACATAATTAAAGGAAAAAGAACAAACAACTCATTCTTTTCCCTTTAATCATCAAATCAATACTTCCGAAAACCGATTGTGACAGCTCCTGCCAGAGGGTTTTACTGCATCGCTTGCGATGCCACCTCTCACTGCACGGCTTGCCGTGCCACCTCTCACATAGCGAGCTTGCTCGCGTTATCGCCGTAAGGCGATGCTAATTGTCAATTGTCAATTCTATATTTCTCTCCTGTTTGCTTGATATATTCCCGAGCAAACGAGCTATCGAAGCCGGGGCGCTTAACCTTTGCTCCTAAGCCTTCCTTATTGCGCAGGAACACTCCGTTTTCCTCCGGGCGGACCACCATATCGTTGTATTTCACGATGATATGTATGGCGAGCTGGTTCCAGCGGTCGAGCATCTGCTGGGCCTTCTCGCAACTGTAGCCATTCAGATATTCAATGGCTTTAGCCGGATTCTCTTTGTATAAAGCCTGCGCCTTCTCCTCCACAGTCTTCTGATTAGCGAAATAGCTNTNTTCCAAACTGTCGCGCACCTCTTTCAGCGAGGGGAACATCATCGAATAGCGCGGGTAAATCATATTGCTCACCCAGTTGCACACCCAGAAAGCATTCTTGAAAGAGAACGTCAGACAGTCTGCGTCAGGGGTGTTGTAGCACTCTGGCTGCACCGTGTTGCCGCAATACACCGGGGTATAGGCCACCATATTAGAGTCGTCGTTGCCAAACCACAGCACGCCGCCGATTTCACGGGGCAGCCACGAGCGCATCTGACTCACGTAGGTGAAGCCCGTCTGCTGCGTGGAGGTGGGACGCTCCTGGAAGCATTTCACACCGTCAACCGTGTATTCCAACGGTGTGGGGCGATAAGGCATCGACCAGATACCGCCGCCGATATTCGTGGTGTCTAAAGCCAAGGGAGTGCCTTCGTAATGGTCGCGCATCGCCTCTTCCAAATCTGCCACGCTGAGTTTGCGGTCGGGCACAATCCATAAAGGCATATCCTCCGCTAAGCTGTCTTTGCCCAAAGCCCACGGCAGATAGCGGTCGAAACCGGCCTTATAATGGTTGAAGAACGCCCACACACGGGCATCGCAATAGCGGCGGCCGCTGAAGTCGGGCGCAGCGTAGGCATATTTCCAAGAGAAGTCGGCATCCTTGCCTTTAAACCACCCTTTCTCACGAGCGAACTTCACCACATCCTTGGAATACATCACGTTTTTCTTGTCTTTCATATCGAATTTGCCGATGCGGCTCTGGTTGGCATGTCCGCAAATGGCATTGTCGGGCATGCGCAGGGCCACCCACACCACGCCTTTGGAGCTGGGACCCTTGCCCATCATCTCCATAATCCAAGCCTCGTTGGGGTCGCAGATAGTAAATGTCTCGCCCTCACTGCAATAGCCGTAGGTCTCTGCCAAGGTGGTCATCACCTTTAATGCCTCACGGGCGGTCTTGGAACGCTGAAGGGCTAAGTATATCAGTGAGCCGTAGTCGATAAGTCCGGTGGTATCTACCATCTCCTCCCGGCCTCCGTAGGTGGTCTCGCCGATTGTTACCTGCCACTCATTGATATTGCCAATCACATTATACGTCTCCTCTGCTTCGGGAATCTCTCCCAAATACTCGTTGGTGTCCCAGTTGTAAATCTTGCGCATTGTGCCTTTGGGATGCTTCCCGGCGGGGTAATGGCACAGACCGATAAAAAGATTGTAGGAGTCGGCATTGTAAGTGCACATCACGCTGCCGTCGGTACTTGCGCCCTTTCCTACGATAAAATTAGTGCAAGCGCTCACGCGCGGCGCGATACACGCCGCCGCAAGCAATGTCAGAATATACTTTCTCATTTCGTTTTGTTTTTATTCATCGAGACCTAATCCGGCAAACGGGTCGCCCTCGGGTATCTTTTTGTTCAAAGTAAGGATATTCTGTCCGTCGGTGCGTTCATATTTCATCCCGTCCATAATATTCCTCACGAGATGTATGCCCAAGCCTCCAATCTTCCTTTCCTCTGCAGAGAGGGTGATATCAGCATCCTCGGCTGCCGTCGGGTCAAAAGCGACACCGCTGTCGGTGATGACAAAATACAAGACGCCAGCCTCATCGAAGGCACGGAGCCCTATCTTACCTTCCGTACCCTCCGGATAGGCATAGTTGATTACATTGACCACCAGCTCTTCTATGGCGAGGTTGATCATGCTCATTGTCATCTCGTCGATGCCCATTTCACCGCAGACGCTGTCAACAAACTGGTGCAGCGGCTCCACCTCCGTAAGACTGTTGGTAAGGATAATGCTCTTGTCCATATTTATGTTTTTTAGAATTTAAACGATACTTTTGCCATGATACTGCGACCTTGCTGAGGTACTGGCACATAGCTGCTGCCACCCTGCGCGTAGCGGGTGTTTAAAAGGTTGTAGCAGTCGAAAGAGAACGTGAAGGGTTTATAACTGTAGTCGAAACCGGCATTGAGAATGCAACGGGCATTGATTACAGCATTTTCGTCATAATGAGCTATCAATCTGCCAAGTAATGCAGCTCGAACCGTTTCTGATAATTCACTTATGCCCTGAGCCACTAATTTTGCAGATAGTTCATCCATATACTCTTCAGTATATCTATCACCCTTGTAGGCATATCCCTCTATCGGTGATTTCTGACGTGAATAGAAGGTGGCATTTCCACGGAGGAAAAGTTTGCCATATTTAGTATTGTCCATCAGCTTATAGCGGTAAACGGCAGTAGCAGTGATAGAAGGCACGTGCTTAATACTATGTCTCGTAGTAGTGGGCAGGTCCGTCTCCGATTCAGAATATTCCGATGCTATCTGTTCTGAGCTCAACACCGTTTGCATAGTAAGGTTGAGGCTTCCCAAAGAGCGGCCTTTGGCATACATCAGCGAGTTTTCCCAACCCAACAGTCTCATACGGCCGGCATTCGAATAGAGGGCACTCGAACTGGCCATAGCCTCTATTGTACTTTTGTTATATATAATCAGATTATTTAAGCTGTTATAATACACGTTAGACTCCAACGACAGGCCGCTATTGCCCAATTTCCAATTGAAATCCAGCTGCAAGGCCTCCATCGTCTCGGCATCCAATGACGAGCCGCCGGGGTATATACCCAATTTATTGGCACGATAGAAATACGGGGCGTCAACGAAAGAGCGCGAATAGCCGAATTTCACGTTCATGTCTCTGTTGATAAGATAAATCAGAGTGGCACGGGGGGAGAGGGAGCGCAGGTCGTTGCCGTCGTAACGGTGTTTATAGTCATAGCGCAAACCACCATTGAAAATAAACTTGTCGCCTATATAGCTTTTCAATTGGAAGAAAGGTGAAAGGGAAGTTTCTTCTCCAAGGTCCATGGAGTTGTTATTCTCCGACAGTGTAACAAGCACATGGTTGTAGCCATCACCCCATGAAAGGGTGTTGCTCTTCATCTTATAACGCTCGCCCTGTATTCCTGCAAGTATATTGCCGCGGAACTTTTTCCATTCAAAGGCATAGTTGGCTTGCAAGGTGGCCCCGACAGTATAATCCTCCCAACTCTGCACTTGGTAAATACCTTTCTTATATACCAGTCGGTCAAGAGCAAGATATTTCGCCTTTGTTTTGAGCCATTCTATCTGTTCCTCCTCCGATTTTTCTGCCACCTCACCCATATATTTTTGCTTGAGTTCTGCTACTATTGCCGCCAGTTCTGGATTTTGTGCCAGAAATTCTTGGCCTTGTGTCAGTAAAGGAGTAAGCAGATTACGGTCGGCTACCAACTGCGCAGCCAACGTGTCGATAACGTCTTTCAATGTGCCAGAGTAGGCATCGTTCACATTTGCCAAGGTGTCGGTGATAATGTCGTAATATGTACATCTCTCAAAGTCGGCATACACGTTTGCTTTTATGCTCAGGTTGCCAAACGCTTTCTCGTAATTCAAGTCAAAATGGGATGCCTGACGGCTTCTGCCGGGGGTAACGCCATTATAAGTGCGGTATTTGTCATAGTCATACAACTGCGAGTTGTTTATCTGGCTGTAAGAGGTTACCCTTTTTGAATTCTGCAAGCTTATCATCACACTGAAGTCTTTGTATTGTGCGGTGAAGCCCACATCGAACGAGGGGCGGTGGTTGTAGCCGTTTATATACATATATCCAGGTACTTTCACAGTGCTGTAGAAAGCCTCATCCTCCGGGTTTACGTATGACTTCTCACCCTTAGAATTGTATATCGACGCCCACATAGAATAGCTCATGTCCACTCCCGACTTGCCCATGGTGAAGTCGGCACGGAAGGTGTTGTTGGAGCCATAGCCGGCGGAAACCTTCAAACCGTCCATCTCATGGCCTTTCTTGGTGATGATATTCACCACGGCGGTAAGGGCCACATTACCATAGAGAGATGACGCCGGTCCGCGCAGCACCTCTATCTGTTTTATCTTGTCAAGACTTGTGCGGAAGTCGGGAGCCTCTGTGTTGGTGCATCGGCTGTTAAGGCGATGACCATCGAGCATTATCAATATTTTCTCCTGTCCCACGGAATACACACCGTGCATGGCCACGTTAGCCTCCGGACCCTCCACCAATGTCATTCCCGGCACGAAGAGGAGCAGGAGGTCTTGCAAGTTGCGCGCGCCCGACGCCTCTATCATATCCTCTGTGATCAGCGTTACCGGTACCGGCACCTCATCCAAGGTCTCTGCCTGTTGAGAGGCCGTTGACATCCTCGCACCCCCGCGCTTCATCTCCTCCACCAAGTCCACGAAGCGGGCGGGGTCGCCCACAGTGGCTGTATAGTAGGGGTTTACCTCAAACATCTTCTTTGCGTTCTCCTTTGCTTTGGCATCGTCGCCGGAGAAGAGTGCGCAAAGGGAAAGGAGACGGTAAGCTCCGGCTTTCAGGGTGCCGGTATAGCTCGACATATTGGCATTCAATATACTGTCGGCCTCTTTGAAGTTGCCGATATTATATTCTTCTTCCGCCATATTGTATGTCTGCGACGCCTTTTCTCCTTTCTGGGCATCCGCGGCGGCGCTCACCATTGTGAGGAAGAGCAATACCAGGATATGTCTTATCTTGCTTGTCATAACTGCTGTAACTTTCTTTTCACCGGTACGGAAAGCGTGAAGGTGGTGCCCTCACCCTCTTTTGAGGTGAATGTTATCTTTCCTTGATGTTTATGCTCAATGATTTCTCTCGTCAAAGCCATGCCCAGTCCGGTGCCTTGTCCTTCAGGTTTCGTGGTGAAGAACTCCTCATAAAGCCTTTTCTGCACCTCCTCCGACATCCCTTGTCCGTTGTCGGTGATGGCGATGGTGAGATTTTCGCCATCGCAGTTCACTTTCACATCCACCTCCGGCTTATAGTCCTCACCCTCCGTCTGCTGTTTGCTCCACACGGTGTAGAAGGCATTGTTCATTATATTCAACACTGCCCGGCAAAGGTCTTGCGGCACCACATCGACCATCGGCATTCCCTCCTGATAATCTTCGTTGATGGTAACGTTAAACCCTTTGTGGTTTGCCCTCATGGCATGATATGAGAGCCATACGTATTCCTTCACTATCTTAGGCACGTCGGTGGGTATGTATGCGTCTTGTTTGCCACGGCTGTAGAGGAGTATGTTTCTCACTATGCTGATGGCCCGGTCTCCATGCTCGTCTATTTTCGACAAGTTTTCCTTGAGGTCTTCTATGATGTCCTCTGCCTCTTCCTTGTCGTCGGGGTTCATGGTTTCCTCATTGTCGGCGATGATGTCGCCGAGGTCATCAAGGAGTTTCTTCGACATCTTGCTGAAATTGATGACGAAGTTCAGCGGATTTTGTATCTCGTGGATAATACCTGCCATAAGCGTGCCAAGGGAGGCCAGCTTTTCCATTTTCTTCACTTGTGCTTCCAAGGAAGCTATTTTCTCCTCATTAGTCATAGCGCATTGTTTTTTAATGTGACTTTAAACTCGGTAAATTCATTCTGCTTGCTCTGCAGCTCGATGGTTCCGCCATGTGCCTCCACTATTTCCTTAGTGAGATACAGTCCCACACCTGGGGCCTCGGCGGTGGGCTTGGTGGAGAAGAAAGGCTCAAACACACTGTCTTGATTCTTTTCCTCTATACCTATTCCATTATCATACACGCGTATTATCACGTTGTCGTCTTCCTGCTCTAAGGACAATTTCACCTGTCCTTGGTATTTGCCTTGGGCGAATTTCTTCTTCACGGCATAAACGGAGTTGCCGAGCATATTCACTATACACTTGCTCAGCTGGCTCGGGTCAGCGGTGACTATCACCGGCTCGTCGCATCCCTCCATAATTGTCTCTATGCCCATGGCCTTGATGTCAGCTTCGTAATATTTGTTGAGCATCTCCATATCCTGACGGCACACATCGGCGATGTCAGTCTGCACCATCTTCCCTACTCTGTCCTTAATCATCTCCTCCATGGCCTTGAGTATCCTGGAGGTGCTGGTGCCATGGTCCACAACCTTCGAGAGGTTGAGTTTTATCATATCAAGTGTGTCAGCAATATCATCATATACCTCCGGGTCCATCTTCTCCTTCTCATCCTCAATGTCCTCTGACACGTCGTTGGCGAGGTTCTTGCTCATATTCGAGAAGTTGTTGATATAGTTGATCGGGTTGAGGATACGGTCGATAAGTCCTTTGGTAAGGTTACCCACGGTGGCCATCTTCTGCGACTTTAGCTGCTCCTCCTGTGCTTTGAGTTTTTCCTCTTGTGCCTGCTTCAGGTCGCTATATGCCTTTTCGAGGCTTTTTGATTTCTCTTCCACCTCCTCTTTCTGTTTCACCACCTCTGCGGTTCGCTCTGCCACAATTTCTTCGAGCTCTTCATTCTTCTTGCGAAGTCGCTGGTTGTACCACCATACTATTTGTCTCACCGCTAATGCGAGAAGTGCCAAATATATGAGTATGCTCCACCAGCGCATATACCAAGGATATGCGATATGGAAATCCACTGTCGCAGTGGGCGACACCCTTCCGAAAGCGTCGCGCGCTTGCACCTGGAATGTATAGGAGCCAGAGGCCATATTTGAGAAGGTGGCGGTTTTTTCCACATGCCAGGCAGTCCACCTCCCGTCGTTCAGACGGTATCTGTATTCCACTTTTCCCACCACTGCTGGTACGGCGGTGGAGTAAGCTATAGTTATGACAGAATGGTTGGTGCCAATATTCACGTCTTCGAGTTTTGTGCGGGGGGTGTATTTAACCATTCCGTCGAAGCCGCCCCATATCACGGAGTCGTTGCCGAGACCCACGCTGCGTATATACACTGCCGGCGGCACGTCGTAGGCAGGGTCTGCCGCTTTGAGATTCCAAGTGATGATACCCTTTTTACTTCCAAAAAGTATGTTGTCACCATGAGTGTACATAGCACTCACTTTCTCATCGTCGAAATTTTGCAGCCATGGCACATATTGCTGATATATCTCCCTTTTAAGGAATGGAGTGATGTTCTTTCCCTCGTTGTCTGTCATCCAAATAAACCTGTTCTCATCGGTGAAGATAAATTCGGGGTATTGGAATTTCTCCTCAAGTGTGTCCACGGGCTGATACTTGCTCTTTTCTGCATTCCACATATATATCACCCTGTCGCTAATGATATCTAAAGAGGTGTTACCGTCGAACAGACTCATCACGGCATTGTCGGGGAGATCAGTGTCTTTGTTTATCTTTTTAAACATTCCCCCAGCCTTGGATCTATAATATACGTTTCCATACACGTCTTGCAAAAACAGGTCACCGTCTTTCTCTTGCATTATTTTTATCACATTGTCGATAACCGAGATTGGCTTGGCTGCACCTGTTGGGTCTATCTGCACCACATCCTTGAGTTGTGCGGCAATGCAAGTGCCATCATCTAATGGCAACACGGCAAGAGTGTGTTGATGGGTGATATTCCTCACCGACGTGCCGTTTACCAACAGTAAGCCCGAGGCAGTGGCGGCATACACGCCGCGACCCTCTTTCACACGGAGCTGCCAGCAAGCCCCATTTGCCCCCTCTATAACTTGATAGCCGGTGGCGTTGCCAGTATAGATGCCCTGCATGGTGCCTACGTATCTGATGCCATTATATTCAGCTATCGACAACACCTCTCCATACAACCCCTCGGTAAGGGATATTCTGGTGAATGCCGACGGATAGGCTAAACAGAAGATACCATTATCGGTGGCACCCCATACTCTGCCGTGCCCGTTATAGGCCAGTTTGTTCACGTTGTCGTCGCAAAGTCCATTATCCTGATTTAAATGAAAAAGGGGTTGTCCGTCTTTATCAAGACATATCACGCCATCGCCGGCGGTGGCAAGCAGCTTCTCACCTGAAGGCAAGGTAAGCTCGTGGTTTATTTTCACGCCTCCAATAGTCTGCGGCACGTCTTCATCGGCTGCATGAGCCTCGAATTTGGTGAGTTTGTTGTCGTTCCACACGTATTTAATCCCACTAAGCGTGGTTGCCACAATGCTCTTGTTTTGCCTTTCTATTTTTGTAATCTCACCTATCTTCTGCCCACCCCTGTCAGATGCCACAGCCTTAAACAGCAATTGCGCGTTTTCGTTTGAGGTGAGATACCCCATCACGTTGTAGCCGCCTATCCACAGCATGCCGTTGTCTTCTCTCAGCAAGGTTGTGACTCTCGATATGCCCGGTGTGTGCATAACGCGGAACTCCGCGCCGTTATAATAAAGCAGTCCTTCGAAATTTGCAAAGAACACATTGCCGTTTTCATCCGCCACCACATCGAAATTACGGTTGTGGGCATTGTATTCCTCGCTGGTAAAATTCACGACATACGGATTGCCGTCAATAGTCTTTGCCGTAAGGGTTATACAGCAAAGCAGTAGTAATAGCAGGGTTATGTAGGTTTTCCGTATAGTCATGTGTTTTAATTTTTATTCAAGAAAGTGGTGTATGGCACTGCCTTTCCCACATAATAATTCCATTCAGCCTGAGTGAGGTCGCGCTTCAAGGTCTTTTGTATCTTCTTTGCCATCGACCCAGGTGAGGCGTCGATACGGGTGAGCGCCCCGGAGGCGTCGCCGCTCCATATCTGATGGTTTCTTGTAAAATAGAAAGATGTGAGCCATGACGACACCGAGTTAAGTGTGATAGGGTCGAGTTTCGTGGCGTTCAAATTCCACAATTTCAGCGTGTGGTCGAAGCCTGATGTAACGAGGTACCCATCAGCGAATGCCACTTGCGAGACTTTTGACTTGTGACCTTTGATTTTCTTGAAGTTTTTCATCTTAGTATCCCAGGTTTTATTCTCAGGATAATAATCCATCACATACACCATGCCACTCTCTGTGCCGAAAGCCACCATGGCTTTTCCTGGAGTGTAAGTAAACGAACAAATGTCGCCCACGCCCATTGTCAGCTCATGCACTATTGTGTCGTCCTTGTTCAGGAAATACACTTTTCCCTTTCTGGTAAACAATACCGTGCGGCCTTTATATGTGCTTATGCACGATATGCTTTCCGGGGCTTTCACCGTGCGGCTGAGCGTGAGGTTGCCTTTATTTATGATATAGATGTCGGTGCCGTCGGCAGTTACGAACTCATTGCCTTGCGACACGAGGTTATTGAACTTTCCCGTGCCGAATTTCATCAGCAGTTTGTCGGCTGGCTTGTCAGGGTTTATTCTAAGTATGCTGCCGTCTTTTGACAGAGCATACACATAATTGCCCTCTGCAAGTGCATCGCGGAAGTCGTATTTCCTATCAAAGAACAACTCTTTAGGCTTTACGTCGTCTCCTTTCTTATCCCATTTCACCACCTCACCATAGTTGCTGAAAGAAACCAGACTGTTAACATACAGCAATCTGGTGATGCCCCCTTCATGAAAGTCGTATTCCTTTTTGTCGCCACTGACAAGGGAAAGTGCATTAAACACTGCCGGGTAGTAGGGGTCACCGCCATAGCGGTCGGTAAAATACCAGGCTCCGTAAGCCAGAAGAGCAGCCTCCTCCTTCTTATTGCCGGCATTATGACAAGTGGTGGCTTGCGATGCCATGGAGCGGGCCAAGGAGATATAGCTAAGCGTGTCGGTGGTGCGCTTGGCAAACTCCGCCTGCGAGCGCTGCTCCACTGCTATCGCCCTCTGTTCTTGTGCCTTCTTTTCCGACTCCTTAGCCTGAATAGCGGCTTTCTGGGCATTCCGCTGCTCTGCCTCTGCACGGTCGCGCATCTGGGTGGCGATAGCGCTTTGCTGCTGGGCCTCTATACGCTGCTGCTGGGCTATCTCCGTTTGCAGCTCCGCATTCTCGCGCTCTTTATCGGAAATGGCTTTCTGTTGATAGGCAATATCCTCCATCTGCTGGCTGATACGCTTCACCACATCCGACTTCTTATTTTCCTCTGCCATACGTTCCACCTTCGCCTTGAGGTCTTCATTTTCCTTCGATGACTTATAATACGAGTATGCTAGGCCGCCACTCAAGAGCAGCAGCCCTCCACAAAGTCCGTATAGCAGTTTAGGGGGTTTCATTTAAGACGCTTTAGAATGAGCATCGTGATGTCGTCAGACTGTTTCGCGTCTCCCACGAAAGCAGCCAAGTCTTCCTTGATGGCTTCGTCGATTTCTTGTGCCCCGGCGCCTGGTACCGACTTGAGCGTTTCCTCAAGGCGGCTTTCTCCAAACTCTCCATGCTCGGAGTTTTCTGCCTCGGTAACACCGTCGGTATATAATATTATGGTGTCGCCAGGCTCAAGGGTCATAGAGTCTTTCTGGAACTCCTCGCCATCGATGACGCCCACGATGGTGTTCTTGGCGTATGGAAGCCTCTCCACCTTGTTGTTGTGCTTTAGCACAAAAGGAGGGTTGTGCCCGCAGTTGGTGTATTCCAACTCACCTGTGGATATTCTATAGATGCCGTAGAAGACAGTAACAAACATCATGTCATGGCTCTCATTACAGAGAAGTTTGTTCACATAGCCCATACATTCATCCGTTGAGCCTCCGTGAATACCCGTGGCCCTGATGATAGTGCGGCTCACTGCCATGAAGATTGCCGCCGGCACGCCTTTACCCGACACGTCGGCCATGACGATGCCGATATGGTCGTCGTCAATGCGGAAGAAATCATAGAAGTCGCCACCCACGTCCATGGTAGGTGTCATAGAGGCATAGATGTCCACCTTGTCGCTCACGTCGGGGAAGGCGGGGAAGATTTGCGGAAGTATCGAATGCTGTATCTCTCCTGCCACGGCAAGGTCGCTGCGCAAGTTTTCCAACTGCGTGTGCTCTTGCTGGCTCGACTTGATATAGTCTATCTGCTCAATGGCTTTCTCTATCGTGCGGCTCAAGTCGTCAAGGTCGATAGGTTTCGTGGCAAAGTCGAAAGCCCCGCTGTTCATCGCAGTACGGATGTTGCCCATGTCGCCATACGCCGAGACCATAATACACTTGAGGGCCGGGTTGCCGAGCTCATTAACCTTTGTCAAGAGTGTCAAACCATCCATCTCCGGCATATTGATATCACTGAGAATAATGTCGATGTCTTTATGTTCCAAAAGCACCTTGAGGGCCTCGATACCATTATGGGCGAAATAAAACTCATACTCGCCCTTTCTTATCTTGCGGCGGAAATATTGAGTGAGCAGAATTTCAAGGTCGAGCTCATCATCCACACTTAATATCTTTACTGGTAAATCCATAGTTATTATGCGTTACGAACTTCGAAAAGATTAAAGAAACCTGTCATTGTAAACACGTTGCGTATCTCCTCGTTGATGTTATACACCACTACCTTGCCACCTTTTGTGGCAGCCTCTTTACGAAGTGTGAGGAATGCCCTCAAACCACTACTGGAAATATACTCGAGCTTGGTACAGTCCAAAACGATCTCCTTGTCCGCATTGTCGAGCAGCGGTTGGATATCTTTCATAAACTGCATAGCTGCAGCTGTGTCGAGACGGCCATCGAGAACACCGGTGTAAACACCATTTTCTTCCTTAATACTGAATTCCATAATAGTACTATTTTTAAATTAAACATTTTCAATCCTTACGCCCAAAACAGGCGTATTGCGCCGCAAAGTTAGCAATTTATTCTGTAATAAAAGAGAAAAAGTGCATTTTTTTATCTTTTTAACTGCCATTTTTTATTTTTTTACTATTATTATTAGGAAGATATTGAAAAAATCACTATTTTTGCACAAACTTCTAAACATTACTACTATGATTATCGGAATTCCAAAAGAAATCAAGAACAATGAGAACCGAGTGGGTATGACACCCGCCGGAGTGGCAGAATTAGTAAAACACGGCCATCTGGTGTTTGTGCAGCACACAGCCGGAGAGGGCAGCGGCTTCAGTGATGAAGAATACATGAAAGCCGGTGCAAAAATCCTCGACACCATTCTCGACGTGTATCGTGAGTCGGAAATGATCGTTAAGGTCAAAGAACCAATAAAGGAAGAGTATCCGCTGATAAAGAGCGAACAAATCCTTTTCACCTACTTCCATTTCGCCAGCGACGAGCAACTGCTCCTCGCAATGCTCGAGAACCAGGCTATATGCGTGGCATACGAGACAGTGGAGGCAGAGGACGGAAGTCTGCCACTGCTCAAACCCATGAGCGTAGTGGCAGGAAAAATGGCAGCACTCAACGGCGCCTACTACCTGCAAAAGACGAAAGGCGGCAAGGGCAAGCTGATAGGAGGCATGGAGGGTGTGAAACCCGCCAAGGTGCTCGTTCTCGGAGGAGGAACAGTGGGGCACGCCGCCGCTGAGCTCGCCGCCAACATGGGCGCGGAGGTGTATATCGCCGATATCAACGAGCAAAGGCTGAGCCAGCTCAAGGCGTCGATGTCGGGAAATGTGCACACGCTGATTTCATCAGAAGAAAACATCAGAAAGGAAATCACGAATGCCGACGTGATTATCGGAAGCGTATTAGTGAAAGGCGACAAGACACCCCACCTTATCACTAAAGACATGCTCAAGGACATGGAGAAAGGCACTGTGCTCGTGGACGTGGCCATCGACCAAGGAGGATGCTTTGAGACGTCAAGACCCACCACGCACTCGGAGCCTACATACGAAATCGACGGCATCGTGCATTATGCCGTAACAAACATACCGGGGGCAGTGCCCAACTCATCTACGATAGCCCTCACCAACGCCACACTGCCATACGTCCTCGCCATTGCTGACAAAGGCATAAACCAGGCAATGGAAGATGACCCAGGGATCAGGAAAGGACTAAATAGCAGAGGTGAACATATCACATACCAGGCGCTCAAAGACCTCTTCGGATATGACAGTCTATACGACAGAAAGAAGAAAATGGAAAAGCAGTAAAAGCAACATTGCCAGGGCTCAAAAGAGCCCCGGCAATGCCTCTGAAAAGTACCCAGAGCCGGGATCGAACCGGCATGGGTTGCCCCACTGGTGTTTGAGACCAGCGCGTCTACCGATTCCGCCATCTGGGCAGCACTTTTCGCGCTTTTTTCTCGTTTTCGGGTGCAAAGGTACATAATTTTTTTTAAACACCAAACTTTTCTTAGAAAAAAACTTAAAAAATTTGCGAGTTATTCATTTTTTTACTAACTTTACACCGCAAAACTTATAAAACCGATAGTATAATGACCTATAACAAGCACAATTATTGCGTGATACTCGCAGGAGGCCGCGGCAAAAGAATGTGGCCAGAGAGCAGGGAGAGCTTCCCCAAACAATTTCTCGACATCACATGCGCAGGCAGTACTTTATTACAACAAACCTACGACAGAGTCAGTAAGATTATCAGTAAGGAAAATATTATCATCACAACCAACAAGAACTATGTGGAGCTGGTGAAGGCACAATTGCCTGACTTCGACGAACAGCATATACTCGGAGAACCAGTGCAACGCAACACCGCGCCAAGCCTCTGCTGGGCAAATCACCACATCACCACACACGACCCCGATGCCAGGGTGCTGGTGATACCCTCCGACCAACTGATAAAAAACGAGGAGAAATTCCTAAAATGTATCGAAGACGGGCTTGAACTCGTAAGCAGGGAAGACGTGATACTTACGATAGGAGAAAAACCCGTGAGGCCGGAACCGGGATACGGGTATATACAAAAGGGCGATATCAACGGACTGGAAAACGTATATCACGTGAAATCGTTCTCAGAAAAACCAACAAGAGAACTCGCACAGATGTTTATCGACAGCGGGGAGTTTTATTGGAACACAGGCATCTTCTTGGGAAGCAACAAAACCCTGAGGGAGGCTTTCATCAAGGTCTTGCCGCCTATAATGAGGGAATATGACAAGGAATTCAGTCCACAAGACGCCCAACACGAGCAAGACTATATCATGCAGCACTTCCCCTCCTACCCCAACATGTCGATTGACGAGGTGGTGCTGGAATTGACAGAAAACGTATATGTCATGGTATGTGAGTTCGGGTGGGCCGACGTGGGCTCGTGGCACTCCCTCTACGAATGTTTCTCAAGGGGGACAAAAGAGAATATAATCTTCGACTCCAACATATTCGCTGATGACAGCGAAAGCAACATCGTGAAAATACCAAAAGACAAGCTCGCGGTAATCAACGGACTTAAAGACTTCATTGTCATAGAAACCGACGATGTGCTGCTGATATGCAAAAAAGAAGACTCATCTGCCCTCATTAAGAAATATCAAAATGAAATAGGTATTAAATATGGAGGGAAATATAATTGATAATGGATAATGGACAATGGATAATGGACAATGGATAATGGACAATTAAAATCCGATACGCTTGCGCATATCGGATTTTTTATTATCGCCCAGGGTCTTTCATTATTGTTGCTGTTGCATAACCTCTTTGATTTTTCCTTCTATTTCCTCGGAAAGTTCAGGGTTGTCCTTCAGCATCTTGAGCACAGCGTCGCGTCCTTGCCCGATTTTCGTGTCGTTGTAGGAGAACCAGGAGCCGCTCTTCTTGATGACATCGAACTCCACGGCGAGGTCAACGATTTCGCCTGTCTTGGAGATGCCCTCTCCGAAGAGGATGTCGAACTCTGCCTTGCGGAAAGGAGGAGCCACCTTGTTTTTCACCACTTTCACTCTCACATGGTTACCTATCACGTCCTCGCCGTCTTTAAGACTTGTTACACGGCGGATGTCCAAGCGCACGGAAGCATAGAATTTCAGAGCGTTACCGCCAGTGGTGGTCTCAGGGTTGCCAAACATCACGCCTATCTTCTCCCTGAGCTGGTTGATGAAGATGCAGGTGGTGTTGGTCTTGCTGATCGTGGCGGTGAGCTTGCGGAGAGCCTGGCTCATCAGTCGGGCTTGCAATCCCACAACGCTGTCGCCCATGTCACCCTCTATCTCCTTCTTCGGCGTGAGGGCTGCCACGGAGTCAACCACGAGGATGTCGATGGCAGACGAGCGTATCAGCTGGTCGGCGATTTCCAATGCCTGCTCACCGTTGTCGGGCTGCGAGATGAAGAGGTTGTCAACATCCACACCGAGTTTGGCGGCATAGAAGCGGTCGAAAGCATGCTCGGCGTCGATGAATGCGGCGATGCCTCCTTGTTTCTGTGCCTCGGCGATGGCGTGAATGGCGAGAGTGGTCTTTCCCGATGACTCCGGACCATAAATCTCGATAATCCTGCCGCGGGGATAACCTCCCACGCCCAAGGCGATGTCGAGACCCACGCTGCCGGTGGGGATGACATCCACATTCTCGATATGTTCGTCGCCGAGCTTCATTATAGACCCCTTACCGAAGTCTTTCTCAATCTTCGACATCGCTGCCTGCAATGCCTTCAGTTTCTCCTGCTGCGCGTCAACCTGCACAGCGTCTTTTTCTTTTGCCATAATTTCTGTTTTATCCGTTATTATTAGAGTTAGAGTTCCAAGTCACCGTCGAACACCTCGTGCCAAGGCAGCCCCTGCTTGTTGAGCTGCTCCATAAATGGATCGGGGTCGAAGTCTTCCACGTTCCACACACCGGGCTTTTTCCAGATGCCTTTCACAAACATCATCGCACCAATCATAGCTGGCACTCCGGTGGTGTAGCTCACGCCCTGCATGCCCGTCTCCTTGTATGCCTCCTGGTGCGAGCAGTTATTATATACATAATATGTGCGCTCCTTGCCGTCCTTAAGTCCTCTGATGCGGCATCCGATGCTTGTCTCGCCGTCGTAGTTCTCGCCGAGGTCCTGCGGGTTGGGCAGCACGGCCTTGAGGAACTGCAGCGGCACGATTTTCACCTTCACCGTCTTCGTCGGGTCGTCGGCGAGGGGTGCCTGATATTCCATCTCGTCGATGCGGCTCATGCCGATGTTCTGTATCACGTCGAGATAGGTGAGGTATTGCTGTCCGAAGGTCATCCAGAAACGAGCCTGCTTGATGGTGGGATAGTTTTTCACGAGGCTCTCAAGCTCTTCGTGGTGCATCAGGTAGCTCTCGCGCGGACCGATGTTGGGGTAAGTCAGGGCCTTGTGTATCTCCAACGGCTCTGTCTCTATCCACTTGCCATCCTTATAATAAAGGCCTTTCTGTGTTATCTCGCGGATGTTTATTTCGGGGTTGAAGTTGGTGGCGAATGCCTTGTGGTGGTTGCCAGCGTTGCAGTCCACGATGTCGAGGTATTGTATCTCGTCGAAGTGGTGCTTGGCGGCGTAGGCGGTATAGATGCCGCTCACTCCTGGGTCGAAGCCGCAACCGAGTATGGCAGTGAGTCCTGCCTGCTCAAAGCGGTCTTTGTATGCCCACTGCCAGGAGTATTCGAAATGTGCCTCGTCCTTGGGCTCATAGTTGGCGGTGTCGAGATAGTTCACGCCACAGGCCAGACAAGCGTCCATAATAGTAAGGTCCTGGTATGGCAGGGCGAGGTTCACCACGAGGTCGGGCTTATAGCTGTCGAAGAGTTTCTTCAGCTGCTCCACGTCGTCGGCGTCCACCTGTGCCGTCTTTATGTCCATGTCGATACCTTTCTTATGTATGGCATCCACTATCGCATCACATTTCGACTGCCGACGTGAGGCAATCATAAACTCTGTGAACACGTCTTTGTTTTGCGCTATCTTATGCGCTGCCACCGTGGCCACGCCACCGGCTCCAATCATCAGTATTCTGCTCATTGTATAAAAGTTAATTATTAATAAGGTTTCTTTTTAACAGAACGCTCTCTCATAAATAAGAATTTTATCTTTGTTGGCACTTTTTTGAGCAAAGGGAAGCAGGTTGCCGTCAGTCACCATGTCAACCCTTTTATTCAATATTTTTTCAAGGTCAACTATCATTTTTGCATGTCTTAATAAGCTGACATTAGCTTTTTCGTCAAAGACTACCAATAAGTCGATATCGCTCTCGTCGGTTTCTTCTCCACGAGAGTAGGAACCGTATATCCAAGCCCTTTCTACAGGTTGATTGGATAAATAAGTGCTAATCATTTTCGTCAACTTGCTGTCCATCTTTTCGCATTTTATCAACCTTGTCTCTTTAATCTATATTTTTCTGCAAAATTAATATCTTTTTTTTATACTGCCAAATTTTTATTGAAAAAAAATCATAACGGGGAGCAAAAAGGGTGAAAAGCCCTGTTTTCTTTATTCTGCCGGTATCTCGTCGGCGCGGATGCCGAGGGCGCTCATCAGCGAGTAGCCGAGGATTTCGGAGCGGTAGTTGCCGCCACGGAGGGGTTGCATGGCGAAGAGGGTGATGCGTTTGTCATCGTCGGCATAGCGGAGGGCATCGCCTGCGCGGGCTGTGGTGTCGTCGTCGGCAGCGAGCATAATGCGTTTCACCTCGGGGGCTTTCAGCAACATGCCCAACACGTCGATAATATATTCGGTGCGGTTGGTGGCTGTCGGCAGCGCATAACTGTCTATTGAAATCTCGCCGAGCTTGCCGGTGAATGCCTTGAGATGCAGGTCGGCGGCATAATCGCCCGGCTTGAAATTCTCAAGTTGCGAGTTTTTCTCCTCGTGGATGAATATCGCCTGGGTATGCTGGTCGGTGCCTTCTCTCACTCCGCCGTCCAAGGCCATGCACTCCAACCACCGCGCCATGTCAGCTTGCGGTATGCGGCGGCCTATCATCCTCTCGAAATTCACTATCAGGTCGAATGCCACACGGTCGATGAAATCACCATCGACAATTATCACGTTCTCACTCCATTGTATCTTCTGTTCCATAGTTTTTTCTTATTCGGATGCAAATTTACATAAAAATTCCGATATATATGCCGGTGAAATAAAAATCTTTTGAGTTTTATCGAAAATGGGTAATAAAAATCTGCCGATAGCTGCTCAAAAACTGCCAAAACGCTAAAACGAAAAAATGCGGCTTGCCTTTTTGGGGCAAACCGCAAAATTGTGTATGTGCAGATGATTATTTCGGCAGGTGGAATGCCACTGTCATTTCTTTCATCTGCTCATCGCTCATGCCTTCAGGCTCCTCGCCCATGTTCTTGGCGGCGATGTAGATGAGTGCACTCTTGTTGAGCACATCTACCTGGTCGAAAGCGGCCATGATGTCGGTGTCGATGGCGAACACGCCATGCTTCTCCCACATTGCCACATCGTAGTCGTCAAGCTGCTTCACGGTCTCCTCGGCGAGTTTCACGCTGCTCGGCAGCTCGTAGGGGATGATACCCAGTCCGCGCGGGCAGAAAGCCTTTGTCTCGGGAATCATGCTCCACAGGATGCGTGTCAGCACGTCCTTGCCCAGGAATTTGCGGATGTGTGTCATTGCCACGAGCTCGATGGGGTGTGTGTGCAGCGATGCGCGATAAGGTGAGCCCTTCTCAAGCAGGTGGTCGTGCACCATCAGGTGTGAGGGGAGCTCGGATGTGGGATTCACAGGGTTGTCGGCGATAATCACGTATGAGGCGCAGTCGTCGAGGATGCGGATGATGCTTCCGTTGTCCATCGGCGCGCGTGCGAGGTCGCGCATGCGTTTGCCTGTTCCCTTACAATAAAAATAGCAGCCTTTGATGTGCGGCAGGGTGCAGCCAATCTGCTTCACCTCGCTGATTGCCGGCAAATTACGTATCTCGTCGTCAATCTTCTCCGTGATGTTCACGGTGATATTGCCGCCGTTACGCTCTGCCCAGCCTTTCTGCCACAGGTAGCCGGCCACTTCGGCTATCTGGTCAATCTCCGCCTTCAATACAGGGCGGCCTTCCAAAATACTTTTCATATTTTTCTCAATTATCAATTTATAACAACTGGGGAAGGAATGTTGATATTACCAATATCACAAGTCCTAACACCAGCACTGCGATAGTCTTCTGGCTCACGCCCTTCCACTCTTTGAGTATGATACCCCATACATTCGAGAATGTAACGTTCAGGGCCATCAGGATACACCATGAGAAGGCGAGCAATGTGGGCGATGAGGTAAGGAAGCCCTTGCCCAACGACAGTCCGAAGAACTGGCTGTACCACAGCACGCCTGCCAAGGCGCAGAAGAAGATGTTGTTGGCATACAAGTTCGACTTGCCATAGTCGCCCCACGTGTTGTTCTTGCTGTTTTGATACAGGCAATATCCGGCGTTGATGATGAAACCGCCGAAGGTAACAAGCAGTGTGGCCGGCAAGGTGGCGAACATCGGCTCGGAATTGGCGAACTGTATCGGGGCTCCGAAGTCAAGGCCGATGGCGAAGCAAGCGCTCATAAAGCCGGAGAGCAATGCCACGAACACACCTTTCTTAAAGTCGAAGTCCTTCACTGCCTCTTTCTTCTCCTCCTCGCTCATCGATGCCGACTTCATAGCTCCGGCGATGCCGATGACGGCAATACCAATAAGAGTTACGATCACACCGATAATCACGGCAGAGGTGAGCTTCTCAAAATGTCCTGTGAACACCGGACCGAGCAGGGTGCCAAGACCGGCGCAGGTACCGAGGGCCAACGACTGTCCGAGGGCCACGCCAAGGTAGCGCATCGACAAGCCGAAGGTAAGTCCTCCGATACCCCAAAGCATACCGAAGAAGAGCGTCATGCCCGCCTCAGAGGGATGCTCGGCATAGAGTGAGAAGATGGAACTGCCAGAGGGGGCCGTGCACACAGCTCCCAAGAGAGGGAACAACACAAAAGCAAAGATGGACTGGAAGAGCCAAAAGCTCTCCCAACTCCAGTCTTTAACTTTGTTGATAGGCACATAACAGCTCGATTGGCAGAATGAGCCTATAGCGATTATTATCAGTCCTATGAGTATCTCCATAGCTTATCTCTTAGAGAGCACGTCTTTCTCGTACTGCTGAATCTCCTTGATATAGTCCTCGCCCACAGGCTTGCCGTTCTTGAGGTTGAAGTAGTCGAACACTGCTCCCATCGGCAGGCTCTTAGCCTCCTCGAGGAGTGCCAGGCGCTCGAAGTACTGCTCGTTGTCCTCATACTCACGGAGCTTCTTGAGCGGCTCGAGGAGTGCGGAGAGGATACACTTCTGTGTGGCACGGGTACCGATGATGTAAGCGCCGATACGGTTGATAGAAGCGTCGAAGTAGTCGAGACCCACATGTGCACGGTCGAGTGCCTCAGCACGGATGAGCTCCTTGAAGAGGTCGAGGGTCTGGTCGTTCATAATGGTCACGTGGTCGCTGTCCCAACGTACCGGACGGCTCACGTGGAGCATCAGCTCGGGAACGAAGAGGAGCAGTGAAGCCACCATGTCGCTCACGTTCTCTGTCTGCTCATAGTGACCGGTGTCGAGGGTGTACATCACCTTGCGGCTTGCGCAGTATCCGGCATAGAAGTCGTGTGAGCCCACGGTGTAGCTCTCCAAACCGATACCGAAGAGTTTTGCCTCTACGCAAGGTTTCATGTTCGGCAGGTCCTCTGCGAGGATCTCGTCCAAAGAAGCGGCGAGGATCTCACGATAGCGTTTGCGCTCCACGGTGAGGTCTTTGCTTCCGTCATGTACCCAGATGTTCATAATACAGGGGTCGCCCTGTGCCTTACCCATGGCGTCGGCGATGCGGCGGCAGCGTTTGGTATGCTCAATCCAGAACTCGCGGATGCCCTTGTCGGGGTTTGACAGTGTGAGGTTGCCGCTCTTCGGGTGTGAGAAGGAGGTGCTGTTGAAGTCGAGCTTCAGG
>Ga0065711_1030244_pt1 | contig 33145 bp, 15 predicted proteins | sample Hoacrofraction12_FD_59098 | JGI IMG/M metagenome (GOLD analysis project Ga0065711, IMG submission 59098) | Hoatzin crop microbial communities from Cojedes, Venezuela - Epithelial fraction 12 v2 (version 2) | ecosystem: Host-associated > Birds > Digestive system > Esophagus > Crop | place...
TTTTTTTTTTTTTTTTTTTTGGTCAAAAAAATGGTGTCTTCTTTGTTTGGAGGAAGCCTGTTTTTCTAAATTGTCCTCTCTCCAACAGGGTCAAAAAACCCCACAGCAATGTGCAGAATAATGAAGAGTAGGGCATTGCAAAGGGATAGAAAGAATAGCAGTTTTGTTTTGCCCACTCAAATATAACTTTTTAAATAAAGCCAAAAAAGGGAAATTTTCTCCATTAAAATTTTCAATACTGCAAAAAGCCATTTTCCAGTAAAAATATTTGACATTTGTCAAGGTGACAAAAAGCAGCACTAACAAATGTGAATATCTAATTCTCTTAGGAAGGCCAGATATTATGCCTAAAGCTTAGTTGCTCTGTTTTAAATAATCTTTTCTTATTCAACCTAGTTCAAAACTATTAAGTTTTTCACTAAGCTTTTACTCAATTTCTATTCAGAACAAGTTGGGTGAAACTACAGCATCAGCAAAGCTGTGAATTAGGACCACACTAAGATTGAGAAAAGACATTGTGGAGTGGCTAAAGAAGTAAAAACATACTAGCAGACCCAGAAATGAACACCTTTCTTGTGTGTCTCATCCGGTTCTACCCCCAAAACATCAGATTGTTCACAAGTCTTATAATTTCAAAAATAGCTCTTTTTTTGATTACTGAACATCTTGAAAACACCTTAGGATGTATAGGAAGCTGCATTCTTCAGCTTTCAATGTATGATCATATGATTTGCTGGAATAGGTTGAGCATCACTGAATTCAAAAAGACTACTCATATGTTTTAGTACAAGTGCATTTTTTTTCTGGAACAAAGTCAATGCTGAGCATCTCTGAGCATGCGGAGAACCGCACCATTCAGTAGAACACAGAGACGTCTCCCAGCTGGTGCTGACCATGCTGTGCTCCAGAAACATTGCTGTCGCATCATCATATATCGCATTTCACACTGACAGCAAAGCATGCAAGATGGAAAGCACAAGATACCTGGGGAAGGTAGTGTGTCTCTAACATACTGTAACCTTCCACTGTGCAGATTTACTTTTAGAGGTCTCTAGCCTCCCCCTGTGGCTTGGGGCATTGCCTTCATAGCCAGTCCCAACCTGCCCCACAGCACATCCTGCTTCTGCTGAAATCCTCTCTGCATGCTGATTCCTGCCCCACTGCCCAAGACAGCCAACACTGACCCTAAGGCAGGCTCCTTTCCCAGCCTCAGTGGCTCCCACTCCTCCCCTCTCCTTTCCTGTCTCACTTTACCCCATCAGCTTGCACCCCCTTGCTCCCAGGCAGCCTTGGGCAGCACCTTCCCTCTCCTTGTTGAGGAGAGGATGGACCCTGTGCCAGGCAGCTGGGGGGCTCCTGCCTCCCCCTCCACACAGCCATGCACGGATGCCCGGACAACCCTTTTACCTGACCTCTGGAGCTGTGGGATCACTTTGCTTTTACCCTCCTCATTGGCATTGCGGGCCTTCCACGTCACAGCTGAAGCAGCACGGATCAAGGGTGAGCCACGGCAGCGCTGGGACTTCTCCAGACTCGCCTCTGCCAGCTCTGAGGGAGAAGCAGGAGAAGATGAGTTTCCAGCACAGACCCAGAGCTTGAGGTCAGAAGACTGGCTTCTCCCTTGGCATTTCTGGGCAAGCTCCTTCACAGACAGTAGAGGGGCAGGACCGGAGGCAGTGGGGACTGACAGCCCCTGAGCTCAGCAGAGCAGCACCCCAGCACAGTCTCTCAAGGGGCAGTAGTACCCCCTGCCCTACCCTGTCCTTCCCTGACCTGTCCTCCCCTCCTCTGTCCTGCCCTGCCTTCCCCTGCCCTCATCAGCTTGAAAGTACTGCTTCCCAGCCTCCGCAGCCTGACATATCTCCGTGTCATGGACCCCACTGTGACATGGCCACCGCCGAGCTGCTGCCCACTGTGACATGGCCACCACATTTCCCATTTTAGGTCTGGTGGCCTCCTGGGACAGATCCATAGCTGTGGGGCACATTCTAGTGGGCTCATGCCCCCCACTACCACCCTAGCGAACTTTTCTCCATTGAGAACATGTTAGGGCCTGTTCTGCAGACTTGTAAAGGAAACCTGGCTTTTACACACACTTAGGGAAAATACTTAGACACTTACGGAAAAGGCCTTTCCTCCACCTTTTCCCAGGCTCCACTCCACTCCTTCACTCAAGAGTCCTCTGCTCCCCTTTGTTATCACCACTGGTTAGTTACACTCAGCCCCCTCAGCAAGGCACTGAGCAGCTGGGTGGGTGTTGCGGAGCACTGGTTACCACCAGTACAAAGCTATTTCTCTCTGCTGCTCCTTTCTTCTCACACTTTTCCCCTGTTCCAGTGTGGGATCTCCGTGGGAGCTGCAGTTCCTCCAGCAATATGCATCTCCAGTGGCATGGGTTCTCCACAGGCCACAGTGAATATCTGCTCCAGCACCATGGAGCACCCCTTCCTCTTTCTCTCACCTTGGTGTTCTCCATGCTGCTTCTCACTCTTTTTGTTCCCTCTTCCCTTTCTCTGGCATTTTCTGCCCTTCTTTACCCAGACTCCCCCAGGCTCCTCCATGGCGGCTGCAGGGCTGGGCTATGCCCTGTGGCAGGGCCATTGGAGCTGACTGGAACCAGCCGTGTCTGGCATGGGGCAGCCCCGGCCGCCCCTCACGGGGGCCACTGGCAGCCTCGCCCTGCTACCGAAACCTGTCCATCTACACCCAATATACTGGCTTGCGTATTCCCTAAGTCTTTGTCCCCCTGCAATGTGCAATGCTTCATTCCCACAGGTTCTGCGTCGCCCCAGAGAACTGGCAGGCCTTACCAGTGAGAAAAAAAAAAAATGTGCCTCAATCTTTCCCACACCCTCTGTTACAGTAGTTCATCTTGTTGCCCTTCACATCTGCCACTGATTTCAACGGTAGCTGAGCTCTGACTCTCTTAACTCCATCCCAATACACTGGAGCAATATCTTTATATTCCTTCTGTGAAACCCATCCCTGCTTCTTCCTTCTGTGTACTTTCATTTTTTGTATTTGATCTCAGTCAGGATTTTCCTGCCTATCCATGTATTATTCTACTTTAAGGTTTCTCAAAAGGCAGAAGCTCCCCACACTGCAAGGCTGCACTTGTCTTCCATTATTATTCCTCCACCTATGTCTGAACCATTAAGCTTAACCTGAAGTTTGTAATGTAAACTCATCACCTGCTGTCAAATCTTCTGCTAGGCTTTTGTGCACCGTGCCTGGCCTGAAAATTGCTTGCAAGAACTATATTACCGCCATTTGTCATTAATATGTCACAGACTCATCAGCCCCAAACCTCAAAAACATTTCTGTATAATCTTGGGAAATCTATCAATATTATATTAATATACATTTGGCAATCACAGTATTTCAAATTTTGCAGCAGTCACCCTCAAAATCAAATATCCACCAGAAATTTCCCTGAGATGCTGAGCTACAAGACAGCATATTTGTCAAAGCATCAAAATCAAGTAAATGAACAAATTGAGTTTTGGTGTCTGGCCATGTGTGTCAGGACAGACAGGAGAGTCTAAGCTAAGATTTGACTGGTACAGATTGTGCGGCAGGACTCAGAATTGGAACAATTTCCCAAGCAACTGGGTCTTGTTCTCTGATGTTACAGAGATCACCTTACTGCAGTTCCATCCATAAATGCATCAGGTACAAAGGTACTAAGTCTAATACAGCTGCCTTCTCCCAATACAGCAAGGCTATTTCAAAACAGAATTCCTCTGAGAGTTATAAAGTTTCATCAAATTCCAAATGAGGATTTTAATTGTGGCCAGTTTTCACCCACTTATTGGACTAGCATTGACCTTTAGTTTAAGTAGTCATTCTAATTCAGTAATCTTTACCTGCCTTTGTGTACTTTTAAGAGACAAACATCTGCTTTCAGCTTTCATTTTGCCAAAGTCACATAGCACCCTCGTGTTGCACAGGGTCTCTCTTTCCCAAATCTTCACACCCATTGTTTGCATTTATAGGTCGAGTACATTGGATGAACATGGATGAAGAGAACTGTCCACAGCATTCTAGATTATTCTAGCAGCACAATTTACAAAAGAACTATTATTTTCCCAATTACAACCATAAAGATTTTGCATTTGTCATTCTTTTCTGCACTTACCTCTTTTGCATTTGTCTTTTTTCCCATGTCACATCACACTGGTGACCTCGACTTCACTTGAAACATTAAATAAGCTCTCATTTTTCTTTCTAACATTTCTTCAATAAGCACCCCAGTTTGTACAGAAATTCTTGCTATTGGTCCTTATTATAAAACCATAGCTGTGTTGTTAGGATCATCCATTTCTATCCATAACATTCTATGTCTTCCAACCCTGTGTTATGAGGATATTCCCATTTTAGTATCCATCCTATGGCAATAGAATAACTCTTTGCTATATTCTGAGCTGTATCATAAAATAAACTTTTTTTTTTTTTTGTAGTGCTTCCTTAACAGCATTCAGAATTAACCAGTTTAGAAAAATCCCAAACCACCTACATTTTACTACTAAATGATGAGTAGCATGTAGCCTGCATGGGTTGAGTTTCCGCTGTGAATTTACTTTATATGTCAGCTCTGGCCACAGAAAAAATGCTAAAGGTATAGTTTCAGTTGGAGTTTGGCAGTAAAATAGAGAAAGAAAATAATTATGCACACCATGCAGTGTTCTGGGCAAATAATGTTCAAAAACTAAATACGGTATTGACTGTGAAGCATGTTTAAGTAGCTGACAGTATTTTCAGAGAACTTTAGATGATGACCATTTTTCATACTTTATCTAGCACTTTCAGCATATAAAACTTATCCCTATGACGTGCCAGGCTGCCCTTGCAACTAGTGAACTTTATGGCTCAGAACTGTGTGGGAATGTCTTCGGATAGTTTCCATGTTGAACAACAACAGACTCCGCACCAGCAGTGGAGGACTGTTAACTTTACATTCTGTCCAAAGATGTGCTGAACGCTGAGTAAAGTCAGCAGACCTTGCCTCAGGTCTCTGTTACAGGGTAAATTCTGCCTGAGATGATTATTGATTGGTTTGAAGGAGAGAAACCTGTAAACTCCTATCCTAGACTACAATTTCATATCCGGTGATCATATTTTTATTAAAAGAACAGAGGTGTTTTCAGGTACTTCAGAAAAGTAATAAAAAGTCTTAATATATGGAAGATGAGAATTCGTTTCTGCAGAAATAAAAGATAATAAATATGAGCCAAGATACTAAAGTACAACAGAAAATAGGTAAACATGAGTGTAGCAATCAGTAAAACTTTCCGTGTGTCTTCATGTCATTTTACCAGAATGCAAAAAAAATTTTATATATGTAAAACCTGTCTTTGTTCAGACATTCAATGTTGGCTAAAAAAAAAGTATATATTAATAAAAATAGAAATAGCACCTGCTAAAAGGAACAGTTACTACATTCAAAAATTAAGCAAGTCCCCCAGCTGACTAGAGGCAATGTCTAAATTTGCAACAAATGTTATTAAAATATTCTACACCAGTCTCTTACAGCAAAGGGGTTTATGCCTATGCTAGATGTGCCAAATATTTAGTTAGTGATTCAAATTTCCCTGACTATATCTCATGTTAAATCATTACGCATTTTTTAATCCCTGGCAAGATGCATATACCCAGTTGGTGTTTCCCTCTTCCACTGACACCACTGCTGTTGCAGAATCTAGGAAATCGGGATATAGCATTAACGTTCTGTACTTTTCATTGTATATTTCAAAATGCATATAGATGAGACTCAATAGGCAGATGTGAGAAGACTGAAAAGTATTTTCCAGTCAGTAAAAGAAATATTTAGTTCTGTACCAAATTAATCGCTAACCCACAAACTCCACCTAACTGCTAGTAAAAAAGGCCACGGAGTTCAGTTTTCCATTCATTAATTTCTAGGACAGGTCTCTCTTTAATCCTACTCAAATTACCAGAGTATCCCAGACATCAGAGGAAGCAGAGCAAGACATAACTGTTGCAATCAGTTTATAGCAGTGTATACTCAATCCCAGAGAAAAAAATGGACTTCCTGGCATATGAAAGTCATGGGACATAATCTGTAAGAGAACTTGACCTGGCTTTTCCTTGATATCTGTGTAGTTTCTTCTACTCCAGTGACCAAACCTGGCTTTCTGTTCTGTGCTATTTTGGTGCTGAGGAAAAGAGTCAGAAGGTGGCATGGAGAGATCTGAGCTGTGTTCTACTTTCACGTATAAGTCCCAGGATTTTTGAAATAAAATCCAGGTATTGATGGTCATCATCCACTCATGGGTTTCAAAGTGCTTCAGAAAAGGTGGTAAATCAAGAATTTACTCAAGATCATCAGCAAAGCCAGGAACAGAACTGACATCCTTGGGCTTACATCTAGCAACAGAGCCTCACTGGGTCATAGTTAATCCTACTGTTCCTTCCACTATGAATCAGTCAGACTGTGGCAGGAGATTTGAGCTCATCTAGATAGCTACATGGATTCGTCAGAACAGCTCCAGGTAAAGCAGCACATTTCCAGAGTCCAGTGTGACTGTCATATAGAGAACATTTCAACAAAAGTCCCAAAAATAGTACAGCCATACCAAGGGGATATTGAATGCTAGCTGTTAGCAAGTCTGATTAGCTAAGATACGTTGTCACATGGAATCATATAAATGGCGTGCAGTTCTGAGACTAGTTTCAGCAAATGCTAGTTTTGGCATATTTCTTCATTCATAGCACTAGCACTTATAAGATATCTACAGAGGAAACAAGCTACTTGATTGGAAATTATACTAAAAAACCTCAGGTCAAAGTTTAAACATATCAAGTATCTGAAAATAGTGCTGTTCTACAAAGAAGCACAACAGTTACAGTACTGGAGAATACATAAATTGTTACAGTAGTCCAACATTTCCAATGAAAATAGAAATTATTTCTTGCACTGAAACAGAAGATCTATAAGGGGTTGGCCCTTGAGTGAGCAGGGATATATTGCAGATGTATTTTTTAAAATGAGGAAAAAATTGAGCCTTATCTCTGCCACATTAACAATTTGAAAATTAATATATTTTATACTTATTACGTAAGTGTGTGTGTGTGTGCATGCAAAATCTCTTTCAGTCAGAGGTGGGAAGATTCCTTTTTTGACAATCCTTCAAATTACATAGCTACAGCACAGTTATTTGGCAATTACAAGTGCAATTGTAGAGTAGTAACAGTTTTTGTTACTACCAGTTACCACTAATTCCCTGGTTGTATTACTGTGTGCCTAATTATAGTGTAATTACAACAGAGTTAATTTGTGACACTAAGGCACTCAGTTAGAGTATTACAATGAGAAAAGACAATGAATAATACAGTTATATAGTGAATTACCCAATAATGTTAATTAGTCCTAGTTAGGCATTGAAAGGAAACGTGCAGAGCAATTCTGTTGTAACTGCACTGCAATGAAAGTACCTTTATTGTAAACCACAGGAAAGTTTCATCAAGGCTTAAATGTATTCCGTAAAAAACAAAGAATGCTCATAAACTCTAAAAAAAGCATTTGGAGCAGTGTATATGAAATTCTTCAAGATGTCGATGCAACTCCACACAATTAAAATAAAGAAACAAACAAACACCAAAACAAACTACAGATAAAAGTTCCAGATGTTCTTGTTGGATAAGTTGTAATGTGATCTTCACCAGAGATTTTATCTTTTCTACCTTGTGTTACAAGACTGTCCAAATGAAATTATTTTAGGAAGTGAAATCAGGGCATGAGGGATCAGGCAACTTGAGCACACCAGCATTTCCCCAGCCTCCCGAGGGGTCGTCATTGAACAGGCTGTCCAGGGAAGTGGTGGTGTCACCATCCCTGGAGGTGTTCAAAAAACTTGTAGATATGGCACTTCAGGACATGGTTTAGTAGGTGTGGCAGTGATGGGTTGATGATTGGATTTGGTATTTTTAGAGGTCTTTTCCAACCTTAATAATTCTATGATTCTATGATCATAACCCATCCATGGTGTCATGCCTGACCTGGCTTTATCACTGGGGAGGTGCGGAAGAGATCGAGGCTTCCTCTCCTGCTCCCTCCCTCCCTTTCACCCTGCAGCCAGCCTCCAAAGGGGCACAGATCGATGCACATCTTGGCCCAACCTCACATCTCTCTGCCCTGTGCCAGGTCCTGCCAAGTCCCAGATGGAGCCTTTCCTACCCAGAGACACACGTGTTCCCCCTGCCAGGGCCCTTTCCCTAAGCCTGCCTTCCCTTGGCACCTGGGCAAGAGGTTTCTCCAGCACCCCTCCATCCAGCAGTGACTGCCTACCTGGGGGAGCTGAGGCAGGAGGCAGGGGTGCAGGGCAACCCTTAGGGCTGGCTGGCCCACAGGACTGCTGCTGCAGCTTTCCAGACTGCAAGGAGACCCTTTGGAAGTCCCTTGCCTCCACTCTCCCACAGCTTTCTTGGACTTTCTATGCTTTTCCCCTCCTAGCACCAGAAAAGGTCAGGCACTTCACACATGTCTCTTGGCAGGACATGGCATGGACTTCTGAGAAAGCCCTGAAGGAGACCAGCTGTGCTGTGAGGGCCGGCACAAGCTAGCCGCTTCAGGCTGGGCCATCAGAGGCAGCAGCAGACTGCCAGTGCCCAATCTGCCTGTGTGACATTGAAAACGTAGCTTACATGGTCTTCTACCTTCACCGCTTCTCCTTTGCCTGCTTTCAGCAGTGGGCCAGAGGGAGAGGTGCTTGCCCACTCCTCAGGCAGCCTTTGGAGTAGGTGTTGCACACAATGAGAGCAGACAATGACTTAGAGGAGTATGTGGTCAGCTCTCCCATCCACCGCCAGAAGAATGAGGCCAGGGTCCAGAGCAGATCCCTGCAGAGACACTACAATCCACACAGGCAGCTTACCGACTATGACCTCGAAGTTGGGAGCAGGCGGCCTGTGGGGACTGACCCAGGGCAGAGGCACATTGCAGCTCTGAGGTCATTAAATGCCACCTCCCACCAGGATCCTGCACCCAGTGTTTCTCAGGAGTGAGTCCTGCCAAGGTCAGGGGAGTGCCCAGCCAGCCCTGCTGCTGCACCCCATGCCATCACCAGCACAGTGGTGCTGTGACCCCTGCCTATGGGCATCTTTCGCATCCAATAAACATCCCAGTGCTTTGCAGGGGAAGTGTATTTCAAAACCAAAGAACAACCCACTGTACGGAATGCTTTCCAACACTGTCTCAACAGCATGGGAAATCCAAAGAGGAGACTTCCTTGGAGTGCATGAGGATTTCACTTAATGTAAGTTCTGAAACAGAAGATGTTTCCCTCACTCTCCTAGCCTCCCATGTCCAAGCACCAGAGCAGGAGTGTCCAAGTCTTTTGACCAGCTTCCAGACTGAGGGTCCTGAAGACCTGTGCATAGTCCAGCTGCCATGAAAAGAACCTCTGCAGGTCCCAGGGGACCTGATGGACAGATGTGCTGAGTCAGCACTGTGCCCTCTTGGCAAAGGTGGCCAATGGTATGCTGAGCTGTATTAGAAGGAGTGTTGCCAGCAGGTGATCCTGCCCTTCTTCTCAGCACTGCTGAAGCCACACCTGGACTGCTGTGTCTGGTTCTTAACTCCCCAGTGCAAGAGAGACATGGACATAGTAGGAGAGTCCAGCCAAGGGCTGAGCTAAGATTATGAAGGGACAGGAGCATCTCCTGTAGTAGGAAAGGCTGAGAGAGCTCAGACTGTTTATCCTGGAGATAAGCTCAAGGCAAATCTCATCAAGGTATAAAGATGACAGAGCCAGCCTATTTCCAGTGGCATCCAGTGACAGTAACAAAGTACCCCAAAGGAAATATTCCTCTTAAAAACTATAGTTTAAAGCACTTAAGTGCCTTCCTGTTGTGTTTGGGTTCTTCACAAGTTCATTCCATCTTTGAACAGTTTTCTGTTCCTTGAGTGAGAAACACAATTTTTCTTTTCTCCTGCTATTTGCACTCCAGCTGACCAAACAGGAGTAGAAAAATAGCTGGAATGCCATGAACAACCACACCAACAGCAGAACAGCCAGTGACAGATTCTCATCAATTAGAAAATAAAGTTCACCAGTGTCAAGGGACAGCACAGAACTAAGAATCTGTCTGCTCTATACTGTGACGGTGTCAGTCCAGCTCAGTCCTGTCCTGGTCAGCTTCCACATTACTCCTCCTAGACAAGCAAAGGCAACTAACTGGAATCGGCAGAGGTATCACAGAATCACAGAATCACAGAATAATAGGGGTTGGAAGGGACCTCTGTGGGTCATCTAGTCCAACCTCCCTGCCGAAGCAGGGTCACCTAGAGCGGGTTGCACAGGACCCCGTCCAGGTGGGTCTTGAATATCACCAGAGAAGGAGAATCCACAACCCCTCTGGGCAGCCTGTTCCAGTGCTCCATCACCCTCAGAGGTAAGAAATTCTTCCTCATGTTCAGATGGAACTTCCTGTGCCTCAGTTTGTGCCCATTGCCCCTTGTCCTGTCACTGGGCACCACTGAAAAGAGTCTGACCCCATCCTCCTGACACCCACCCTTAAGATATTTATAGGCAGTTATAAGGTCCCCTCTCATCCTGCTCTTCTTCAGGCTAAACAACCCCAGCTCCCTCAGCCTTTCCTCATAGGAGAGATGCTCCAGGACCCTAATCATCTTTGTAGCCCTCCGCTGGACTCTCTCCAGTAGCTCCTCATCTTTCTTGAACTGGGGAGCCCAGAAGGTTTTCTGAACCTGTCTCATTTACCCCATGTCTTCCTTGAAGTTCATCAGATGTGCAACACAGCAACAATCTCACTAATGCAAACACAGACGCAAGGCCATCTCCTACACATTATTTTCCTGCTTATTGCTGGCAAATGTCCCCAACAGATACAATTGTACTGTTTTGCCTGGGTTTGTAGTTGATTACACCAGAGTAAGAATCACTGTTTCACTGTTTCCGATGATGTCCGCTGTCTATGTGATCTCTTCGATGTGTGACCATACTTGCTCTTCTGTTATCTTGTCGAGGTTAATTGAATACCAAATCATCTGTTTCAAAATGTCTTTGATTGGTGCTTAAGTCTTATGTATGCCAACCCTCCAGCATACAAGTATGCCTCTCCAGAGGTTCCTTTGCACATTTTTGCCTCTCCAAACGGCAACACAACAAAAGTATCGCAATGTTTTCTGTCACCACCCAACCACACAGCTGTGATCAAGAGAATGCCATTTAGATCCAGAGAGAAGAGTGCCAGAGGAAAGAAGATGTTTTGGATGCAATCTTGGGGTCTTGTAGGTTGATGTGAGTTCTAAGTTTTGTATTCTCCAGTAAAGTGCCTCTGTAATTGTTACCCTGACATTTATATTTTCACTTATTAAATCTGTGCCATGTAATAAAATGTGCTATAAATAAAAGGCAGAGTAGGAGCTTTTTCATCTGTTCTCTGCTCCGTGTCAGCCTCAGGATGTTGCATTATGGAGTTTTTCGTGGTTCACCAAGTCTCCTGCTCCATTATGTCAAAAGAGAAGGCAGTGAAATATTCCCTTGTGCTTAACTGTAAGTGTCTGAGGTTTTTTACTCTTTTTTTGTACACACACTGCTCTGAAATTTAAATCGGAGCTGCAGCACATTAGCAGCTGTTAACATACCTCTGTTAGTTTGTCCACCAGCCATGGAGCACAGATTCCTTCTGCTCCGCAGCTGGTAGCTCTGCAGGTAGTTAAAGGACAAGCCTGTTTTTTTGCCTCAGTTCTGGCCCCAGCTGCACACTAAAAACAATTGAAGAGCAGCAGAGCTACTATTCAAATCCACTGCAAGGCCACTGCAGCCCCCTCAGGAGCAGGGCAGCAATATGGGATTTCATTTCCCAGACAGCCTGATTATGGAATGCAGTATATTCGACCTTATGACAAGAGTGGATTTACAGCCAAAATGAAAAAGAGAATGCCATACATTCTAGCACAATTCCTGCTGCAGGTGTTTACAAATTGGAGCTTTCCTCTTCTTATCAGTCAAAAATATATGAAGAAAGGTCAGATCTGTAAACAGCTTTTTGTATTCTCTTAGCCTATTAGAACAAAAGTGCAAAAATGTAGAGAAATTGCAGCTTTGAAAAGTTCAAACTCATCTAAGAACATCTATATGCAGTTTGAAAATAAATGCTCAGATTTGTAAATGTGTTTGCTATGATCTGCTAAGCTGCATTGTACAGTGTTAGGGCACTCCCTGGCAATACCCTGTAAACCAACAGTACTACAAGATTTTCATAGTTACCTTTGTACTCAATGAAAGAAACTAAGCATACTCGCATGCTGTGTCTCAGCTGATCTTTTCAATAATTTATTATTCAAAACAGCCTATTCATTTCTCCACATATATACTCCCTCAAGTGCTTCCTCTCCAATTTCAGGCAGAGATGGATGCAACTGAGAGTTTGAACAAATATTCCCCCAAAACCCCTATGCTCCTAACAAAGAGTTTCAGATTCCTCTTGGTGACTCACATATACAAAATTTCAGTACTGAGACATTCAGTGTTGCAAAACACAAGCAGTCGTTTAGGTCTTGCTCTGTTTCTCTTTGTGTTAAATTTCCCGTTGCTGAAAGAAGGGTATGGAACATGTTTGTTAATGCAAGTGGGATTCTCAAGAACATATCAAAGAAGAGGCAGGGGAAAAAAATGAGAAAGTAACTATTTATATTTTCTGTCTCATAAGAAAATGACTATTTAACTTCTTAACCAGACCAGTCATTTGGGTATACTACTTTTATTACTTGTCTAGGATTACTTTTTTTGTATTTCTCACAGAGATATTCCAAGTATCCCCACCAAACTGCATTATCCGTGTTTGTTTCTTAGTTCAGACACCTATGTTATGTACCAAACAGAAGATGCTAAAAAGCTTTGATATATCGTGTGGCCATGAAAAATGAGGAGGCATACATTGTTTATTGCTAAACCCGTTCTTTTGACTAAAAACCTTGAGATTCTGACTGTAAATGTAAGATATTCTTCTTCATTATACTGTGTCTAAAAGGAATGTGCACTGAAATCCAAAGTTATTTCAGCAAAAGCAACTGCTTTTATTAAACTCTCAGACAGAAAACAGCTGATGAAACACTTCTGAATTCCTTAATAGCTCGTGTTCCAGGTATTATTTTTTCCTACACTTGTACTAGCAAGTTTTAATAGCTAGATAGCACATCACAATTTCGTTTCACTGTAATCTTTAAATAGAAAAATTTGAGATGGGCATCATTTTTTTAAAAAGTAGTTTCTTCTGCAGTCTAGAGCACTAATTCAAGATTTGCAGCTGAAACCTCTTCAGCATTGCATGCCAGAGACAAGTTGCCTTTCCGCTAACTACTACATACTTTATTCTTCATGGACTCATTATGAGTTTAGAAAGATGTAGGAGAAAGAGATCAGACTGTAGACCCTCTTTGGAGTTCTCATCAATGTTATTTTTTTACAAGGAACAATGAAATGTAAATTAGAACTTAAAAAAATAAAAATAAAAAACCCAAAATTATTCCTTTTGAGGTGCTTTAGCATTAATTATGCAAAAATATATTTTCAGACATTTTTACAATTAGGACTATTTATACCATTTTCACACTGAGAATCTGAATACAAGCCCTGCATATTTCAGAGAAATTTATGTTTGAAAAACAAGGTATTATAAATTAATATTTTTAATTAATGTTAAGGTCCAATCACCAAAATCCCAATGATGATAAAAATAGATTTTGAGAACGGAATTTGCCTGTATTTTTTAAGTTACTGTTCCCCATTAGTAATCTTAGTCTTTGGTTGTAAATGGCCTTGTGTTGCTGGTCTGCTGTCATGCAACTGCAGCCTGGGAGCCAGAGGCTCTGCTCTCACCAGCTTGATAAGCCTGAACACAAGCAAGGCCACTGGACCTTCCTGCTGAGATCAGCAGCCCCCCAGGGAAAGCTGGTGCAGAACATATTGCAATACTTTTCCTCTCCCTGCATCATCTATCCCCTGCAGTCAAGTGCTCCCTTTACTTCTTTTAAATGAGTTGGATGTGGAAGTCCATGTTGTAATTTCTGACAATTTTTCTATGTGCTTTTCTTCAGATGGATATTTTCTTACAGTTGCTGGTGCTGTAATCAGGAAAATGAAAAAGGAAACTATGGTTCTGTTGAATTTCAGTATTTATTCCCCGTCTTACCATAGAAAGTATAGGAGCAATTACATCTGAAATGCTTTACAAAAAAGACAGATTATCTGGGTTTTTTTATATATGTAATCTTTCTGTATGTAAATATGCATGTGTGTGACTTTGAGTTTTAGGGACTTATTTTCCTTTTTTCTTCCCTTTTAAGGTTTTGGATTAGCAATAGCGAAGTTCATCAAAACTTTGTTGTGTTCCAACTATATACGCAGATAAACTGGTACTTCTCTTTCAAAGGTCTTCAGTGTTATCTCTGCCACTTTCAAGTGTTTTAAAATCCTTCAAAACATCTAGTACTTACAAAACAACACAAAAAACCACAACATAATTCCATTAATGTTGACATGTCAACTAAAAGAGGCACAGATCAGATTTGCTTTGCTCTCAAGATTTAACCAAGAAGTTCTCTTACCATCAGTGAGTGACATTGCCTAAATGCCTGTGCCTACAATGCAGAATTTTCAGACACTCCCTGTAAAGCTAAACCATCACCAAATTCACAGACACTGAATCATTGGTTTGAGCATCACTGTATAGGTACTTGGAATCTATACTACTCTAGAGTAATTTATTGGAAAAAATAGCAACACTTGATGATGTTAGGAAATCCATGAAAGTGCAGGATGAATCAACTATTGCTAAGCTCCTCTTTCTAGAGCAGAAGGTAGTACCTCACAGACCACCACCAAAAAAAACCAAAAATGTGATACAAAGCTGAGAAGAGTACAAAGTTTGGAAAGATGGAAAAATAGGGCTACCGTACTAATCTTGTTGCCATAGTAGCAGCCTATTTCAACCAAAGGGTACATGAATCAGAGAGCTATTATTTTTAAGGGGTTCACAGCTGAAAGCTGAGTAAAGATGATTATCAAAAAACAACATGAGCAGGAGCTGTAACACCTCAATTCAAACAGGGGGAAGACCTGAAAGATCAGAAGATCAGCAAGACAGAAGCATAGCAGATTTTCTAAGTGTGTGTTCACACTAATGATGGACCCAGAGCAGTTAAAGTATAAATAAAATAACCCATTAAAATCAAAGAAGATCATTCTTGATCCAGGATTACATAGTTTTGACGCTTTATCTTATGAATATAAGGAAAGTAAAATTAAAAAGAACAGCTAGCACAGAGAAACCGATCTAGTAAAGCAGACAGTATATAGTGCAGGTGTACAAAATGGGCACCTAGCAACTTCAGGGACTTGACATTTTATCATTAAACGCTTTTATTTTTTCATAGATTTAATGGAGCTCTTCTGCTTTACACCAGTAGAAAATCTGACCTACATTCTTAAAAGTCATAGGTTTAATTTCGCATACTGGAAATGCTTTGGCAAAATACGACAACTACAAGGTGGGAGTAAGGGAAGTGAGCAAATGGCAAATAATGTGGAATTTTCACATCTCACTCCTCAATACCTGATTAATTTTAAAAGTCTTTAAGGACTGAGTTATACTGTATCTGATAAGAGAGAGAAGTTCACCCAAAGTCTTCCCCATTTTAGTTTAAAAATGGAAATGAATCAGCCTACTTGTATACACACACCCACACACCACACAAGCCAGTTATTTCCCACTAGCTACCACTTATTAAGAAGGAGTAAAGCTTGGTCCTGATCAAGCCATTAGACAGCTTGAAGTTCATAAATAACTCCAACGGCTATAGGCAAACTTCATGTACAGACCAACTTTAAGCACTGGAGCTGATCCAATTTCTGTCAACAGAACAAGTGTGTACTACATGCAGCACATATTTAAGTACTTTTGCTAAATGGGGCAGTAGTTAAGATACAGTGGAGTGGATTAAAAGCAATCTTATACATTAGGTAAATTTTCACTCATTCTGAATTCTGTACTTTTACGGACTTCAGTTCTAACAAAATCTAAAATGATTTAGATATTTTATGCGATGAAAATAACTTTTAATGGTGCAAAGGAATATATATTTGGTGCAAAGGACTGTATATTCTGTGCTCAGTAAACTTAAGCTGGAGTTTCAAAGACACAAAACTATGAAACTGTAGGGTTACAATTTTCACAGAAATGTCCTACTTCTAACTTTTTACATATATGCATTAAGATGGATAAGGTTTTTATTATATAATTGCAGAATGATAATTAATAATGCTATATTATATGACCTTTATTTTAACATGTCCCAGATTCTATAAAGTTTTTCACTTAACAGAAAGATGTGTTATTAAAAGAATAAAAGAATTCTCGTCTTGTTACTGTCAAACAGTAAGATCTCGTGATTTCTCTACCACTCATTTTTATGAAATTGTAATGGGAAAACCTACCTGAAATGAAACTAAAGAAACTCTATTGTAATACAAGCACAGAAATCAAATGGTTCAAACATAAAGAGTTGGAGCTGTTTGGGGATTTTTTTATTACGACTTGCTATGGAAACCTTCCCTTTTGAGCTGTTCTTAGACTTATTAGCTATGTTCCAGTGATAGAAATAACAGAACTCTCGAAACATTGAGATTTCTGTCCTGGATGATTTTTTCGCATATATACAACTGCAACAGACAGTTTCGCCTTCTCAGAAATGTAATGAAAGTTTGCAGTTACTGTGTCCAAAGGTCTTCTTTCAGTTATAATGCATCACCCTTTACTCAACAAACCTCAAAATGTGCATACAAAATAAATAATACAGTTATGAGTGAATGGAATGAAAGCTGGGTTTATTTTTGTTTGAGGTGTAGTTGTTTCTCTGGTATTAACGGCATGTAACTCACAATGGAAAAAGCAGACATTATAAAAATACATGTTTTAAAATTCATTCTTTTCTTTTTACCTGTTTGTCTTGGTACTGAGAGAATAAATTATCATTAATATGATGAGATAAAGCCCTAGTTATCAGGATATGGAACTTCAAGTAGTCTCACAGAAATGCAATTTGAATTACACAATTTAAATTAAATATTTCCAATTATAAGTGTTATATAAAGTATGAGATATTTATAATGCATCAAAAATACTGCTTTCCATCTCAGTGTGCTTTATATTTTGCACCAGAGCCAGTTACTGTTAACTTCAGACTACAAACTCGTTACTCTTAGTCTATTCATCCACCTATAGCTAAGCAAAAATCTTGGAGTGCTTTTAGGCAGACACACATAGTATGAAGACCAGCTACAAGAGAGTGGAAAAGATACATAGCTGCTTTTTGTTATGATTGCACACACTTACAGTAGCAACCTATTGCCAAACCTCTTCAAATCGCATAAAAATAGTGTAAAAATTTATCCACAACCTTGGTAGACATATAGCTAAGATTCTTTGGTCTGGAGTTGGTGTGTTTTTCTGATCCAGAACACTGTCCTACCCTGAAACTCTGCTTTGTTCTTAGTTCTCTGCCTAGACACTCTGAATTTGCTGTGGAGTGATTATGTGGCAGGCGGCATAAATCAGCAACAACCAACAGCCAAAAATACAGGTGGAAGAGTTAAATGCCACAGAGTGGGTTAGATGGCTGCATTTCAGAACTGGATGTGGCAGCACAAGCATCTCTGGTCAGAATCAAGCCTTCACACCTCGTCACCCCCAATCTAAATCTAGCTGCTGGTGGAGGCTTCTTGCAGTAGAGAATGACTTTTTGACTGCAGAATCTGGAAGTTCTTATTTGAGATTGCAGCACTAAACATATTCTGGGGCTCAATGGTTATGGAGTATTATTCTCACCCCCCTCTTCACAAACAAAAAGTGATCAGTTCCCAAAATCTGTGAACAATCTCAGATGGGTAAGAGCCAGGTACAAAGAGGAACCTGTATTATTTTCTCCTCTCTTGCAGAACCTGTCGTAAGATATGGGTTCTGGATAGAAAGCCTGAACTACAGTTCTGCATATTTTGAGCATGGAATCTGGTTGCTACAGTATTATATTTGCATTTTAAAGACCAATATTTTTTTATTTGGATTGAAAAGTTTGAAGCTGCAAGAAAGAATCTGAATGTAAAGTTTTTGTGTGTTACCACTGGGAAATCCGAGACACAAAGAAGAATTACAGCCATGCAATCCTTCCTAGAAATGAAAGTTTAGTATGAAATATGCCCACAGGAAATCTTTAAAGTATTCAGTTTGCTATCTCAAAAGGCAGTATTTATGTGATCTTTGAAAAGCCATAGTCTTTAATGTGAGTTTAGCACTTGTAAATGCAGCTGAATTTGTACACACCTCCAGCATAATTATTTGCTCCATTAGGTCCCAAATGTGCAGAATTCTGAACTCTAATTGGATGGCATTAATTGCCCTTTGCTAGGAATACACAATATTCTAAAGGATTTACCCATTCGTTTAGTGTACTCATAAACCTAATTCTCAGGGTAGCAATCAAATCACTGATATTACCAGATCACCCAGTATTTCATTAGTCAAGGTTCACTTTGGAGCTATCTATAAAATTGTTGATAAAGATGAGCAAATACGGAACTCTGTGGTTGCAGCGAAAATGAGGAAAGACAAACCAGAAGGGCACAGGAGAAAGGAGAATGGGACTACCTCAGGTCTGCTGTTGCTGAATAAAGTGCGTCTCTGTATAATTAAGACCACGGACTAAAATGACCCTTGGGGTAATACATTTAAGGGAATGTAAGAGGAGGCTGGAGACTGAAAGTTAGAGGCTTCTAAGAATTATAATTTAAAGGATTGAGGGTTGCAAGTAACAGCAGTGAAATGGAGGGAGATATTGATCATTGAGCATGGCTAATGAGATCAAAATAACTATCCCATGAATTGGGTGATCCCTACTTCGCATTTGTATTAGCTACCATCCAAACCTGTAAGGCTATCATATTACCTAAACACCCTTGCCATTAGAAAGTTCATCACAATGTCTAATTTGAGCTCAGTACTTGCCGTTGGCAAAACAGTTTCAACTCAGGAAATTTTTCTTAATTATTTGATTTCCAATTAATGCAAACTTAATTACTGATTCAAGTAAAAAATTTAAACTTAATTACTCTTTCAAGAGAAAAAAGAAGACATACAATTAAACCTGCCCTTAGGGAAACACCTTTCCTGCCCCCTTCAACAGACTTAGCTTCCGCCCAGCTCTTCTCCTTTCCCTTCCCCGGGCACTGCTTCCCCTGTTGTCACCACACGTTGCCCTCCCAGTCTCTTTGGTGCGGTGTCTGTGCAACAGTTTCTTTCTGCTGCTCCTTGCTTCTTACTCTTTTTCCTCCCCTGCTCCATTTTCTTACCGCTCCTGTGTTCCAGCAAAGTCTTCCAGGGGCTGCAGCTCCTCAGGGATGTCCCTGTCCCAGTGTGGGTCGCCCAAGGGCTGCAGTTCTTCAGGGGCTGTCTGTGCTCCGGTGTGTGTCCTCTAAGGACCACACTCCTTCAGGAATGTCCCTGCTCTAGTGCGGATTGCTCATGGACCATAATCCCTTAGGAGTGTCCCTGCCCCTGGAAGGGGCTGCAGCCCATCAGAGGTACCTCCCCTGGCATTGAGTACCTACTTCCAAGAGGGAATCTACAGCCATATTCCCAACAGCGTCCTATTCCATGTGTCTCCGCTATTTCTTCTCTTCTGCTTTAGCCCCACATTTCTCTGAACATATCTCTTCACCTGTCTCCTCATGTGTCTCCTCCTCTCATGGTTGCACCTGCTTTTGAACACTATTGAACAGTAGTACCTGGTGCTCACCTTCCTGGCTGCAGTGTTGGTGCCCTCCCCCCTTACACTGAATTATCCTGTTCTTTCAGTTTTCTCATCATAACTTCCGAAAGTTTGAGGTTTATTACATCCTCTGTCATTTGTTGCACTTCTCAGGACCCTGTACAGTTAGTTCGTTTCACCCTTTAACATATTTGTCAAAGACCTTCACAGTGTTCAGCAGAGACTCTCCCATGCCTGGGAGGGCAGAGAACTGTTCCACATGACTTTCACATATTTATGAACTTAGTTAAATGTTGGGTTTTTTTGCTAGTTTGATATTGAGCCTTTCATTGTAATCTCAAAATCTTCCTCCACAGAACTGTTGTCAGCTAATCTCTATCTTGATACAGCAAAATGTCTAGCTAAGAGTGCATATTGACCAATGTCAGGTTATGTTTCTTCATTTATCTCAACCCATTCTCCAAGTTGTCAAGATCATTCTGAAATTTCATTTTACAGTACTTGCAACAAATTCTGCTGTAATTGCAGGCAGTCCCACTCAAGTGCGCTCCCCTGCCACTCAGATCATTACTAGAAATACTGACTAGTGTTGTCAATAGCTTAAATTCTCTACTCTAAATTGATTCTGGAAACCATCACTTTAAGTAATTGCATTTTGTTTCTCTTCCCCTAAAAACCCAGGCATGTTTTTTTCGGGCAATTCTTTTCTCTCTGTTATGACTCATGCAGTAAAACACCCGTCTGATCACATACACTACAGCAAGAATTTGTGGAATACATTTGAAAATACTTAGTTCCAATTAGAAGTAAGGCATTGGTTAAAGAAGTGCTAAAAACCCAAAATGAGGATTATAGAGTTAGAGGGATCTGCTAGTCGTTCCAATCTGCTGCAATAATTTCTACATCTCATGCTCCATTCCTCAAGGTTGCTGTGAAGAGGCTTGGCCAAGGCAACGCACTCATAAAGCGTTACAGTCACCACAAGCACTCAATTAGGGTGTCCCACAACTGAGCAAGGATTGAGGTTCTTTCTTCAAATTTGCACTTTGGAAATAAACTCCTTGACTACTACTGAAAATTCACATCACTCAGGCTTCCACCAGCCTGTTCTGGGGTTCAAGAGATATCTTCAGACCAGTGATGTCTCTTGAAATAGTATAGCAATGTTAAATTTCAAAATAATCACCTCCACCTCTCCTTGTTGTTAAGATTTCAGTCACCCAGGGAGTGCACATTGGAACACGTAACATGGTGAATATAGGAGTAATTTTTCAACGTTGCAATTGCTCTGTTTTTGAAGTACATGTGGCTATGCTTCCCGATCAAGAGCTTCACTTTGTTCCTGCCTTCTCCAGTTCTGTAGGAATAAAATAGGCAGACACCACCAACTACCTCTCCTTCTCCAGCGTGTAACTTCTTGCTCACACAAGCAGATTCATTCCGTATTTTGTTACATAATTCCATGCTCCTGCTACAGCTCGCATCTACTATAAGGTTTTTATAAAAAGTAGGGAAGATTTAATGTGATATATTAGATCCTTCTTGTGACTTTAAAGTTAAAGCTTGTAGTTATCTCTCTCAAGATAAGGAGTTAATTTTACAGTGATATTTTTGGTATCTTCAACTGGGATATATAGGCTGTGAGAAATGTGGTTTGCAATGACTTTTTAAACACTTATTTTTATTCTTCTCCTGTGAAATAATGCTTGGATCACACACTTACAAGGACAGTGAAAGTTTAGTGATGTAAGATATCCACAACTAAAAGGTATATAACTGCTAAGCTACTACACAGGGGGGGAAAATGACCACCTCATAAAGTCTTAGTTTATTTCACTCAGTACAAGAAAAACATTTGTATTAGAAGTCCATTGTATGCAAAATACAAAGGGAATCCTCGATTCGTTGGAATTCTGCTTTATGGGCTTGTAGCCATGGAGAGAATATCAGTTGACACAGGGAATATGACAATGTCATAAAGTACGGGAACGAGGACTGAGAGATCTTGGAATCTTGATACCAGCAGCACTCTAGTTACTACCATATGTCATATACAGAATACTGTTCCAAGGGGTGAAGAATTTTGTGTGCTCCAACAAAACACTATACAACTTTTCTCAATATAATGACGAGGCTTAGAGTCAATTAAACTTTAGTATCGTACTATTGGAGACTGGCACTATGCTACATGGCAAATGGTAATTATTGCCAGAGCAACGAGAAAGGATGCAAAAATGAAAACTGCAAAGAGCAGTGTGGTCAGGTGCAAACTGACACCACCAACAATGTATTCCTCTTTTACACTCAGAAAACATCAATGGCCTCAGTAGTACAGTTTCCTTTACAAGCCTAATCAATACGATAGCAGCACAGCAGTCAAATGCCAAATCTGTTTCTGATTTGCCATGACCAGAAGTTCAGCCTGTACATACAATATTTTCCTATTCCAAATCTATAATTACTTTAAGCTGTATTTGAAAAATATCATATGTAATGACTTCCCTGCCCATAATCAAAGACTTTCTTTAAAACAGCTTCTGACCAAAGTTCTTCACAAAAGAAATGGCATTGACTATTTTAGTTTATGTAATTCCTCCTGAACCACCCTGTGACAAAAAAAAGGTTACCAAAGTTTCCAGAGGCAGCTGTTTGAAAGAGCTGAACAAAAATCTTCTCTCTATTCTAGTACTACTGCTACCAAAAAAAGTAGTCTCTTATGCCAAAAAAGTGTATGAAGAGGTTTCAGTTTCACTGGTGTGCTTAACAAAACAGTTGCTAAGGTTCTAGGCAGACTCCCACAGGAAAGAAAATGCCCATTTGAAAATAGCCTGTAAAAGTAAATAAATACGCAAGCTATTTCGCTGACTTTCAAAAGCCTGGTTACCAAGTAAAATAGAAATCTATTTCATAATCTCAAAAGTCAATGGAAAGAACCTGATTGTCTTCTGCCCTATCTGTTTTTATGTGTATCTTTGAAATGGATCAGCCTCCTGAAATTTCTGTACAGGAGCCTTAAAACCTAACCAGATCTGTGGATGCAGGTGACCATGCTTAGTGGGAAATCTAGGACGCAAGTGGTGGTTTATCACAGGAAGTTTCTGAAATGCCATTCATGGTGGGTTGACCTCAGCTGGCCAGACACCCACTCAGCTGCTTTCTCACTCCCCCCTCCTCAGCACGACAGGGGGAGAACAAAAGATTAAAAAACTCGTGGGTGGAGGTAAGCACACAGAGATGTCTTATTAGTTGCCATGACGGTCAAAACATATTAAAGTTGGGGAAAATAAATATAATGTACTACCAGTTAAAAACAGAGTTGGATGGGGAGAAGCAAAAACTAAAACACCTTCCCTCCTAGCCTTCTTCCCAGGCTCAACTGTAATCCTTCATCCCCAACTCCTCTGCCTCCCCACCCCAAGTGGCGCGAGGGGATGGGGAATGGAGGTTGCAGTCCGTCCATAACAGCTCCTCTCTTCTGCTCCTTCCTCCTCAAGCTTTTCCCTTCCTCCAGCGTGGGTTCTTCATGGGCTGTGGCCCTTCAGGATAAACCTGCTCCAGTGCAGGCTCCTCCACCGGCTGCAGGGAGACTGCCTGCTCCAGTATGGTCTCTCCAGGGGCTGCAGGGGCTCCAGGGGCTGCAGGGTGCCTGGAGCACCTCCTCCCTCCTCCCGCTCTCCCCGTGGGGCTCGCAGAGCTGTTCCTCACGCTTCTCCCCTCACCCCTCGCTGCCAGGCAGTGTTTTTCCCTTCCTTACCGAGACTCCCCCCAGGTGCCCCCATGGTGGCTGCGGGACTGGGCCTTGCACTGCGGCGGGGCCGCTGGAGCTGGCTGGAACCGGCCGTGTCTGGCACGGGGCAGCCCCGGACGCCCCTTGCTGAGGAACCCCCCCGCAGCCCCCTTCCAGCCCCCAGGCATCCGCACCCGGTGCGCTATTTCAGAGTCGCCATCTGTCAGAAGCTGCTGCTTGTAGGTCATGTCTGGGAGAATTCGAACAAACACTGTTGTTCTACTGAATAATAAAAGAGAGCAAAAACATCTAGGAAGTTATTTTTTCTCGCTAAAAACCTTTTTCCAGTTTTAAGTAAAGAGGAAAAACCATCAGTAAAGGCTATACTTTGTGGTCAAGTTTGCAAAATGTCATTCCACTCTACCAAACAAAGCTCTTAACTCTGCATAATTTTCATACTGATAAGGTGATCTTTCATAAATCATAGACTTATGCAGAAAAGAGTAATCAATAAAACAGATAAAGAAATGTTCCATAAAACCCTTACTGTATTGCGTCAGGGTTGACCAGAAAACTCACTGTCTAAAATCCAGGTTAGGGAGAGCAAAACAATCAGTGACAGCTTTGCAGAGCACCTCATTGCTGATGCTGCCTTCAGATTCCCTGCCTACCAGGGCGCTGCTCTGACATAGAAAGTATCTTTTTGTCTCTCTCTCAGTCACACATGCAGATACACACACACACACACACAGACACATACACTCTTTCACTCATTTCAGATCCTCATCTGAAGACACCTTTCTAACCATTCTTGTCTGAGTCAAATATCTTTCTAGAAATACTTCTATTCTGTCATGTTTAAAAGGTTTTTTAAAAAGTCATTAAAGAGAAAAAGAACAAGAATGAAGTTCTATTTCAGTCATGAACTTTTTCTCTCACTTGTTGATTTTCATGGTTGTTTCTACTTTTTAATGTCATTCTCTGCAGGTCATACACAATGCAGATCTTGTTCTCAAAGAAATAGCTTTTATTTTTGAAGTGTTCATCACATCTTATTAAATAAGAACATTTTGGACACTAATTGCATGGGACTTCGAGGCAGAATGAAGACAAAAATAGTTTATTACCGTGTTGTTAGAAGCATTTAATTTCCAACTGTTAGATCTTCATTCATGTCTGCTAATGTAATAAAATTGATCCTGTAATTTCAGTTGCTTAAGGTCTTATTAAAGATGGTATAATTTCTTAGGTATGTTGTTGTCCATTTAAGGAAAAAGATCTTTTCTCTCCCTGTGGAGGCTAGCAAGTGAGGGAGACAGACTTGATTTTTCCTGCACTAAAAAGCTCTGTCTTTTGTATTTCCTTTCAACCCACTGACAGCTGAAGTGAAAAGAGAAACAGCTGACTGACAGCTGCCTGGCAGGCGGTGTGCAGTCCTAATTACAACTCCTCTGCAGGGTTATGTTCACACTTACACTCCTGCATGCCAGGTCTCAGAACATGTTTTTTCTTATGTATGTAATTTTCTTATAAAATATAAATTTTTTTACATTCTACATAGATTTTTATATATAGATTATATGAATTATATATATGTAAGAAAATACGTAATATTTTCAAACTTGCGAAAGATTATATGGATTATACATATATAAGAAAATATTATATATTTTTATATGTATGAAAATATTACATATTTTCTTATATATATAATCCATATAATCTTTTGCAAGTTTGAATCTTTACAGAAAGCCATATAAACCTTGATGCAGCAAAAAAGGGAAGACCTCTGGCTTCTGCTAACAACCAAGCATTCAAAAGCAACTGAACAATATTCATGAGAATATTTGCCCTTTGTATGTGCCATTCTTTTTTATGATCATCTGTTCTTTTTCCTCTACATTATACTTTGTTTATTACCTCAGTCAATCCACACAATAACAAGGCTACTCTCAGCACAGTTTGCAGATTCACAGATTTAAACTCTGGACTGAGTCACAGGCACCAGGAGGTGACAGCAGTCACATCAGAAAAATACTTCTTGCTCCTAATTCTGCCAAGTCAAGGGAAAAGACAACTGCTTCCGATTCTCAATTCACTTATTCTGCATGCTGGAGTGGAATAAGGAAATGCTGCCTCCTCTACCCCACAAAACACAAGATATGAAAAAAAAACTCTAGGAAATTCCAACAGGGTGGAGGAAAGAAGTGCTGGCATTATTAAAAATGAAAGAAAAAACAATAAATTACATCAAACGAGATGGTCTGAGGCACGTTGTGTCGAAGAAGTCCCATTCCAGGCTGAAATGATGCACCACCATGAATGGTGCTTGCCCTATTTCAAATAGATTAGATGACCTGAAACTCCAGAAGATTCAGACAGTTAATTGCAGCTGAACTTCAGCAAATATTGTGTCCAGATAAGATTACTTGGGCTTTTTGCTGGGCTGTAGAAGTTCTGTCCAGTTATAGCTGCAATATTCTGAAAACTTAGCTTCAAAGCAACGTACAAACACAGTTTGGTAATGCTTTTTACCTTTGCAAAATATTATCGTATCTACTAATATCAAAAAGCTTTTTGGAAAGAACTGCTTTGTCCATGTTGGCTAACATTCATTTTCTTCCTCACTGTGAGCTTTTGATTTGAATTCACCCCTAACCTCACAGTTATTCCTCACTTTGATCTAAGCACAAAGGTGTCACGTTCCAAGGCTTACTGTAGATTCTAATTGACTTTCCCACAATATATATTACTTGTGAGGACCAGAGTCCAAGCTTAGTTAGGTTTAAAGGTTTGCAGTTTATCATTAAAATGGTTACATTTAGAGACAATTTGCTATGAATTGAGTGTACAGTAAACCTTTTCATCTTAGACATGAAACTATTTCTAATAATTAGTCCTTCATCTCACTTTTCACTTAAAATTTTGATTTCAGAAGTATCCCTTTTCCTCCTCCCTTATGTAAACAGGCAGATTCACACAGGATCTTTTTAAAAGCACTATTACTTTTTCATTATTTTCCCCACTCCAGACTTGAAACTGATCTTGTACTGATTGCAACTTATATCTAGCAAATTATTGTTTCCTTTTACTTTCTCATCTATCTATGTAAATCTGTCTATTATCCTCTATTAGCAAGCATGCAGCTATGATCTAAATAACTTTTTTATGTAGTTCCTTAAGGTAAGTACCATTTTTTTAGGCAAGTACTATCTTTATGGACTATGCCACTTCCGAAAAGGATTTGGATCTATGACAAAGACTGTAATGTGCTATAAAACAATTCTAATAATTTAGATCCTTAATCTATCTCAATGCCTTCCCTCGCCCCCAGCTTTGGTTCTTTTTAATGTATTTATATGGAGCCATAGAGGTTTCAAAGTTTGCATTCCAGGATTTGCTTTAATATGCAAACTTTCATACCAGAAATTATTTACTAATTGGAAACTTGAACTGGTTTCTGTTAAAAATGTGTGGGTTTATTTTGGAAAGTAGCAAGAAAAATAATGATTTCAATCAGGAGGACAAAAAAACATCAACACGTGAATGAATTTCCTGGGAAAGTCCCTGTCTGATTTGTTGGCTGCCCTCTTAAAAGGCTCATCCTTTATTCAGTGAAGTCAGAACAGAATTAAGAAGACAGGCACATACCCAGGTGCCCTTTGACTTCTACCAGCATCACCACAAAAAATGAGATTTTTTTCCCTAATAAACCGTAATTATTACTAGAGGCATTTTGCTGTCAGGAAGTTAAAATTCCTGACACTAAAAGTAGCATATTTTTGATACAGCAAATTCTTATATCCATTCCAAAATTTTTCAGAAAAGTTAATGAGGTTCAGTCTTTTGTGACCCCATTGTAAGCAAGCTAAAGAAAGATGGCCTTAAGGTAGGTGGTACCAGGTACTGCTGAGGTCTTATCAGGATCTGTTCTCATGCTGGTTGGTACACTAAAGCTAAGTATCACCCTGGTATTGTGAACAGCAGCATGGCCTGCCAATCTCATACGACTAGCAAGATTAATATAATCAATAACCGGATGAACTCTGTCGTGCTTAGAAGTGCAGTGGGAATATGATGACCAGTTTGGGGCACTGCACTTCAAAGAACTCCATGGGCCAAATGAGGCAGACTTGGATGAGAAGAGCTGATGGAGCCAGAGACCTAGATGATGCGAACTGCATTTTGAGAATCACTCAAAATGGTTGGTTTAAAGATAAGAAGATTTAGGAGACATAAAAATTGCATGCACTAAAATCTGCTGCCAAAGACAAAGAACATGTGTTCATGTCTACAGCAAACAGATAATGAGCTTAGATCGCATCAAAAGTTTTGGCTTATACAGCAAACTTCTTGGCAACACAATTAGTGGTACACTAAAATAAACTGCGTGTAAGACTGCAGACTTACCCTCACTAGAGGATTTTAGGAAAAGGCTAGATAAATATCTGCCAGGGATAACACATTTATAGCTGATACTGGCCTCAGCAGGAAGACGGACTAGACATCTTCCCTTCCAGTCTGGCAGATCCTCGAGGCCAACAGTCAGCAGAAAAAAAGGAGGTTTCCAATTAACTCTCAGAAATCACACTGCTCTTATTTTTAAGGCCTGGAACCTCATGTGATTGAAAGGAGGAGCCACTTGATTTGACAGGCTCTTGTGTTGCTTCAGTACCTTTCCAGGCACTTTCTAGCTCATCAGCCTGACTTGCCTTTCCTGGGTTTGACAGCAACAAGTCTGAAGTGAGGGAGAGGGGAAGTACTAGAAAAGTTATTATCCTATTTACAAATATTACCAGACCAGTACAAGACGAAATATCACCAAAAATCCCTGCTCATTTATTTCTAATAAACAGATAGGGTGAAATCTTTAGCAGCCATGACTTATTTTTCTCTAAACTGGAGAGAAGAATTCATAATTTTTCATAGCCAGAAAACTGCACAGAACATCAATAAAGACACAAAATTATTAAGAGTGCATAATTAGGCCAATCACATAAAGTCTATTACACAGTCCAACGGGCATCTTAGCTTGAAAATATTTCTTAGCAGTTTGCAGTTTTAATTCTTTACATTAGAAAAATTGATTTGTTCTGATTCTATTAGATCGAAAAATCTTTAAAGCTACAGGAATCCAGATATATTACATTGAAAAAGCAGATAGCTGCCAGCACTGAGGGATGCACAATAGGCTGGGTAAGGGAGAGACTAAGTATATTTCAAATGTGAAAACGGCGTTATTTTATCCAATGTTAAAATGTAGAGCACAAAGAAATCAAATATAGCCACCCTTTCAGAGTATAGAAGAAGCTGATGAGATTTGCTCACTTCTGAATACAAAATAAAAGCAGGGACAAACCTAAGATGCTAATTTTTTGCCTATGACAGATCCACGAGTCTTTGCTCATTCTGCCAATAATTGTAGTCCCAATACACTGGAGTCAGTGAGACCTTTGCCAATTACTTCTATGGGAACAGAATCAAGGCCAATTAGGGTAATATATACTTCTGCTAGGATTGTCATAGCATTACATATGTATATATATATATAAATATAAATTTATGTACTCAGAAACCTATGCTGTGAGAGACACCATTCCTCTCTGTTGCCTTTGCTGAGACTTCCACTGCTTCAGTTTACATCCTTACCGTAATGGGCACCTAATTAGCCCCTCAGTTGCCTAGCTGCCATGGGCAACACAAGATCATGCTGTTTTATGTTTCCATAACTCCTCCAAAAATTGTCTTTCACAACTCCCAATGCATACAAAGACAGTAATAAGGAAACAGATACTTCTACTCCCAGGGGCTGACCAAAAAAATTGGAAGCTTGTAAAACTGATCTTTTTTGAGAGATGATGAGCCCTGGGAACTTATAAGCATTCCACAGCTAACAATATAGAATTGGATGCACTATGATTTCACAATTTCTTTTCTGTCTTTTCTTACAAGTTCACAAAAAAATTGTCCTCAGAGATAAAATATGGCATAAGAAGTAGAACAAGAGAAAATGTAGTCAGTATTTAATAAAACAGTTTTACATCCCTGAAGGCAGTGCACTCAAATGCCTTTAAACTTGGGGTTACTGTCAATCCATATCAGGATGGAATGAAAATTACTTTAGCTATTTGATTTATTAACTTCAGCATGTTTGATATATTTTAAGTGCATCATCTGAACTATCTGAATTTTTAAAATTTAGCCTCAGGATAGTTACAACATTCTTTAAATGTTTTACTTGTTTCCTTTGTTTAAAGCACAAGATTATTAATGGGCACTGCTAAACACAAGTCTACCTTGACACAGGTCATTCTTGGAATTATACAGAGTGTTCAACAGACCTTCATGTTTGATTAAGTTATGGTTACTATTTCAATATTCAAAGCATAAAAATGCATTTCAATAATAGAAGTCAATAAAGAAATTTAAATTCTTTTTATCACTCTGAGACAATTCTCAGTTATGACCTGGTTAACATTGCATTTTAACTGATGGCAAATAGGGCAGGACAGCAAAGCCAGAAACCTAGGTGTTCTGAGGCACATTTGTTAGGAATATTAGATGAGTCATGAGGACTGACCTATTCCTCCATTTCAGCATGTCGCAGGGCAGATACTGTCAAAGAGCATTTTGAGATCATGTGATAAAAAGTATTACTATCTACAAGTTATTCTACTTATTGTATTTGAAACTCTAAAGTTTATTCTAGTACTTTTGAACAGAAATTATTCTGCATTTTTTTTTGTTTATATGTACAAACATAACTTTACTGATTTAATCATATATGAAACAGCAGCTGTTCTATTTTTAAAATACATGTCTCAGAAATAAGACACAGAAAGACAAGAAAAAAGTAAAGACAAATTATTAAGGACAGGAACAAGAAAATTTGATGCTTTAGATCCCGTTTCAAGATTCTACCATCTCAGATGAAATAGATACACCAGTGCCCTTCAGTTCATCCTGAATGTCTCATGACTGAGGCTTTTGGCCATTTCTGCTGCCTTTTGATTAATAAAATAGGATATATCACTTTCATTAAGTGCAATGAGCTTAAAATGAAATGGTATAACACAAAACTCAGGAACATTGGATAAAAGCCTGGTATGTACTGTAGTTTTATAACACTGCTTTATTACACAATATATTCCAGGTACAGTAGCTATAAAGAGCTCTTAACCATTTCTACCCATTCCCATTAATTATCATGTATCATCATGCAAGGCAAATATAATTGGCTTTAAAGTGATCTTGAATGAACTGCAAGGAGACAAACTGCCCTTCTGAAGAGGGATCAAAGAGCTGAGGGTGCGTGCTGGGCAGCAAATTCCTTCTCAGCTAGCAAAAGAAGAGGATCACCAGCTCCTGGGAGGAGCCAGGTTAGCGGGAGTAGTAGGAAGGATAGGAATGCACGTAATGGTCTGTGTTAGATGTGAATGCAAAGAGAGGTACTCCATAGGAAACACCATTGGCTGTGTGGCAGCTTTTCCATACACAGGTAATAAAAGCTACCAAGGCTTTATTTTAAGGGTCATTTTGAAGTAAAAAGTGAGAGACTAAAATTTATGTTCTGGTTTGCTACTACTAGAATTCATACCAATGAATTACTAGCAACAGGAGTCTGAATTTGTATTATTTGCTGCTATATCGCCTTTAGGATGATATCAAAGCTTTGATTCCTTGAAAGAGGTGCTTTAAATGTTACTTGAGCTCTGATGATTTTGCCCTTCAGGGGAAGTGTTTATTGCAGTGGCCTTCACGTAGGAGGAGTACACAGGCTGGAGTTGGATTTTCTTGCCATGTATTTCTCATTCTCTTGCATCCTGAAGGATCAGATCCGGGGCATTACCCTTCCAATCATCTAAACAGGGACAGAGAGGAGGGAAGTTGTCTGTGTCACACTTGCCAGATAACTAAGCATAGGCTGGGTACAAGAGGTCAGTTTCATTTTGTCTAATGTGCCAAATCCAATCTTTTGCCAAAGCAGTTATGCTATATTGGTATGTACATCTAGTGGCTAGTCTCCATTCCTAAACTTCTGATTTCACGACTAAGTGCCATTTTAACAGCAAAATATATGGCTGTTTTTCCTTCCCATCAGACCCTACAAAAAACTGGCCAGTGTGTTTCCCAGTTGAAAGTTATTGTTCTGAGCCATCAGGCAGCTATAAACGCAGCGACATCCTAAATTGTCTCATGATTAAGTAATTCTCATGCAAATGGTATTTCAGTAGTTAGAGATAGGATCTTTGATGACAAGGAAGAACTCCTGCGTGGAATACACCATATAGACAGGGAACGAACCCCCAGACTGCTGGAACTCAGTTTGAGTAACATGGACTTTACTCCCTGCCCTGGTGAGGCTCTCTGCTCCTTAACTTGCAAGAGATGCTTAGACTCACTTCAATTAATAGACTTGCCAGCCCCTTTTTTTCCTGAAGTCAAGCATTGCAGTTTAAAAAACCAGAACAAAACAAAATAATTTAAAAAAAAAATCCTGTATAAATAGTGTTAGTCTTGAGTGGCTTCATTCTTCTTACAGATATTCAAATGATACAGCTTCACTGATTTATAACATTTACTTTGGTTTGACGTAGAGAGATTGTACTCACAGATCGACTCTTTCAACAGACCAATTATAATGAAATGTACTTCTTGGTTCACAGCCAGCATACTCTATAATACATTTATTCTTTACTGCCATGTAATTTACTTCCCTCGACTGCCTTGCTCATCTGTAACTGTTTTGCTTTGATACAGAATGGAATTTTGTTTTGTTCTTAAAATAAACTTGTTTTTTTCAATGGGCTTACAGTTGCTTCAGCAGCATTTCACTTCTAAGCATCATGCTGCACTCAGTGTGCAGTCAGAGACAGATCTGTATTACACCAGTTGTGACATACATAAAGCAGTAAAATTATTTAATACCATGCTGGGCATCTTTTAGGATGGGATTTGTTTTTATAAATAAGGCTTTATAAATACACGGCCTCATACCAAGTACTTACATTGTATTTAAGAGAAATGCTGTAAGCAGACTATAGTTTTTAGAAAGGTACTTTCTTTTTGTTATTTGGGATTGGGTGGTCACTCAGAAGCGGGATCACTAAAGTGTAGTTAATTTGTTCCTTTCAAAGGTAGACTGAAAGTATCTGTCTAGAGGGGAACGTGTGCCCAGAGGTCAGTTGCCTCTTTACATGTAATTGTAGTTTGGAATCAGGACAACTCAATCAGGATATTTAGTCCTTTAAAGTGTGCAATGCTGCCTTTAATGAATGGGGACTGGCCTGATGCATAGTTTAAATCTACAGATCTCGTCCTCTTCATCTGCCCTACCGCCTCCTGGAAACCAAGCCTCTGAGTCTCTCAGTTGCCTGCCTTAACTTTCAGCAGTGCCTTAGCCAGGTCTTCCACAGTGCTGAAGCCCCTCTAAGGGGCAGAGCCAGCCTTTGGGACACTGTGGTCACTGGGATTTCTCCCAGTGCTGAGACCCAGTCAAGAAACCAAGGAAACAGAGTTCAGTCCGGTGCTGTGCAAACACCCTCTAAATCCCATTAAAGTCTGAGGACAAAATCCTAGCTATGTAGAAGCAAATGGAAAAAAATCACCTG
>Ga0065711_1030245_pt1 | contig 33144 bp, 25 predicted proteins | sample Hoacrofraction12_FD_59098 | JGI IMG/M metagenome (GOLD analysis project Ga0065711, IMG submission 59098) | Hoatzin crop microbial communities from Cojedes, Venezuela - Epithelial fraction 12 v2 (version 2) | ecosystem: Host-associated > Birds > Digestive system > Esophagus > Crop | place...
CTCCTGCCGAAGCAGGGTCACCTACAGCAGGCTGCACAGGACCTTGTCCAGGCGGGTCTTGAATATCTCCAGAGAAGGAGACTCCACCACCTTCCTGGGCAGCCTGGTCCAGTGCTCCGTCACCCTCAGAGGAAAGAAATTCTTCCTCATGTTCAGACGGAACTTCCTGTGCTTCAGTTTGTGCCCACTGCCCCTTGTCCTGTTGCTGGGCACCACTGAAAAAAGTTTGGCTCCATCCTCCTGGCACCCACCCTTCAGATATTTATAAGCATTTATTAGGTCCCCTTGCAGCCTTCTCTTCTTCAGGCTGAACAAGCCCAGCTCCCTCAGCCTCTCCTCGTAGGGGAGATGTTTCAGTCCCCTCACCATCCTTGTAGCCCTCCGCTGGACTCTCTCCAGTAGCTCTTCATCTTTCTTGAATTGAGGAGCCCAGAACTGGACAGAGTACTCCAGATGAGGCCTCACCAGGGCAGTGTAGAGGGGAAGGAGAACCTCCCTCGTCCTGCTGGCCACACTCTTCTTGATGCATCCCAGTTTGTGGAGAGAGAAAATTATTTTTGCATGTGGAACAGAGAAGAATCCAAACAAATGAGGCTTATCCTAACCTTGCAGAAATGTTTGATATTCACTATCCTTTTGAGAGACTAAATTTAATCTCTGGCTTGTTTCATCCAGGTAAATCTGGCATTCACGCTGTATCAGAAAATACGCCTGCCTCTCCATCTTGATTTCTTTTTCCTCTGTTTGAAATGCTCTAGCTGAATATGGTTGAGTCAGGAGACATTTTCAAATGCAAACAGAAGACAGGACCCCAGTTCCCAGTGAAAGTTTGTGCAAGTTATGTACCTAACACAAAGTTTGTGAGCTGAAAAGCTCTCCTCTCTATGATCAGTAAAACATCCTCTGTGTTACTTTCATGTGAAAGTGTATTCCTCTATCTCCTTGTGGGCTAAATGAGAACTACGGACTGTTGAAGCTGTTTGGGAGAATATAGCCCATGGAGTGTCAGGTCCAAACTGACACAAAACAGTATTGGGGTCATTGAGAGGGAACATAACACAAAACTGTCACTTTAAGTAAAAAGTGTCTTTTAGGTAAAAGAATGAAATAAAAGTACCACACTCTGGAAATGTCATCTGGCAGACAGTCTCTTCTGGTGTCTTTCAGGACCTTCTGGTGTGCCACAAAGAAGAAAGATTGCTTTCACTTATTCCATGCCAGATAATGAAAAGTTAAATATGTGCACCCCAAAAGGCATGTATGAAATTTAAGATATATTTCATCCTGCATACTGGACTTACATCGACAGATAGCATAAATCCACATGGCTACATTGTTCATAAGCAGGCTTTGCTGTCGCTCAATGTAATGTCCAATTTCTGCCCATAGCCCACTCTCCGCGGAAGTTTTGTGATTCTCCTTTTGGGACCCCTCCCAGAAGTTAAACATGTTGGTAATATATAGTAGTCATAATTCCTCAGAGCTGTGGTACTCCTTGGTCAGCCTCCTTTTTTTCCATCTGAGGACAGAACAAAACGCAGCGGCCTCACCTGCTGAGCAATACTTTCCTGCTTCCAGCATTAAGAGTAGCCATTCCCAAGTGCCAACCTCTCTTCCCAGTCTGCAGCCTCATTTCTGCTTGAAAGTCTTACTTCTGCAAATTAATTTTTTCCAGGTGGATACAGTCTTGCAAACTGCCTTGGGGTCAAGACCTCTGGTTTAGGAACAGCTGTGTTAGATGCCATAGGGTTTATACCCCCTCTCAATACATAATTTTCCAGTCCTTCTCATCTCAAGTCTCGCAGTTCACACCAGCACTAGAACTGTCAGCTCCTTTTAGTCACTCTGCAAAATTTGTGGTTTGCTCACATACTGTGTCATGGGGTTTTACAGGGTAATTCCACCAAGAATCACAAAACTCACTTTTTCTTGGTTTGGAGGTAGAACAGCTGAGTTTAGCAACTACCCTGCCCCATTCTCTACCCTCTGATCTATCCCCCATGACTTTTTTATTGGTCTCCACTCCTTCTTTTTACCTGTGCTGTTTCCCCTGATAAGCATCATTAAGCCATTTATAAATATATTTTTATATATTTATATATTCACGCATTTCAAAAACAAAAAAGTGATCTAACCTCTCAAGAAAAGCTACACACAACTTCTTCTGGCTCCATTTTTACTCAATTTTGTCTCAGTTGTAGTTAGTGGTTTGGCAGATCTTTGTGTATTTTTGGATCAAACACTCATGCCAGGGAACACAGAGGGTCCTAGTATGAAATTCAGAGGAAGACCTCAAAGAGGGGTATTTATTTTTGTTAAAAATAGTTCAGCCCATCTCTATCTGTATTGAAATTGGCAAAAGAATGGGTATGATTTTCATTTTTTTGCAATGCTTCATTTTAAACATTTGATAAAAATAGTCAATAACAAAAAAGCCAGTTTATTTTTACTGCAATGCAAATTTTTTCTCTGCTGTTCAAGTCCTAGATGACAAATATAGGCCACAGGGACAGCATGCGAAGAGGAAAAGCAGAAGACTTTTCCTTCTCGTTTCCACTAAACTGAACATGTAGCCAAAAGCCTACTAACCTCTTCATCTGATAGCCTCTGTTTTTCTCCTAGCTGTACACCACCTCCAGTTCCATCTTTATTTATATTTCCACGTTAATGTCTGTGCTGGTAACTTTCCCAATTACTCTGTGTTTCTCTCAGGAAGATTTACCTTTGAAAGAGACTTTACATGCCCAGTAGCTGCCATCGCACCGAAGAATATGGCCCAAGACATCATTTAAGAAGTTTTTAATGATCATGCTTTTCTCTACTGAATTTCCTGCTCCAGAAAACTTTGGCCCATGGTGAGAATCTCATGAAGGGTGTGGTGGAGAAAGTGGTCTTTGTGGCAAACAGGAGATGCCCCCATGTGCTTTCCATCCAGGCTTTCTCATCTGCGAGGAAGGTGGAAGGCTAAACCTCCTGAGTGCAGGCATCAGCTGCCAAAAAAACACTTAAGCCCCACCAAAGAACCATGTGGCCATGCAGATTTACACCTCTTAGAAACAAAACCTACTAGCCAGAATAAGGTGGTGTTTTAATGTGGTGCACAGCTTTTAGGGCATCCATAGCTTACCTCAGATCTGTAAGTCAGCAGTTCTGTCAGGAACATCTAAGGAAACTCAAACTCCACTGGAGGAGTTTGAGAAGGAGCAGCAGCCCTTCAGAGGACCATGAAAGGTTGTGCTATATTGGACCATGCAAGATCGTGTGTGGTGCTCTACAAACACAGCAGAACAAAAGTTAATCCTTGCCCTGAAGCGTTTCAACGAGAGAAGAAAATATTCTTCGCAAAAAAGCCTCACCCCAGACATTCAAGTGTACAAGAATGAGTCATCTGGTCAAATGTTGTAGTGGTACCTGAAAAAGAAGGGATATCTCGGGACTGTAGCAAAACCTCTCCTGACACAGATCATTTAAAGCACTCAAACGTCACTGAAACACATCTTACATCAAAAAAACAACCCAAATGTGTGATTTTTTCCTAGCAGACTGCTTTATGCAGCATCTTGTGCCTTTAGTGCTGTACTGATGGGGGTGGAGGACATCAGGAAATCATTGTGTATATTTTCAGGCCACTGGCAGTATATAACCTGAGATTTCAGCTCATTCAGCTTCCAGCTATACCATCTTAAGGCATGCTGAAGGAGATGGATATACTTTGCTATTTGATACTTTCCACAATAAAGCCAGGGAATTTCTCATAAATCACATCCTTGCTAGAACAAACTGTGAGCTTGGGGAAGGGATAATGGCAACAACTTTGATTTATTTTTCTTTGACCAACTTACATTTCTGATCTTCAGACAAGGACTTAGAAACTGCAAAAACTTTCCATAATGTAGTGCAGTCATCCAGAAACCAGACAAACGAAAACCACAGGTTCAGCAGAGAGACCCTGCTGTTCTCCACTATGGAGAGGGTGGTATCTTTTTCCCAGGAAGCATATTCAAGAGTAGACCATGCGCACCGCACAAAGGGAAGATCACATTTCCTTCCCAGGTTCCTTTTGTTGGTAATAATTATAAGCCAACACTTATACTTGGAGTCACATGTCTTCTGGTGAGAGATGGGCTCTGTCTCTAATCCTGGTCCTCCTCTCCCAGTATTGTTTCATTGACTACTGTTGACTTTATAGTGTGGCTGGAAGCCAGAAATGAATGGGAGAATTGGAATGGCAAAACTGGTGAGGCAGGTTTCCCTGGCCAATGTTGCAACAGGCAGAAATAAATAAATAAATAAAATAATGCCATTTATCAACAGCCAGGATCCAGGTCCTTCTAGGGTCACTGTGCACATATGTTGCAGCTTTAAGACAATGGCCTGAAAGACCTATCCGAGTCTTGGAAGTGCAATTACATTTGCACAGTCTCACTCCACACCTGAGGTTTAGTCCAGTCTTACATGGCCTCTAGATAAACCAGCAAATGCCCAATTGAAACAAACTCAACTTCATATCTGTTTTTTTCAGATCAGATCTTCAGATCACATCCTCAGATGCCACTAAGTCAGCAGGACAACGAAAGAGAATATCCATGAGGGACTTCCTGATGTGAGGGAGTTACTGTCATGTTACATTCTGGCCATATCTCTATTACGTTCTGACATAACCAGAATGGGACAGAGACAATTATCCCGTGCTGTGATCTTACTGCCACCAGCTGAGGGACCAGATTCTTCAGCTGTATGAATGGGCCCTTTGTATCACAGTTATTGAAATGCATGAGCTGAGATTCTGTCCCAAGATTTTCCTCAGCTGTTTTAGTGACCCATTCTTAGTGTGGTCTACTACATTCCCATCACAGGGAGGGATTAGATTCTGCAAGGAGAGAATGCAGAAATGTAGTGTGCGTGCACCATGAGCATCACTGGCTTTGCTCCACTATGGATAGCAAAGCTGCCCCACAGAAGACAAGTATAGGGTCTCCAGCTGAGACTTCAAAGCAAGCTCTGAACTATCTGCCTCTGCATCCTTGAGACAGGCAAGGGCCACCCCAATGGTTTACTCCAAGAGTGGAGTGGGACTGAGGGCAAGAATTTTCCCCTTACTTAGTCTGGAGACATCTGAGTCTGGGTCAGAGAATGAAGGGGGATGGAGACAAGAAGCCAACCCCTCTGGACAGGAGCAAAGAGATCCAGCAGGTACTTGGCCCCTTCCCCTGTGGATGGAGTCCTGTGTCTGACACGGGGTAGGTGGAGAGGAGAGGTCACCATTAAGTCCAGCTGGGCACAGACACTGCAGCTCCCAGGAGAGGCAGCAGCCCAATGAACAGTGTGATGATACAGCTTTCAAAAAATGGTTCAGGGAACAGGTCTGATTTTAAACAAACACTCCAGCCAGATCAGACAGAACTGCTTCCAGTACAGTCTGGCTCTACTGTGCTGTGGAAATCACACCTCCTTAAAGGCTCTTGCAGCCACTTCTCCAAAAATGAACTTACTTCAAGTTTCTTTTGTGATGTCATGTTCTTGTAACAGAAACCAAAGATTCCAGCAAACTCTTCGCAGTGCTTCAGTCAGAGTGATAAAGGGTGCTAGTCAATATATAGCTATCCATGTGCTGTTCAGAACTACAGGTTCACAAATTCAAAAAGAGTTGCACCCTTTACACAGTAATTTCATATATGACCTGATCTTAGCAGAGAAGAGGAAGTGGTCAGTGACCAGATTAGTGTTTTTTTACACCCAGATAATCATGATTTGACTGTACTTGTTACTTTTATGCAAATTAAATCCAAACTCAGTACTACATGTGGATGGCATGAAGTACTGCATGTGGATACTTAGGACAAGTTCCATGAACCTGAGGCTGGCTGGAAGAAAGAATTTCAAACAGAAAAAAATAATAATCAGGAACTTGTTCAAGGACGTGCTGTTGGTAACTCCATGAAATGAACTAAGGGTGATTCTTGAACTCACCAAGGAAATCAAATTGCGAAATGGATGAGGACATTGGCATGAAGAAAATGGGGTGGGAAGTCATATTCCTGGAGAAAATAACAGGGATAACTGCACAATAGGTACTGGATGGTGCATTCTTCTAGCAAGTCTTACTGGCGACTGTAAATGGGGAAATTCCTTATTCAACATCACGTGGAGCAGTACAGATAGCAGAAGATTTGGGGGGCCCTTGGAAAGGAGCCAAAGAAGAGCAAGGTTCAAATAACCTACCGACAACCTCTTTAGCCCCATCAGTGACAGAATGCAAAGATGAACTAACTACTGGTTAGCTGAGGGAGGTGGCGTTGAAGATCTGGGTTTTGCAGGGCACTGGGTCACATCCCCTGTATAAACAGGATGACAGGCTTATTACTGGTGAGGAGGGAGAACTAATCTTCCTAGCCTGAGTCCAGCAGCAATCAAGGCATTACACAACGCAAGAACTGTGGGTTAAGGAACTACAAACAAGCTTGGCATGTTGCAAAATGATTTGATGGTGTGACAAAGAATGTAAAGAGAAGACATTTTCCATTTGCTTTTATGTAGACATCAGGCATCTGGATAGCAGGCAAGAGGAATTGGAAATTCTCATTAGTGAGAAGAAAAGTGATATAATCAGCATTACTCAAATCTGCTGGTTTCAATTTGCATGATCGGAATGTTAAAATAACTGGTTACAACCTGCTTAGGAAACACAGAGTCAGTGAAAATGGACCGTGTGAATCATGCCATAAAATCAGACCATAGAATAGGAATTATTCCATAACCTCCGTGAGAAATGCATGGAAAGAAAGACGGTGTTGCAGGGGACTTTGTACACTGGAAGTTCCTTGCAGCCACTGAGAAAGCATCCTGATTTGTGGAAAACTATAGGCCATTTTCTAACACAAGGAGCCATCATGTGGTAACTTTTCTGGACTTTGTTCTGACAAAGATGAATTAATTACTGGGCTGAGAGTTGACAGTTGTCAAGGGAACAGTGAGGATGACCTGATTATATTCAATATGGGCAAACAGAATGCTGTCCCTGACAGTTTAATGTGCATTGGGACTTCAAAAGAGTTAATTTCTCTAACCCAGGGAAAATTAGGAATTAGTTTGATTGGGGGGGAAAACTGAGACAGGAAAAAATGTGAATGAAAGTAAGAACATCCAGGAAAATTTTATTAGATGGCCAATAGCTGCAAGGCTACAAAAAAGAACTACTGCAACTTCAGACAAAAGCTTAGTGGTAAAGTTGAGATTAGCAATAAGAAATAAAAAAAGAAGTTTCCGTAAACAGATGACAAAAGAATGGATTTTTAAAACTTCAGAGTTTTAAAACTGAAGATTTTAAATGGTAAGAATGTCTAGGGGAAAATACATGGCCAGTAGGACCCAAGGCAACTAGAAGGACATTTTCAAAAGGATACTCAGAACAAAGGAAACTGTAGTAATCACTTAGGCTCATTACTGGATGAAGATAGTAAAAGTAATGATAAATGAAGAGGCAGAAGCAGTTCCGTAAATATTCCTGCTTTGGTGTTAAACATCTTTGGAAGTTAAGCGTCTATTAAAGATAAAGCATTTCTAAAGCAGCAGACCTTAATAATCTGCATTTGGGAATCATAAAATTGTTAGCTGAGGACTGTTGGGATTAATTTTGAAAGTGTCGTGTGAAATGGGAGATTCCAGAAAACGGAAGGAACATAAGCACGATGCCAGTTCAAACAGGGCAAGCTGGATGAGCAAGGTAACTATAGATCACTTACCCAAACCCCAGTCCAAGCAAAATGGAAAAAATGACATAAGACTCAAATGATAAAGAATAAAAAGACAACAAATAAAGCACTTAATCCCCATAACATAGCATTGTGGAAAGTATGTCTCATTGAATAAATATAACAGCGCTCTTTTGATGAGTTTACAGGAACGACCAGCAAAGTCACTAGTCAACTGCTACGTGACAGTCCTTGATAAAGTGTCTCCCTTAGCACCACATGACAGCCTGATTATAAATTAGCATACCCAAACACCAGGAAAGCACAGGTGAAATGATGTGAAGAACAAAGTGACTGACAGATTTAAAGCAGCTGTCAATAGAGAGCTCTTGCTGAAGGAGGATGTGTCACTGGTGAGAGTGGTAGTAGGGTCTGCGCTATCAACATTTTCATCAATGAGCCAGAAGCTTGAAATTACCACTGGTAATGGGTTGTTGATGACACAAAGATTGGCAGATGGGTAAACGGTGTCAAAGACATGGCAATCATACTGCCTGACTGTATCACTTGATAAATTAGGCCCTTCAAGCAACACATGTTTAATGAAGCAAATGCTAATATATGCATCTAGGAACAGGGAACACAAGGTATTCATACATCCCAGGGATGATATTCTAGAAAGGGATGATTCTGAAAATGATTAAGGGACAGAAGAGGACAACTGAACTTTCCAAGTCTAGGGTTCTCTTAGGGCTGATATAATCCCTTGAGATATAAAAAGGCTTATAGAAGAAGGCAACCTTTCTGTGGCAGTGCTGAAAAAATGCTGGAATGCTGCAGTCAATTTGCTTGCAGTTTTAGAAGATGCTTGAACTTCGAGGGAGAGCTCTTATGAAAGAACCACATAGAAGTCTCTATGGATGTAGAAGATTTTCTTATAGAGTGTGACTTAGAAAATAAAAAAATAATAGGCTGTCAGGGACTGCTTCAGGTCACTCAAAGCAGGACCAACTTCAAAGCTAGCAGGTTGCTCAACAACCTGTCTGCCCAAGTTTTGAAAATCTCTGACAATCTCCAGTGCTTTTACCACTCTCCACAATGAAGACTTTACATCCAGTCAGAAAACGTCTTTGCTGTAACTCGTGGCCATTGCATCTCATCCTTCCACAGTGCCCTTCCATGAGCAGTCTGTCTCCACCACCCATCAGGCAGTGGAAAGCAGCAAGCATCTCCTCCTTAGCCTTTGCTTCTCCAGGATGAGCAATCCCAGTCTCCTCATCCTCTCTTCACACACCGTGTAAGTCACAGCCTCCAGTTATTTTAGTGGTCCTCTGCTGGACTCTCGCCAGTTTACCAGTATCTTTCTTGTACTTATAGAGCTCTATTTATTTTGCCTACCTAAATCCAGAGTGAGAGAAGATTTAAAGACATGAGGCCTCTGTAAGCCAGAAGGAAAGGAAGATCAAGGATCTACAACTGAAAGCTGAAGCCAGATAAATAGGGATTATAGTGTGGGTGCTTAGCTACTAAGCAGCCAGTGCAGGTGCTGGATTCTCTGTCTCTTGATGTCTTCAAATCAAGGCCAGATGCTTGTCTGGACATTATTCTTCAATCAAAAAGTACAGTCTTGCCTGGGCTCAAGGCAAGGCTAACAAGCTATGAAATTGTGAGTTGGTGATATGTGGACTGCAGGACTCAGCTGCCTCCAAATTATGAATTGTTTTGGGAATAGTGCATTCAAGGTTCAAATCACTGTAAAATCACAAAAAAAAAGCTCAGACTGACTCACAGGAGAAATAAGCTGAGCAAAAAAGAAACCAAATATACTGTATGTCAGATCAGAGGAAGAAGTTTGTAACAGTGAATGTCCGTGATTGAGTTTTCCCTGGTTGGACATTCACTGGACTACTGGGGCCTATGTGTCAGGAAGCTTTCTTGGCCTCTCAGAAGACGACCCTGCAGCTGAACAACCTTCAGCCCTAAGGACCAGATGCCCAAGGCGTTCCAGTTCTTAAAGCATATTATCTTCTATAATCAAAAGTATGTGATTGATTGAGGCCACAGTTTGCATTTTCAGGGATATATAATAGACGTCAGTACACAGAGGCATGCTTTGCACAGAGATTTTGAACACCTTTTGTCTTTATTCAAATGACAGAGGTGGCATATTCAGGCCTCAGAAGGCAACTTCCTGAAAGGAGCACCTTCCCTTGTTGCTCACCCACAGGGCCATGAAGCAAATTTGTGTCAGGTTAGACTGTAATCTCAGATTTAGGAGATTTACAGACTCAGTCAGTGGAAGAAAGAGTTGATGTGATTTACCGAAACTTCTGTGACGCATTTGGCTTGGTATCACACAATATTTTTATTAAGTAAATATTCAATACAAGGCACTCTTGAAACGATTAACAGTCAGCTAATAGGTAGGGTTTCAAGTGCCGTTCTAAATGGGGAGCTGTTTCCCACCTATTTTCTATAGAATTCCCGCAGACCCTCTGCTATTTAACATTTTTATTGATGACCTGGAAGAAGACACAAATCTGTTAATAGTAAAGTCTCATTCATCATTAGAGAGGTGTGACATATGTGTTAGGCATGACTAATTGCACTCTAAAAAACCCTATACTTCTTCAAGGCTTAGAGGGAGACCAGAAAACTGGCTCAGACCAAAGATGTAATTTTAGGCAGCTAGTTAAGCTAGATTGGTCCCACGCTTAGACATTGAGTTGATACTTACAATGAGCTCCACAAAAAAGAAAGGGATGTTTTGATCAACATCTTTAGGGGAAAAGAAACTTGACAATTATCCACTAGACTGAAAAGCCTGTGAACACAAAGCAAGAGCTCACATCTGCCAAAGAAAGAGGCAAACTAGAAGCCAGGCAGCAGTCAACTAGCTACTGGGGCTGTGCGCTGAGGGTTTTGATGAATTCTCTACCATGGACAATCTTTCAATCAAGGCTGTCTGTTTTCTAAAAGGTCCTCTGTAATCCAAGCAAGTGCAAATTCAAGGTTGCTCAGCAGCTTGTGGTATGTGAGTTAAAACTAAATGATCCTGTTCTGACTTTAAAAACCCGAGAGTCTCTCTATGCTGTACCTGCGAGCTCTACAGTTCTTAGCTTCAGAAGGGGTCTCCTTCTGCTGCAGTTTTTCTTGAACGGACAAAAGTGTAACTGCCTGGCTGTTTCTCATGATCTAGCAAGTAATGTCAACTCATGATGGCTCTGGAGAGGGCATCTTTTTGTTCAATGATACTGACTAGAAGCAGAGATGGCTTTATAAACACAACAGTTTGACATGGCCCATAGTAGGATTTGACATTTTTGCGACTAAGTTGTACTTGTACAGCAAAAAGCACCCAGGCCTAAATGCAGACTGTAGGCATGGTAGGAGGAAGCTGGGCTTTTTATAAGGAAGGTTAGAGCTTTGCTAATTCATTGTCCGGCCTTGCACCTCCTACTCAACAAACAAGTGGCTCTAAGAGCTCTTCCAGTGAAGACTCACTGCAGGCATTTGGTACCACTCTCCAGGAGAAAGATTGAGTATTACCAGAGTTTTACCTCACACTCCTCTGCTAGTGCAAGAGAATATAGTACAAGTTATAGCTTACACCAGTCTTGCTTTCTTGTATTTTGTGCTTGTGGCTTTGGTCCTTTTTTACATTAGTTACAGGTGCTTTTCTAAAGGACTATTTTCAGGATGTTAGGAGGTGTCTCACAGTCATACTATGTTCTGTGTCTGGTGGTGCACAGAGTACGTGTTCCTGCTGGAGAAGGTAACAGTTGTCTAGCTGTTGAATGGTAGGCTTGATGGCCACAAAGATGCTACTATGCTCCAGCACTCTGGTGAGGCCCACCCTTCCCGGGGCTGGCATTCCAGGCTGCAATCTGACTTCCCCCTGCAGGGTCGGTTGCTGAACCAGCCCTTATCTCAGAGACACTCTGGTATGCTGCAGAATCAAATATATGGGAGAAATTTGATCAGCTAGAACAATAGGTTTGCACTGCTAGCTCTAACTTGTGTGTTGGGAAGCAGTGATTCATATGGAGTATTATGGAGAATCATGCAAGGAAACCAGTACCCAGTGGTTTACACACAACTTTTATTTTCCAGTTCATGTTAAAATTCAATCTTTCTTCTATGAGAACAAGCATATGCATTCTTACTCTGTCATGGCCACTCCATTAGGCTATTCAGCAGGACAAATTCAGAATGGTAATAGCTGGAAAATAACCACTCTATCCTGAATTTGCACAAAACCGTAAAGAGGTGACTTTGTTTTCCCTTCAGTCTGGTTTTGATGTTCTCGTTCTCCTTCCTTTTATGCAAAGCTCTCCACCCCAGAAGGCAGGCAAGCAGCCAATTCACCTCTCTGCCCCACTCCAGAATAAATGTTAGATGCTAAAGAATGCACAAAAGGGAACTGTGAAAGGGTTTTTAAAAAGGGTTGCTGTTTTGATTTTTTTTTTTTTTAATTTTTTTTTATTTTGAGAGGTTTTGTGTGTTTTCCACATTACACTCTACTTTGTTCAACTGAGGTTCCTAAACTGTGGCTTAGCCTGACCATCTGACAGGTCAGAGGACATCTGCCACACAGATAGATCTGATACACTAAAAATGCGACATGCCTTTCCTCTGCTACATTCCTCCTCTGATGAAAACAACATACCATGGGCTGATAAAATGAGCACTGTGTTGAGAGATATGTCCAAAATATTGGATTCCTCTGTGGCAGATCTGAAATGTTGCTTGTTAGATCCATACCCAGGACGCAGGTAGATCCACCCAAGACCAGATCCTCAGCTGGAAAAAATCCCTGGACTGCCACAGAGCTAAAATGATTTACAGCAGCTGGGGATATAAGCCTGTAAGGCACAGAACAGTGCATGTACACACTGGATGCTCTGCTTGCCCTGTGCAATCTGGGGAGTCTCTGCTCACTGGTGGTTATTCACTGGCCACTCTTTCTTTCTCTGAACTGGTACATCTCAGATGTCCCAGATTTATGCCACTATAAGAAGACTGGGAGTTATCGGGCTGGTGTGATGATTGTTACTACTCTTACAAAGAGCCCACACTAGGAACACCAGTCTCTCAGCTAAGCAGGCACCATCCCAGTGCTCAGCTGGGAGAAGATGTGGAGTCCCTGTAGGACAAGTTGTTTCTCCATGCAATCTACAGAGGTGTCACCATGGCTACAGTACAGACCATGTGGTCCGGGGTGGGAGGTATGTTCTCCACACAGCCTCTCGGAGCTCAGAGAGGCTCTTGCAATGCTGATGTTACATTTGCATCTGCGGATGGTCAGTGCCCTGGATGGCTCAGATCCAGGCTCCCTCACGAATAAAGCATGCAGAGATACTGAAACTCCATTTGTTGTGCCCAAATTCCACTGTCTGCTGCAAGGAAAGACAGATTGCTCACAAAAGGGCAAGTGTGAGTGACTGGCCACAGAGATCTGTTCTCCCCAATCCATCAAATATTTCCATGTGCTCCATTCCAAATTATTGATGTGCCGAGCCTCGGGAGGTTTATATTTAGCAAGGAACATAAATCACAGATGGGGGGGGCAGCTTCTGTAATGTTTCCTGACTTATGGACTGTACTACTAATAGCTCAGAGGGGCTTGTAAATGGGACTGTGAACGCCACAGTACAAGCAGGAAAATGATGCCACTTACTTCTGGTGTAGGCTGGGGAGAGCTTTCTGGTGACAGGTCCTCTGGACCCAGTCAGGAAACTCCTGGCAAGGCTCCCAGGGGGCTGTGACTTGTCAGTGGAACAAATGGGACGCTGCCAATTCACAAGCCTTAGGGTGACACTAGTGCCTGGATTTCCCTGGATTCGCAGTGAGGATCTAGGCGTAGGCGCCCTGTTATTGCAGCGTCCAAAGGGGGGCCATTGGGCAGAAGAGGAGGGGAGATGGAGGGGGTGATGGGGGCTTCTGGTCCCAGCAGACACAAAGTGTGTTAAGACACCCCAGAGGCGCACAGAGGTTTTCCACATTCTTTTAAAGACCATGGCACATGTCATAAGGCAGAAAGTGATGAAGAAGTTAGAGGGTTGTTCTCTTTCATCTTTTTCTTTTCTCTCTGTTTGGTTTGTTTTCTCAGCTAAGAAGCTTCACACAGGTCCTATTCTTTTCATTGCAAGCAAAATGGCTTGTAAATTCAGTGTTTTGAATAAATAACCTGAGAGCTCAGGAACACTCATGTGAACTGCATGAGCCTTGCCCTGCCAGTGAAGGTCATCAGCCTTCCCAGCACATTCAAAAGTGATGTGCTGGTGTGCTATTGCAAGGAAGGTTTGAGGCCTCCTCCTTTGTAATTCACTGTTTTATGCCTCTGAATAACACAGTATTTGATTTAATAATAATGCTTTGTATTCCTCTAGTTCCACCCATCTAAGGACCAACAATTGGTTTAACAACATCAAAGCTTCTGTCCTCTTGCATTGAATTTTGACATCAAATGATATTCTTAAAAACTACATTCTGACAGATTTTCCCTCTAGCAGCTTGCCATGGCCTTTAAAAATTCTTTTAAGCAGAATCTGAGAATGGCTTTCCTGCTTTCCTCTCCAGTTCACAGCAAAACTTGCCAAAAGGGAGAAAGTGCGCATCCAAAACAACAACAGTAATACGCACAAGGTCCTGCCAAATGCAAGGAGTGAACAGCCTGAAGGAGATAACCAAATACTTGCTTATTCACAGGGCTTGTTCACTAGCAGCCAGATTATAATTTTAGCAATAGGAGGTACCCGGTTTTGGACAGATGGGATCTATGAGCTGGCATGTCCCTCCCAGAGCTTCATTGTGACCCCATGCAGAGAAGCACTCGCATCACTGAAGCAAACACAACTGTACCCAGCCTGAGGATGTGCCTGCTGGGCTGGCTTCGCAGGGGCTGCATCGTGGGGATACAGTGCCATGATGTTTTTGCATTCAGTTATCTCAGACTTAAGCAAAGGCTCAGTGGTCTTGGAGTCCTTTGGGAAAACTGCCTGTCTGTAATTGCCCAAGTCCCTGGAGTTTTTCTGACTTCTCCCTCTTGCCTAAGCTCTGTTTCACCCCATAGTCCAGCCAGGGCTATCAGTGGAGCTTTTTAGATATTAATGCATGGATGTTATTTTGCAATTGAGTGCAATAATCTCCCCCGGACCTGAGAAAACTTGCCTGTAGTCTGTTACAAGAAGGGTTTTGTCAAGCCCGTTTTCCTTTGTTCCTTTAATTGTGCCCAGTCTTTACCTTATTTTAGAGCTGGCTATCCACAAAGCAGCAGCATCCATGGTACAAATGTCTATAGGGCATGGCTCCTTTGTCTGTAACATACCCAAATCTCACATCGCTGGCGGGCTGACAGGACTGCGCACTCTGGATACCCTTCTATTGTGCAACGGGATTTTACTCCATTTACTTTCCGTGAACTCTGTTAACATTGTGCAGGGCTCTGTTTGCACTCCTATGTCTATTTTAAAATGACACACCTTGTGGACTTCTGTCATTCAGAATTTTACAAATACTTCACTCTTTTTATGACACATTAACTGTCAAAGTCAACAACAACAGTTTGTCATAGTTTTCTGATTCTCTGTTGCCTCTGGCAGAGCTTATTTAACTCCTTCTGCAGTAATTAATCTTTCCTTTGCAGACCTTCCTTACCACAAATCTAGAAGGATATCTACCACACACCTATGATCTTATAAAACTTGCTGTTCTAATCTTTCTAATCTTTCTGCAGCCATGTTTTCACCACTAGTGTCTTCCCTGTGGCCACCAGCTTTCCTGGATTTTATAGTCTCAGATCATTAGGCAGGGTTTCTTATCTGTATTATTGCAGTGCAAGGAACCTTGGGAGTTTGGACCCCGTGGTACTGAGACCTGCATAAAACCAGTCTGGAGCCATGGTCCCTGATCCAAGACAGCTAACAAATCTTTTGTTGGCTCATGTTATGTTTTAATGATTTGACATTACTTAAAAAAAAAAAAATACGGCAACCAACCAGACCAAAAGCTTCCACTAGAGGCATTTGTCTGGGTACCTCCTGTCTCTGTATTTATTAGAGAGCATAGTTTCATACTCTTGAGTGTCTTGGGGCTGTCATAAGAGCAACCTGTCATTCACAGCCTAACAAAAGGAAGTAACTGCTCCTCCTACCCCCTGTTAAATGATGTTCTGTGTTTACAAGCCTTTTCCAGGACAATCACATAACGGAGAAGGTTATCCTCTATCTACTGAGACTTCTTTCCTGGGAATCTATGCTCCTGCCAGACACAAACATTTTTAAAATGCAGCTCAGGCACTCAAAAACTAAAGTCTGGGCAAAAATTGCAAGATTTCAAAAATATGTTTGGAAGGGAAGAATTTTCTTCATTCTGATGTTGATATCGAGCATCCAGGCACATCAGGTTCAAACCATTAAACTTTCTTCTGGAGCTTCAAGCATTAGAAACATGCATTAAATTTGAGGTAATCTCATGATTCAGCAAAACCGTTGCCTGATACTACACCTACTGCCTTTTGGTGATATAAAAGGAGCTGTGGAGGGACAGAAGAGGGTGCTGTCAGCCTCAGGTAAAACGCCTTTAACAAAGCTGATAATAGCCCAGACACTCTGTAGACAAAATCTCTCTTGAGGGTTGGGGGAAAGGAAGAAGAACAAGTCAGTTCAGCCTCAAAGCAGGTAGCAAGGCAGAAAGATTTCTTCCAATACCTGCCCACAGTGACTTAGCTTTAGCTCCATGGTCATGTTGCCTCCCTGAGAGATCCATATCTCATTTGAAATTCTCTGAGGCAAAGGAAGTGGTGGTCACTGGGCACAGCCACCAATGGTCCTGTGTGATTTTTAAAGGCCAGAACTGACCCCACAGCTTTGTGGAGGACATTGCCAGGGTGCATAGAGCAGCCCACAGGCAAGGCACTGCAGGAAAGCCTTGGAGACGGGAGGTGGAGGAGTGGCTGAGGCCGGGGTGGCTAGCTCCAGCCCCTCAGAGGCTGCTTGCGCCACTCTGGCTCCCCGCTCCCAATTCTGCACTGTGCAGTGCCCAGCCCCTGGGTTGAAGGCCTTGCTTGGCATCATTTGCCCAGAGGCACTGCTTGGCATATTAAGCATCATGTAGGCATGTGATCCTAAGTCGCTGGCAGCATCCCAGCAGAGTCATATTCCCATTGCATTCCTTGGATATCTCCCAGCTGCTGGCTTGAGAAAGCCACTAACCTTCGTATACTTCATTGTTCTGGCTGGGTGTCTCACTCCAGAGGGTGTCTCGTGATCTCTACTGACCACTGCGTGTGCAATTGTGCAGGTCAGCCCAGAAACGGCTGAGCAGAGGGATAGGTCTCTGTAGCACACATTGGTCCCTAGGAACTCGCCACCAGGAACCAGAGCTGCAGTGCTCCAGATGAGTCTTTCCATTCATGGCATGTCATCATCGCTCCCACTGACAGCTTCTCCCAGGAGCAGGGAGAAGGGGCAGTGGGCTGCCCAACAGGGTTTGAGCCCTACTGTGAGTAGAGTTTGGAGAGAGAATCGCTTGGGGAACTAGAACCACAGGAGCATGCTAGCAGGAGCTGGCTGACAGTCAAATCATCCTCTCCTCCACGCAAGCACAGTTTATTCCTAGTGCTGCCAGCAGTCCTCTACATCCGAAGGCACAAGGTGCCTGGGTACCATGGCAAGGACAGTAACAATGCAACAGAGACATGTTCTCTCCTCTTTGGGTCCCCTGCCAACAGGACTGGCCTGGCAATGTGGACACACCAGCCAGAATGCTTTTTAGGGTCTGTTTGCCTTGGACTCCAAGCCACAAGTGCTCTTTGTAACCTGTGGCTCTGCCACACAATAGTCCACACGCTGTTTCTCCCTGGGAATCTGGGCTGCTGATGTATCCAAGATCCTTTCCCAGCTATCTTGCCAGCATCCATACCCTTATGCCAGAACACTTATTCAAATAGGAAATAATCAGGTACGAGTCCTGGGCTGCTGCCAAGGCACAGCTCTGCCACTCTGCAGATAAGGCCTGAGGGTTTCTCTTAAACTCAGCTGCACAGGAACAAAATGCCTGAATACTGTCCCACTTATCTTTCCCCTTCCTCTGGCTCTGAAAACAACAGGGCTGATTCTTTCATCAGACTGAACAGGCCAGGGCAACCCAGCACTCTGGGCTAGGGCATATCTCTGAGGACAGGAGAAACAGCAGAACAAGCAAGCCCAGTCCCAAAGCAGGCAGCAGGACTGAGGGAAGAGCATGGTAAGGGTATCTGTGCTCAGTGTCTCACCAGGCATGAGCCACCGGCAGGGCTCCTCTGCAGTGAGAGCTATGCAGCCATGCTGGCAACTCCCGATTTGAAGATTGCTTCTGAAGAGCAGGTCCATGTTCAACATAGGCAAGTGATCCCACATGCTCGCCAGTGGCTGCACAGGGGTCTGCGGACCATCTGTCACCTGCACATTGAGTGGTCTCACTCCAGCAAGTGGGCGCCATGTGCTGTGAGACGGCCAGAGGTTGCGGAGGGACACCTCCTGCCTTTGGTCACAGCTGATAGACAGAGAACCACCACGCCCAGAGGATGGACTGAGGATGAATGGGAGAACATATTTTCTATTTACTTGAAGGATCGAGAAGAAGAGATGAAGATGGCAGCAGTGAGAAGACCCATAGATGTTCGGTGACAATTAGGGTGACACCATGAGCTGCCATGGAGATAATATTATCCTCAAATCTGACACAACAGCATGACTGCTGCCATGAAATACCACCTTTCACAGCTCAGGGAAGAGGAGACCTGTCAGCTAGAATTCATACAATCAGTACATGGGTCTAATGAGGAAGGGAAAGAAGGTACTGTACATACAACACAAGATTTACAGACGTGTACATCAAGATTGCTTGACAGACAGATCTTTGGATGAGGAAGGTGAAGAATACCTGAAGAGGACACGGTGGAAAACATCAGCCAGTGGATGAGGAAGTATAGATTTGGCTGGAGGGCAGGTGGGTACAGAGGACTTGACCAGTAGCTCACACAAGAACAGAAGCAATAGCAACAGAAAGGGACACAAACCCTCTGGTGCTGCAAGAACCAGAGCCTGGACAAGAACCCGCTGACTTAGGTTGCGATGATGGACTGCTTTTAGCTCTTCATCATTTCCTGTTATCTAGCAATTTTATTTGTACTGACTTGGGTTAGGAAGTCATGAAATGCTGCTCTTTTTCAAGCATTGTTGCATTTTTACGAGTTATTAATGAAATGATCGTAGGCTCCCATATGTCTGATACTATTAAAATCTTCGTAAGATTGGAGCAGCAGGCCAAGGTTCACTGACATTCAGATTACAGGGGATAGCAGACATTTGCCCCTTGACTCTTTTTTAATGTGCAATAAGTAGTTGTTACAATTACAACAGGAATGGAAAACATCCAGGACACTTGCAGAAAGCAGGTCCAGTTTAATTTTATCATACTGTTTGATACAAAATAAAACTCAAATATATTGATGATATATATTGCAAGCTAATTCTCCAGCTTAAATGAAATCACTGATATACCATGTTGAAGAGGCTCTGTGCTGTCTTCGAAAATGTGCAGAAAGAGAGAGACTAGCATCTTCCATTTCCTGAAATACATGGATTGGAAAAGTCAGTATAAACTTCGGAGTCTGCTTCTTCATGCAGTAAAAGAGAGAGGCTGAGAGAGCAGGAGCAAAATAAGAAGCAATCAACAAGCCAATCTGCAGGCACAAGGAGCGTTAGGACCAACTATTAAATACAAAACAGGGCATCTTGATTAGAGGCTTTCATTATGAAGCCATTTATTTGTTCTGTGATTTAAGTAACAATAAATCACGTAGCACGTGAGATAGGGAGCAGACACAGGGAAGATGTTCAGCTGGTGGGAAAGGCAATGTTTTTCCAGCACTGGAAGTCTACCTTGCATGCACTTAGAGTTTTGCATACAGACAGCTACATTAAACAAACATGCATCCAGTGAAGCCCACCAGTCAAAAGCTGGGGTTTACAGACTTCATGTTGCCTCTGCAATCTGCATTCACAACCCTGAGCATATGGCACTGTACAGTACTCAATTCCATGAACACATATTCTTTTTCCACAGGGCTTCTGCTGCTTTAACTGTATGCGTGGTTATTCAGCTCCGCTATTTCCCTCCTTATCCGGTGTGTGGCCAGCAGGCCTATTTTCCACACAGCCCTGTAAACATCATTACTGAATTTCCTCATGGTCTTACCCTCAAATCAGAGAGCTTCAAAAAATCGATGCATGTTTCTTCATGACATGCATGGGAGAGGGGATCATGAAGCCCCATAATAAAAGAGAGAGATCAAAGTTGCCAGAGGTTTCTCACTAATTGTGAATGCCCAAATGAAGGCACTCAGAGCTCGATTTCCCAAAGCTGTTGGCAAGCTTACAGCATTTTAGACATTCAGAGTGCAGCCCCCGCTGCTTTCCCCTCCAGGTGTGCGTGTTCAGCACTGCCACAAATATTGTCTACAGGAAAAAAAGCAGCACACAGTGAGTGAAAAACAGAGAAAGTCTGAGTGGACTTTACTGCTGCCCAGGCAGGAGGGAGACATGGTGTGCTGGCTCTCCAGCACACCATGTCTCTGCTTCACCTATCAGACACTCCTCACTGCTCCTGCCGTGACAGCCACACCAGTGCCACCAGTGGCACTCAGGGCAGACGACCCACGGCAGCTTTCTTCTCTGCAGCTTGACTCCTTCACAGATCAGCCAGCCCTGTGTGCTGAAGGAAGCAGAGGACATATCAAAATACAGTATTGCTCACGTAACCAGAGAGCAGCAGCATGTCTCTCGAGCACAAGGCAGAGACATTCCTCATGCTTGGCATCTCCTAGCCGAGATCAGCTCTGCAACTTTAACATAAGGCACTGCAACAAAAATCTGAATTTTTTAAATAAAAAAAGGATTTGTATTGATCACCCATTTTGGTTTCCATGGAAGAGTTACCAGCTTCAGTTAAGTAATAAAGGTCTGCACTTGCAGAATTGAGGAGTTAAACAAGCTGTTCCTTTCTTCCTAGACCAGCCCCTGGTTAAAGGAAAGGAGAGGAGGGAGCAGGACACCCATTGTGGCTGGAAGTTTCACAGCTATTTGAAGAGAACAGATGAATAGGAAGACTGAGGTCTCATGGGTTCAGTTCCAGGGTACAGGTAGTCATCAGCATGAGAAATTGCACACCATTCTGCTGTTACATCTTCTCTCACTTCTTTGCTTCTGTAGATGAAAGAAAAGATAAAAAATATTAATAACAATAAAGCCCCCACATCCATATAAATCCATAAATTATAAGAAACAGGAACAGTCCAGTACCTTTCCTCGACAGGTAACATTAGATATATTTTCAATGTGAGTCTGGCCATTGAATCTTGGTCATGGTAACAAAAGTGTTTGAAGAAAGGTCAGTTGCATGTAAATTTAAACAGTAGCTGATGTTCTTGACGTGAGTTTGATGCACGGTCATGGAAAGTTAAAATTGCAATTGATTTTACTAAGTAGCTATTTCAAAGTGATAGCGGTCTTTCCCGCACTCTCTGGGCAGCATCCGTTTCAGAATACCTTGGAGACATTACCTCATTAATTTTAATGAGAAGCCCAGACGTGCGTCTGACACAACCATAAATTGTTCTTTCTGTGCGTGCATGTATGTGTGTGTTTAAAAGAGCTCCCTGTGTTACCCTGTGAAGGACCTGACTGTGTTACATGCTGACGTCTGCTATTTAGGTACACGTCATCCTGGCTCCAGCACACAGTTCCCTTTTCATGCTTTGGCCACCCTTTGCGAATTACCTTTGTGCCTCTCCCTGCCATGCCCTGCACGCACAGACCTTCTTCCATCTCTCAGTGAGGAGCGAGAGGTCCTCTGCTCCAGACACAGCTCTAGATCGAGGCCATACCATCACCCCCAAACTACCTGCACTCAGACACAGTCCCAGCAGCTGTATATGCATGTTAGTCCCACTCCATGCCCCACACTGTCCTGTTTAATCTCTGAAACCTCCACGGAGCCCCATCAAACCCTCTCGCAAGGGACAAGCTTCAGGTTGGCTCCACACTGCAGGGCTGAGGATAGGAGATGATCCTGTCAGCCCCAGGAAGGGGACAAGGGAGGTGAAATACAAAAGCTCAGACTCCCATCTTCCCCTTCTGACCACCCACCCCACTCTGCGGCTGACCTTAGAGACATAAGCTGCTGAAAGAAACCGTTGCCGAGGGAAAATCCCTCGCTCAGAACATCCGTCTTGGGAGGGATCTGGATTTGTACCTCCTGTTAAGGAGTGTCATGGAAAACCGGTGTCCTCAAAACAGTCCATTCACCAGCAACCATGAGCTCGAATCCCAAGTGTCTGCTGTGGGCAGTGGGTGCTGGCCACTTAAGTGGCATTGCCAGACGGTACAACAGCTTTTTGTCCCTACAGTTATGCCAATTTATCTTACATAAGAAGGGAAATGAACAGCTAAAAGTCACCTCCCATGGTACCTGTGCTCCTAAAATGCCTTCCTCCCACATGCCTGTGTTTCAAAGATGACCCGTTTCCCCCTCCAGAAAGATCTTTGCTTCCTTCCTTTGCACAATAACCTTTCTCCACAAGATGCTTACTCCTCCTGGGGAGCAGATCTGCCTGTGTTTCTCATCTGCCATTCTGTTTGCTCAGCTACTTGCTAGGCATTATGCCACTGCATTTGGCTATGGGATGTTTTCAGCCCATCATCAGATTCTAATGCTACCCAGATCATCTCAGACTGGGGAAGAGATGTTTGGTTCGGTCTTTGCAGGTTTTGCTTTGCCCGACTGGCGTCTACTCACTCAGCAAATGCCCAAAATTAAGGTAAACTTTACTATCTCTCTCTGTCCTTGTAGGACTTAATTCTTGCACAGTTTGTCAGTCACTTGCATATTCCCATCAGTGAATATATTTATCTTGGTTTTAATCCATCTCAAAGCATTAAAGGCCACCCACCAACTCTTTAAAAAAGAAATGCTGCATCTGTTCAATGAACAAATTATAGATATACATTTGTAAAGTTTGATTCAACACAGATACGCATGTGTCTTAGGCTTCCTCCACTCTCTGTGTCCTGATTAGCATCTGCCCTTCTGTAAACATCCGATGTATCTTGACAACACAGACTCTGTCCTGTGTGACCTCTTATGAGTGCATTGCCAGTTTGTCTTAACTATAGAAGTAGAAAGTCTCCTCTGGTACAGACAGTATTTCAGAATTCAAGGGTGTCCGTCTCACTCCGATGTCGCAAAGCAGTCTCCTCTCGAGCCTGATTTGCTACTTATAAATGGAAACCTAAAGAACCACAGCTTTTATTTCATCATCAAACCTATCAGTTCCAAGTCTTTGTCCTCTCAAACATATGTGCACTTTGCTTCTGTATGTCTTTGCTGTTTGCCAAAAGCATCATACTTTTGCTAAATGGGATGCTTTTATTGAAAGTTTGTAACTAGATCTGCTTTGTCAGACTCATTGTTTTCTGTTGCAATTGATTCCATGTTTATTGCAAACTAATCTGTTCTCTGCTTTTTGCTTACCCTGGCACTGGTTTTTGTGCCCTGGTATGCATATTTAAGTAGATGGCTCACTACTTGTTAACACTTCCAAGCGCTGGTTTCCCTAGATTTCTGAATCTCTGGTGCTACTTGTCAACTCAAGTCCACTTCCAGCAGTAACCTCCCCTTGTGGTCAGTCTCCATGAATCACTCACTCTCAGATCAGCTGCCGAACAGCCACTAATGAGAAAGGTTTAGTTTTAGCCAGGAAACTGATAAAAATGGTGGACAGCATCTCCTGACAGAAGGTCGCTTGTACAGTTGCCTCTAGGATGTTTCTGAAGGACCAGAGAGTAATCTCCATCATGCTGGAACAGGCTGCTGTTTCCCATGCGTCAGAGATAAAACCTTCTCAGCTCGGTTTCATTCAAACACCATTTGCTTCTAGACAAACTCAAACTCAGTACAACCCAATTCTTTTGATTCCTCACCAGGTTCTTTTTCAGCTTAATGTCTGAACCTGGGTTTAACAGGTTTGTTTCCATCTGACATCATACAATACAGATTCCAGGGGTCCTGGTGTGGAAGACCAGCCATTCTTACCTGGCACACGGTGTGTGGCAGCATGAAAGAGTAAATGCCATGTCCCATTCAGGCTGGTCGTAGCCAGGGAAGCAGTGTAAAAGCTTTTTCTGTACCAGTTACTCTTTCTCTGGTCTTGTTTTTCATGTTTTCCTCTTTCCTCCATCCCCCAGCTCTCTGCCTGCTCCCTTTCTTCTTCTGACAGTTTCCAATGTGGTCTCTTTTCTTTCCACCCTCAGCCTCGCCTTTCTTTTTGTCTTTGGCTGGCTGTGCAAAATTACCTCCTATCCATGGAGCAGCAATTCTCTACGCTTGGTGAACCGCTAACAGGACTCTGTCAACAAAGTGCCTGTACGAGCAGCATGATCTTTGCAGCCCAGCCTTTTGCATCAGATGGAAGGAGCCACTTTTCATAAAACATGGATCTCCTCTGCGGCTGAGGTCTGCTGTTTGAGTTTCCATCCCTTGGGTGCAAGTGAATCTGAGCTTAAATGGGACATGTTCTCCAGTTCCTGCTTCTAAAAGTAGAACCCATTTAACTCAGCAGATTGCCCAGCTGGAACAGGCTATTTACAGCTGTACCTGAAGCTCTGATAAGATAATGGATATGTTGTAAATACCTATCATATTATGTTGCCTTTGGTCAGTGTTTGGGATCACACAAGAAACAAATGGCTCCAAGGATTGAATAACAGCTCAGGGTTCCTCCTTGAAGCAAACTGGGAATCCCACAGGATTTTTCAAGTTTATTTATTTTACTGGAAATTTCCTGGGTGCCTGTTAAAAAAAAAAATCTGATTTAATAGTAAAAAGCATGCATTATAGCTGGGTTTCAAGGCAGGATGGGCCATTTTTCCTCTTCATTCATTTAATGGGTGCACATTTCATTAAGTGAGATTCTACATGACATTCATTGGAATTATTAAGGTGCAGGGAAAGGAGTGAAGGGGGAGAACTGCAAATAAGGAAGCAAACAGAAAACAAGTGTGGACTTCATGGAGTGAAAGAGGATTTCTTCTTCCTTCCTCCTTCTGCCCTCTCCCCTTCCCAAAATTCAGTCTGCTTTCGGAGCAGAGAGGAGAGAGGCTTCTGCGCAGTCAACCTGACGTTCTCCCAAATTCTGCTGTTGGTGATGGATGGGAAAAGAAAGTGCAGAAAGAGGCTGTTGGAAGAGGGTTTGTCCAGCCCAGGTAGCTGCTGTAGGCAAAACCTACGTAATAGAGATGTGAGGCAGGCTGGTCAGGAAAAGAAAAGACTTGTATGGGTCACCTGTGCTCCACTGTTAGCGCACAGGGAGGGTTTTCCAAGGGGATTGAGTGGGGGTTAGGGTGGCTTTCGAGGAACAGGGAAGGGAAAGACAGCAATCTCCAGCTCTTGTTTGGGGATGGGTGATTAACCCTATCTCATTCTCTGCACTGCAGTCCCCAGAGTTTACGAAGAAATACATGCAGACCAGCTCTGGCATGGCAGGAGGCAGCTGAGGTGCTGCTTTTTACCAACATTCATCATGGCTGTTCTCATCTCCGCTGAAATGTTTCGCAGAAAACACCCCTCCAGTAGCAGTCCTTAAGGGATCCACACATCATTGCGCTCACAGACCACACACGAGCTGCAGCCAACACTGGACGGTCCATTTGCTTCGTGTTGTTCCTCTTGGAGAGGAAGGAGATCCCCTTAAATGTGAAAGCCGTGCTCTGCCATCTGCCCCGGTTTCCTGTTCACGTGAGTGCTGTAAGAGGCAGCCAGTGTTAACATTTGGGGCACCACGCAGAGCTCATCTGTCTTGAGGATATTAATAAGGAATACTTTTTCTTTTTTAATTTAATTAAGCAGATTTTTTTATTTAATTGCTGGGCACATCCATCCTTTGGCTCTGTGCGTCACTGTGGTTGTATTCACACAGGCACTCCCAACCTGAGGAGCTGGGAAAAAAGCATCCCCTGAATCATGCCTGAAGCACAGCAGAAGATGTGGTTCTTTCCCCTTAGCAAACCATAATCAAGTTCATATGTGTTGCTTAAATCCACTGTTGTCTGTGCATCCAGTAACTGCCGCTTGACCCATTAGGTGAAACAACTGCAAAATACTAGGCTTTTTTGGCGCCAGAACTAGAATCACAGCAGAGCTGCCGGAAAGTCAGGCGTATTTGTAAGGCAACAAAGTCAGAAGCTGGGCTGTTATTCCAGGATTCAGGAGACATCAGCTCCCTTCCAGGTTCGGCCGCTGTGCCTTCATATTCACTCCCACCTCTTGTCCATCCTCTCGGAGGTACAGACTCTCTCCCTCATTAAGAGCTCGTACAGTGTCTAGCGTAACAGGGCTTTGACCCTGTGCAGCCCCAGGCCCTGCCTTCATAAATCAAGTATAAGAATGGGATTACAGCACTATCACCCGACAGTAGTAACATGTGCTCCAGGTCAGAGACACTGAAGGGCAAGAATTGCTCATTAAGGAAGACAAAAATATGGGATGTTTCACTTGACGTTATCAGGGAAACATGTTCCTTCATGTTTACAGAGTTATTGTAAGACCTTCCTACAACACAGATATCCTCTGATGGCAAAAGTGGAACTGTACATAGCTGCTTAAGGCTGACCTCCAAAACTGAACAAAGCTTCCAAGACAGAGGGAGGATTTGGCTGAAGGGAGTCTCCATACTATGCCAAACCACCAAGTAATCTCATGTTCCTCAGATAGACCAGAGCCAGTGGAAACAAGCCCCCAGCCCTGCTGCAAGCCTCCCAGCTCTCCCACACCACCTCGAGGGACTGAGGCCCAAGGCTGGATTCACAGGTGTTTTAGCACCACTGCTAAACAGACCTGACCTATTCCCACTTGGCTCATAATGCAGTTCAGGGCCAGCGGCAAACTCTGCAGCTTCTTGCAGCCTCCAAGGCACTCTGGGCAGTGCTGGCACCCCAGCATAGAACCCCAAGTGTCTTGGTTTCAGGAAGAAACATTCTCCTGTAGGTTTGCAGCCTGGCTTTCTCTTCTCTGAAGAAGAGATATTTCTTTCAAGCAAAGCAGCCTTTCTAACCTACTCCCAACGAAATCCCAGCTCTATGCTGCTTCTTTACCAGGAAGTAAAGTTCCTCTTGGACTTGCAGAGAATCTTTGAGTTACACCATTACTAGAGACCCAAAAAAAAGGAGAGAAGGCTGCCTGTGATGTAGCTTTGCAAGCCACGTATACTCATATCTAACCCTGCTTGGGTACCTGGCATCCTGGAGCTGCATCTGAATCGTGGCAGGTATGGGTCAGGCCTGAGTTCTGCAGAAAAGGGGTGTGAAACAGCTAAAACAGTCTGGCATCCTTGGTAGACTGCAGCCTGAGCCCTTCACCTCCTGAAATATTTTCCTGTATCTTGCTGAGAATTTGGTGACTCCAATAATCTGTGGTTTGAACTGGCCCTGCTGTGGAGGGGAAGACTACTCCTTCTCTTCACTGCACTGCTCAAAAGAAGGATCAAAATTTCTCAGGGCTGCAGGCAGGGCAGGGTAGAGGTGAGGGTAAAAGCAGGGTCTGAAGCTTCTGCTGAGGGCATTAGTGAGGGACTTAGGGAGACCTGAGTTTAGCTTGGCCAAATCCACTGAATAGTCTGAGGCAGGTCATTTCATCTCTGGTTCTGTGGTTGTAAAAGAGAAGAAAACTTTTCCCTACCTCAGAGTAAATCCCTTGGTTCTTGTCAAGAACTTAACTACTAAAGCAGTGAGGGCCATATAAATTATAAATACACTGAGTGCCTGGTGCTGCTGCCCGGAACTAGCACTTCATTCTTTAGTGCACAAAATTTCTTTCTGGTGGGGAAATTAGCTGCTGCTGCAACACTAATTAGGTTCCCTGTCTTGAATGACTCATTTCAGCATATAGAAATCAGTTTTCTTTGTCTCTAAAGGAAGCCTGAAATCATGTTTTGGAATTCAAACCAGGTTATATTTGCCCATAGCACACAGCCCCCAAAGTCTGGTTAGGACAGGGTGGGGACCCAGGGGTGTTAAACTTAGAAATGGATTTAATTAACCTTTGCTGTTTATTGCATGCTTCCAGAGTTCAGCCAGGTTAGGAAAAGAACAAGGAATGGGTCACCCAGTGTTTACATGGGGCTTTTGAAGAATGGCCTAGACACTTCTTTCTCCCCCTTGTTTCTTTAAACATTCTGAGTTTAAAGTTGTGGCTTTATTTTACAGCCAAGGAAGGAGGATGTTGATTCAGAGAATGGTAAATAGGTAGTGGTAGGAGGCAATATAAACTTCTCTGTGCTACCTTTAACGCCAGCATATCCTTCTACCTCCTCAACTTGCTGCATGCAGGAGGCAGCAGGAGAGCCCCAGAACAAGAGTGATAATTCATTTCCATGCTGTGTAGCATTTTGGTCATCTATCTTGATACTGTTTGCCTGTGAGGGACTTTTTTCACTCAGCGTGTGAGCTGGAAGTGTAACAAATGAGCATCTCATGAATGTTTCAGTAAATCCCAGAGATACCTTTCCCTACAAGGTGTCTTTCTGCACCCCCATCCATGCAGAGCCTCTGTGCCCTGGCCGTACATCCGTTTCCGACAGGAATGGACAGATCTGCCACATCCTGGGCAGGAGGGTAAAGAAACAGATTCATGCAGTGGGTCACTTTGTTTTGGTCCTGACAACATCCTCCTGCTCCTCCACGCTGCATCTGCACCCACACACACATTGGTACAAGCATAGCCAGAAAGGTGAGGAGGGGCCAGCTGAAGAGCCAGGCTTTGCAGGCCCAGTACTCTTATGGTTTTACCTGGGCTCAGGAAAGCAGAGGAGTAGTCAGCCTCACTGAATGAAGATGCCATTTACTTCTGTTCTCCCAAATGAGTCATCCCCAAATCAATTTTTCATAGCAAATAAAGTTACTGCGCACAATGTCTCAGAGTGAAAAGTTATTTTTTTGGATTTGACAAGCCTCCCCAATGGTATGGAGCAAGAAGCCCCACGATTTGAATAGCTGTCATCAGACTGGCGTAACCACGATAGGAAACTCCAGCGCTGACTCTGAAACTTAGGAGTGACACAGGAAGGTTTGGGCAATGATTAAGCCAGCAAATTGCACTGTGAGTGGGAAAAAAAGAGACGCAGCATTTTTTCAGCCATTGATTTTTACCTTTTTTTCTTGGTTACATAAAGACAGGAGAGAAGAAGAGAGGAGAGAGGAGAGGAGAGGAGAGGAAATACGAAGGAAAATAAAACACACATAAAAATAAATGAAGAGGAATTTTACACACTTCAAAAAGCAATGTTTTGAGTTCAGTATGTGACAGATTCCTTCCCTGAATGCCTTATATTAGATTTTTCGATGGTATGAACCAATTTAAATCCACTGACTTCCGTGAAGTCACACTTATTTATGTCAGTTGAGAATCTTGTCCCATAAACTAGTAAAACAAAAGAAGAAAAAAACCCCATGGAGATCACTTTGAGATATGGAAATTACGGAGGACAAGGTTTTGACTCAAATGTTCTTTGTAACGACCGCACTGTCAGTCTGCAGTAACTCCATCAGCTCCCACCAGGAGTTTCAACAAGAGATGATCTCAGACTGGGAACTCAGTAGGGTATAGATACAAACATTGTTGTAAAGAAAGAAATGCCCTGCAAACAGAAGGAAAACGGCCATAGCAAATAGGAAGGAAAAGAACATCAAATATAAGAGCATCCACATGCCTTTCAGAGACTGACAGAGTATAATTCCCTCTAACAATCACCCAGAAGGTACCTGATCATTTTGTAACAATTGCAAGGTGTGCGTTGAGCTGGAAGTAGAAAACAGAGGGTCCTCCAATAGGATGGATGTGATGTCTGCAGTCATGCTTTGCCTTTTAATCTTGTTTTCACAGAAAGAAAAAAAAAAGAGTGGATGACCTTTGTGACAGCCCTGAGCCATGAAAGGCTGACGTTGCTTGACTCAAAGAAAGAAAGAACGGTTTTCTGGTAAAGTAAGCTCAATGAAATAGGGTGGAAAGATGACTTTATGGTTGCAAGACAACTCAGGACACAGTGAGCCAACACTTGCTCCTTCCACAGAAACAGAAACAGGAATTGTTCGTTTCTCTTTGTAGATCTGTAATGTAACAGGAGTCGAGATGGTCTTTCGTTTCGCTTTTGGACAGCGTCTGGGAGAGTGAAACCTCAGTCATGGCAAAGCACTTCTGGAATCAAGTGAAGATGAAGATGTCATGGAAACTTGGATCTGGACAATCCAAAACATTCCTCCAGCCTTGCAGTGGAAGGCCGTGGAGATACTGCATGACAGTAAGTGGCAGTATTTGCCAAACAGAAGCAGATGCAAGTAAGCTTGCTCCTTTCTAATTATGGAGGAGAGCATAGCTGATTCAGCCTTTAATGGTCCCTGAAACAGTAACATGCAAAGGGAAAATTTCCACTTGGATTGGAGTATTGACTCTGTTGGTGGAAGCCAAATTCTTCAGCAGATTAGATGGACTGAGAAGGTTTTTCAGATCTCCTTTGGCATGGAAAACCCAGGGTTGAACACCTTCAGTATATTTACTGGGCAGGTTCCAAAACATTTCACTGCACAGACGCTACAAACCCTGTAAAAATTTAAGTGTCTACTGATGATATAATTGTCTGGGACAGAGCTGTCACTAAGTATCAGGAATTATTTCAGCATGCGCTTACTGAAGTTGCAAGTGGGGAAAGGTTTCAATTAAACAAAATGAAGTTTCAGTTTAAAAAAAAAAGAAAGAAGAAACAGAAGGAAAGAAATATCCTAAATATTACAGATGCTGACCTTAAAAAGACAAATTTAAAGTTCTGGCTCTCACACATGTTGTGTCTGTAAGTTCACGACAAGATTTTCACAACCTGTGTGAAATGACTTCCCAAACACTGCCAAGGCAGAGTGACAGCACAGAAAGTTTAATGATTTGTCATATGTACTGATATTAACCTAGGTTGCATTTTTTGAGGTCTATTAAAAGCAACTAAGTTCTGCACAGATCCTTCAAGTGGTAACTCAAGAGCTCTACTTCACCCAACATGTTGCATGACTGAGTAGATGCCTGTAGTACATGCAGAGAGCCATGGAGGCAAGAAAGCAAATGCTTGCACAGCTGAAGAAAACCATGCTAGGTCTTGCACATGGTTGTCCTGATTTGCCCAAGCGTCCCAAGGGTTTTAAACAACGAGAGCAGACAGTGGTTCTCTCTGAAACTGGAAGAGCATACTGTGAGCCTTGAATTGATGACCCAGGATATGATCTAGTCACAGCAGACATGCTGTTGAGAGCATATGCTCCAGTTGTCAGCACATAATCTGATGATGTGGAACAAGCAGGAACTGCTCATGCAAACACAGTAGAAACATCGTGTGCTGCATCCCCTGAGACAGGGGAATCCTCCAAGAACAAAATAGAGCAAGCATCAGTGCACAGAACAACTGAAAACTCATGTACACACTTAATCCCTGTACGTGCACGTGCTGCTGGGATGAATGAAGCAGAAAGCAGGTGAAGCAGACGAGGAGAGCACACATATCTGTGTCTAGCTATTTCTGCATTCATTTGGTGTCAGGAGTCAGCTCACTCTCCGACACCGATCAGTCCAGCCAAACTGAAACCTAAGCCAACAAGACAGAGTTTCTGCTGGTGTAAGTTGACGTCTGTCCACTGACAAAAGCAGGTCTCACTGTTGGGTGATGTGAAGCCATGTCATCCCACTAAAGTCAGTAGACTGATAGCCCAGCCTTAGCTCTAGAGAAAGTCAACAGAGCAGCAGCAATCATCAGGCGCTGAGATTTTTGCTCCCTCCCTTTTGCTTTACAGTAGATTAGGAAGACAGAGATTTCTCTAAAAGACCAGTGACGCGCAGCGACAGCAGAGGGGAGGGGAAGGGGAGGCAGGGAGCCAAGGTAAGGAGCTTTGCTGGGCTTATTAGCGTGGGCTCCAAGCTGAAGCTGCCAGAGCCAGCAGTGGGACAGACAAGGAGGAGGTGGCTCAGGAGGCTGGGGGGTGAGCTGCCGCAAGGGGGAAGAGACAAGCACTGAGGGACTGGCTGCGGGCTGGGTGAGAAGGCAGCGGGCCCTGGGGACGGGGCCAAGAGGAGGAGAAGGGAGCGGGACCCGGCAGCAAGACGAGTGGTGGAAAGACATCTGCTGTCCTCTGACACATTCATGATGTAACGGCAACAGCTACACCATGGGGCTTTTCTCGCATCATCATTGTGCTTCTTCAGCGAATTTGCTGATGGGCTAAATTTAGAAAAGTTGTCTTTAAAAAGAGAAAGAGGGAGACGGGCTTTCAGTAGAGGTGGTACCACCTAATGCTGAAGTTGCCTAATACTTCTTATTAAAATGCTGTTTTCAGTTACTTATAACTTTGTCACACTAACCATCTGGCCTGCAATTCCCCATGCTGGGTGTCTGCCTCGAGCTGAATTTGTTTTGTTCATTTGTTTTTGCGTTTCTGCTTAAGTGGTGCTGCTGTTTCTGAGAACAAGGAGAAGAAAAATGCTTTGTTTCCCTCATGGTGAAACATTCTTACTGGTCCATGACTCCCATGCCTCACAGCAGGCACCCAAGTACATGGTTGCCCTCGTATCAAGGATGTGCTCTTGGAAGCCTTGTTACAATCTACTGCTATAAGCCGCAGAAAAGCCAACACTTGTGTTTTGTCTGCAGAAGAGGCAAGCCAAGCACTTGTTTCCCCTGAAGGTTTCCTGGGTATCTCTCCTGGGTTTGTGCCCCATCTCTTCCAGCTTCTCTGTGCCACGATGCAGGAGATGTAGGAGCACAGATGTGTCCCTGCGTGGGGACACAAAGATAAAGCAGGATTGCCTCTGCCACCACTCCTGCTGAGATCTCTGGCTGTGAGAGGGCTGTACCCACTCTGCCTTCAAAGGCAGAAGTAAGTGGAGACACAAACTGGAAGGAGCTAGGAGGGGGGATGAAAAAAACATGAGGCATCAGCCAGAGCTGAGAGGAGACAGTGTACGAGTGAGAGAAGGAGCAAGACGGAGGCAGGGAGTACGATGGTACATGGGGGTACACCACTCAGGATCTAAGTGATAGACCAGAAGCATTAAAGCCATAGAAAGTTCTCCCGTTCAGAGTTTGCACCTGTACACCTCGATGTCCCTTGGCAGCCCAGGCTCCTACACCAAGCCCAGCGTGCTTTTGACCCCGCCGACAGGCTGCTACCCTCCCGTCACCTCAGGTACCAGAGGGCTGCAGATGTCCAGCTCCCTATCCCCTGGTGACCTGTGCCAGGGTCAGCCTGGCCCCACACTGCACACTCTCCTAGGAGTAAGAGAGAAAGCTCTGAAGCTTTGTTGTGTTCCCTCCCCCCCCCCCCCC
>Ga0065711_1004995_pt1 | contig 33143 bp, 57 predicted proteins | sample Hoacrofraction12_FD_59098 | JGI IMG/M metagenome (GOLD analysis project Ga0065711, IMG submission 59098) | Hoatzin crop microbial communities from Cojedes, Venezuela - Epithelial fraction 12 v2 (version 2) | ecosystem: Host-associated > Birds > Digestive system > Esophagus > Crop | place...
ATCTGGTTCCAACCCCCCTGCCATGAGCAGGGACATCTTCCACCAGCCCAGGGTGCTCAGAGCTCCATCCAACCTGGCCTTGAACACTGCCAGGGAGGGGGCAGCCACAGCTTCTCTGGGCAACCTGTTCCAATGTTTTTCACCACCCTCATGGGGAAGAATTTCTTCCTAATATCCAATCTAAATCTGCCCTTTTTTAGTTTAGAGCCGTTCCCCCTTGTCCTATCACTACACACCCTTGTGAAAAATCCCTCTCCATCCTTCCCAAAGCCAGTCTGCAAACCAAGTCCAGCCACCCTGTCTTGGCTCCCATCCTCCTTGTTCTAGGAACAAGGCATTAATGGCCATGATTTCCTGTAACCCCCCCCCACTCTTCCGCCAAAAACGCTCTCAGTAGCTGGCAGCCGGCAGCAGCACCCGGAGCTACCGAGCCCAAGCTCACCGTGATGGCCAAAGTGTTTGGCTGCTCGGTCACAACTGGGATGTAGTAGAACTGCAGGTTCAGCCTGGGAGTCAGGAAAACTCGCCGCGTTTCTCGTTTCCTTGAAATGGAAAAATAAATAGCTGTGTCACGAGGAGAAGGTGGAGGAAAACGGCTCTTGGCCAAGTCTGGGCAGTGCCAGGAGACCGCAGCTGCTCTGCAAGGAGAGCACGTGTGTGACAGGATGGCAGGAATGCCCCTGGGTCAAGCAAGGGGAGATGGGGGGCTAAGGGGTGTCCCACAGGCAGGCTCTTGGCTGGGACTTGTGGTCCCCTCTGCACCCAGCTCTTCTCCCAAGGCTCCTGTCTGCACTGCGACCTAGGAAAATTTCTTGCCTCCTTTATTGCTCATTTAACTCATTCCATGGACAGAAGGGAAAAAACTCGCTGTGTGCATCATTTGGGCCAAAAGAGCCAAACGATGCCGTGCAGCCAGCGCAGTCAGATGCATTTTATAGAATCATAAATGTCGGAAAAGACCTCTAAGATCACCAAGTCCAACCGTCAACCCAACACCACCATGCCTGCTAAACCATGTCCCCAAGTGCCACGCCTACATGTTTTTTGAACATCTCCAGGGATGGGGACTCCACCGCTTCCCTGGGAAGCCTGGTCCAATGACTATTTGGGTGCAAAATACCTGGGTCCCATCCTGCCTCAGGTAACGCTGGAGCCCAACCCCGTCCCCAGCCAGCTTGGCTGCTTCAACAGGCTGAAACGCAAAGCCCCCACTCTGTCCTCCCTTCCCCAACCCCCCAGAGCCAAAAAGGCTGTGGCCACCGGTTACCTCAAAGAGTGGAAGGCTTGTGCCAGGCGCCCCAGGACCCGGTCATCCCCCAGCAGCACGATGCGGGCAGTGTGCAGTCTCTGGAGCGGGGCTGCAGGCTCTGGGGGGACACCCGCTCTCCTCTGCGGCTTCGCTGGGGGCTTTGCACTGGGACCGTTGCAGCCAGCCTGCAGGAAGGCCACACTCTCCAGCGGTGACACCTTTTTTTTAATGCCACCCTTCCTGTGGAGCCGGGACTGCTCCGTTTCAGCGCTGCAAGGGGTGAAGGGCTCCTCAGCTGCCACGGGCAGGTCTCGTTCAATGCCGCTGTCGGTGGAGAGCACGGAGAAGCGGGTCTGCTTGCAGCATTCGCAGTCCGAAATGATGTCCTGGATCTCAAAGTTGTCCAGGTCCTGGCTTAGGCAGTCAGGCTCACAGCTCTGCGACAGCGGGCGGACGAACAGCACCAGTTCCTTCCCTGCGGGCAGAAGGGAGCTCGAGGAGGGAAACACAACCAAAGCCAGGCTGAGTCGTGGTTGTGTCCTGGCTCCCCTCTTCTCATGCAAAGCATAGGGCCAGCACCTCCACCAGCGGGTTCTAGAGGAGTCAGTCTTTCACTCCCATTTCACATTGCACCATGAAGAGATCTCAGCATCACTCAGATCAGGTACTTGGGACACATCCTGCTGCAGCTTGCCCCACAGCGGTCCTCTCTCATCTCCTTCACCCCACTGCCCCGCTAATCCCAGGTTGCCCAGAAAGGTTGTGGAGTCTCCTTCTCTGGAGATATTCAAGACCGGCCTGGACGCGGTGCTGTGCAGCCTGCTCTGGGTGACCCTGCTTGGGCAGGGGGTTGGGCTGGCTGACCCACAGAGGTCCCTTCCAACCCATAACATTCTGTGATTCTGTGATCTGACCTCGACACCCCACTGAAGGAAGGCTGGTGCAGTCAGCATGAGCCTCCACGAGCTTGGCCCTTGGGCAGAGATTATGAAACTCACTGCCCAAGAATCAGGGCTAAATGACATGTTTTGCACAAGCTTGCCAGCCTCAGGCAGCGTCCAAACTTGCCACAGCCCCCCCGGGGCACTCACAGAGCTGGTCATCTTCTGTCCAGAGGTGAAAGCTGATGTTGGGGTTGGGCAGAGGGGTACCCTGCAGCCCTTCCATGGGAGCATCGCCTGGGGGAAACAAGGATGCTTGTCACACACAGGAGCAGTTTTCCCACTTGGGTGCACGAACTCCCCAGTGGTGCTGTGCTTCAGACGCTGGCTGGGATAGCCCTTGCTGAGCCCCCAGGGCTCTCCCACCCTGGCTGCCTTCTGGCCAGACACGAGGCTGTAATCACAGACTTCTGCTCTCACAAATTAAGCCATAAGAAGGTACTTACACCATCAGTGGAAGGGAGAAATGAAAACAGGGAAACTGAGGCATGGGCAAATGAAGGACCTTGCTTTGCTGCAGGCAGCAATGGGATTGCAGAGTAAAGGGAACATTCTTCTAGCACTGGGCCTCCAACGCACATGGCAGGACCTCCCTTGGCGATCTCAGCTGAGATGCAATGGAGCCCTCTGACCTTACCATCGCTGGCTGTTTTTCAACCATTATGGCTCTGTGAGAAGCAGTGAGACAATTTAATAGCTCACTGCCACCAAAAGGAGATGGTCCCACTCCTCTCCCTGCACCACTGGCACTCCCCGTATCTTGCACTGGTACAATCTCCAGCTCTTTCTGGGGAGGGGGCTGGGTTGCAGGGACCTTCCACCAGCAGTAGCCAGGAAGAAGGAAACATGACCCCCATTTCCCTCTGGTCTACCCCAGATTTGTGTGAGGAGCTGTGATGGAAGGGGATGTTTGTTACAGTCTGTGTAGCCCCGATGGCACCAGGCTGGAACAGAGCAATGCCAGGGATAGAAGGAGATGGCCGTACCAAGCTCCACCACATCAGTGCAAGGAGGGTTCAGGGAGTGGTGCACGGTGTCTCCCCAGTCTAGGCCATGGCAGGATTGCATCTTTCAACAGCAGAGGACTAGAGGGTCTGTCCAACCTCCCCTGGTTGACATCTATGGCACCCTTCACAAATGATGGAAACATGTCTCTGGGCCTCAGGTCAGCTGAATTAGCAGCAGAGATTGCCACAGTCCCTTTCCTCAGGAGACAAACCTGCCTTCCACTGCCACGTGCATTGTGCCATCCTGGACATCAGGTCACCACAAGGAGCCAGGCAGCAAGGACCTGATCCTGGTGATGGGTGCTGCTAAAGCAGGGAGGTGGGGATGGACAGCTGTGGGAGGGCAATGGTGAGGACGCAGAGGGGAGGCGGTGGCCTGCCAGCCGGCACGGCTCTCTCAACCCACCGTGCGTGGCTGGCCGGGAGCTTACCCGCCTGCAAGGAGCTGAGGACGGCGCGGTAAATCTTCTCCAGCCTCGCTGCGTGCTGGCTGCGGTCTGCGCTCGCCTCGTTTCCTGCACGCTCGACTGCCGCCACCACTTGCAGGAACCAGTGCTCGACATCGCTCATGGGCATATCCTGTCGTGAGGAGCAGCTGTTAACACCCGGAGGTGTGAAAAGAGGAGATGCTCGGCGGGCAGGGCGGCGGGAGGGGGCAGAAAGAGGGCAAAAGAGACCTGCAAAAATTGTTGTTTCTCAGCAGAGGTCACAAATGTCCTCCTGTCCCCAGGGAAGGCTGGAGGAGGAGATATGCTGGCTGTGCTGTCTGCTTAAAGCTTTTTTCTGGCAGGTCTGCAGCTGATGGGCATGGTGCTGCCAGCTGCCGTGAGCTCAGGGAGTCAGCAGCAGAGCTGGCAGCTCAAGTGGCCCTCAAGAGATGGGGACAGCAGACACACAAAGATGTCCTTGGAGTGGACGCTTCTGAGACCCCCTGCAAAGTTGCCTTTCTGAACCAGATGTTCGTCTTACTATGGCCCCACAGTCCTTGAAGGATGTTTTGGAGAAAACTGGTTGAACCATTTCTGCTGAGATGTTTTTGCAATGACCAGTGGCTCACAGAGGAGCCTTTATTTCAGCCGCAGAGCCCATCTCTGCTGTGCAAAACTGAAGGCTCAAACTGAAGATTCAAAACCTCCAGCTTCTTCTCATATTTGAAGAATATGAGAAGTGCTCTGCTCGTAGCCCAGCCTTGTAAGTAACACTGGGACTACTGGGGATGGAGACCAGCAGTGAGGAGAGGAGCTGGGGAGGGTTGGGGTGGTCCACTTGCCAAAAAGCTTTCCCCTACGCCAAGGTGCCCGGCAAGAGCAGGACCGTTGGGAAACTGCACGTGGTACTGCAGAAGCGCTGCCGGTTACCTGGAGGCTCGCCTTCAAGGTGCTGACGTCGCAGCCCTGGCCCAGGGCTGCCTGCATGGCATGGATGATCACGTAGCACATGCACGCCCGGGGGCTCCGGGAGATCTGAGCTGCCTTCGTGTCGGTGACCAGTGCATTGCAGATGGCTTCGGAGAGCAGCTCCGGATCAGCAAAGATGAAAATCCTGCGTGGGGCAGGAGGGTTGGAAAAGAGTGAGATGAGACGAGGACTCTCCGTTACTGACATCAGGGCTGGCATGAGCAGCTCAGGTCTCTGTTATCCCGTGCACAGGAAAAGGGTTGCTGCTGATATTCCCCTTCTCTGCCCCATCTCCCCACCAAGGGAAGCTCCCTGCCTCCCAGGACCACAAAAGTAAACTGGGACACGAGAGGAACGTGCTCCTCCCAGTGCAAATCTCATTCTAGTGAAGCACTGGATGCCACCAGACTGTGTTCCCCAAGACCACATATGGCCATGTGGTTTGTGTCCAAATTGCCTGTCCCATCCAACACTAATTCAGAGCACAGGAAAAGGACAGATTTGTTTATAAGACTATAAAAGAAAGAAAAACAACAATACATTCAAAGAGGCACTACTCACTTTTCCTGATAAGGGTATGGGTCGCTTTTGAGACTTTGTTCGGAAATGACCATTCTTTGGTACAACATACCTAGCAAACGCAAGCAGATAAACACGCAGCAGTCAGAGCACGAGCAGAAAGCAATGCAACTCACAGGAGCAGCTCAGCGCTGCTCCCAGTTGTGGAGGCTGACGGGGGGTCTGCGAAGGCAGAGAACACCCATTGCTGGAGAGATCTAAAAGAGCCGAGAATCGGGCCCAGAGTTAAAAATAGTTAAGGACAAAAATAGGCCATGCTGCATAAAAAGAAAACCCCTTCTATTCAGGGACAATTTCCTGTATTTCCCTTCCTTTGTTTACTGGATTATGAGCTTCAGAGCAGGGTCAGAAGGAGGAGGAAGAGCCCTACTCCTGGCCTCCGTCCCCGGGGGACAGCGTTCGGGTGGATATGAAGAGCACGATGTCTTTCTGAATCAGGAGAGATATGCCTTGCCCTCACCCAGCTCTGGGGTCGGGAAGATACATCCACCCCACATCGCTCAGGTGCAATCATCTTGTGAACCTTGTGGTGCTCGGAAAGAAGCCCCGCTGGAGATCCCCATCTCTCCACACTGAATCATTGTTTTACCAGAAGTCAGGTGAGATAAAGGCAGACCTTGGAGCTCCAGACAAACCAGGTCAAGCGTGGTCAGGGTGATGGTGGTGGGCTGAGACTACCAAAGATGGTACTTTCTCTCTAATTTCCCACCAGGTTTCTCGTATTCTGCCTCACAAGCTGTCTGCACCTTGCACTGTTTTGAAGGACAGCCTGCAACTCAATTGCAGCTGGACACTTCATTTAGTGAAACGGAGACCTCTGCAAAATTTACTGAGATGCCCAGGCTGGGAGCATAAGCACCTTGTTTCCTAAATAGGCAGAGGGTGCACAAACACCTGCTTTGGATGGGCTGGACTTGACTCCGGTGTTGCCTACACCAACAGCAGGAGGACCCCAAGGTTTTCTGCTAGTAACTGAGGCTCAGCAGCCTGGAATCAGGAGAGGAAGAACCCTCCCATCCAAATGCATCCCTATGAACACCCAAGCGTTTGGCCAGCCCCATGCAGAAATCTCTGCCGTGGCTCGCTGCGTTAGGCAAAGGCCAGATCGGGTATGGAAACCCCCCAAAACCCCCACTACCGTTGCCTCGAGCACCCAAGCCATTCACCGTGCTCTGCACAGGCAGAGTGGAGGAACCTTCATACCTGGTGCTGTCCTTTCCATCTTCAGCCTGGTGGCATAGTCCAAACCGACGGTACAGAAAGGCTTGGGCAGGGTGAGCAGCTTCTTACAGAAGTCATACACTCTGCTGCAGAGCTCATCAGAGATGCAAGGAGCCTTGAGTGAGAAAGGGGCAGTTAAGGAGATGCCACAGGCGGTGATCCCTTACGGTGCTCTCCCCACAACAGATCTCAGGGTGGGAGGGCATGGAGCTACACCAAATTCAATATACAATATATGAAGCAGAACCAGACCCTACAACAGTTTCGAAACCTCCAGCAATACCCTCTGAAGGGCTGTGGGTGCACATTTTTGCCAGGTTGTGGCTTCCTGCACCTAAACACCTCCAGAAAAGGGGGTTAGCTGGAAGGACCTGTCACTCTCATACATGTGACACGTACCAGTGTCTCAGCCATCAAACATCACACTGGGAAACACACAGTTGAGCCCATCTGTGGTAGGCCCATGGCTTTATTGGGCAAGTACTGGAATATTTCAGCACAAGAATAGGTGCTGAGTGACTTCAGGTGGCCCCTCCTGTGGTTTCTGATTCCCCTGGATCTTGCCCCAGCGAAGCCCAGGGTGGGTTACCTTTATCAAGGTGTACATCAGCGTGTGCAGCAAGGGGATGATGTAACGTCTGAAGTCACCTCGCTCCGCCTGTGGGACCAAAAGGCAGAGTCAGCGCAGGCAGAGCCTGGCAGGGTGCTGGGATGGGCAGCAGCACCAGCAGCAGCAGAGGCCGGAGCTGGGGGAGGCAGCAGCCCCCGGGATGTGCTGGGTCCCGACTGCTCAGCGACTCAGACACACAGCGTGGGAACAGGCATTCGCCCTGGCTCAGGGTGATGCGTTCCAAGCCAAGGTGGGGTTTGGGACCCCTCCCCACAGACCATCGTGGTGGTCAGGACGTCCCTGGGGCAGACAGGTTCTGCCCAGTGGGCATCCCATGCGAGACAAGCCTTGGGGATGGGAGGCGGGGGTGGACCACCCTGCCCTGGCCACCACAGCATTGCAGGGCTGGAGATTGCTGTAGGGATGTGAAGGCTCTGGGAGCTGCTGCGGGAGTGTGGTTTTCACATCGAGAGCTGTGAAGAGCATGCGCAGCAGTCATGGTGGGAAAGCGTGAGCAAAATTTTCTGAGCTCATTAAGGAATTCCTTTGTGTTGCAAAAATTCATGTGAAAATATAAAACCACTGGGAAACCTCTGGAAAAATCCTGTTTTACATCTGGTGGGTGTGGGACCAGAGTGGGCAGGGAGGAGAGATGCTCTTGCATCTCCATCCTGGCCCATGGGAAGCCAGATGGACGCTCAAGCCTACACAGCCCTAGCCCCTCCCTGCAGCCTGGATCTAAATGACCACTCCAGCAATGGGAATACCCCTGGATAAACCTGGGAAAGATATTTCCATCCCAAATATATTTCCAGCACATTTCTTCAGGGCTGCCGTGCTGATGGATGTGAGTTAAGTGGAACCGATGGCAGCAACGCTTTAGAAATGATCAATAAAATGAATCATACTGAATTGCTGAGACCAGCTGATATTTGCCCAGAGCCCTGGAGGAACTCAAGCATGAAATTGCTAAATTATTTTCTGTGGTTGGTAGTGACTGCTCAAAGCTGCTGCAGTACCAGAGGAATATATATAAAAAAAAAAAAAAAAAGAAAGAAAGAAGAGCTTCAGGGAGTTGAAGGGAATTGCAGACCAGGAGGCATGACACCCCTCCTGGGCAAGGAAAGATAAGAGCAGCAGAGTGATAATAGGCATGACGGGAAGGGACAGACACAGCTTTTGCAGAGGAAAGCAGACCTCAAACCCTCTGGGGGAATCCCTGCATCTGTAGCCAAGGGTGATGTGAGTGTTCCTGTCTATCTGGATTTGCAAAAGCCGCTTGATCAGATCCCTCCCCAAGGTGCTGGTGGGAGCTAAACTGCCGCAGGGTGAGGGAGACGGCGTGCAAACGGCCTCAGAGGTGCCTAAAAGGCAGGAGATAAAGATTCAGAAGAAGGCTCGATGTTCGCAGCACTTAGATGTGTGCACAGGGATCTGCGCTGGGCTGACGCGGCTCAAGCGTGTGATACAGGAGCGGTGGTGGGGGGGTGACAGCCTCTGCAGAGGGTACTTCTACCCCCGCAGCAGCTGACGGGAGACACAGGAGCTGAGCAATGCCGAGCAAGGCGGCTCCATCCTTCCAGCCGGAAAGGAGAAATGGCAAAGATGCAGAGAAAATGGTACGGGGAGGTTTCTGCACAAAGGACGGCTAGCAGGGGCTCCTCACGGGGAGGAGGAGGAGGAGGTGGAGGGGGGACATGGGCTTTTCCTGCCTGGCCCGGAATGAGAGGGCACTGGGTAAAATGAAGCGGGCTTAAAAGAAAGAAAAGATGCTACTTCTACACATGACATCTCACCAAACCACAAACCAGGTTGCATCAGGATGCTGAGGCTGCTAAAGGTTTATGCAAGATCAGAAAATGACAAGACAGATCAATGAAACAAAAACACCATCATGGGGTTTCCGTCAGATGCTCTCGGGACAGGATACTGGGTTAGATGCTTCTGCTCTGACACCCTCCGGGGAGGAAATGAGTGACATGGAGGAGAAATTTCCACTGTACCTGTGACTCCAGCTGGCTGGGGTGGAATGAGGGGGATTTGGGGATGGGTGGAAGAGTTTTGCACTTTGCTGTTTGCAAGCCATAGAGGCCGGCTGCCTTTGGCTGCTGCGGCATCGAGGAGCCCGGGGAGGTTCCCTGCTCTGCCCGTGGTTCACCATCGCTTTTGGTGCAAACCCTCGTCCCTGCAGCCATCAGCTGGGGACAAGCCACAGCTTTGCCCTGGTGCCCCTTGGAGTTTTTCACTGTGTGCTATGAGCCACAGCCCCCAGCCAGGCTGTGGACCCCTAAAAGCACCTGTCTGAGGTGGAGCTGAGTCCCCATCCCTTTGCTCCCCCAGGCCCCACACACGCCCCGGGGGGGCTGATCCTAGCGCTCAGGGGATGTCTCTGAGGCAGCACTCACCCTTTCCAGCTCCTTCACCAGGATCCTGACCAAGATGGAGCTGTTACTGGGATTCTGGTCGATTTTTTTGTGCAGGGTCCATCGCAGCATCCCTGAGAAGTGAAAGCCAAGAAAGAGGTCAGGTTGCCAAGCAGAGCAGCGATGGGCCAGGGGCAGATTTCACAGAGGAACCAGAAGACCTGGGCACTGTTGCTGCAAAAATCACCCACTGGGATGCTATATTGATGTCACTGTCACAGCTAAACCAGGCTTCTGTGCCCTCTGCTTCAATCAGTGACCCTCTGCAAGGGACAAGTCATGCTGCTGCCCTGACTCTGGGTGCAACATTGATGTATCATACCTCCGACACTGGGAAACCTTTGGAAAGAGGTCCCAGAGATCCCAGGACTGAGGGGCTGGAGAAAAGGAAGGCAGGGCAATGGATGTGAAGTTTCTTTCCCGTTCCCTCTGTTGCTCTGTTTATGACTGCCTGCTGTCACCGCCTGCCCCGAGGATTTTGGGTTCCTGCTGGTCCCAGCACACAGCACCTGAATGCTGGCGGCCGATAGCTCCCACTCAGAGCAAGGACCACAGAGCCTCTCAGTCCTACAGATGTCAAGCCTCATTCCAGACAAAATCAAATTTACTTAACTGTAAAATATTCTGTGCATTCAAAGTAAAATCAGTTTTTCAAAGTTAAGTAAGTTTCCTAAGGCTATAGCAGCCCATTTGCCTGGTCACCAAAAGTTTTATTCTCCAAAATCATAACAGAGGTATTTCAAGTGACTCTTTACCGAGGAACTTAGTGCATGGCAAAGTGATATCCCTGCAGAGAGACAGGGAGCCTCCAGCTCAGAGGTGTTAAGTGAGTTGGATGGGGCTGTGCGGCGAGTCAGTCGGTGTCAGAGCTGGAAACAGCGTCACAAACCCTGGTCTGTGATGTCTCATCTCAATGCTGGACCCCCTGGGTGAGTGAAGGGTGTGAAGGACATAACAGCCACGGGGAGGAGAGATGAGAGCTGCTGAGGTCAGTGCATGGCAAACACCAGGAGCTTGCCAAAGGTTTAGCAACTCCGAGAGCAAGTTACAAAGTGCAGAGCAGCACCGGGGAGACGAGGCCACCCTCTGCCCCTCCACCTTTGAGCCATCGGCGAGACGGGAGCGGTGGGGGTTTGGGGCCAAATAACACCCCAGCGAGGTGGGATGGGGGATGTGGGGAGCTGGTCCCCGGGAGCCGTGCCGGGGTTCTGCCTCACCTCGGTCGCACTGGCAGGCGGGGTGGTGACCGTCCAGCTCTCGCAGCAGCGTCCGGACACGGCGCAGGATGTCTGACTCCACCTCTGCGGGGACAAAGAGGACGTGAGCAGCCAGGCCAGCACCCCTGGGAGACTGGCACCCAGGGACAACCCCAGAGGAGAAGGCATGGGTTTGGGTGAGTACGGGGACTGCACCCTCACCACATCTCTCAGGATAGCTGCCTGAGCAGTTCTGAAGTCTGGATGAGCCTCAATGGAGACAGAGCAGAGCTCTCCCCACGATCTCTGGAGATGGGGGCGAGTGCCACCTCATGGACTGGTAGCCCCTGGAGCCATACTGGAGAGCAAAGTGCTCTTGCAGGTATGTGGTGGTAGAGCACCTCTGCAGAGGACTGCACTCTTCTTGTTCAATAAAAAAAATCACACATTAGATATAGAAATGAAAAAAATTAAACCACAACTTGGCACCATGAAAGAGCAGAAACACCTCTGTGTTTTGGCACTGCATGGATTCAGCCTCAACCTCACACCCGTCACAAGGAGCACTCTTACAACAAGGTCTGCTGCCCGCACCGGCAGATCACCCCTCATGGGAAACCGAGGGAGAGCCCCCAGACTGGCATGTCACCTCCTGCCTTCCACCCACAACCCCTCGCAGCTTCTCCTTGACATGCAACTGCCCACCCCGGGGCTCCAAGCATCTTCTGCTCCCCCAGGCAGGGACCCGAGGTTGGTGTGTCTGCCTAGTAACCACCACACACACCTCGTACACATCAAAACCAAACTGCATCCTGCTCTCGGCCAAAAATAAGCTCGACAACCTCAGACCCAGCTCGGGGTATGACTCGTACGTACGGCAAGGGCTCATGATCACGAGTGAGCTCGCATGACAGCTGGCTGGCCACGCACACTGACACATCGCAGACGTAAAATAAAAGTCAGCCCTGAAAGCACGTGGGGAGTTGGCCAGGAAAGCTGCAAGGTCCCTTTACTCTGCCATGGCCTGTCTTTGTGTCCCTCCTTACACTGCGCTACTCTTTCCCTATCTGCAAAATGATTCTTGCTCCTTTGTAATTAAAAAAAAAAATTATATAAAGTTGGGTATTATTCAGTGATGTTCTCCTTCTGTAGGAAGCTGTAGGCTGGAGCAGCCAGAACATGGCCTCATCCAGTGGAGGATCTCAGACGTTTGTGGTAACTGTAGCCCAGGGCCCTTCCTGGGGCAGGTTCCTGCCTTCGTGTTCACTGGTGGGTTCCGGACCATGACCAGCAGTGGCTGAGCAGGTCTTGCCTGCATGGCTAGGATGCAAGCAAGGAGCGATAAATCCAGGTCCTAAGGGAGCTCCAGACACATACTGCCCGTTCTGAGTTGTCTCATCCATACAGGATTGCCTTTTGGGACTGTTGTCATCACCACCACCTTTCCTGACCAGTTTTGGCCCTGAATTTTCTCATTGCCTCCACATCCTCTTCTGACAGAGCTCCATCTTCCCTAACATCAGAGAGATGGCAGGAGGGCTGTGGTGGGCACTCATCTGTACCTACAAGAAACAGAGGAGGCAGCCTGGGTGACGCTACTGAAGAGCTCCAAACCTGCTCCACAGCCTCCAAACCTGCATCCTTGGCTCTGGAAGGAGACAAAGCCAACTGTGATGGGTCCAGTTGGTGGAGCAGGCTGTGCTTTGGGATTTGCAAGGAATGATGACTGGGGGAGCTGGGTTGGGAGCTGGCTGATTAGGAGCTATGGGGAGGGAAACAGGCAAATACTGGGGGGATTTTACAGCTCAGCTGGAGGATCGGACCAACAGAGGCAACTCCAGCGAGTGTTTCTGTGGGCAGAAGACCATCAAGATATGATCACACAGGAGATGGGGCAGCTTTGAGTATCTGGCCCCTCATCCCGTGCAGACCCATGCACCATCTCAGGATGGATTTGAAGCAAAAACCAGAGATGATTTTTCGCTCTTCCACTATATCTTTTAGTGGTGGCCCAGGGTCATCATGCAGGGGAGTGGACGTGGTAGCCCATGGTTGCTACCATTCCCACTGGTGATACACAACAGAGAGCAGGAGCACTTTGCCCCTCATGGCATCCTTGCTGCCCCCTCGTCACCAGCTCGCAGGGCAGGCAGCATGGCCAGACACATGACAAGCCACTCTTGCCCTCTCCAAGCCCAAGACTGCAGTTCCATGGCTCCAGTGAGATGGTGACCAGAGCACAGGGACAGCAGACATGAGCCCTGCACAAAAGACAACTGGGAAATGCAAAATCTGAAGTATTTCGGATGGCCTATTCCTGAGTACACCACAGTAGCCAAAATAGTTCTCCTATTTACTGACCACAGGGAAGTGCATCCCCTTAAGGATGCTTGTACGGAGGTTTCTTTCAATTCAGGCTTCTTCTGCAGAGGAGTACTTACTACTGCGGCTTCAGTGGAAGCTGCGTCAGAAGACAGCCACACCCTTGGGTTCGCAGTTATTCACTTGTGCTGGCAAAGTCGTCTGTGCGTACGCGGCAAGTCCCACCTCTGCCAGCACAGTTCATGCCATCGTATCCACACGGGGAGAAACTACACTGCAAAAATGACCTTAGAAAGGGGATTTTTCTCCTTTTGGAAGTGTCATTTGAGGAAATGTCTTGGAAATTTGTGTTTTCTCTCCCTTTTGTTTTCTCTCCAGTGATTTTGTAAAGCTCCTCAGTTTCACTATTATGCTCATTGGTTTTGCACTAAGGAATTACGCAATAATGGACTATTTGAAATCTCCTATTCTTTTCATTTGTGTATGTTTTTAATTACCAGGGGAAGTTTTTCCTGAGCACCGATATAAATACTGTACTCTTTTTCTAAATCAAAGCGACTACAGTCATGATACGCTGAGGTTTCTTCATGGGGAGCAGAGCGTCAAAGCATTCGTTCCAACACAAACAAGAGGCACTTTGATCTAAAAACAGTTTCAACCTACCAGCAACAAACAGTAGTGGCTTAGAAATGAAATAAACTGTTTCAGTGTTGATATCCTAAACTTGGGGTGCTGGGAGACCAATACCACCTTGTGAAACAGCGTGAAAATGAAACACAGATGGGGAAAAAAAATCATAGAATCAGAGAATGGTAAGGGTTGGAAGGGACCTTAAAGATCATCTGGTTCCAAAAAAAGTACAGAAAAACATAAAACTGCTTTAAAATTCAGATGTGAATGGTTGCCAGACCTGGTGCTTTAGAAGTGCCCCTCTGCAGCACATCTTTTGGCTGCCCCTCAGCAGCGTCGTGCCACATTTCCCACCTGTGCTGCAGGGTCTGCCAACAGCTTTCAAAGAGCAAGGTCTGCCCCACGGCCGAGAACCCTCCAGAAATACCCACGTATTTTGTCAGAGGGTAACTGAGGCACGAGGCGGTGGATGAGGTGGGTTCATTTGGTTGGGATCCCCCCTTCCTGGCATCAGCATCACCCACCTGTGCTCTCCATGGCCGGGCCGATGCTGCGGCACGGGGCAGGCACGGCGGCCGCGGGGCGTCTGCAACGATGGGGTGAGTGCGCAGCTGCTCCTCACTCCGCGCGGGCATGGCCTTGGGTCCTGTCTCCTGCCTGCGAAAAAACAGGGCACGCTTGGCTTGGGATCAGCCTGAACCTTGGGCGGGGGAGCGCAAAGCCACCCAGATATTGGACCTCAGCAAGGAGGACGTCTGGCAGGGAGGCAGAGCCCTGAGGGTGAGCACAGCATGTCACAGAGGCTGCGTTTTGCTGGAAAAAGCTTCAGCTTGAAGCTGAACCCGCCTGAACATTTGGCCCCCAAATCCTCCCAGAGCAAGAAGGTCCCCAGGGATGAGCATCAGCATCACCAAGCAGGGCAGGATCAGCAACCTCATGCTCCCCAGGGTTTAAGAAGAAATGTTCAGGTTATTTCAGGCTGATTCTCAAATGCAAAGTCCAACCAGGAAAAGGAAAAGTATAAAGAAAAGGGCCCAAATTTCCATGAGATTTCTACGCCTGATGTGCTGAACTGCTGCCACCCTGATCCAGCATCCCAGAGAAACAAACCCCAAGGAAAGCTCGGGAGCTGCTTACACTGCAGAGGGAAGCCAGCCTGGAGCCAGACGGCTTCCCTTGCCTTCAAGCATTGTTCTCTCCAAAGACAGAGGAAAAAAAATCCCAAGAGCTGAGGAGGAAGGAAGGGAGATTTGCCTGTGACAGGACTACATGCAGGCTGGGGAGCTGGCACGGGGCAGCCGCAGGGGAGCAGAGGAGACGCCGGCATCTTCTATATGAGATACCACTGCTGAGATGCTCAGCTGTCGCCATCTGCCCCACAGCCGAGTCCCTCTCAGCCCACGTCTCCAGCACCTCGTGGTCCTGGACCCCAGCACCCACGGCGAGGCAGCGTCTCCCCCCGTGCATTGCTCTCTCGTCTCTCCCAATCCGTGGGCACAGCAGCATCCACAGGACTGTGCTGCCTGCATTTACAGCCTGAGCGAGCTGCGACACCGCTTTCAGTATTTCTAGACTGAGGCTTTTCCAGCCTGCAGGTTTTGCCCTCTCTTCTTGCCTTCGGGGATGGAAAACAGCCAGCCCATAGCTCTGAACACTGTGATTTCACTGAATCACCCACATTAGTGGCTGATAACAGTGGGACCCACCTCCAGCAGTCCCCAAACCAGCACAGGCAGCGATAACAGCACAGTCCCATCAGCCCTCCGCATCCAAGCACCGTCAGGCCATCAACCCACGCTTGTGCTCATGTCTTCGCTCTATTTAGGATTCGCTCTATTTAATTTGCAGATTTAGGACCTAACTTTACCCAGGTAGGTGCTAAATCTGTAAATATCCACCGCCAACCCCAACAGCTCTGCGGCTGCAGGGGGAGATGGACAGACACGCGCAGGAATGCCCCTGCCACGCACCACCCGAGCCTCGAGAGCATCCTGCTCTCAGCAGCTTTCAGAAGCTCATTAAAGGTTTCCTGCAGCACGCAAAGTTTTCAAAACCCACCCCAGACCCGTGTGGCCTTTATTTCTGGTCCCAGGGCTGGATAACAAGGCCTGGCGCCGAGCCACCACGGCGGATTTCCACCACCCGCCGAGCTGCCGCGCCGCAGGGGCAGCTCCTGGCCACGGCTGAAAGTGGAGAGGACAAGGTTGATGAGGACAGGAGTCCTTCTGCGATAGACGTGCCCCTTCCTCTGGGCTGACCACCCTGGGGTGCACCAAGGGTGCGTAGCAGGGCAGAAGGTGTCTGCTGAGGTCAGCAAACCATTTCCCCCTCCGCACCACACACAGGCGTGTGCCTCCCGGTATGCCAAGGTCTGGACCAGAGCAGGAGAACATCAAATAATCCTTCTACCTTCAAAAATTACAAATCACCCTCTCAAATCACTGATACAGAAGGCGAGTGAATGATTTTCCTAAGCCCTTGCATGCCTAAGATCACCAAATGCCATTCAGCAGCGTTACACAGCCGGTGAGCTGGTTGGCACGGCAGCTCTCAAAATCATATTTCCTGATGGGAGAAGCGCCTGGTCCCCAGTGCCGTGGGAAACCTCCAGCACCTGCACCGAGCAGCGGAGCCGGGGCTGCACGCCGGGCTCCTTCGGTGCACCAGCCTCGGGGCTCGGCGAGGCCGCCTGCCAGAGTGAAACGCAGCCCGCTGCTAATTGCGTCAGTGGTTTTCCACATCCGCATCCTACCTGCCCGAGCGTGGGAGGGAAGCTGGTGACCAAACGTGGAACCTGCTCACCAGCGCTCAGTTTGCAGATTTAGAAAGGGATGCAACAGGGCCAGAGTGATGTGAGCTCCTCCAGCCTGAGAAACTTTGGTTTTCAGTCCACCTGTCTGCTTAAAATGTGGTGGCTTTCCTCACTGTCAGCAGAGAGGAGCTGAGATCGAATCCATAGTCCACCTGCCTGCTCCAAGTGCTTGGGTCTTCCAAGAAAATTCAACATAAAATGCCAAAAACTGGTCTCCAGCATATCCAGAGTCCAGTCATTCCATCTGCGGGAGGACACGTAAATGTCGTATGACAAGGGAAATGAAAGGACATACATGGGAACAGGCTGGTGAGGACGACTGGAGTCAGTCTGGTTCCTGCCAGGCACCAGCTGCTGGTTCTTGCTTGGCCTGGCCGCAGCCAGCACAGGGACCTAAATGAGCAGAAAATCGCCCATTTTCACTGGAGACATTTTCTGCCTGCTTTGCTCCCCAAGGTTGAGGGTACCAGGGCGACCAAAGAAGCAGGAGGGATGTGGGGCTGAGGGTGGGAAGGGCTGGACAGCATCAGCCCCGGTTCGGAGCAGTTCAGACAGCGGGACCACACTGGCGGCCACAACAGACGGGGATGCTGCCTGCCCTTCCCTCCTGGGCTTCATCAGGACTTTCTCAAGAGCAGCTGGCCCTGCAGTCACCCCAACACAAATCCAAACCCAGTAACACGGCGAGGAAGACTTTGAAGATGCAAGAGCCTGTGCTGTAACCAAGGACTAAATTCAGCCTCTGCGCAGAGCATTTACACACAGTTCCTTGCCTGTGGAGATGGAGGCTGCTCCCCAGTTGAGGTGCGTGGGTGGCTTCTGAGTGACATTAGTGAAGCCAGGATGATTTATGTCAGATGATCTGACCTTGGCACCTCCTTGGCTGAGCAAGAGTGTCAGGGAGCAAAGACCCAACCTATGCACCCCTGGGAAGGAGACTGCCAGCCCCTGCCCTGGCAGTGACTCTGCTCTGGGCAGAGGTTGACCAGAAGGGATAAAGCCCATCACCTGGCAGGAGGGATTCCTTGAACACCACTGAGAAGCCATGCATCACTGCAGGGACATGACCACCATCTGAAGCTCCAACAATGCACTTAGAGCTGCTAATTTAGGTGAAAAAGTGTTTTAGCAGAGGGTGTGTGGAACTGCAGGCACACACCATGGAGACCCCAGTGCTAGTGTCAAAGCAGTGGGAGATGTCACCCGCTGGCACCCAGAAACCTGGGGTGTAGCAGGATCCCTATCAGTGCACCAGGCTGTTTCTTGGCCTGCTGAGACAGGATCAGTCCCCAGCACGCACGCTGTGTGCCTCTGCCTGCCAGGCTGTTCCCAGGACACAGCAGCCATAAATCCTCTGGGAGATCAGATGCGACATGCCGGGATGTGATGCAGTGATGCTGGGACCACTCCTTCCCTGGAGAGGATGGAGAGGGATGTCCCTGCATCCTCTGCATGCAGGCACAGGTCCCTTCCTGTTGAGTCCTTTGCCATTGCCACCCCTTCCGGTCACAGACCATGGGGCTGAAGAACCTGGTTACCTCCACCTCTGCACTTTGTGCCCATCAAGCCCTGGCCCACCACATGCTGTGAGCCCACAGCTTGCTCAGGCGCTGCGTGGGGATGGCAGGCACAGAGATGTGTCTGAGCTGCGCTGCAGCCCCCCCTTCTCATCCAGGGATGCAAGCGAGCCAGGTCCCCTCTCCCAGGTTTGTGCTGCTGGCCTGGTGTCTCATGCAGGACCACTCTCATCCAAGAGGACTTCACTGAGTCTCTAGGACCAGACCCTCAGCATTAACTGTGCCACATCCCGAGATCCCAGCGCAGCAGACAGGGCTTGCTGCCGACAGCGAGTGTCAGCGCAGACCCCAGGGGAAGGGGAGCACAAGAGGTCAGAGCCCCTCACTACAGACAGCCCCCTCTGCCTGCCTTGTCTCTCCCGCAGGGACTGATCCCTGGGGAAAGCAGAGGGATATTGTCCCCGTTTCTGGGGGTGGGCTCTGCACGGGTGCTAGTGCCTGGTGGACTAACTCAGACCCTTCACCAGAGAACCCCTGCCCCGCTGCCCTGACGGATCGCCCATCGCAGCCTGGCCCTGCACCGTCCCCACAGCGAGCGGGAGCAGAGGGACCACGCGAGGAAGGACCCTGCCCCAAACCTGCTCGACTCCCGGCTGCACTCACCTTCCCTTGCATCCTTCCAGCTCCCAGGATCACAGCTCCCTTCGGGGCACGAGACCATCCCAGCAGGCACATTGTGAGGAGGAGGAGGCAGCTCAGGTGCAGCCGAAGGGCACCGGCTCCTCAGCCGAGGGAGCTAGACGGCAAAGCAGCCATCCCTGTGGCATCTGCACCGGAGCCCACGCACGATGCTGCTGAACACGGACGGGGCTCGCTTCTGCTCCGTGTGCCTGTGCCTGAGCTCACCGGTGACCACAAGATTTCTGCCCAGAAACAGGAAGGGCTCACGGGCCCCAGGCGACCCAAATGACGGCGCGGAGATGATAGACGAGTCGAGGGGAAATATGACAGCGCGTCGCGTCAAAGCAACCCCTGCAAAAGTGCCAGCAAGAGGCAGAAGCCGCTCAGTTCCCTGATCCACAGTTGTGAGGGCTTCTCTGCTTTCTGTCCCCCTCCTCCCCCCTTGGATCTCTTCCCTTCCCTGCAGCAGACATGAGACACATTTCATCCCGTAACTGGTTATTTTGCTGTCTGCCAGCTCAGCAAGACCAGAGTCTTCTCTGCATTCATCCCACTTCTTTGCAGAGCTGCAAATCCCCGCTTCCTCTCTGCAATTCTTAAAATACCCATGGCATCAGCTGTATTTTATTTCATTTGCAGGAAAAATTTAAAAAGGAAGGGCAAGAAGGGAAGTCACATTCCTCCCTTCAGGTTTCAATAACTATGAGGGTTTTTTTGTGAAAAAAACCCTTCGCGACTCGAAAGCCACCTTTCCCAAGAGTTTGGGGTAGTTATGGGAACCATCTGGCTATATTCTTAAAAATGAAGAACTTTGCAGTGAAAGCAGAGTTCACCCTGGGAACTGGCGGATAAGAGTTTGGTTTAAAGGCTTTGCAGCTTCATCCTCCCTTCCAAACCACCAGGGTGCCGGAGAGAGCATAAGCAGGACCTGGCTGAGCGTTGGGTGCTGAGCATCCCATAAACCTATCCTCAGCATCTCTCCTCTGCAGGGCAGCAGTTAATGGGGACCCAGCGGTGGGGAAGAGTTCGTGACAGCTGCTCTATTTTATCCGAGCAGATACAAGATGAAGCAGAGTGAGGTGAGGCTGCTGGGGCTGGGATCCTCCAGTCTGCCTCCCTCCTCCCCTCTCCATCCTCCCAGTGCTCACCCCGTTGAACCACCTTCCTCCTAAACAGGGGTTCCCCATCTCTGTCCCAGGCCTGCACAAGCAAATAGTCACCTTCCTCCAGGGTTTTCCCCTCCCCGGTGTGTGCAGGAGAGCACACCCATGCCCTCTCCTTTTTCTGAGGGCTGGTCGTTAGCCGGACAGACAGCAAAGACACTGTGACGAGACAGGTTTCACCAGATCACGCATTAACCATTTTGCTTTCTGGATGTGCCTGGAGGGTCCTAGCTGTGGCTGGGTGGGCACCACCAGGTTGTACAGCCAGGTCATTGGTCCCTCTAGGGTCACGGGTCCCTACTGCACGCAGAGACCAGGATGGGCTGCGTCAGCTGCTCTTGGCCTCCATGCAGAAGGATTCATGCTCACTCTGCCCTTGTTAGATTGTTTTACTTATACCATGGGTTGGGACCCTTGTGGGTGTCAGGATATGTCACTTGCAGCCCCAAAGGGCCCTGGTTCAGGCTCAGCACTGCGTGGTCCCTTGCCAGGGAGGGCTTGCCTGGCCCCCAGACTCCACGCACCTCTAAGCGGCCATAGCCTGAGCAGAGACAGTCAGAGCAAGGCATCACACGGTCATAGCCTCACCACCAAGAGAGTTGCAGGGGAATCCAGCCTGACCAGGACCAGAGACTGGTCCCAGGAGGCCACCTGGGCCATGTCCCACCCCACAGCAGCCCAGCTCCTCCAGCCTGTTCCATTCTGCTGACCATTACGACAAAGCCCAGCCAGGCAAACTTCCCAGGGAGTGGATGGCACAGCAGTGGTATTGCCTCCCCAGCCTGGTGCACCTGCTGGACAAAGTGTCCAGCTCTGCAGGAAAGCACATTCCTGTCCCAAGAAAAAGACATTTCCCTCTTAGCTCCGATCTGTGGCAGGAGTTGAAGCTCAGCCCTCAGTATGTGAGGATGCTGGGGTGAGGTTGAAAATCCCATGGCAGAAGGATGGAGATGTGTCCATCCACATGTGTCACTTTAACCCCATCTTACTTGGTGGAGAGAAGCGACTCAGACTGTCCCCTGGAGACATTCAACGTGGGGATGCCACAGCCTCCCCAAAAGCCCTGCTGCCCTGCCTCACAGATCATCAAAAGCTGGCAGAAATCACTAAAAACCAAAACCCCTAGACTAGGTGAGGCACATGAGACACAGACCGAGCGGTGCAGAAGTATCTGAAGCCGTGCAAGAAAACCTAGACCTAAGCCTGTTGGGGGTGGGAGCTGGGCCAGCAGCGAGCGTGCGGGCTCCCTTGGGAAGACTGGTCGTGCCGTCCTGTGCCCGAGCACCCTGCGCTGCCCTGCACACCCTGGCTTGGGTGCCAGATGCCATGGCCTGGAGCTGCGCTGACCATGGCCAGCCCTGGGTGATGTCCCCTCTCCCACCTCCCCTCTTCGCCTGGGGACAGCCATGACACGGCAGGGCAAGCGCAGCCAATGGTGCATGCACGCTTGCTTTCTCTGAGTTATATTTAGTCCCGCTCCAAAGCCAGTCTCTCCACGCCTTCTGCAGCCCTGTATTTAGTTACAAATTCACTACACGGGTACGTCTGAGGTTTCCTGTGGTTGTTTATCAGCTCAACTACAGACATTCGCAAAGAAAAACCCGCGTATTGCGCAGGAAGGGAGCATAGAAAGCTGTTCCCCTAGCAGCGCTCCTCCTCTCCCCACTCCCCCATCCCACCACCAGTTACCACTCCAATCCCAACTCTTCCCATTCCTGCAGCCGACACCCCGGCTTGCTCCCGGTGCGAGGAAGGATCGTACAAATACCATCGGCAGCGGCGAGCGAGCTGTTCAGCGTCGGAGCGTCCTGAAGCGAGACGCGGCGAGTGCTCAGCTGTAGGGGAGACACACGAGCACATGTACTCGCTGCTTTTCGTCATGAGATGACAGATGTCCTGTGGAGCAGACCAGAATTCGCCACCCCCTCGTGCTGCCCTCCCCCTTCTCCCTGCAGTTGCCTTCGAGCGAGGTCGGTTATGAAAGTAGCACATCAGAGGCTTCGTCTAACGTTACAAAGCTCTCATTCCGGGGCGGCCGCCCAGCCCGCGTTGCCTTTGAGCTCTGGCGAGAGTGGCTGGAGCACAAATATCAAATGTGAGCCGAAGGGGAGTTTCTTCACTGTGTGAGTTGAAGGACTGTTTCCCCCAAGCCAACCTGAGTATTTGATATTGCATCCTCGGGGAGGCTCAGAACCGCAGCCGACAGCCCCTGGAACACTGTGCAATTGCTCTGCTGGACCCAGCGTCATTGCTTATACCAGGACAAACCGACGCTGCAGCAGAACCTACCCGGGGAGTCCATCAGAGGCAGCTTTGACATCCTGTTTGCACCGTCCTCTTAAACCATGTCCGTCTGCCAGTGGAGCAGCCGCTATTTTTGGACCTGATCCCGAGCTCCAGCCCAGCTGCACAGCTCAGGTAGGAAACAGGGACAAATGCAGCTTTCCAGCCATCAGCCCTCCATACTGTCCAGGCAAGAGCAGCTCCAGGATCCCCTGAGGACCTGAACCATGGCCTTGGGTAGACACCAAGGGCAGGATTTGGCTCCATCTCAAACGCCCCAGAGCAAGGTGTCTCAGCTGAAATGAAAACTAAGCAAAAGTTTCATTATGAAACTCAAAAACCACATAAAGGTCACCTGCCAGATTCTGTTTAGGAGCCTTATTTCAGACCTGTTCAGACAGCCTGCTGAGGCGGAGGAGACCTGCAGCAGAGGCAGGGAGACCGTGCATGCTATGGACCAGCCTGGAGCCCCGCTTCTGGACTGATTTTCAGTTTCATCTCAAAACTTGGCAGGGCTTGTGGTTTCAGACAGCTCTGATATGAAACCAGATGCTCTCCCTCAGGCTCTCACTGCCAAGGAAACACATCTCAAGCTCAGACTCTGCTTTCCAGCAACACTTTGCTGCGCCGCTTGCCTGCTGGCTGCTCTGGCAAGGCACCTCCCTTCCAGAGACTCATGCCCATGGAGGGAGAAGGCGAGAATGGCTCTTGCAGCCGTTTCACTAATGAAACACCTTCACAGCTTGCACTGCAGCAGACATTCATCAGCCCATCAGCACTGAATGGGCCCCGAAGCCCTTTGCTAAAGCTGGTGTGGAAGTTGAGCGGCTTCCTGGACACTAACGACTCTTTGGAGACTTCCTCGCCAACGTCACGTTTCATTCTTTCTAAGGAAAGAAACGAGTTTTCCGGAAGCATCAGCTTTTTAGATTTAGCATCTCTCTTTCCATTCCCAGAGCTGACTTTGGAAAAAACAATCAGAGGGAAAAAATAAGTGCTTTTCGAAAACCGCTGCCAGGTTTGCTCGCACAAACAGCCCAGGCAAGTGCTGTCCACCTGAGGGGGAAATAAAAGTGGGCTCCTGAATGCAGCCCGCCTGGGAGAGGCCAGGCAGGGAACCAGCTACTTTCTTGAGATCAAATGGGCTGTGGGATGGCACAACTGCTCCCTACCTCCGTACAGTCCCATTCCCTGAGCAAGACCGCCTTTGTACAGTACCTTCACCAGCAGTCGCTGGTGGTACAGCCCCTTCACTCCACAGGCATTCGTTGTGTCACCAGCTGGGAGAAAGCAGTTGTGTCTTGACAGCAAATCCTTTGCCCCTCACAAAGAAATTCAGGGTTTAAACAGCAGTTTCAGCATGTGCTCAGCATCTCATACTGTGGAGCACGCAGCTCCCGTGGGGCTGCAGTGAGACGTGCCCAAGCAGAAGTTCATGAGCATGGTTGATCTGGTGCCACAACATCATGCTGCTGTTCCTTGCAGTGCTCCACCAGATCTGGTGCCACAACATCATGCTGCTGTTCCTTGCAGTGCTCCACCAGTGCGGCTGGTGGTAGCACATCTGTACCCATCTGCATTGCCTGACCACAGGCACAATCTGGAGACCAGAGAATGAGGGACCACCAGGGGTCTACCTGCATCCAGAAGCCTCAGTGGTAAATCCAGAACTGTTTATAACTTAGGTCTTTTCTTCCCCAGGTGATGCAGCAGTGTCTCAGTGCCGGCTCTGGGCAGGGACATGGTGCTGTTCCCCTCCATAGCAGAGGGGATTTCACCCAGGCTCTGCTGGAAGCTGCACTCAGGTGGCCACATCTGCCCAACAGCAGAGGGGAAGTCACTGGGGCTCAGAGAACTTGCCCATGGGCTCAAGGCGTCACCAGAGGAAGGTGACCAGAGCCAGAGTGAGCCCAGCATGTTGTGTGTGGCACCTTCCCCTGGTGTCAGCAGATGACCAGGCTAACAGTGTGCACTTGACATTGCCCTGGCAGTGGGGAACGACCAGTGTGACAATGGCTGACAGGGCTAAGATGGAGTGGGAAGAGAAGCAGATTAGCAAGGAAGGGGGGAGTATATCATGTTGCATTAGGAGTACAAAGTCAATAACGAGATTTAATTACATGGTACAAGCAACAACAGAAACCACTGCTTTCAGTAGGACCATGAACACTCACCAGTAACACCAGTCTGGGCTGAAGAATCACACTAGAGACTCACAGACAACACCAATCCCAGCACAGCTCTCTCACAACAGCAGCTCCCTTGGAGAGCTCCTGCCCAAACCATATTTGATGGACGGTGCTGTCTTCAAGGCGTGTCACACCTCAAAATAGAAAGACGTGACTCAGCCAACACGGCATCTGCCTTCAGAACAGCCATTAACACCAGCAAAGTGCACAAAAACAAGAAAGGAGTTGGGAAAGCAACTCCCGAGAGCCCCCACTTCTGGGTAGGAGATATGGTCAGCGTTAGGAAGGCTGGATACAACCAAAATGAGAGTCCTCTTGGGTCAGCTCTTTCCCAAACACTTGGAGCAGAGGAGCTCTCATTTCTCGTGAAAATGAGAGCTCCCCTTTGTCAAATCCCCACCGAAGCTGGGCACAGGGGGGATGCTGGGGAGGGATACTGCTGCTGCCCATATCCCAATGGCCAGCTGCAAACCCTTATGGTGGTGACTGGTAAAAGGTCTTTATGGCCCTGCCACCACAGCAGCCGTGCCCAACCCATGTATCAGAGGGTGGTGGGGAGCTGGGACCTCAGTTTTTCCCAGTGAGCTGGCGCACAGGGCATCCCCCGCCAAAGGGGCCACCGACAGGTTTTACAGCAAGGTCCCTGTCACCAGTGGAGTGAGATCATGTCCAACACAAGCAGGACTGCTCTGAGATAGCATTCACAGGACTCCCAGAGGGAAACCATCTGAACACAATGGAGAAAATGGAAACTGCTCCAGTGGGGTTGTGCAAGCTGGTGCCTGGCAAGGGGGAGAAGTGGCCAGTCATCTCCCACATAGCGCTTCTGTGAAGCAGAGATTATTTCATTTTTTTTAGCAAAAAGAAAGCAAGGCTTTTGTCATACAACAACCTGAACATGTTGTCCCATAAGGTCCAGGAAACTCCAGTAAAACCATTGCTAGCTGCCCTGTGCCATCTCTCCCAGTGCCAAGAAGTATTCTCCGCTGCCTGATTTGGGGCCATCCAGCCAGGAACATGGGCTACCCCAGACTGATGGACAGGCAGCAGACAGTGAAGTTGCCTAGCTCTGTCTCTTTAGGAAACAGGACCAAAAGAACCAAAATATACGGCAAGCTATTTTGGAATAGAAACACCGTCACAGCTGATCTTCATAGCAGGTCTCCAATACTGGATGTCAGGACAGCCCTGTGCCAGCACTGGAGCCCAGCATCTCACGGCTGGCGGGGAGAGCCTGCAGGGCAGAGCTGTGCAGAGGCCAGCGCCTGCTGCGAGCAGCAAGCCCAGGTCTTCCCAGAACAGGTTAAATTCATGTTTGAAAGCTGTGCAGTTTGAGCAGATTCACATGATGGAGCAGAGGATGGCCATATATTTTACCAGACTGACACATGTTTTCTTCCACTGCAGATGCAGGACATATCTTTAGATGTTCAGTGGGGCCCTAAGCTCTAAACGCTGAATAATGTGCTGTGGATTTGGGCCACCCACAGAGTAACTCAGAAACTGTTCAACAAAGCCTTGGGAGCCACGTACTCACTCTGCAACCAAAGTACCAAACAAGTACACACCTAAAAGTTTGTGTAATACTCAGAGATGATAAATCAGTCCTTGAAGCCCAGAGGAATTTGTTTCTGTGTTCAGACTTAGTCAAAAGGCAGAAAAGAAAAACTGCTGTTATGTTGCATAGAGACTCAGAGAGCTCCCATGGGAGGACCACAGCATCCCAGGGAGGTGACCGGTCACGTCGCGACAACTCAGGCTCAGCGCCTCTGCTGCAGCCAGAGGATGCTGCCAGAGGAAAACGCTCAGCGGGACACAGGGGGGAGGAGGACTAAAACCTGCCTGTTGCACAGAGTTGGCTTATCTACACTTTTTCTAACTTCGGGCCCCAAGCACTACCCTTTTTGTTTCCTTTCTGGACAGGGCTGCTGAACCATCCTCATTATCACCACTACCATCGCTGTTTATTGCCGTGTCACTGGTGCGGTGCTCAGGGCCCCCAAGGGACAGACGAGGTCCCAGGCCAAGGGGAGGGGAAGCGGGGCAAGCTGCAGGATGGCACAAACCGCCAGCGCCGAGCGTGCACTGCCCTGGCCACCCCCACGCTGCAGCAAGAGCCAGCGCGAGCCCCCCAGGCTCAGGGCTGGATGGATGCCCCATGGTGCAAGGAGCTGGGAGCGGAGAGCCCCAGCAATGCCAAGGCAAAAGCGGGCCATGGCCGGGAGCAGCTCTGGGCAGCTGCCTCTGTTCCTTGCAACTGGGAGTTGTTTCACACAGAGCAAAATGAATAAGCATGAGCTAGTGGTGAAACGGCCCCAAATCAGTGGTGTAATTCACTCACCCCATCTGGGCTGAGCAGGCAGTTGCCGTCTGTCTGCGGGGCGTGCACGGGCGACGCGTGTGCAGCGAGCGGCCGGGAGCCTTGAACGAGTGCCAGAGCAGTAACAACATCAAAACCAGCCACGTCTTCTCCAGGGGCACAGGCAGCAAAGTACCCATGCTCCTCCCGGGGACAGGCGCCAGGGCAAACCCTGTGTTTCGCACCAGCATCCCGCTCGCTGGCAGGGTGCAGTAGGGGAAGCTTGCACAAATATTCCCTTCCTGCAGATAAGGAGCATGTTCCTCTTCTCCAGCACCTCCAGCATCCCTCCCCTAATTTACCCCGAGAAAGGAAGCCGCACCGACACTGTTCAAATGGTTTCCAGGGTCCGCGGGGATGTAGGACTCACGTACGCACTGCCAACCTCTAAGGCATGAAGCACCCCCCAGTAAAAGCGCAGCACTGGGGACCCACAGAGCAGCAGATCCCCCTCAAAGGAGCAGAGAGAAGACAAGAGAGAGGACGAGCACTGCGTTTCCCCATGCACGGACCCAGAAGCAACGTGCCCTCCAGGACTCTACCTGCTTCTTCGGGGCAGGCAGCGGGGAGCCCGGCGAGTCACGCGTGTGCCCGAGGTCCCATCCAGCGCGGGGGGGCATAGTGGGGTCCCGGGGAAGTCATCGCAGGGTCCACTCTGCCCGGTGAGGAGGTCGGTGGGTGCCGGGAGAGCACCGGGGCGGCTGTCGGGCTCTGCAGCACACTTCAAAGTCTGCAAAGCAAAAAGGGAAGCACCGGAGTTATTTCAAGTCAACTTCCTCTTTCACAGAGAAGTCCCTCAAGGAGAAAGCTGTCCCCGCGCAGGTCGCACTCGGCCGGTGACGTGCAGGAGCGGGCGAAAGAGGGCTCAGCCATGCCCTGCCTCTAATCCCCCAAAACCAGCCGTGCAGGTCGGGCTGCTCTGGGATGAGCCAGTCCCAAGGAAGCCACGGCGAGCCCCGGCGCTGGCACAGCCTCTGCCGTGCCGCCAGCCACCCCACGCGGGACAACTCCTTCGGCCCTGCCACCTCCCAGCTGAGGCAGAAGGAGCGCTTGAGGCTGCACACCCAGTACCTCCAAATAAACAGTGTTGCTACGAGAGACAAGGAGGAGTCTGTCCAAGGAGACGCTTTTCCAGCTCCCCGTTCCAAGCGTGGCGTTTTGTGCCTCTGCCAGTGCCTCCCGCCCCGAGCATCTCGCACACATCTGCTTTTGCTCAATGCCAGCGTTGTCCCCGCAGCTGCCCAGAGCAGCTCCTGCCTGCTTTGAGTGCCAGCACGGGGACGCAGCCCGGGCAGGGGATGCCCAGCCCCTCCTGGAACACATTCATGGAAAAATTTGCCGTTGCATTGACAGATGTACTGGCTGCAGGTCTGGCTGTGCTCAGCAGGGCATCATGTTGTCACCACTCGTGACTCAGTGTCAGGAGTGCAGCTCCTGGGATGAGCCCAAACAGGGGCCCCAGGCGAGGCTGCTCAGGGCTGCTGGGGTCTGTCCCTGCACCAAGTCACTCTTAGGGCCAAGACCCGTTTTTGCGTTAGTGTAAGCTCAGGCTGGCACACGGGAAGGATGTGTGGACCCAGCCCAACTTGGGACACGAATGCTCATCGCTATGGGATGTGGGGTGAGCTCACCAACTCTGTCACCCCAGCCAGGTGATAGGAAATGTGTGCGTGCCTCAGGCTTCACTGCACCAAGTGCTCAGGAAAGCTCAGCAGCATTGGCCAGCCCCTCCAGCCAGGGATTGCCGTAACCAGTGCTGTCCCCACTTACGGCCAGGGTGCTACTAGATCCGCTCAGCACCCCAGGTGTTATCTAGAGAAATGCTTGAGCCTCTGAGCTTTTTTGGATGAAGTGGGTTGGGGGTGAAAGTACTCCTAGAGGGAGCGTGGGAACAGCAGCTGATACTGCATCACTTCCCATCTTCTTTTACATGAGAAAAAGCATTAGGTATAGTTACATACCTGGGCCCCAGATTTAAAAATAACCTACTTCCTTCCTGACTGGGAGAGAAAGGCAGGAGGAGGCAGTTTAACTGGCTGTCAGCGTTACTTGCATTCAATTCCCACTCGTTGCACTGGTGCCAAGTTGCTGCGGTGAGCAGCATCCCCTTCCCCTGGCAGGCTCGCCGCCCCGCGCGGCCGTCCTGCGGGCAGGAAGGCTCCGGGGAAACAGCAGCAGCAGCACACAACAGCAGATGATAACATCCGCGTTTCCCCTGTCTTGTTTTCATTCACATTCGCTCCCATTCATGAAGGACACACGCACGTGTCCTGGCCCCGGTACAGCATCGCTGCAGAGCGCAGCGGTGCCGATGGCCCCCGGACCAGCCCTGCGGGCAAGCGTGGTTGTGGCACATACACGTGGGATCCTGTCTGCAGAGGCTTTGTCCCTGCTAGCATCAGAGTTAGCTTCTTCAGCATGCCTGGGCTAAGGGTTTGGGCAGAGCTGTTCAATAGCTTGTTGTCCCACCTGTCCATCAGTCCCGATGTCGCATTGCGTCCGTCCTTCCTCAGCAGGAGTTACCCAGCATGCAGAAGCTCCGGCCACAGGCAGGAACGACCAAGGAGATACCATTTCCCATGCTAATGCCAGAAGAAAGTGAGGTGTGAAGCCAATGCACTGACACCAGCGAGGGTGTGAGCCCCATGAGGTTGCGTAGGAGGGGAAATGGGTGGCACCAGCTACATGGCACCCCTTTGTTGGATCTGCTCTTGCATTGGTGATGCTTCACAAGCATCTTTCAAGGCCGAGAGCTCCCTCTCGCTGCTGGACATTTTGACTCCTCACCTCTCAGCTGGCCACTGCAGGTCCCAAACCTTCACCGTCCCCCTTATTTTCACTGGAATTGGACCCCCTCCCGCTGCACAGCTACAGGAGGAGGATGCCAGTGAGCTTCCTTGGGCAGTGCCCACAGCACACATCCAGCACCCCCCTCATGCCATCAACTTTGGGATCCCAACCCAAAATTCATTTAGCTAGAGGGCTATTCTGGACACCTTCCCCTCCTGCCTTTTCTATACACGGCATCTCTATTCATAGCAGCAGCTGGACTTCAGCGTCAGTGTAGGGTCACTTTCTCTTGTGGCAACACATGTAACGGGAAGGAAGGGGTTGGTTCTCCATGTTTTCTGTGAGGAGCTGCCAGCTAGCAGCTGATATCATTAGACACTGAAACACAGCGGCCTGTCACCTGAGAACAGGATGGGGAACTGTCAAATCACCCCAGATGACATCATGCCTCTGCCAACCTGTGCTGGCAACGGCAAGAGGAAGAGCCAGGTAGGACCCCGCTCAAACAAAGGCTTCAGTCAGAAGACCAAATTAAAAAAAAAAAAGAAAGAAAGAACCAAAATAGCAGCGCGGACCAGGTACAAAACAGTTCTTTGACCCTGCAAACACTGTCCTCTGTGATTTACAGGTATTACAGGAACACCATGAAGGGCCGTGCCCGTATGCTTCTGTGCATGAGTGGGATACACAAGAGTTTTTAACTGGTCTGAAGCTCCCTCACACAGGAGAAGTCTGTCTCCCAAAATAAACAGAAAGAGCTCACCTGAAGCACTAATTCAGCAGGGGCTTTCCAGCCTGAAGAGGAACATACTGCCCAGAAAGGGGCTTTCCTGCCCTGGGAGCAGCACGCAGCCCTCTCTCCTCTGGAGATACTGCAGCCGCCGGCGCCTGAACCCGTGCCAGCAGCAGCAGCTCCCTGCCGCAGAGCACGCTGCACAACCGCCGGCCGCGACGCACCGGCATGGCTCAGGGAGCGCCGGTGGCAATGCCAGGGCTGGCAGCAAGCGGGCTTGGCCAAGACAGTGATGCTTCTCCTCCCCATCGCAGTGCTGACGTTCCGTTTCCATTTTGGCCACTGCTCCACACCCTGCAAACATACAAAGGCTCTTGTCAAAGGGGAGCTCTGGACACCTCTTCTCCTGGCCTGGTTTCTATTTATGGATGCTTTAGTTTTCCCACCTTTAATTTTCCATCATTATGGGGCTGGTTTAAAAACACACCTAGCAAGTCGACCGAGTTTCTGAGGGAAGCAAAGGTATTTGTGCAAAAGTAATGATGCTCTTTGAGCTCTGCTCCTTCTAAAACACCCCTCCTACAGGGAAACCTCCTCCTGGTAGATGTCCGAATCCCCAACGCTTTAGTCAATGGATTATTTTCTTACAGTTTATTAGGGAACAGGTCACAAACCAAGGAATATTTTGATCTATTTTCCACCCTGGATTTCAGCCCTATTCTAGTTTTCCTCCAGCTTCAGCAAATATAGAAGGTGAGGGGATCTGGGGAGAGGGAAAGCCAAGCAAACAGCCAGTTTGATGGTATTTAAGTGGCCTTTTTCATTTCTCCAAACCCACTGCAAGTCGAGGTTACCTACTTGTGCGCAGCAAACAGGTCTGGCGCGTCTGGTGGGTGCTGCAGCCGTCCCGTGTGGACGAGCTGGGCATGCCTGTGCTTGCACGGGGTGTCTGTGACTTGCTAGTGCTGAGGAAGAGATCAGCTTGAAGTGGTGAGAGTTTGCTTTTTGTCCAAAATCTTAAGTGCTGCATGCACTTATGCCAAGGGCTGTAGGGTTCTGCTGCCTGCTGCTCACACCTCCCATGATCTTATTCCCAGAATTTACAGCTATTCTGTGGGTCGCCAGGTGACAGTTTTGGAATGAGATCAAATCCTTGAGCTTATCAGCTCTGCCAGAGATTGCATGCAACAGGAAACAGCTCTTTTTAATCACAGTCACTCTGCTCACTTCACTCGTTGAGCTGATAAGCTGAGTGGAGAAGCTCTTTCCACAGTTGTTTTTCAGGATGGATGAGCAGGGCTTTCGAAAGGCTGCTTGAGCTGCCAGCCTGCTGTGTAAGGCAGAGAGAGGGGCAGGTTGCTGCATCTTCGGAGAATTGCAGGACAAGGCTGGACCCAGAAACCAGTCCCCAGTGCATGCCCAAGGCAGGACAACCATCTCTGCTCCCCCTGCGTGGCCATCCCTGCGCCTTCACCCTGCCTAACCTGAATGTGCCTTGCAACATCCCCTGTCATCAGCCTTCTCCAGCTGAGTCTAAACACCTCCTCTCTGAGGCCACCATCGTCCATCGTTCGGCAGTTCACAGAGGAAAGAGGGTGCATCTGGCTGTTCCATGCCAGCAGTGCTCCTCTTTGAGCTGGTGAAGCCTGACCTGTGACACCCAGGTGAGATACAGCAGCTTGGAGGCAACTCGTGACCCCCAGCATCCCCACAGCTTTTCCAGCAGAACCGCCGCCTCCCCAGCCGCTCGCCTGACCCCACCATGTAGCTGCCACTCCTGGCCCAGGGGGAAGCTCAGCGCTTGTCCCTGTTGAACAGCAGTTTATGGAGAGGTAAAAAACATGGACTCAGCTCTGTTCACTTTAAATTCCAGTTCTCCAGTGCAGTCACCATCCTGCTCGGCCTCGCCTGTGAATGTAAGTAAATGCTCCACCTCCCATGAAGGTAACTAAATTCTCCATCTCGCATCTCCTTAACAAATAGATTGGGAAGCCCCAGCAGCGGGACAGGCCCTGCACAGCCACCTTCCTCCATCCTCCCAGCTTGGCAATAAACCTGTGCTCAGACCACGCATGCTGGCCTCCCACCCAGCTTGCACCAGGTCTGTACTACCCCCATTCCCTGACAGACAGCATGGGAGAGGTGGTGGCAGAAACTCTACTGCGCTCAGATGGTTCCTCAAAGTTCTTGGGGTTCATTGTGTTGCCATAGGAGGAAAACCACATTGGTTTAAACTCAGTTTGGTTCTGAAAAATCCCTCACTTCCCTGCTGTTTCCAGGTACTTGCAAAGGGTTGGTTTGTTTGCATTGGCATTTTCCCAGCAGTTGAGTTAAGATGAGAGAGCTCCAGCTTCTTCCTCCTTTTTAAAGGCTGGTTCTTCACTTGACCTTCTCCAGTCATGCAACCTCCCTTTTTCTCCACTCATTCCCAAAAGTCATTCCAAGAGGGAGCCCTTAGCTGAATCATGAAGCATCTTGGCAGGAATTTCTTCATGTCAGGTGATTTAAAGCATTTATCGTTCCTGAGTGCACCTACCTTGCATAAGGGGACCGGTCCCTCTTTCTGAGGGAAGGCACCAACTCCCAGCTAGGCTCTTCCCAGTTCAAGGCAAGCACGCCTTTAACATTTTCGACATCGTCCGTGGATAGCTTTCCCTCTCCAGAAAGGACTCGACCAGCTTTTCCTTGTCTATCTCTCACTGCTAACATGCTCACAGGCGAGCATATGCTGCCATCGTGCTCCTGGAGCCCAGTGCCTCCTTTCCCTTTCCTAACTCTGAGATGCTCCTGGGTTTGTAGTTCGTCACCTGTTTTCATCCCAGCACCTTAGCCATGTCCTCCTTGTAGCAGGTCAGTGAGGAGCGTGCAGCTTAGCCAGGCGGGTCCAGTACCATATGTACTCTCTCTCCTCTACAATGGGATAATCAGAGGGCTGGAGCACCTCTCCTACGAGTACAGGCTGAGAGAGCTGGGGTTGTTCAGCCTGGAGAAGAGAAGGCTCCGAGGTGGCCTTAGAGCAGCTGCCAGTGCCTGGAGGGGCC